>Ga0074044_10004638_pt1 | contig 11330 bp, 10 predicted proteins | sample BogForMeECP23OM1_FD_94443 | JGI IMG/M metagenome (GOLD analysis project Ga0074044, IMG submission 94443) | Bog forest soil microbial communities from Calvert Island, British Columbia, Canada - Bog Forest MetaG ECP23OM1 | ecosystem: Environmental > Terrestrial > Soil > Wetlands ...
ATGGTTTCAGGGTAGGTAATTTTGCCTTCGAGAGACAGATTTTGAACTGGCCACGGCTCAATAATTGCTCCGTTATCGATTCGTAAACCGTAAGACCGACGCGCCCTGTTTCGTCTTAGCACGTATTCTGCACATAATAGGAAAGGCTTATTCAATTCAAAGAATTCAGCGTACTGAAGAATAATGCAGAGCGGAGATTTGTGACTATGAGTCGAAGTTCATCGATGGATCTTCTAGAGCTGTACAATTCTTTGAAGGCAAAGCGATGGGTCGATTTGACTCATTCGTTCGCTCCGGGAATTCCTCATTGGCATGGATTTCCGGACGAGGAGCGCCAGACGCTCTTCTATTATGATGAGGGTGTTGGAAGTATCGGTTCATCAATCTTTATCCAGAAATATTCCCATGTTGGGCAATGGGGCACTCATGTTGATCCACCTGCTCACTTCGTGAGAGGGACTAGGACTTTAGATGAAATCGATGTCAAAGAAATGATTCTCCCTCTCGTGGTTATTGATATTCACGAGGAAGCAGCTAAGAACGCTGATTATTCGGTCATGATGGATGATGTCAAGGCTTGGGAGAGCCGACACGGATTGATTCCTGAGGGTTGTTTCGTCGCTTTGCGTACGGACTGGTCGAAGCGTTGGCCCGACGCTCGGGCAATGGAGAACAAGGATTCGTCTGGTTTGGAACATTTCCCTGGTTGGAACATACCTGTGTTGAAGTATCTTTTCGAACAGCGTAAAATTACGGCATGCGGGCACGAGACAACAGATAACGCTCCGAACGACTTAGATGTCGAGCGCTATGTTCTCAGCACAAACCACTATCAGATCGAGTTACTGAAAGATCTGGATCAAGTGCCAGAGTTCGGCGCGTTGATCGTTGCAGCCTTTCCGAAACCAAAGAAAGGCAGCGGTTTTCCAGCACGAGTCTTCGCCATCCTACCATAATGTGTGTCTTCAGAAGTAATCGACATGCTGAAGAGTGTTTGATCGAATTCTCCTATTTTGTTAGAGCGTGCATTCGCTTATGCCAGTCACGGAGTAAAGTGAATTGTGTGGGAATGTTGTTGCCTGAGACTTTCAGCGGATGAAGCGCTCCGTACAATGCGAAGTCTGCGAGACTTGGGTGTGGTCCTAGTAGGAAATCTTGTGTACTGAGCAGGTCTTGTGAGAGCTTGCAGATTTCTCTCACCCCGGCTAGCAGTTCATGTTTCCGAAGGTTGAGGATTTCAATAGGGCCACGTTTGGCTTCTTGGAGTTCTATGAAGATCCAACGTTCTTGTGTGTCATGAAATATTTGTGGAAGGTCTGGCAGAACGTAGTTCCATATTCTGTCTTCAACCACGTTATGTGCCCAATGTTCGATAATTCTACTTCTGGCTCGCGCCTCTTTCGGGTTTTCTCCTGGATATATGGTCGGTTTGGGCTTCGTTTTCTCCGCCCAGTCAGCTATATGAGGCCAGGTGACGCCTTTTCCGTCAGGGAGCCAAAGATAGGGAACGTAATCTTGCCCGCTAGCTTCCATAACTTCATGATGATCGCCTTCAGGCACATTCACAAGCTCGAACAAGATTTGTTTATAGCGTAAAATCGCTCGAGCTTTCTCGCAGTAATGGCTGGGTTTCTGATAGTAGAGCCGAGGCGTTGTCATTTAGATCTAATTCTCTGATTTCAATCGCTATCAAAAAACAGATCGGATTGTTCGAGCTAGTGTTTTGAGATTAGGATAGGAAACATGGGTATGATTCGTTATGGTTGATTTTCTCGTAGTCGTGTTTCGATGTATTCAGCCACTTTCTCTTCGCTGTAATTCTTCTCTTCCTGCTGTTTTCTTAGTTGTTCTCTGATCGAGTTTATGAGTACGTCGATTTTTACGGGTTTGGTTATGTAATCGTTCGCGCCCTTCTTGACAGCTGTGATGGCGTTTTGCACTTCTGGAAATCCTGTTACGATGATCTTTCGCATTTTGGGCGTGGTTTCCTTTAGTTCGGAGAGGAGTTGTGTGCCTTCCATGTCTGGTAGGTGAATGTCGATGATTGCTAAATTGTATGCATTTGTCTTGGATTTTTCTATGGCTTCTTTTCCGTTACTCGCGGTGTCTGTTATGTAGGATTCATCATTAAGTGCGGTTGTGATGACTTTGCGTATTCCTTCATCATCATCTATTACTAATATTCTGGCTTTGATGCTTTTACTCAATCTGACTCACCTCCGAAGCTGTCCTGATCGGGATCGTGGCGGTGAAAGTTGAGCCTTTCCCGAGTGTGGTTTCAACGGTGAGCGTGCCGCCATGCGCTTCAATGAATCGTTTGCAGATCGGCAATCCTAAACCCATTCCTTTGGATTTGGTTGTGAAGAGCGTATTCCAAAGTTTTACTAAATGATCTCTTGGGATTCCGATGCCTGTATCGGCTACTCGAATTGAAACTTGACTGTTTTCCTTCGTGCTGGATATTGACAAGATTCCTCCGTCGGGCATGGCGTCAATTGCATTCTGGATGAGATTGGTAATGACACGGTTCATCTTAGATTCGTCTGCGAGAATTTCAAAATCGTTTAACATTTCATCTTCTACTCTTATGTTGCCTGGGACCTTAACGTTGGTGAGCGCCTGTTTTACGATCGATTTGGTTGTGGTAGGCAGCAGATGGATTTGTGTCTCTCTTGAGAAATCGAGTAGGTCATTTACAATTCGATTGGCGTACTGTATTCCGTTATCGATTACTCCAAGCATGTCAGTGACTGAAGGGTCGGATGCGGCTCCAAGATGTTTCCGTATGTTGTATGCTGCTCCGGATATTCCTTGTAAGGGGTTACGCAAATCGTGTCCAACCATCGTTGCGGTTTCTCCAATTGTTGCCAGACGTTGTGATCTGAGGAGCGTCTCTCTCAATTTCTTTTCTGGTGTCAGGTCGACTATGCAGACTAATACCTTCGCGAGCATTTCCTCATATCCAGGAACCACCCTGCATAACACGTTGACGTGGAGGGTTTCATTGTTCAGAGTCTTGTTCTCAATTTTATTACTGAATTGTGTCTTGCCTTCAGCTAATGAGATGAGTTCATCCCGGAATGTGTTAATTGATTGGCTGGTTATGATGTGTTGTAATCCGTTAACAATTTCTTGAATGCCTCTCGCGTTGTAGAGTTTAAGAGTGGCTTCATTTACCCTGAGAATCTTGACCATACCGGCGCATTTTATGACGTCATCAGGGTGATCAGTGAAATGTTTTCTGAAATCAGAAATTCCTTTGAGCTGCAATTCGTTAAAGTATTCTTTGACAGAGGAGAAATCTTCTTCCCAGAGTGAGATTGGACAGGCTTCAAAGAGCTCATGAAATTTTTCTTCTGACATTCTGCGATCAGTTACATCTATCCAGTAACCGACGACGTCTCGGACTTGATTTTGCTTATCGCGAATAATTCGCTCTTCTTCACGTATCCAACGATATTTCCCGTCTCTATGGAGAAATCTGTACTCAAACGCATGTTGTCCGTCCCTCCAGAGCGCAGGTACCTCATCTTGATATTTTTGGAAATCTTCAGGTGGCACGCGGCTTTTCCAGAACTTAGATCCTGATTCACCAAGTAGCTGTTCAGCTTCAAATCCGACTACCGATTTGATGCTCTTGCTGATATAGGTTGCAATAAAGTCGGATTGATCAGGAAGAGGTTTGCCGACATAGATTACCGCGGGATTGGAAAAGACAGCGTACTCTAACTGTTCCTTCGTCGAACGAAATTCGTCTTCTATTTGCTTCTTTTCGGAAATATCACTCATGTACCCGACAATATCATTCGCGTTACCGTCTTCGTCTCGGATTACTCGCTGTTCTTCACGTATCCAACGATATTTCCCGTCCTTGTGTAGAAACCTGTACTCGTACGTTTGATGTCCATTTCTCCAGAGGGCGGTCATGTTTGCTCTGTATTTTGGTAGATCATCGGGATGGACGTGATTTTTCCAGAATTCTTCTCCGGATTTTCCAATGAAATCTGCAGGTTCGAAACCCAGAAGTGAAGTGATACTTTCGCTTACGAACGTTGACAATAGAGCCGAGCGATCGGGAAGAGGTTTCTCAATTAAAACAACTGCGGGGTTATAGGAGACAACAAATTCCAAACGCTCTCGTGAAGAACGAGATGATTCATCCAGCATTTTCCTTTGCGTAACATCAGACAACAGTCCATAAGTGTACAGGGCGCCGTCTTTTTCGTAAAGCGACACGGCCCGCTCTTGAATCCAAATCCATTGTCCATCCTTGCGCTGAATTCGATATTCGATATCGTACTCGCTCTCGTTTGAGAGTGATTGATGTAACACTTTTTTCATGATCGGAAAATCGCTAGCAATGATCTCTTCAGGGGTAAATCCCAGCAATTTCGTTATGTTCGGTCCTATGTACACCACTTGTCTTTCGCGTACTATCCACATCACGTCCGGTATGTTCGCGAGAGCGCGGAAGATCGCCTCGTCTTTAACTAAGGGGCTGGTTTTGTCTTCGATCGCGTGCAAGTTGAACTACCTGAATCAATATTTGGCTAATTTTGAAAGGTGTAATGTTCCAACAGTCGTCAAAGTCTAGTAACAGTTTGGTCAAGCTAACTAGAAAGAATTTCCTAGCTAAGGAAAAACTTAGGCTTTTCAGGAAATTGTTAAGGTCGAATTCTGATACGGGTAAGGTTGCTCAGGCTATTCACGCCATGTTATCTAGTGGCTCAGTGTGTGATCTCCATTTCTGACTGAAATCCAGAAGCAGCATCAGTTATGTGAAATTTGAGTTCTGTCTTCAGTTCTTTGTCTTTGTCTTCTCCATTGCTTTCCCAGCATATCTGGCTATGAGGAAGACAACTATGGAAACGATTAGGAAGTCGATCATGACACTTACGAAGTCGCCTATCGCAAAATTCATTCCTTCTCCGATCGGTATTGTCATAGTGGCATTTTTCCAATTGCCGCCGGGAATGAGAGCCCCTGGAACAGGCATTATAATGTCTTGAACGAGAGCTGAGACTACTTTCCCGATATACGTGCCCATTATGAAGCCTACGGCTAATCCTAATACTCCAGCTTTACCGATGAATTCCATGAATTCAGCCCGAATCCCTTTCGGTGGAGGGGGAGCAGGTTTCGGGGTGACAGCCTCTCGAATTTTTCTTAGCTCTTCCAAAATTTCTTGATTCGACATAGATAATCACAATTGAGTTTCACAATATGAATCGCTCTAATTACGATGCGCCTTACTGGTGCGTTGTGAAAATCACCGGTTGATTTCATTAACTAGCTCGTCGATTCGTTTGAGTCCTGCGCTGAGATAGTCTGGCGGAGATCCGTAACCTATACGTAGATATCGATCCATTCCGAAATGCGCGCCTGGTACCACGAGCGTTTTCTTTTCTTGCAGGAGCCGATTCGCGAATTGTTTCGAATTAATTTTCAGGTTATACTTCAAGTAAGCTATGGCTCCTGCTTTTGGAGGAATAAAGCGGAAATGTTCATCGTTTCGATTTATCCATTCTGCGACGATTGGCAGATTTTGTTTTAGTATAGATCTGGTTCTTGTGAGTATTCTGTTTCGAGTGTCCGGTTCCATTACTTTTGTGGCTACGTAGTCGCTCACCACGTTTGGCGCGATGGATGTGTAATCATGGTTTGACCATAGCCTTGCCGCCATCTGCTTCTTAGTGGTTATCCAGCCGATTCTCAATCCTGGGAGTCCGTAGGCTTTTGATAAGCCACTGATCGCCAGCACCTTATCATGATAATTCCATATGGACGGTGTAGTTTTTCCGTTAATTTCCGAGCCTTGGTATACCTCATCTGAGAGGATCCATGCGTTAACTTTCCTAGCTATTCCACATATTTCGTCTAGATGTTTCTCGTTCAGAGTGGCTCCGGTAGGATTGTTCGGATTACAAATCGCAATCACTTTCGTCTTCTTGTTGACTATTCGACTTAGAGCGGAGAAGTCGGGGATCCATTCGTTTCGTGATTCTATAAGCCTGAAAGTTTTCACTTTGGCTCCAAGGTTATTGGCAAGTCCACAAATCTGCATGTAGTTTGGAACCATGAAGGCAACTTCACCTTTGTGTTGGAGAAGACGCCATAAAGCCACGAAATTTGCTTCGGAACTTCCGTTGGTTACGAGTATGTTGTCCTGAGCTGCGTCTTCGTATATTGCAGCGATTCTCTTTCTCAGCTCTATCGTTCCATTGGTTTGCCCATATCCCAATGCCTTATCGAGCACCTCAGGCGCGTCACCTTCCATCACTTCCCTTATCGTTAGAGGATGTACCCCGCTTTCTGAGAGGTTGTACTCCACATTGTTCTCCCATGTGGACTGCCAGCGTTCCATTTGGAATTCGTGAAATTTCGTCAACTAGGACCGAGGGCGAAGAGATCTCGTGACCATAGAAAGTTTTCGTCATCTAATGAGGAGTAGCTAAAGGATGCTAGATGCGAGATTTGTTGTTGTAGTCCGTTATGTTCGTCTGAGTGCTCCCCCTATGAGTCCACCGACTAGACATACGACTGCGTTCCCAAGAGCAAGCAGGGTTATGATCCCACCTGTGGATCCTTTGAGAAGGACTGCCAGGCCCGCTTGCCCAAGAAGGCTAACGATTGTAGCTCCAGCGACTAAAAGTATTATTGATAAGACCACCGCGCCTCCAATCCCCGCAATCAATCCTGCGGCAGCACCACGGCCAGCACCTCGCGTGATAAGCCCGGCAACAAAACCAGCCATTAGGGCTCCGAAAATCGGTATGTACCCGAGCAAAATCAATAACAGAAATCCAGCTACTATCCCAAGACCAATACTACCTTTCGGTCTCGGTTGCGAGTATGGCGATTGTCGAGGCTGCGAAACATTCTGAACTGGAGTTTGCGCGGTTTGTGACACGCCCGTTGTTAAGCGCGTTCCACAATCTGGACAAAACTTGGTTTCCGAATGCTTCCCGCAGTTGGGACAGAACGGCAAATGCAGCTCACGTTTATCTGTGGATTCGGCTGGAAATAATGCTTTCGACAAGTTATATCGTAGTCGATGGCGCTACAGATTGAAGTTTCTACTCAGTTCTTCTCTCAATTCGTTCCGTCATACCGAATTATTTGATGTGAAGCGTTTACTGATTCGGCCCGAAAATTTCATCGTGTAATTTATCGACGTCTTCTTTCGTGTTGATCTGCAATATTTTTCGGAACCGTTCTTTGATTCGACCTATGACCCACTGATTCCTTTCATTGCCGAGCTGGAGGAAGAATCCAGTGTTATGATTCCATCTAGGCGAAATGTTGTGCTGTCTCATATGTAAGATCAGTTCTTCTCGCGTAGGATCTCGATCAAGTGGTAACTCCAAGTATTTCAAAAAGGATTTGCCCATGTGATCCACTTTCGATGCGTTATCCTGTTATCTGTCCTGTGATTGTGCTGTGGTTGGAATTGTAATTGTGAAGATTGATCCTTTTCCGAGAGAACTCTCGACATTGATAGTTCCGCCATGAGCTTCTACTATTCGCTTGCAAATTGCCAATCCCAAACCGACCCCCTTAGGTTTAGTCGTGTAGAGAGGGGCCCAAATTTTCTCCATATCCTCCTTCGATATTCCCCTTCCCGTGTCTGCAAACACAATCTCCATTTTACCGTTCACTTGCTTGTTTGAGATTGTTAGTGTACCGCCTGCAGACATCGCATCGAGAGCGTTTTCGATTATGTTGATGAACGTTCGTATGAGTTGATCTTTATCCACGAAACACGTTGGCGTAGTCGTCATGTCTTCTACCCGAATTGTATTTGGGATCTGAACTTTAGATATTGATTCTTTAATGAGGAGACTTGGAGATGATTCGGTACGGTGCAACGTTATATCCTTCGAATATTCCATCAGTTCCTCGAGAAGTTTGTCCGAGTATTCCACACTCTTATCAATGATCCGGATTATTTCGTCAAGTTTCCAATCCGTGTTCGAGGTTCTCGCTTTGAGAAGATACGAGGCTCCAGCGATACTTTGTAGCGGATTGCGAATATCATGTGCGACCATCGCAGCGGTCTCACCAATAGCGGCCAGTCGTTGAGATTTCAGAAGTTGCTCCTGGCTCTGCCGTAACCGTCCGAGATCTGCTAATCGTTTCATCGCAAACGCGACTTGCAATGCTAGGATTTCGAGAAGTTTCTGATCTTCTTTGGTGAAAGCACTCAGTGTTTGTCTCTCCACATCTAATTCAGCGACAACTTTTTCGTCAACGATGACCGGCACAACCAACTCCGACAGCATCGTCGTTTCTTTTCCCTTACGTTTGAAGTCGACATAATCTGGTTCGTGTTGAGTATTTCTCAACATGATCGTTTTTCCAGTCTTGAAAACTCTTACAGTTACCCCCTTTCCGTCGAAATCTAACTCTGAGATGCCGGGTTCTGGACCTCTGAATCCTGCGATCCTTAGAGAGTTCTCTTTAGCGATTACGAAGTCAGTATAATCGAATCCGAGAGTGTATTGAATTGCATCGAGTGTGTGGTTTACGATGTCGTCAAGACTGTTAGCTGAACCAAGCTTCTGAGCGTATTTTTGAAGAGCACTTAGCCTAGCATAAAAATTCGCTAATTGTTGTTTCTTCTCTGTCCTAGGCGGGGGGCGCCTCTTTCTCCGCATATTTGGCACTCTGTGATCCCTTTGAGCGTGTTCACAGACTTACAGTTGTCGATGGGTTTTGGATAAATCCTGACCGTATCTGCGTCCTCGAAATTTTCAGCTTTGCGTTGCCATCTTAGCTCGTAGGTCAGATCGACTATCATAGATCGTGATTTTAGTAACGTGCGATGGCAGGCTAAGATCCGTTCGGATAGCAAACTTTACTTGAACTCAAGTCAGACGACGTATCTGGTGTGGAGCCTAAAGGAATGAAGGGCGCTCTGGCGGTTTGGGAACGAGACGCGCGCAAGTTCGCTAGGCAGCCCATACTGATGTCGTCTGCAATAATCGGACCATTCCTGTATTTGCTTCTTCTTGGTTACGCGTTTGGTGGCGCAATTACTTATGCTCCGGTCGTGATTGTTCGTGAAAGTTACGGCAAATTTTCGTCTGATTTCATCGACATTCTTCGGACCCAATTAAATTGCGAGTATGGTGGAGTGAATTGCAAAAATGCGTTTCAATTGGTCGATGCTCCCGATTTGGATTCAGGACAAGCCATGCTTCGTGAAGGTTTGGTTAAAGCAATCGTCTACATTCCTTTAGGTTTCGATCAAGCGCTAGCAGTCGTGAACAATACTCAGCCGACGATCACCGTCTATTTGGACAACACTGACCCGGTAAGCGCTTCTGCGGTTTCAGCTGGACTGACCCAGGCCGGTCAACAATTCTCTACTCAGGAAGCGATTGCGTCTTCGAATGGCCCCATCGTTGACGTAGTACCATCCGACTACTATCGAAATGTCTTCTACATCGAATTCATGGCACCAGGGTCTCTCGTTCAATGCATCATGTTCTCTTCAATTATAGGAGGTGGGGTTGCGCTGCTTGAGGATAAGGAGAGAGGAATTATCGAAGGATACCTTGTCACTCCACTGAAACAGTACGAGATCGTTGTAGGTGTACTCTTCGCAGGTGTAACGAAGGCGATGTTCTCAACCGGGATCTTATTCATACTCGCAGTTCTAGTGGGTGCTTTTCGTCCGGACGCGGGACCATTGGGATATGCGCTCATGTTCGTAACGCTATTTCTCACTTCATTAGGACTGATTTCGATGATGACTGCATATGCAATGAAGGCCACATCAACTAATGGCTACAGGTTCACATCTTTCCCGATTAACCTGATTCTATACTTCACGAGCGGTGCGGTGTATCCAATCAATGGATTTCCAACCTGGATGCGTGACATTTCAGTGTTCAATCCGGAAGCTTACTCTGTCCATGCACTTCGGCTTCTAATGTACAAGGGCGCCGGATTGTCGGCCGTTCTTGGAGATTTCGCCTTCCTAGCAGTCTTCACGGGAGTTATGGTCGCAGTGGCTACGATTACCTTCAAACGTGTGTTGTAACAAAAATCAGGAATCAGTCATTTGAGCGTTGAGGTCAAAGTTTCGAGGGTGATTAATTGGAGTGCGGGCTAGAGCAAAGTCATAGGAGTGCCGTTAGCATCGACGTCTTAGGTTTTTAGTGCATGCGCTTTGCCCATAATGCGCACTTTTTTGGCGTTAAGATCTAGTATGAGGAACGTATCCTGCTCTGAATACACGATTGGTTTCTCAGACTCGATAACGATCGACGTATCACTCTTTTCCGTGATAGTGATTGGTAAAGTCTGCATACCTACCGTGACGTGGAAGACGCCTTCTTTCACATCATCTGAATAAAATGGGCTTTTCTTGAAGGATAGTTTCACTTTTGAGTCAGTTCTGACGTCATCAGGAGCGCATAACATAGAGCCTCGCTTCATTTCTTCAACAGTCGCGCCTTTCATAGCTAGACCGACTCTCGATCCTGCTTCTGCTTCTTCAAACTCTTCATCTTGCATTTGTATGGAACGCACTATCACCTCCTTGTTGGCCGGTAACAACGTGAGCTTGTCATATTTTCTTGCGACACCTCTTTTTACAAACCCTAGAATGACTTCTCCGACTCCCTTAACACTGAAAGAATGATCCACAACCACGACGGTGGGAGATGTAGTATTTCTTTCAGGCTGATAATTTTTGAGCAAATCAAGAATCTTCACTGCATCACGATTCTCGACAGAAAACGATTTGGTGGTTGTATCTTTAGTTAACTTAGCGATCTGGTCGGCCGTGGCGTAGAGAGAAGTTATAGCAATCCCTTTGGACAAACCGACTGAGTCAAGTATCACTAGTGTCTCGCCCAGTTCTCTGGTCATTCCAGAGAATGTAACGATAGCCGCATCGACGCTCGAAATTATCTGGCTCTTTGGTGATAATTTGTCTTCTACTGGATACATGAAAGTGAAAATGTTGTTCTCTGTTTTGCGGCTGCACATGACAATATCGCTCTCCGTGTTTTTCTTTCCAAGCTCGCGGCCAAGCGCATCGTCATGAAAGATCCCGACGGTAAGATGCTTCATGGCGGGACGAATACTATGGTAGCATATCAATTCTTACTTGAGCAAAGCTGTAAGACGGTAACCGGAACGTCGCGCTTGCTAGGCCGGAACAGGTGCCATGCTATAGCTAGCGTGTGGTTTGGGTTTGTTGTTTCGTGGCTAGGCTTTCTCGGGTACTTGTTGTATTTGTTGTACTTGTTGCGGTGGTGGGTTTTGTCGTCGGTTTTTGGTTGTGTAGAGTAATGCGAATGCTGCGACTGCTATGA
>Ga0074044_10004640_pt1 | contig 11328 bp, 10 predicted proteins | sample BogForMeECP23OM1_FD_94443 | JGI IMG/M metagenome (GOLD analysis project Ga0074044, IMG submission 94443) | Bog forest soil microbial communities from Calvert Island, British Columbia, Canada - Bog Forest MetaG ECP23OM1 | ecosystem: Environmental > Terrestrial > Soil > Wetlands ...
GCGCGAAGTGGAGACAAGCCAGGAACCGTAGCCTGAAACACCAATGGTCGTCCACTGGTGTCCGTACTCGCGCGCGAAGGCTTCGGCAAAGCAACTGCTACTACACCGGTGAACGGCTACGAACGCAGTGGTTCTCTGAACCGAACTCGGCGCGATCTGAAACAGGGACTCTGGTAACATCCGTTGGCCTAGCCAAGTGTAAAAGCGAATCCCACAAGATGCGCGCACCGCGCAGTGTAGTTACAGAAGTAGAATCGATCGGACCCCCCCACGAGTGCTATTCGTTCCCGACACCTTTTCCGCTTTCGGCTGATCCGAGCGTTGTGTAGACCCAGGCGAACAGCAAAGCCGTCACCAGGTCGATCAAGGCGAACGGCTTCCAGAGACCCGGGATGCCGGTGCTGAACCAGTACCAGAACACCAGGCCACAGTAGGAGAGCTTCAGCAGGATGCCGTAGACGATCATCCCGCGGTTCGCCACCGGGTTCCGCGCGATGGCGATGAACATCAGGGCGAATACGATCAGCAGCAAGGCTGGGAACTGGACATACCCGAAATGGTTGGGCGGGGGAACGTCGGCCAGTCGGAAGATCGCCGCCGGTGCGGCGAGGAAAGCGAGGCCGAGACCGCCGTCATAAAGCGCGATTAGCAGGAACAGTGCCGCGATGGGTCGGATCAGCTTCTCGTTCATCCTGTCAGCTCCTCCCAGAGGTGGGCCGCCTCGCGATACGTCTGATCGAAGTGGGCGCGGCGGCGATCGGTGAGTTCTTGGCTGTACAGCTTTACTCCCAGGTCGCGGAAGCCGGTCCGCAATGCCTTGGGAGTCATTGATTGCGGACGAAAGTTGATGTCGAACAGAGTACATGTCTCCCAGGCCGTCGGATTCAGCAATCGCCCCTCCCGTTCTAGCCGAGAGAAGAGAGGCGTTCCGGGGAACGGCGTCTGAACGGTGATCTGCACGTCGAACGGTTCGGTTTCCAGGACGAATTCCAGGACCCTGTCGAAGATGTCAACTCCTTGGCCGTCCAGGCCGAGGATGAAGCAGGCGTTGACCCGGATGCCGTGCGCCTGGATCCGCGCGATGGCCGCTTTGGCGTCCTGCCAGTGCTTGCGCTTCCAATCGCTCTTGAGCTCGACCCCGCGCAGGCCCCACTCCCCGGGGCTCTCGAATCCGATCAAGACTTCGGCGCAGCCGCTCTGGCGCATCAGGTCGAGCAACTCGTCGTCCTCGTGAACCGACAGGTCGGTCTCCGCGAACCAGCGGACCTTCCGCGTCCTCAACTCCGGGAGCAGCTCTTTCCAGTAACGGTGGTTGACGAAGGCGTTGTCGTCGGCGAACTCGATGAACGGCCGACGCCAGAACTTTCGGATGCGGTCGATCTCCGCGAGGACCTTGGCCACCGGCTTCTGTTTGTAGCGGCTCGTAAGCAGGACCGAGCTGGCGCAGAATTCACACTGGAAGGGACAGCCCCGGCTCGTTTGAACGGTCAAGCGATTGTACTTTTCGATATCGAGCAATTCGTAGGCTGGCATCGGCGCCTCATCGAGTGAGAAGCGGCCGTCGGCCTTGTAGAAGGGCTCGAGTGCGTGGGCCTGAGCGTCGTCCAGGAGGTCGAGCCAGACGGATTCGCCTTCACCGATCACGACCGCGTCGGCATGCCGCGCAGCTTCGTCGGGGACGGCCGTGACGTGCAGGCCTCCCATGACAAGGGGTACACCGAGCGCCCGGTAGCGGTCGGCCAGTTCGTAAGCCTCGCCGATCTGGGCGCTCAGGCTAGAAATCGCGACGAGGTCAAACTCCATGGGAAGGACGGCGATCTTATGCAGATCCTGGACCTCATGGTACTCGCAGCGGTGGGGTCCGGGGGTCATTCCGGCGAGGGTGAGCAAACCCAAGCTCGGCAGCGAGGCGACGACGCGCCCGCGCTCGATGAACCCCGGTAGCGTGAGCCCCAGTTGCAGGAGCTCCGTGTCGACTGCTCGGACGCCGCTCATTGCAATCAGGCCGATTCTCACCGCAGGAGTCCTTCAAGGAGGAAATCCCCCGTCGCGACGATCAGGCTGGTCACCGGGATGAAGAAGAGGTGGCGTAGCGGCTGACGCCAGGCGGAGAGGAAGCAGACCGTCGGCATGGCGATCGCCCCGATGACGAAGGCCAACGCGGCGACTCGCGGCGGCGGTTCGTGCCGCAACTGAGCCGCCGACAGGGCAAACGAGAGGTTCAAGAGCCCCGTCCCGAAGAAGGAAATGTGCCCCAGCCGGAGCATCCGCCGCCGCCACGATCCGTAGCCTCCGAGCCAGTCTTCGCGATGGAAGAAGAGCCCGAGCAGTGTGCCGCTGATAAGCCCGAGCAGGATCGCAAGCCAGGCGACCGTCAGGTTGAGGTCGTACATCGGGGTGGTGCATCCGTTGGAAAGCGGGGTTGACCAAGAGCGACTTGCCTGGAGAGAGTCGTCGCCACTGGTTCAAAGGTAGTTTACGTCCTCAAGGCATGGGCAGGTCATGGAATTCGAAGGGGATTCTGGCCGTGGCGCGGACGATGCTCGAGATTCGGATTTCCTTGGCCTCGCCTGGCTGAGGCATCTGGGGCACCCTCAAGGTCACGCGTCCGGAGTCCCGATCGATCGATGTCTGGGAAAAAGCGTTCTGGCCTCTCGCTGTGCGAACGACGATCGGCCACCCGGACATATCGCCACCTAAGTGTGGTCCGAAGCCCGGGCCCATCATCCCGCCGCGGGCCCCGAGTCCCGGGCCCATTATCCCGCCGCGGGCCCCGAGTACTTGGCCGTTGACCGGTTCCGCGGGGAAAAGCTCGTCCACGTCTTCGATCGTCAGCTCGATGACGTCCTGCCTCCGCATCGGGTCGGTGTCGATCGAGTTGACGACGACGCGCCGATCGTCGTTCTGGAACGTCTTGCCCGCCGCGCCTTCCAGGGGGATGACGAGCGGGTTCGATCGCGGCGCAGCGACCGAGACCTCGACCGTGCCGCGCAGCGTCTTGATCAGCTTGCCCGGTGCCTCGGGCCGGTGCAGTCGTATGGTAAGGTTCGCTGTGGTTCCCATGGCGAATCCCATCATGCCCGTGGGGCCAAAGGCCCGCTCATCGTCCCCCACGGTGGGCAAAAGCGAGTGCCCCAGTTCGTCAACGGCTTCGACAAGCTGGATATTGGCGGCCGGGCCGAGCGTCATTCGCGGCTCGGGGACGATCTGCAACTGGACCTGAAACTGGACCCTTCTGGCCGCGGCACCCCCAACGTTTACGTTCTCCGCCCCACCCGGCCCTGGGGCGCCTGCGGGCAATGGTTCCGCGGGTGGGCGTGCACCTTTTTGATTGGCCACTCCATCAGCCCCTCGCACGCCGGAGCGGACCTGGGCACGCATGCGGTCGGACGCGTTGAAAGAGATGTAGTTCATATAGGAGAGTGAGACGACATTGACGTGGAAGGGGCCGTGGTTATAACCGGGCTGGGTCAAGGGATCAGGCAGGTTTGACAGGACCAGACCCGGCTGAGGCACGCCCTGACCACGCAGATCGACGACCTGATATTGACGGGTGAGCTGACCTACCTCGCAAAGCCGGTCGATGGCCTTCCAGAAGGGGACCGGTTGGGACTCGAGGAGCGTGACGCGCCGAGTCCCGAAATTGGTCCCCGTTCGACGGGGCCCCGCTGGGGCGAGCCCGACTGGAGAGAGCCCGACTTCGAACCCCGCCTGTTTGCTGAGCGACTTGACGATCTCTTCAAGAGTTGCGTCCTTGAAGTCGAGGCGGACCAGCGACTCCTGAATCAGGAGGTTGCCCTCAATCTTGTTGATCAGGGCTCTGGCCCGCATGCGGATCTCGGGATCTCTGGACTTGAGCGCGGGCCGCAGCGCGGGCAAGGCCTTGCTGCCGAGACTTTCCAGCGACTTCGTGGCTTCGCGCTCGGCGTAGCTCGCTGAGCCGAGCTTCTCCACGAGCGCGGCCGCGTCGCGCGAAGGTTCTGCCGTTTGCCCCAGGACAAAGAGGACGATCAGTGTTGCGACATACATCGGAGGTTCTCCTCTATCATTTCGAATCCGGCCCGCCGTGCAATACCATAGTTGTACATCGCGTTGGACCTTTGCACGAGGCGGCGGCGCTCGACCCAGCCTCGAAAGTGCGCCGGCTTTCGGCAATGGCGGAATCCGACCACCTCATGGAGCAGACGGACCCCCCCAGAGTACCATGTCGATCTGGGGCGGGGCTGTGCCATCGATCCGGGCGGCCCCAAGTGAGTTCGGCGTACCAGCCCACGACGATCTCCTCGTCCGCGCCGTCGGCTCGGAGCCGACCCCGGAGTTCGCGGCCATGGTCGCCGAGGAATATCGTCTCCTGCTCGACCGCCTCGGCGACGACGTCCTCCGCAAGGTCGCAGTCCTCCGCATGGAGGGCTACACCCACCGACGCCGTCGCCGATCAGCTCGGCTGCTCGCGCCGCACCGTCGCGCGGCGACTTTACCCCGATAGATGGTGCCGTCCATGTCGAGTGCGACGAGGTGGATACGCCCGAGATCGGTCGGCCTCTCCTCGCCATCGATGCTCATGAGCGGCTCCCTTCGGGGAACCAGGCTCCTCCCGGTTCGAACAGCTCGTCCAGCGCCGACTCGAAGACGCCGAGGCGCATGGCGAAATCGAGGACCGTGAAGCGACGCCGGATATAGTAGGCTTCCTCGTAGCTCCGTCGCAGGCGATCCCGGGAGATCCCGATCTGCTCCGGCTCGGACGGGCAGCCGGCCTCGCTCAGCATTGCGCGGGCGTTCCGGAACGGCCGCAGGTGCCGGGCCAGCCGCTCGCGGAGCACGGGCCATCCGGCGCGAAGTCGAACGAGTTGCGCACGCAGGACGTCGGCGGTCGGGTGCTTCGCCCGGGTCTCCTCCCACGCCTTCTCGGCGAGCTCTCCCGATCCGAGCAGCGCCGCGATTCGCACCTCGACCCGCTCCGGCGACAGCCAGTCCGCAACCGCGGCCTCGACGTCGAGCCGAGCCAGGTCCCGGCGCAGGAGGACCTCGTAGAGTCCCAGCGACGCCAGCGTACCGATCCCGACCTTGAACCCGTGCGACGGGGCGGCCCCGTCGTGGGTGTGGTGCTGCATGTCACAGAGGTGGCTGAACTGGTGGTCGGCCCCCCGAGGCGGGGCGGCTCGTCCGCGCCGCCTGCATCGCGAAGCCGCTCATCATCAGACCGACGGCCAACCGCCTGAGGCAGGCCGGATCGCCCCGGGCAACCCGGCCGGGCGAGTCAACCCAGGAGGGGAGGAAATCTTGCACGGTGGCCCAAGCCGCCGGGTCGATCGGCTCCTCCCCCGCGGCATCGGCCAAGGATCCAGTCGGCCCCGGCGACGCCCTTGGCGAGCAGGTCGGCGTATCCCGACCCGTTCATCCCCGGCGGGGCGAGGAGGCTCCTCGCGGAGACGTTCGCCTCCGGCTCGACCTGGGCAACGTCGCCAACACCATGCGGGGAGGGATTGGCGCTTCCTGGCATGCGATCGAGAAGCCGCTGCCGTATTCCGAGCAACCCGATCCCGTATTCCAGCTCAAGAGCCACGGCGGGAGCGGCTGGGGAGCGTACCCCCCTGCCGGAGACCAAGCCGCCCGGGACCAGATCGATCGCCATGCCCGCTGGCTGGGCCTGGACTTCAACCGGGTGGAGATCGAGCAGCGCATCCATGAACCCGAACAGGGTCGTTTCACCTGGTACAGCCCCGAAATGCTCATCCTCTACAAGATCCTCGACTGGTGCGAGCGGAACCGGGCGGATGTCTTCCTTCAGCAGATGTGGAGTAACGTGCGCTGGAATGCGTACCCGGAGTGGCGTGAGGACACTGCCGGCCGGATTCACAGTGCGCCCCACAACCTCGATGCCTTTGCCGAAGGCCTTGCCGCGCTGGTCGAACATCTGGTCCGGAACAAGGGCTATACCTGTATCCGCTGGCTTTGCATCACCAACGAACCCGGAAACCGGTTCTCCTGGTGGCAGCGGCCCCCCCCATACGCCAGTTGCCTTGCGGCCAGGACTGGAGGCCGTCCGCAGGGCACTGGACGCGCGAGGGCTGAAAATCCCTCTCTCCGGGGGCGACCTGACCGTGACGATCCCCGCATACGACCCCCATCCCTTTCAGATAAGCGGCTACGCCTTCGACTTTCATGACCTGCTGGGCCCTACGACTTTCATTCGAGGGCGGGAAAAGGGACATCACTGAAATTCACGGCGGGCATGCAGCCTGATCTCGGCGTTGCGAAGCCTCACTACGACGAGCAGGAGGTTTGAGAGAACTGCGGCTGACCCCATCCCGGCGCCGCGAGCGTCTGGACGGCCGGTAGGATTCATCGGCTCAGGTGCACGCCTGACTGACTCGAGAGCCGTTGCGCGCGCTTCTCCAGGAATTGCGCTGCGCGCTCCCGGCCATAAGACATCAACCCGCTGAGGAAACCGGCGCTATGATCGAGCTTCGAAGCATCGTCGAGGTCGTGTTCCATGATGATCCGGTGCACCTCGATGGGACGATAGCCGCCGTCAATCAGGGTCCCTCGATCTAACAGCGTGTTGATCGTCTGGATGAACCGGAGTTCTTGCTCGAGCACCTGGTTGCTGGCCAGCTCGATCAGGTCCAGGGTATGGCTCGCGGGGGTCGACGACCTCTGGCGGCGAACCTTGTTGACCTGGATCAACCAGATTTCGCTGGGTTTGAAGCTGGCCACCTCGCGGATTGGCGAGCCTGGAAGGCTTCGGCCCTCCGGGTGGGGGTGAGTCTCGAGAATGGCCGCCGGACCCGGCAGCAGAACTCCGGTTGCCGCCTGCATCGTCTCGGCGCTCACTTCCGCGCCGCGGCAGACCTCGAAGACCCCTTGGGCGTCGGCGGTGCCGATCACCAGTCCCGGTGCCCCTTGCCGTGCGGCCAGCGAACGAGCCACGGCGAAATCCACCCGGCGTTCGAGTAGTCTGCGGAGCTGGTTCGGGCCCAGCGCGGTGACCTCGTGGAGGCCGATGACCGGCAACGGCACCATCGCGCGGAGGTGAAGCACCATCTGGGCCCAGTAATTGAGGAGGGCGTCGACCAGCGAAGCGGCCGCATAGTCGCCCCAGAACCCTTCGAGCTGATCGACCGCCTGCTGTGGCCCGCCCCGGAGCAAGCCGTCCCAGGCCAGGAGCGCGCAGAGAGCGCCGAATGACGTGCCGGCGAAGGCCGCGATCTGGCCATCGCCGCCCGCTTGCTCCAGCAGTCCCTGAAGGACGCCCGCCGTGAAGGCCGCGTGGCTGCCGGTCCCCTGGCAGACAAGGGCGATCCGGTCCTGGCTTGGCATTCGCTCAGGGTGCTCGCGCTCGCGGATCACCCCCTCGAGCAGGCAGAACGGCTCCTCGCCCAGCAGCAATTCCCGCAGGCTCGCCAGTTGATCGTCAGTGATCCGCCCGCAATCCCGCAGTTCCTCGATTTCCTCGAGGCAGAGCTCGACCGCCTCTTCCTTGCCTGGATAAAAAGAATGCCGCGCGATCCGCGCGACCGTTCCCATCAGCTTTTGAAAATAGGATGCATTGTCCAAGGTTGTGCCCTCGCGGCACAAATTCTTGCGCAGGCCGACAAGGCGGATCGCACGAGGCCCAGGTTCCGTTGTCGTCGAACACCCAGTCTGCCCTTCTGACGACTCGCACAGGCCCAGAGACATTTATTGATGGGCGTGCGAGGAGTTCACCACCTACCCACCGCCAGCTTCTCTTGCGTCATCTTGACACATCCCAGGGGCGTGTCAAGGGGGAAATGCTGTGATTGCAAAAAAAGTGCGAAGAGCGTCCTGGACCTGGAAAACACCGAAGTTTGTGGCAGGTTGCAGGGGCTGGCTAGGCCCATCGATGCTGCATTTGCATCACGGCCGTCTCCGGTGCGGCCAGGGCTGGTGGACGGGTCTGCCTCCGGGGGGGGATGATGCAATCCGCGGGGCGTTCGCGGCCGTGAGATCCGGCGCAGACGGCTAGCGAAATCGGCAGCGCCTTGGAGCTGTCATTTTCCAATACATTGTAAGCTCGTGCATTGCCGAGGCAAATAAAACCACGTGAATACTGAGTATTGCTTTCCCCAAGGCTGACCTGCGGGCTGGGCCACTCAACGCGGAGGTATCGCGCCGCAAACCCGCCGGCTGCGAAAACGGAGTGATACCATCTGGCGACTGCTCAACGCCGCCGCGTGTCGGCAGGTTCGGCACCGGAATCGGCGATGACCACGGGGCGGCCGTTCGATGCGCCAGGTTGGCGATTCTGGGCGACGATATCACAAAATCGGCTGCGGGCATCGCTATCAAGCTGGGCCTGGTTGGCAGCAATCTGGGTGGCCCAGTTCGGGTGCATGACGACCAGCCGGCTCATGAGCGAGACAAATTGCCCTGCCTCGCGCACCTGGTCTTCGAGCAGCCGTTCGATCACGGGCCTGAACGTCCGCGCCAGGGTTTTCCATCCCCTCGAATCAACCTTCACGAAGGCCTCGACATCGTGATGGACGTAGGTCTCGCTGTTGACCTCGCGGTAATATGCCGTGTGCAGGATGAGCACGATCCGAGCGTCGATGCGGGCGGTGCTGCGAGGACTGGCGTAGTTGAGGTAGGCCAGCATGACATGGAGCCGTGGGGTGCGCAGCACGAAGTCCCAGGTGGCCGTCGTTCCCGCGCCGTCCTCTCCCTGGTAACGATTGGCCCCCAGCCTCCTGAGCTGCACGGGCGACTCGGCCAGGTCCTTCCAAAGAGCAAGCGTCAGGACGGGCTCGTTGACCAGGCTGAGATAGAGCCCGGCATTGCAGGGAAACGAATCCGGCTCTCCCTGACGATGGAAGGTGTGATCGCGGATCACCTCCGCCACGCTTTCGCGGAACTCGGCCGGCAACTGATCGAGAGGAAGCACCTGCGCCGGATCGATTCGCCGGGTCAGGCCGGCCCATGACTGCGGAGCCGGTACCGTCAGGACGGCCGCCGTGATAATGCCAAGCCCGATCCTTCTGGCCATCCTTGCGAGCAACCGGCCGTTCCCTGTTCCAGTCATGAACTTCTCCGTCGCCACGGCTGGCGCCACGACCTTGCAGGGACTTCATTCCCCGCGGCCGCGTGCTCCTCGATCTCACGTTTTTAGAATCGGCCAATTGGCCGTGTTTCCTGACCCTCTTCTGAACAAGACAGGCAAAGTCGATAGTTGAGGAAAAAACAGAGGATTCTGGCAATCTGTAAGGAAAGTCATGGGATGAGGGTGCCTGCACATCGTTCAAGGTTTCAGGTGATCCGCGACGCTCTGGCCGCTCGGCAGGGCCTTGGAGAAACTTCAACTATTTTCAGAGTGATCTTGCCGGAATCCGGTTTGTCACTAAGATCGCGCCCCGTTGAGGGGGATGCGCTTGGGTGATGGCGGATCGGGGTTCGATTCCCGATCCGTCGCGGGCGACAGTACGGCATCATTGCATTTCGTCTGGGCCAGCGAGTCGCAGCAGAGCGCCCACGAGGATCATGGACGAGGTTCCGATCAGCGGAACGGGCGTGAGCACTAAGGACGAGGTTCCGGTCTTCGCAGGGAGGCAACCATGCCAGAGCGACGTCGGGCGAGGCTTTGGATCGCGGGCATACTGGGCGGTTCCGTGCTGGCCGCCGCAGTGATCTTCGGGTTTTTCTCGAGGCCGCACGGGGCCGTGACGACCCAGGGCGGCAGTGCGATCTCACTGGGCCAGGCCAGCAGCCTGGCGGTGCTGAACCAGGGGTTGCGTGACGGCGATCCCCGGGCGCTGGCTGTCTTTCACGAGCGCCTCACACCAAAGGCCAATGAGACGCGGAAAGCCATCAGCGATGACGAGGCGTCGCAGTGGCTGGAATCCCTCTCCGCCCTGCGGACCGGCTTCTTCAAGTTCGGTCCCCCGGCGCGTGCCGCGGCGGCAATGGTCGCCTGTGGCATTCTCGACAAGTTCTCGGCCGAGATCGCACCCGCCCGCTGGATCGAAGCACTCCAGCCCGTGCATGACATCCTCTCGGCTTGCCTGGCCGACGCCGACAGCAAAGTACGGTACATCGCGCTTGAGCAGGTCAGCCGGTTGTGGGTCTGGATGCCCGGCCGCTCGCTCATCGAAGCCGAGGAAAACTCGCTGGGCAACTGGAAAGAAGGATTGCACCGTCCGGTCGTGCGCTGCCTGGGGAGCACCGATATCAGCACCCGCATCGGCGCGATCTTCTGCCTGGGGTTCCTGCCCATCGATTCGGCGGCCGCGCCCGCAGTTGCCTATCTTGAGGACAACGACAGTGTCGACGTCCGCCGCCAGACCCTCGTCTCGTTTGCCCAGCGCCCCTACCTGCTGACTGAAGATATGCTTCTGCGATGCCTTCATGACTCGGATTCCACCATCCGCGAAACCGCGACGACCGTCCTCAAGGCACGCGGCCTGAACCAGGAGCTGATCAGCCTGGGAGGCCTGCTCGTCAGTCCCAAGCCAGCGCAGCGATGTTCGGTGATCAGCCTGATCAAGAACCGCACCGACATCGATCAGGTCGTCTGGCTGCTCCAGCTCTCGCACGACACGGACGAGACGGTCAGGATACTCGCCGTGCAGGCCCTGGCCGCCCAGACCTCACAGACCGTCTCGGTCAAGCGCCGGCTTGCCGAGATGGCTCGCTCCGACAGCTCGGAGCAGGTCCGCCAGACGGCGAGCAAGTTCGTTCCTTCCGCCCAGGAGACCACGGCCTTGCTTCCCCCGTTGCCCGGATCGGCGAGCCTCAATCCCAAGGCCAACTGAGTTCCTTTTCCCCCCCTTGCGAAGTTTTCAAGTTGCGCTTTTCTGCCGCCCCGAAGGGGCCGAAACAGAAAGCCCAGGGCAACGCCCTGGGGATCCGATCCGAATGAGAATCCGCCCAGCCCTGAAAGGGCGAAACAAGATTCTTGACCAAGACCTGTTCTGCCCCTTCAGGGCGTTGCTCTTCTCAACACCCGATCCAATTCCCAGGGCGGCGCCCTGGGCTGGAATGTCGCTGCCCCTTCGGGGCGAGATTCAAGAAGCGCAAATTCAAAATTCGCAAGGGGGGGAAGGGCTCGTTCGCTCGCGACGTCATTCCATCGCGCGCAACAAAAACGCGCGTCTCGAAATCGTCCCTCCAGCTCGGTCAACACAACTTTTTACCGGCCCAGCGTGGCTCTCGCTCGTTCGGCTGACTTTGATCCGCCCGGCGGGGACGGTCATTCCCAGGTGCGGACCTCATCAAAACACCCGCGCATCGTCGCCACGATCTGCTTCTTCTCGTTCAGGGCCACGAAGAACACCAGGAGAATGCCCAGACTGAGCATGATCGCCCACTTGGCCA
>Ga0074044_10004642_pt1 | contig 11320 bp, 8 predicted proteins | sample BogForMeECP23OM1_FD_94443 | JGI IMG/M metagenome (GOLD analysis project Ga0074044, IMG submission 94443) | Bog forest soil microbial communities from Calvert Island, British Columbia, Canada - Bog Forest MetaG ECP23OM1 | ecosystem: Environmental > Terrestrial > Soil > Wetlands ...
AGACTACTACTCGCTGCCCAACCTGGTGCCGCTCTTGTCTCGACCCTCGAAGATGGACCTGCTGATGGAGATCCTCGAGTACCCGCTGCCGGTTCGCAAACCGGCCTGAGCGGTCCGTTTCACGAACAACCGATTTCCGGTTGCCCGGCAAACCCACACTCGCTTATGATACGAATACCGGGGACGCTGCCCGACCGCACGAGCTTACAAACTGATCGTAATTCCACCGCAAGGTGGAACTACCAGCAACCTTCACGCTCGTGGAACTTGCGGCGGATCCCGGGTTCCTTCTCCCTCAGCATCCGTCTCCGACGCCTCAGCACTAAACCTCCGTGGCCTTATCCAAGCGGATTCGCGAGACACTTGAACGACTGGCGAAGGCCGAGGAACAGGCCTTCGCAGGTGAATTCCTGGCACCAGCAATTCCCGGAGGCGTCGTCCAGATTCGAATCGCCGGAGTCGTTTGCCGGCTCAAGATAGAGCCCGACGACTTTGCAGGTTGGGGCGTCTTTCGGCCGACTTCCCCGACGGCGGCGGAACTGGTCCGAGCTGCACGTCTTGCCGAGCGGCGACAATACCTCCAGTTGCTTCCGTTGCTGCGGCTGATCGTCTGCGCGCGCGACGGCAACCGATGGTTGGGAGTTCCAGCTCACCGAGCCGATACCCGGTTCCGGATCGACGGCTTCGTTCACGTCCGGTTGATCGAGGAGGTCCAGCTTTTCGAGGTCATCCAGGCACGGTTCGACGGCGCCCAGTGCTTGTACGATGGGCCGGAGCCTGGTCACGACCCCGGCGCAGCGGCTTACCTCCGCGAAGCTCTGGTCGGGATGGTCGAACCCGAGCAATTGAACCGACCCGGCTTGACCGCCGAAGAACGTGCCGCCTACGCCATCAACTATGCCCCCAGGCTCCAGGCCGAACTGGAGGCTCGCCGCGACCGTGTCGAGGATCGGCTCCGCGCGGCGCTCACGCACGCTGGAGCGGAGCTGAAGGACTATCAAGAGCGCGTCGACGTCTACCGGGTCACTTACGAGGTTGACGGCCGCAGGCACACGTCGGTCATTGCCCAGAATGACCTCTCGGTCCAGGTGGCGGGTATCTGCCTGAGCGGTCAAGACCGCCGCTTCGACCTGCATAGCCTGGTCGGCGTGCTCCGCGAGGCTCACCAGGGGGACGCGTTGTTGCGCGTGGGATTCGAGAACGACGAGATGCCGGAGGAAGTCTATTGGGACGTCCATCCGCCCGAACCCTGAAGCCAGTGGTCGAGCAATGCTGGACGCTCGTCGGCGCGCGGCGCGGCCGGATCTGGCTCGCGCGACGCATCGATCATCGCCGAGGCGAACCTTTGAGCGTGAACTTCGACGGCCCGAATGTGCTCGATCGCGAGGAAAGAAGGCGAGACATAATCGGGTTTTTCCATACTCACCCGAGCGGTCCTCCCTTGCCCAGCAGAAGAGACGTCCGGACAATGCGGGCCTGGTGCTCGGCCTTCGGCAAGCCCCTCCTTTGCCTGATCGCCAGTCCCCTTGGGCTGGCGGGATTCCGGTTCGATAACGACTCGTCGCAGGGCACTCCCCTTGCCGAGGTCCAGCTCTTCCCTCGCGGGGCACTCGTTGGAGTGGAGACTGATGGCCGACAAGTTTCTTCATGAGCGAATCTATCGTGGCTCCGAGTCCGTGAATCGGTTGGCGTCCGTCCCGATCACGCTCTGCGGCGCGGGGGCGCTGGGATCGCTGCTCGCCGATAACCTGGCGCGCCAGGGTTTTTGCCAGTGGAAGGTCATCGACCGCGACCGCATCGACGAGCACAACGTCGGCACGCAGCTTTACGGCGAGAGCGAAATCGGCGCGTGGAAAGTCGAGGTCTTGCGCAACCGCCTCTTCCGCGCCGTCGGCGTCGAGATCGAGCCGGTCGCGAAGGAACTCACCGAGCGCACCGCGCCAACTCTCCTCAAAGGCTCAGGACTCATCATCGATACCTTCGACAATTCATCGTCGCGCCAACTCGTGCAGGATCGGTGTCGGGCCGAGGGTGTTCCGTGCCTCCATGTCGGCCTCTTCGCGGATTACGCCGAGGTCATCTGGGACGAAGCCTACCGGGTTCCCCGCGACGTGGCCGGCGACGTCTGTGAATATCCCCTGGCCCGGAACCTCGTACTCCTGGCAGTCGCAATTGCCTCGGAATCGCTGATCCGTTTCGTGCTGGAGGGGGCCAGGAGTGGCTGGTCCGTCACACTCCGCGATTTCGCCATCCGGCCTCTGGAGACCGAGGCCGTGGCCAGCAGCCAGTTGTCAGTAGCCAGTAGTCAGTGAAGAGGGCGTAGCCGGTCGCTTGCGTCCGCAGTGCCCGTTGCCTACCGCCTGCTGCCTACTATTCCTCCGCGACGTTGAGAACCTGGTTGGCCTTGAGGTCCTTCAGGGTTGTCACCTTCCCCGAGGGCCAGGTGATCGTCGCTTCATCGGCCTTTTCCGCCTTGCCCAGACCGAAGGTAAGTGGGAGCTCGACCGACGAGAGGTAGCTCTTCGACGGAAAGAGCTGGCGGCGGCATCCCTGGTCGCCGTCGTTGTCGATGTCAATGAACGCGGCCCCGGTGAGCCAGCCGTTGGGGCCCTTGGCGTGGGCGGCCTCGGTGGCATCGTCGAAGTGACCCTTGCCGTCGTTGCGGAAAAGATGCCCTCCGCCAATGGCCGTGATGTAAAGGTCAGGGTCGCCGTCGTTGTCGTAGTCAAGGAACGCGACGCCTGCGCCCATCGTCTCGGGAAGGAGTTTGTCGCCGAAGGCACCGTTGGCATGGACGAACCGGATCCCCGCTGCCGTCGTGATGTCCACGAATTTGACGGGTGGAAGAGTCTCGGCTTTGACCTCGGGGGGACGGACAGGGGCCACGGGCTCGGCGATGACGGCCTTCTCGGCTTGCGTGCCGCAGCCGACGGCCACAATGGGCGCAAGCGCCAGTCCGATCAGGCTCAGGAACCTGGTGCAGCCGGTCGTGCGATGTTCACTCATTCTCCACTCTCCTGAGCATGAACCGGGGTCGAAGTCGTCGGGAGCGTTGTCTTCGAGGTCAGGCCAGGGTCGATCGAGAGGCAGACTCGCGGCGGGGCGGCCGATCAAGGCGGGAAGCGATGGGGGATGGAACCTGCGACGGCGACTCGAAGGCCACGTGTTCCCCCGAGGCTGGCTCCTCGAGGATTGCGCTCGGCGCGGATTCTGCGCTCACCAGGCCGCTGGCGAACGACTGGAGCGTGGGAGTCTCTCCCTGGCACGGTACGGGCACGATCACCGGCGGCGCTGGGACTATAAGGCGATTGGCGGGGGAGAACCCGGCCTGTTGCCATCGTTCCCACGACAGAGAGCGAGCCAGGACAGGCCGTTCCGGCACATGACATCCGGTCGCCTGCGCGGTCCGCGGACCGGTTACCAGGAACAGTGTGCCCGTCAGGGCAAGAATCAACAGGTGATTCGCTTCGGGGCCGGCGGTTGGACTCATAACCATAATAGGCGACAGTTCGGACTATTTGACCAAACCCGCTGCCAGGTCGACAGGACCGATCTGGCGGGGGGCGGAGGAGGCTGTCGGGACGTGCTCGAGCTGAGCGCCACGCAGCGACTCCGCCAACCGCTTCTGGCTCTCCTGGACGAGCGCCAGCATGGCCTCGCGAGCCCGCTGCGCCTCCACGTCTTTCTGCCTCGCGGTGGCGATGATCTTGGCCAGCGAGTCGTTCGCCTGGACGATGGCATCGGCCGCCACGAAGGCGCGCTGCTGCATTTCGCCGATCTTGGTGGTCATATCGGCGAGCATCTTGGTGTTGCCGCGCACCAGCTGGTCGGTCAGCAGCCGGAACTGCTGAGCGGCCTCGAGTAGGTTCCGCGCGCGGAGCAGGTTGATCGCCACGGTCAGCTTCTGCTTCCAGGCGGTCAACCCCAACGTCGCGGCCTCCTGCAAGGCGTTGGCCGAGAAGGTGAGCACCTTTTCGACCTGCCGGGACTCGTGCGTGGTGTTCTCAGCCAGGGACAGAGCCATCTGGAGAGAATACACACGCTGGTGGAGAAGCTCCATCAGGTCCCAGAGGCCTTGGAGGTTGCCCAGTTCGCCGGAGTCGACCGACCCCTGCAGTGCGCTCTGCTTCTGGCGGTACTCCTCTTGGAACTCCGCCAGCTTGAGCGCAGCCGCGGCGATGCAGATCTGGAGGGCATCCTTGTACCTGTCCACGTCGTTTCGCAGGGTTTCCATCTGCTGGATGCCCTGGAACGCCGCGATGCGCTCCTCCTCCAGACGAACTTTGATCCCGTTCAGCACCCCCTCCACCGCGTCGAAACGCTGGAGGAAGGTTCTGATCCGCTGGTCGAGCGACCCGAAGAGGCGACCGACGAGGGGCAGGCTTTTCAGAAGCCCCCTCACCTCGCGTAGCATCGAGGGGTCGAGGCTCTGCATCTGCTCCTCGAGCTGCCGCAGCAACTCGCCCGCATAGCCGGTGCTCCGCATCCGCACGTGCTGGAGCATGCCGTCCGCACTGCCGCTGATCGCGGTCTGCGCCGCCTGGCCAAATACCAGGATCTCCGTTGACGAACGCCCGAGTTTCTTGGCCAGCTCGCCCACCCGCTCGTTCTTGACTCGATCAAGCGTGGGCAAGCCCACCACCTGGAACGTTCGCGGATCCTGGGTAAGGGCCAGAGTCGTCTGATCACTCATTGGATGCTCCCAGTAACAGAGAGGGGGGGTACGCACCCCCCTCAGGTGTTAGCGCCCGCTCACGGCTTGGAGCACCTGCTCCATGACCACCGTGGTGGGCATCTCCTGGACCGACTGGATCGCCGGAGCGATCCCGATTTCTTTCAGGGACGGCGGGAGGCTCACGTTGTTCGACATGAGCCCCACGCGGAAGCCGTGTCTCTCCCAGGCGATCTTCTTCAGGTCGGGATCGGTGGTGAGCGCCTCGAGGAGGCGCTTCCCGCCCTCCGACAGGACGATCATGGGGTGAGACGCCCATGTGGTCGGCCTGGGGTAGAGGACCGCGATTTGGCTCCTCACTGTGTCGACCAGTTGTGGGTTCTCCTGGGAGAACTCGATCAGCTGGTTTTCGTACCCCACGACCATTGGGTGGGCTCCCAGCCCCTGGCTCAAGTACACCTTGAACAAGGTGCCGGAGCTGTCCTCCAGCCGGCCCATGGCACGATAGACGCGCTCGACTCGGGGGGTCAGCAGCATGGCCGCCGCCGCGTCCGGAATCTCGCCCCCGTTCATCGTGTTCATCAGGAGCCCGGTGAAGGCGTAGCCGGAGTTGCTTTCCGCCGGACTGGTCGACTTCACCTTGACTGACCCGAAGAGTTCGGGGAGTCCGACCTGTTTCCATGGCAGCTTGGCCTCCACTGCCGCGACAAAGCGCGGCATGTCGAGCACAAGGTGGCTGTCACCGATCTTCTCAACGATCGGCTTGGCCTGCTCCGCCCCAGCACCGCTCACGCCGCTTGATGGCAGGGAGACGGGCTTGGCGAAGGCCTCGGCAACGGCGCGCCACGAACACACCACGATCGGTGAGTTCATGACGTCCTCCACCTTTAGCGCCTGGCCGCGGAAAAGCTCTGCGCTCCCGCGGCTGGCAGGCCAGAGGAAGTCCAGGCCCTCGATGCTGGTATGCATCATGGCCAGGGACCCGGATTTCTGAGCCTTAACCTCGAGGCGATAACGCTCCCGGAGAATCCGGATCACCTCCAGATCGCTCAGGAAGCCGACCTTCTCGCCTCCGATTTTGCCTGTAACTTGCAGGAATGGAAGCTTTTGCTCCAGCTCCACCTTTTCCTGCTGTTGGTTCTGCTCTCGCTTCGTGGTGAGCAGGGACCATGAGACCAGACCGATCGCGACGACGGCAAAGAGCGCCGCGCCGGCCAGCTGCTGCACTTTCATGATTCGCTCCTGTTTGAGCCGACGCGCCTCGGCGCATCAGGTTTGGGTAATGCGGACGCGGTATACTGCTGGGCGGCTTCTCCAAGAAGCCTCCTGAGCGTATTGGTGTCCACTTCCAGGCTTGTGCGTTTCTGGTCCGACAGGTCGACCACCAGCTGCCTGAACGCCATGACCACCGTGCCGGTGGTCGCTTCGGTGTTCCGCAGCGAAGTCTCCCAGTCCTTGGTACGCACCGGCAGACGGTGCAGCTCGCGGTAGCCTCCCAAGCTACTCTCCACCATCCGCAGATAAGTGGGGAAGCTCGAGGCGCGGGTGAGCGCACCGGGGTCCTTGCCGAAGGTTTCCCGCAGAAGGTTCAGCACATCAGCCAGCTCGACCAGTGTGGCGCCGAAGTCCGGCACCTCTTGGGCAAGCTCTTGGATGAAGCGCACTGCGTCGTCAATCTGGGTAGTAACCCTGAGAATGTCTTCCCCGGTCACTCCCCCAGAGAATTTCACCTCGTGCGGATCCAGATCGGCTTCGATCAGCATTTGGACTGCCGCAAAGCAGCCGATACCAACCCCAAGCATCATCAAGGTAGGCGCCCCGATGACGAAGGAGCTGACCAGTCCGAGGCAGCCGGCGCCACCGGCAATCAGCTGTTTGGTGCCCTTTGTCACGGGCGCCTCCTTCCGGGTACAGGGGGTTGCCCCGTGCCGTAGCATGGTGTACGGGGCAACTCCAACACGGCTTAATTGAATCCTTTAGCCTCCCGCATTGCGGTGGCGAGGTCCTTGGTTCCGTCGAAGACTTTGCCGAAGGCCTTCTTCGACAGCTCCTCCATCAGATCCCTCCGGACGCCTTCGCCGAAGAGGATCGAATAGATTGGAACGTCGCCCCACAGCGGGGAGCTGCGCACGGCCTGCTCCAGCGCCGACAGGTAGTCGGTCGGAGCGCCATCCGTCATCACGATGACGGAGATGTGATACTCGCCCGCCCGGTCGGCGTAGGGCTTGAGGGCTTGGAACGCTTCCCCCACGGCGCCGTACAGAGCGGTGCCGCCCCCCGCTGACTTCTGATCAAGCTGGGCGAAGAGATTCGCCAAGCGTTGCGGGTCGTTTCCACTCACGGTGATGGGCGAGTCGACGTCGCTGCTGAACGGGATGCATATCGACACATCCCGTGGACTTGGCTGGAGCAGATACTCGGCCGCCAGCTGCGGGTTCAGCAGAATCCGCATGGCGTCCTTGAGCTGCTGCTCCCCGCCGTTTAGCGACATCGACCCCGAGTAGTCGAGGACGTAAACCGTCAGCGACGGCTTGCGAAACGCCGTCTGGTAGAGGTTCATCGCCTCGAGGATGACGTCGTTGGGCGGAAGCGGTACTGGCGAAATGGTGCGGCTCACGTCGATCCCCCAGGCGGGGTTGAACTTCGTGACCGCTCCGCTGACAGCCAGCCCGACCTTGCCGGTCCGGCGGCCGGTTTGCAGAATTCGCTGCTGTACTGCCTCGCTCAGGAGGTAGTTCTGCAGTCCCCTGAAGAACTCCTCCTTCCCGGGGGCACCCTTGTCGACCAGGGCCAGCGGGGAATCCGCAATGGCCGTGCCGTCGGAGACGTACACGGCGAAGAGCGGTTCCTTGCCCTGCGCGACCAGGACTTCGTTTGCCTCGATGACGAGGCATTCGTAGTTGACCATCCCGTCAAGCGCATCGTAGCGCTCGACCAGAAGGTCCTTGAGGAAACCCGAGGAACCGGCGCTGCGGTTTAAGCTTCTGAGCAGCTTGCTCACCTTGGCACCGACCGCGGGGTCCTGCAGGTGCTTCGTCTCCAGCATCTCGGGCTTGCCCGCAAATGCGTAGAGGAAGCCCAGGTACGCCTGGTTTCCGCTGTTGGACTGGGTTGCCGAGGTCATGCCCAAGCGCAGGGTACCCGCCGAGGTGGCTTTTAGCACGTCCTCGACGGTCAGCTCCCGGCCGATGTAATTCGGCCGGTCGGGCACCCAACCAAGGGCCTCGGCTTTTGACCGCCTGACCGCCACGACTAGGGGCGATTTCATGATCGACTCGGCATGACGGATCACCTTCGCGGTGTCTCCGATGGCGAGCCAGTGACCGGCCGCCGGCCAGAGGATGTCCGGCTCGGCTTGGCGTCCCTTGCGGAGTTCCCGCATGATGTCGATCGACCCGTGGTACCTGACCAGGATCGGCACGCCCTTGGACTGAGCGTACTCGCTGACGATGGGCTCGAGACACTTGTTCTCCGAGCCGCTCCAGACCACAATCGCGGGCGCTCCATTGCCGGAAGTTACCGCATCAAGACCGGTTGGGGCCGACGGCTTGCCGCCGCACCCGAACCCCATGAAGACCGCCAGGCTGCAGAGCGCAGCCACGATCAACACGCTTCTCATTGTGCACCTCAGCCTCATTGAAAGGAAAAACCTGAACCGAGGGTGTCCGCGTGGACCCCTCACATCCGAACTGTCTACCCAAATAATTTTCTAAAGATCCTCCTTTCTCCACTGCGAGAGAAAAACCTCAGAGCAGCCAACCTCAATGCCGCCCGCTAAGCCGGCTTACACCAGCTGTTTGGGGCCGCACTGAGCTTGTAACTCCTCCATGAGAGCACTCGCCATTTCATGCTTGCTTGAATCTGAGCCCTTAGTCAAAAATATCTTGAGTCCAAGCTACTTCACGAAGCTGAGATCAGAAACGGGGACGCAGCTAGAATCAAGAACTAACGAGGCTCCGCCTCAGACCGACGAGACTTGTTAGAATAGTGGACGACCATAGCGGGTGAACCGGCTCATGGAGACTGCATCCCGTTAAGGGCTACGGCAAGATGTTACGCGTTTGACGCGTTTTGTGCTCCCGAGCTTTCGGGACACCGCCCTTGTAAGGGCAACCGCCGTCATATGCACTATTCATCATCCGGCTTCTCACGCGTCTTAAGGCGCCCCTGCGACACAGCAGTTGGGGAGGGGGATTTGTTGGCTTTCGTGATCGATTCCCCCAAACTTGACTCAAACGCTATGAGTTTTGCTATTCAAGTGCCCTAGCTGCGTCCCCGTTTCCGCACGCCAACCGCCGGCAACCCAAGGCACTTTGAGTCAGCCAGGAAGGTCCCGCCAGTCCCGCTCCGAAAACAAAACGGCTCTGTCGGAGCTTGCCCGGCTCGATACGGCAACTGGCCCCGAACGGAAATCCGGCCGATACGGCTGGGCTGGAACGCGCGGCATGGCGGCGCCGGCTGTCCTGGTGGGGAACTCCACTTGGTCAGTGGTTCTCTGGCCTGTTAAACTGGTTGCGTCCGTGCCTCAGACGAGCTGCAAGGGTTCGTGTCGATTCTCGTTCCGAGTGCGACCGGCGAGCGGCTGCTCGCTTTTTGAACCTTGTAAGGGTCCTGAACGTATCAGTTTGGGTTTTGGACCGACCTGTTTCATTCCACAACTACCGCTCCTTCGATAGTTCCCGCCTGAGTGCATGCCGGCGCTGGGAGGATGAACCTTTGTTCGCTGGACCTATCATTGCCCGGGAGCTGGTGACCACGCCCCGCCCCTGGCGCTATTACTTGTGGCGCGCATCGTTTTGTTGTGCTCTTTTCATTCTGCTCTGGACCGCCTGGCAGTCGATTATCGGCTGGCAAGACGTGCGCGAGCTGGGCGTGCTGGCGCGGTTTGGCGGCGTGCTTTACGTCATGTTCGCGTTGCTCCAGCTCACGCTCATGCTTTTTTTTGCCCCGCTTTCCACCGCGGCCGCGGTTGCTTACGAAAAGGATCGCCGCACCTTCAACCTCTTGCTCATGACCAGCCTGAGCGACACGGAGATCGTCGTGGGCAAGCTGGTTGCCGGCCTGCTGAACATCCTGATCATCCTGGGTGCCAGCGTTGGTCTGCTCTCGCTCTGCGCCCTCTTGGGCGGCATCTCGTTCGGGCAGGTTGCCAGCCTGTTCGCGGTGACGGCGGCCTCGGGCGTGGCGGGCGGCGCGATGGGATTACTGATCGCCCTCTGGCGGGACCGAACCTTCCAGTCGATCTCGCTGACCATCCTGATGGTCGTCTTTTCGGTTGCTGGCGTCGAGCTCTTCTCCGTGGCCTTTCCCACCTTGGAGTTCATGGGCGTTCCCCTGAAGGAAGTGCTCAATCCCTACCGCGCGCTGATCGCGCTATTGTACCCCCGGGCAGACCAGATCACGGGAGTCGTGCGGGCCTCGAGCCTCGTCTACATCGGCGTCCGCTTGACCTTCGCCGCACTCATCGTGGCATTCGGCACCTGGAAGCTGCGGATCTGGAACCCAGGGCGAAGCGAGCCGCGCGAGCAGGGCGACGAGGCCGAGGTCGAGGTGGTCGAGACCCAGGTCGAGGTCAGGAAATCGCAGGAGTACGCCGAGCTCCCGGTCGCCGTTGGCGCGGCCGCGACGGCGACGGCGACCATGGACCCGGTTGCTCACGGCGGCCAGCCGCTGCCCCGTTCCGCTCATGGCCATGACGGCTCGTTGCAAGAAACCGGAGACGGCGGCGCTACGTTCGACGAATCGTCCGGATCGACCACGGGTTTGCGTGCCCCGTGCCGAACCCACAGGCGCGTGGCCGCCCCGCCGGGGCCCCACCGCCGGCCCTGGGCCAACCCCATCCTCTGGCGTGAGCTCATGACCCGGGCCTACGGAACCAAACCTCTGATCATTAAAGGATGTTACGTTCTGCTTTTTGCCCTGGGAACCGGGTTCTTCCTCAGCCTGGCCCGGGGTATGGAAAACCCCTTGCGCAGCATGTTGTGCCTGATCCCCGTCGGCCTGGCCATCCTCAGTTTGGTCTTGATCAATGCCCAGGGCGTGACGGCACTGACGAGCGAGCGTGACACCGGTGCGCTCGACCTGCTGCTGGTCACCGAACTTTCCCCGGGCGACTTCATCTACGGCAAGCTCTTTGGAATCCTCTACAACAGCAAGGAGATGGTCGCACTGCCACTCCTTGGCGCGGTTTTTCTCTGGTGGTCGGACTGGCTCACGGGCGAGAACCTGATCTTCTTCCTGGTCGACTACCTGCTGCTCTGCCACTTTTCGGCCATGCTCGGCCTCCACTCCGCGATCAGCTTCACCAGCAGCCGCACGGCCATCGCCAACAGCCTGGGCACGATCTTCTTCCTCATGGTCGGCATCCTTCTCTGTGCCTACCTGATCGTCCTCAGCGACCGCGAATTCGGCCGGCAACTGCTCAGCTTCATGATCTTCATCGGCGCCGGGAGCGTTGCCCTCTTCGGCTCGCTGGGCGCCAGGAACCCGTCTCGGGCCATCGCCCTGGTCTCGTTGCTGACTCCCTTCTGGACGTTTTACTGCATCATCAGTCTCATCCACGGCGATTTCCTGGCCGCCTTCCTCTTCAGCGCCGGGGTCTACGGCTTCGCGCTCCTGGCCATGCTGGTTCCAGCCGTCGGCGACTTC
>Ga0074044_10004643_pt1 | contig 11320 bp, 9 predicted proteins | sample BogForMeECP23OM1_FD_94443 | JGI IMG/M metagenome (GOLD analysis project Ga0074044, IMG submission 94443) | Bog forest soil microbial communities from Calvert Island, British Columbia, Canada - Bog Forest MetaG ECP23OM1 | ecosystem: Environmental > Terrestrial > Soil > Wetlands ...
CGGCACTGTCCGGACGACGCTTCACCATCGCCTGCGCCGCCTGGAATGCCTTGCCGAGTTCGCCCCGCTCCACCCGGTTCGTGATGAGCTGGGTAGCGGCAACCACCCGATTCGGATCGAGTTCGATGGCGCGTTCGTAGGCTTTGTTGGAGCGCTGGAACATGGGCTCGCCACCGTCGGAATAGTCAGCGTCATAATACGACCGCAAACCGAGCTGCTCCCATGCGGGTGCGTAGGTGGGGTCGACCTCGACCACATGCTCTAGAACCGCAATGGCATCCTTGTTCGGTCCCTGATCGTGAGGCAGCGCCAGGCTATGCAGGTAGAGATCATAGGCCTCGGCGTTTTTCGGGCGCGTGCCGGTATCGAGAAAACCACCGGCCGCACCGATCGCCGGCAGCAGCCCTTGCCGTATCTGGGCCGCCATCTGCGCTTGTAATGCGATCAGGTCCTGAGCCGGCGCGGTCACGTTGGTCTGCCACAGAAGCCGGTTCCCCTCCACCTGGATCGCCTCAAGCGTAATCAGCAGGCGGTCGCCCTGCTTAAGAAAGTGTCCGGTAAGCACGGTGGCGACGTGCACCTCAAGGCCCGCCTTCTCCGGATCGACGTCGTTGCCGACAAATTTTCGCGTGATTGCGGATGGACGAACGTCAAGCGTCCTGGTGTAAGTAAGCGTGTTGGCAATTTCATCGGCCAGCGCGAAGCGAAGAAACTCCACGCTGATGTCGCCATTCATGTTCTGCAACGGCAGCACCGCAATCGTGTTCTTCGGCGCGCCACGGCTCACTAACTGGTGCTGCCTGAACCACACCGCTCCAACCGCAACCAAAACCGTGAGCAGCAGCGCGCTCACTCCCACCAGAATATAAGTTGAAAATTTGCTTGTGGCCTGAAAGGTGGTCGTGGCAATGCGATAGGGCAAGGCTGGCCGCCGCGCTCCGGATTTCGTTAACCCGGTTTCCGTTTCTTTTCTCAGCGACTGCAGATCGCCCTTCATCGCCAGCGCGTTCGGATAGCGGTGGCCACGGTCTTTCTCCATGGCCCGGCCGATGATGCCATCGAGATCCTCAGGAAGCGCTGGATTGATGCTACGAGGAGAAACCGGCTTCTGGTTCAAGACCGCGTCCAGCGTGGTGATCACGTTGCCGGTGGCAAAAGGCTTCTTGCCGGCCGCCATTTCATAAAGCACGACTCCGAGCGAAAACAGATCGCTCCGAGGATCCAGTTCTTCCCCGCGCGCCTGCTCCGGAGACATATAAACCGCGGTTCCGGGAATCACACCCATCGCCGTCAGCGAGTCTTCCATCGCGGCGTCACTCGATCCCGCTTCGCGCGCCGACTTGGCCAACCCAAAATCAAGAATTTTTGTCTGCCCGGTTTGCGATACAAAAATATTGGCCGGCTTAATGTCGCGATGAATGATCCCCTTGGCGTGCGACGCCGCCAAAGCATCTGCCACCTGGATGCCGATGTCCAGAATCTCGTCGACTCCCATCGCCTTTCCCCGCATCCGCTCTTTCAGGCTCACCCCCTCAAGCTTCTCCATGACAATAAAGGGATGACCTTCGTTGTCATCGATATCGTGGATAGTGCAGATGCCGGGATGGTTCAGCTGGGAAGCGGCGCGGGCTTCACGCAAGAAGCGTTCGAGCGACTTGCGGTCGTGCACCATCTCCTGGGGAATGAACTTGAGAGCAACGTGACGGGCCAGGCGCGTGTCTTCCGCCTCGTACACCACGCCCATACCACCACCGCCGAGCTTTCCCACAATGTGATAGTGGGAGACTGTCTGGCCGATCATTCCGAAGGCCTCAGTGCCGTCGGCGGCTATGTTAGGCCGCCGGAGAAGCCCCGGTCAACCCTTCGGTCCCGTCTTGGCAGATGCTTGACCCTTCGGCGCTTGAAAATCGGCGTGTCACCCTCGGGCTGGACCTGCTAGCAGAGGCGCTATTTGACTGTTCGAACAGCCGCCCATTCAAGCTCCCATGGCAGGTCAGTGCCCTAGTGAAACTGACCCACCATCATACGACCAGGCGGCGCTTGTGGAGGGCTGGCAATTGGCTAGCCCGTACATCCTGAGATACCTCTTGAGTGATCGGCAAAGCCAGCCAGATGCAACGGAGGGCGGAGGTTCAAGACTCATGCAGGCCTTGGTGGTTGACGATTCCGTGATTTTATCGCAAATTGATCGGCGATCATTTGCGCGGCTGGGGTTTTGACGTCACCCCCGCCGAGACTGGCTCCCAGGCCTGGGAAATCCTGAAGCGGCCGGATGCGCCCAAGCTCGTTCTGCTCGACTGGGTGCTGCCCGATCTCGATGGCATTGAGCTTTGCCAGCGCATCCGCCAACCCGGATCATCCGGCGCCTAGTCTATGTCATCCTGCTGACCAGTAAAGAAGGCCGTCAGAATATGCTCGAGGCCATGCAAGCTGGTGCCGACCCCTATCTGGTCAAGCCCTTTGACGAGCTGGAATTGAAGGCGCGCCTCCTGGTCGGTAAGCGGATTCTCGAACTGTAGGAGGAACTGGTTTCGGCACGGGAGTCCATGCGCCACGCTGCCACCCACGATAGCCTCACCGAATTGATGAATCGCGGAGAGATTCTCGCCATGCTCCAGCGGGAATTGGAACGAGCGCGCCGCGACCATAAGCCGGTAGCGGTGATTCTTGGCGATATCGACCATTTCAAGAGCGTGAACGATACCCTCGGCCATCTTTTCGGCGATGAGGCGCTGCGTGAAGTCAGCCGGCGACTGCAAGCGCAACTCCGCGTCTACGACGGTGTTGGCCGATACGGCGGAGAAGAATTTCTTATGGTTCTTCCCAACTGCGATTTGCCCGACGCTCTGCGGCGCGCGAGTGATTTGCGCCAGAACATTGCCAGTGCACCTGTGGTCAGTTCCGGCGTGGAGAGATCCATCACCATGAGCATGGGAGTCGCCATCTCTGATTGCGGTGGAAAAGACGAAATGGAAAAGTTGCTCAATCAGGCCGATGCCGGCCTATACGCGGCTAAAGAGAAAGGCCGAAACCGGATTGAGCACTTCGCCCCGGCCGCCAAAAAAGCGGCCGCTGGCCGCGGTCGCAAAGCCTAACCGCCGAATTGCAGGATTAGCAGGATACCTTCATCCCGTAAGCATCTGGTCCGTTTCGGACCGATCGTAATCAACTGTTATTGTGTAGCCGATGAACTGGGCATCCAGGACCCGGAGAATTTCGACGGCGGCCATTGGACTGGTTCGCTCGCTTGCCATAGCCAGGAATTGCGATGCGCTGACCACGCCATGGATAAAGGGGTCCCTGACCTCGACGTGATAGCGATCCGCGGCAAGTTTTGTGATGTTCATTTCCGTCGTGGCGGCTCTGTGCTACTCAACCTGTGCCGAAAATCAGCCTTACGTTAACCGATGGTCGTTAGTCCAAACAAACCCACAACAGCGTTTTCGATGACCGAAAAAGCCTCGCCCAAAACGGAGCTTGGACGAGGCGCGTGAGTGATAGGAGCTGTTGTTAGATCTAAGCCAGACTAGGGTGCGTCGCGTGTATCGGAAACTGTCAAGACATACAGGGAACAACGGAGCAACGGAACAATGGGAATCCGAAAACCTGCGGTCAGTCCGCAAGTCCGGCTGCCCGCAACCATCGGCGCTCCCCAGATGTGGGCTTAACCCGCTGGCACCTGTTAGAAGTGACAGGTCCCCAAACAGCCTGAACCGTGTGAACTGGCGAATAACGCAGAGGTTTCTTGCAATCCAGGCGGAGGAAGACACAAGGAGCGCAAAACTGATTGCCGAAGCTGGGCGATTGATGGTCGACGATCAATGGTCGACGATCGATGGTCGACAAAAGGGAATCCTCGGAGGAAAGACCGTACAAGAGCTGAAGGCGGGAGATGGAGGTCCGAACATGATCACGAAATTGGTCGATGCTATCTTTGGCTGTTGGCATCAACGCTATGGTTTTCCTGTAAGTGTGCGGTCGAGTTCCCGGAGAGGTTCCCGCCCCTCCGCCGCCGCAGCGCTGACCGGCATGTACGTAGTGTGCCTGGACTGCGGCAAGGAATTGCCGTATGACTGGCATGAAATGAAAGTTATCGACTCGCCCTCGGAAGCACGCCACTACGCGCAGGAGCAGGCTGCCCGACTAGCTACGTAATCGCAACCCGCTCCTACTCCGCCCTTGTGGATGCGGCTGAACAACCAGAACTCAAAATGTTTTTCTAGTTCGCAATCCTCTTCTTCTGCGCGGCCAGCTTTACCGGCCCCTCCGTTTCCGGAACATCCCGTCTGACCAGAGCCGCGAAATCCTCCGTCTTGAACGGATACAGGCGGGTCGACTCCTGGTCCCCGGGAGTCAAGGTCAGGTCCACTCGGCGATTGTAGGCCAAGACAATGTTGGGTAACTTATGGAGAGCCTTTTCCCGGCCTTCCGCGCTCAGACTGGAATCCTGGTCCAACAGTTGTTTCACTTGATCGGCGGTCAGATTCTTTTCCTTGCCGTACGCTTCAGTCTGAATATCCCCTTCGGGAACCCCTTGTTCCACAAGGAAACGTTTGGCCAGTTCGGCTCGCCGCTCTGAAAGAGGCTTATTGTAGGCTTGCGGTCCGCGTTGGTCGGCGTGACCGGAGAGCACCAGGCGGGCATCCGGCTTGAACGCAAGATATTTCTTGAACTCATCGGCAATGGTCTTGAGCGTGTCCTTTTCGCTCGGCAGCAAGGCCGCATCAGATTTGAGTCTGACCGGCTGATCGGTTGGGAAAAAAACACTGCGCATCGCAAGCGTGGGTTCGGGCTCGATTGAGCCCACAATGCGCAGCGTGGCTGTCCGAGTTTCCGCCCCGCCACAAGGATTGGAAGCGCTGAGGGTGTAGACAACAGTTTCATCGATAGGTCCCGGATCAGTCTTGTGCGGTACCACTTGCAACGTGCGACTTCCGCTTGCATCGACCGCACCCAGCGGTTCAATCGATACCTTCGACGCGTTCGAGGCCGTCCAGTTCAGCGCCGTACTGCTGTCCTCGACAACCTGTTCCCCCACGCGCTTGTAATGGACCTCCGGCGACGAAAGCCCTAGATCTGCCTGGACGGCGGTGTTCACATTGACGGTCGTGCTGGTCGTCACCGTGCCCCCCGGACCTAACGCCGTGAGTTGATAGACGGTGTTTTCTTTGGGCTGGACCGTTTGTTCACCATCAGGCGCAACCGCCCCAACCGGAGTGACTTCAACCCGGGGTGCATCCGACGATGACCATTTCAGTTGCGTAGCATCGCCGCAGTTGAGCTGCGCATTGGTAGTAGACAACTGCGCAGTAGGCTTGGCTATCGCGACGTCCGCGCTAGCCGTTCCCACGGAGAAACGGGCGAGCGGACCGATTTTATCTTTAAGCTGTTCCCCGCGAGGCCACGCGACGGTCTTTCGAACTCCTTTAGGAATATCAATAACCACGCGTTGATTGGCAGGAACGTCGACTGAGCCCGACCAGACCTCATTGCCCGTACCCGCGGCTAAGATCGTAACCAGGTACTTGCCAGGTGCAACGACCAGCTCTTGCTTCCAACCCCAATCGTGGTTGAACTCGTCTCCGTGGCCGACGAAGAAGTCGGGCGTCTTTCCGTTGAGCAGCACCGCATCGCGGTTCGCTCCTTCAATTGTCATGGCGCCGAATGGCCCAGGTATCCGCGAGAGAATCGGTGTCATGGTGACCGCAAGGTTTGTTCTTTTCCCGGCTTCAACCGAGACACTGGCACTGGCTGGCAAATATCCGTAGTTGTACAGGTCAATCTTGTGGTCGCCTGGTTTGAGATACAAAGCGTGAAGAGTCGCTTCACCGTAAGCCCGTCCGTCAACGAAAGCGTATGCCTGCTTAGGGGTCACGTGAATTTTCAGGGTGCCTTCCTGGGCCAGGCTTGGAATGGCGCCAGCGCAGATAAGCAAAACGACAGAAACAATTATGCGGTGAGTTTGGCTTTGTATTTTCATTGAAGTCTCTCCTCAGGGGCCCGAACTCCGGCCGAACGGACTTTCCAACCGCAACTATTTAGGCGCTTTAAGCATGGGAAACTCACAGAAGCAAAGAACCGTCCATCTGGTTGCTTTGGACACCAGCGAGAGTTCTGATTCCACCCTCGATTTAAGCGCCGGGCAAACGGCGCGGCAACTGTCACATTTGACAGGGATGGTGGCCGGGATGCCGCGCGGCCTGAGTTAAGAAGCAAAGCACCTGTGATTGCAAGCAGGGTACGCAGGGCACTGGTCGGGTTTCACTCATCACCCCGCAGTGATAGCCTCTTGGAGGATGTGAGTGCGCCCATGTCAGTGCACTCCGCGGCTGAACTCGCCGCGAGCCATTGCCCTTTGCTCTCCGACCTTTCAACTCGCATCAAGCAGTGCGCGCGCGACGCCGGATTCGACCTCTGCGGCATCGCCCCGGTCCGCGACTTCGTCGAACTGCAAGTCTTTCCCGCCTGGATCGAACGCGAAAAACACGGCGAAATGAAATACCTGCAAGCGCGCGATGAGACCGGAGAACTCAAGCGCGCGTCCCTGGCCCGAGTCGCTCCTTGGGCCCGCAGCGTGATCGTGTGTGCCATCAACTACAACACCGCGCATCCCTACTCGACTCAAGTGCAGCCGGAAAGTGACGGCCGAGGCTGGATTTCGCGCTACGCCTGGTCCCGCGAGGATTATCACGAAGCCGTTCTGCGCCGCCTGCAACAAGTCGAAGATCAGCTGCCCGCACTCGCCGCCGCTGGCGACTGCCCGCCAGCAAGTGGCAACCTGCACTTTCGTTCCTACGTCGACACCGGCCCGCTCATCGAACGCGTATACGCCAAGTACGCTGGCATTGGATGGATCGGCAAGAACACATGCATCATCGACCAGCAGCTTGGATCGTGGCTGTTTCTGGGCGTAATCCTGACCTCGCTCGAACTGACGAAGATTGAACTGACGAAGAACGGACTCACGGCCGATCTGCCCGCCCCCGACCGCTGCGGGACCTGCACCCGCTGCATCACCGCCTGTCCAACGCAGGCGATTATTGCTCCCGGTGAACTGGACGCGCGGCTATGCATCTCCTATCTGACCATCGAAAAACGAGGCGAGATTCCCGACGAACTGCGCTCGGCCATGGGACGTCACGTCTTCGGATGCGACATCTGTCAGGACGTTTGCCCGTGGAACCGCAAGGCGCCCGTGACTTCCGCGGCGGAGTTCGAGGCGAGGGAAGGCCTGGTCAACCCGGCGCTCGACTGGCTAGCCGAAATGCAGCCGGAAGAGTTCCGGGCCGTGTTTCGTGGATCTCCCGTCCGCCGAGCCAAGCTTTCCGGCCTGCGGCGGAATGCGGTAGTTGCAATGGGAAACAGCGGCGACAAAAAATTCATGCCGACACTAAAGAAACTAAGCGAGGATCCGGACCCAGTGGTAGCAGAACACGCGCGCTGGGCAGTTGCGACACTAGAACAAAGCAGTATCAAGCGACCAGCGCTGAGCAAATTTTGATTCGTATCAAGCTATCACTTTTTCGTATCAGACTTCGTATCAGGGTATCCCCGTTTCGTATCAGAGTATCGCTTTAGCGATACCGAAAGCGGCCAAGAGATAGACGCCCCTTCAGGGGCGGCATAGGAGGACCAATGTTCCACAAAGATCTGCTCCAGCACAAGCGCATCCTGATCACCGGCGGCGGCACCGGCCTGGGCAAAGCCACGGCCCAACGCTTCCTGGAGCTAGGCGCCGAAGTCTACATCTGCGGCCGCCGCCAGGACGTTCTCGCCGCGACCGAGCAGGAATTGCGCGAGCGCACCGGAGGCAAAATCCACTCCCGCCCGTGCGACGTACGCGACGCCGCTGCGGTCGAAGAGATGATCGGAATCATCTGGGTCGAAGGTCCGCTCGATGTGCTCATGAACAACGCGGCCGGAAATTTTCTGGCGCGCACAGAAGAACTTTCGTTAGGGGCCTTCCAGTCGGTGATAGGAATTGTCCTGATGGGCACGCTGCACACCACGATGGCTTGCGGCCATCGCTGGCTGGCAACTGGACGCGGAGGCGTGGTGCTCAACATCACCACCACCTACACGACGACGGGCTCGGCGTATGTGGTGCCATCGGCAGTCGCCAAGGCAGGCGTGCAGGCGCTGACCCGCAGCCTCGCCGTTGAGTGGGGTGATCGCGGCATTCGTATGAACGCCATCGCGCCCGGGCCGATTCCAACCGAGGGCGCATTCTCGCGTCTATTGCCGCGTCCCGAACTGGCGGAAGCCGCGAAGAAACGAAACCCTCTGGGAAGGTTTGGAACAACCGAAGAGTTTGCCAATCTGGCCGCATTCTTGATCAGCGATGGCTCCGGCTACATAAACGGAGAAGTCGTAACCATGGATGGCGGAGAGTGGCTGCAAGGAGCAGGCGAGTTCACAGCGCTCGGTCGGGAGCTGACAGAAAAAGAGTGGGAAATGATGAAACCAAAGAAAAGTCCGCTGAAGCCCTAAATCCATCCAAGGCTACGGAAAGGACATTGGTCGTATCAGATTTTGGTTTGTATCAGGGTATCGCCTTTAGCGATACTAAAGGTTTTCGACGGTCAACGCCCCTTTAGGGGCAGCGGCCCAAACATCAACATTCGCCCCAAAAACGAAAGCGCCCGGACTCGGTTAAGAGTCACGGGACGCTCGTCGAACAGCCCTCCCCCGAAGTCTGCTCACAACCACCTTACGTCTTGATCGCCCCCGGGGGAATGGCACGAAGGGGTGGCTCGTATAGGACAATCTGGTAGGCCCGGCAGGAATCGAACCCGCAACCCTCGGATTAGAAATCTGGCACCACTCAGCCTAACTTCTGCAATGCCTAGCAGTTACAATGGTTTGTAACGTTTGCGCCGGGTCATTCTATACTGTTCTGTTTCATTCTTTTTCAACCCAACCGCCATAACGCGCTTTGCGTCAATAACGTTTCGATCGAGTCAGGGCTGGCAGCTGCAACGATCCCCCGGAACTGCGGAATGGGTTCTCTATTGTATTTAGTAATCATGTCCGCTTTGCAGGCGGTGAGAGGAAGAGAACATGGCAAGCATGTTCTTTTACTCGAAGGCGGCGGTGGAGCGGGCGATGAAGATTCAAGAGGTGCGGTTGCGAGCGATGGCGGGGAAGATTACTTGGTGGCAAGCGGCGGAGATTCTCGGTTTTAGCGACCGGCATCTACGACGCATTCGCGAACGCTACCAGGAGTTTGGCTAGGAAAGTATGTTCGATCGGCGACGCGGCCAGCCCTCCCCGAAACGCGTGCCTTTCGCCACGGTGGAGAAGGTGCTGGCTCTCGATCGGGACCGGTATTTCGATTTGAATGTCCGGCATTTTCACGAGAAGTTGTGCGAGCAGCATCAGATTCATCTGAGTTACACCGGGGTGAAGTCAGTCTTGCAAGGGGCCGGGCTGGTAGCGCGCCAGCGACAGCGCGGCGTACATCGCAAGCGCCGACCCCGGCGTCCCCTGTCGGGTAGGCTGCGGCACATCGACGGGAGCCATCATCAGTGGTTCCAGGACGAACGTTGGTATGACCGGATTGTGATCCTGGACGATGCCACCAGCGAGATCGATTACGCGCAGCTGACCGAGGAAGAATCGACGCTGACGGTGATGGCCGGGTTGAAGGAAGTCATCGCCCACAAGGGAGTGTTCTGTGGCTGGTACCGTGACCGGGGCAGCCACTTCTGGCTTACCCCCAAGGCGGGAGGCAAGATCGATCCGCACCGACTGACGCCAGTCGGTCGAGCCCTACGCGAGTTGGGAGTGCAGATGATTCCAGCCTATTCGCCGCAGGCCCGCGGCCGTTCCGAACGCAACTTGGGCACCTGGCAAGGACGCTTGCCGCAGGAGCTGCGGCTGCGCGGAATCCGCAGCCTGGAAGCGGCCAATCGCTTCCTGCGCGAGCACTACATGGCCGAGTTCAATCGCCGCTTTCAAGTGCCGGCGGCACCGCCTGGCAGTGCCTTTGTGCGCCGCCGCAGCAAAGATCTCGATCTGATCGTGGCACTGCAGTTCGAACGTACGGTGAATCGCGACAACACGGTGAGCGTTCAGCATCTGCACTTGCAGATTGAGCCGGTGCGCTGGCGCGCCACCCTGGCCGGCGGCACGGTCATCGTGCACCAGCACTTGGACGGAACTTTCACGATTACTCACGGCCCACAGCGTCTCGGGCACTACCGTGCGGAAGGAGTCTCTTTGGAGAGAGAAAAAATCGGCGCGCGGGGCTGTGGAAAAGACGCCACAGCCTCGGCGGCGGCTAGATTATCAACCTAAACCGGACATTTCACTTGCTACGAAAACCGGACATTTTAATTTGCTACCAACAGAAGAAAGCCGTATTAAAGGGTCCACGCTGAAGTGAATAAGATAACTGTCGCAATGACTTCTACCAGCTTCCGGGATACTTGCTGTTATACCCATAAGCTGAATCATCGCCGTCACACGCTCAGAACCGGAATCGGCACCGCGCAGATGATTGCATAGCCGTGTGTCCGCAGGTTACCGCCATATGGGTAACTCCCCGTAACCAGCAAATCTGCCTTTGTCTGCTTCGCGGCTTGCCTCAGCACTTTAGGCACATCACCACTGCCGATCAACACATCCGCCTTGATGCCCGTGTCTTGCTGGAGCTTTGCGATACGCTGCGAAGCATCGGCGACCAACGACTCTTTCCACTCCGGAACCACGTAACTGCCTCCAGGTCCCCAGAGCTCCACCGAGGCAGTGACGTGGGCGAGCGTAAGATGGGCACCGAATTCGGCGGCGATTGGAGCCGCCCACGACACAGCTTCCTCACTACGAGGGCCCAAATCGACCGCGCACAGGACGTTGCGGATCGCAAACTTCCGCACTGGCGATTCTTCCACGGGGCCCCCGGTCCACACCGGACACTCAGTCCGGTGTAGCACTTTTGCTGTCACAGAGCCCATCAGAAACTGACTGAACGTGGAGCCATGCGACGCCATCATGATCAGGTCGGCTTTTTCCCCCTCAGCCATCTGAACAATTGCCGCTGCTCGGTCGCCTTTGACCAACACACGCCGAATATTAAGGCCGTTAAGCTCCGGCTCGAGAGACTGGTCCTGCTTTTTCTGGGCCCCTCTAATAATGGCTGCAAGCAAGTCCCAGCCAGCTAGCTCTCTGCTGTCCTCTGGAACACCGGCGGCATGGCTCAGCGCTGTCACGACGTGCAGTATCACGATCTCAGAATGAAAATGGCGCGCCAATGCCGCGGCCTGATGAATCACACCCAGCGAAGCAGTCGGGATATCAACCGGCAGAAGAATTTTCTTAA
>Ga0074044_10004644_pt1 | contig 11318 bp, 12 predicted proteins | sample BogForMeECP23OM1_FD_94443 | JGI IMG/M metagenome (GOLD analysis project Ga0074044, IMG submission 94443) | Bog forest soil microbial communities from Calvert Island, British Columbia, Canada - Bog Forest MetaG ECP23OM1 | ecosystem: Environmental > Terrestrial > Soil > Wetlands ...
ACCACTGCCGATGCAGACGCCACTCGCTGCCTGGATCCAATAACCGATAGCAAACCAGGGTTTGCAAAATCAAATCCCAGCGCGTCCCCTTGCGACTGGGAGCAAGCCTTTGCCTGAAAAACTGGTCTAGTTCCAGTTGATGGTAAAGTTCGCACGCTGGTATGCGCTTCGGCCGACCCAGAAGTAAAGACGCGTTCTGCGTTTTTCAGCTTCCAGACGGTAAGAATGTCCTACCAACCGAATATCCGACCCAATCCCTTTTTGGCGATTCGCTCATGGCTCCCATGTCTTTCAGCTCAGAAATCTGGCGGCGGAGGCCGTCAAGGGCCCTTGTAGTACGGTATCAGGCTCGGTGCGTCCTGGTTTCCGGCCATGTGCCGTTGCACAAATCCCGGCAACTCGGCCTCAGGCTCGACAAGGTTCGAGTCGATGAGCAGGAATTGAGTCGCGTCACCGTCGCCCGGCGAAGCCAGTCGGTAAATTTCGCGATATAACGACTTAACAAGCTCGGGGTTTTCATCGTCGCTAATGTTCTTTGTTGGGCTGTCGATGATGAGCACATTCGGGACGGGCATCTTGCGACCCCTAGCGGCTTTGTGGATCGCCAATGCGTAACAAACATTAAACAACGTCTTTTTTCCGCCGCTCCCGGCATCCCAGAAACCCCACTCCTGATTCTCGTGGAGGATTATGGGCCGCCAGCTTCGCGGATCGATTATGACTTTGTCCTCTGCGGAGACGCCCGGAAATCCAACCGAGAGCATGATTGATTTGAACTCTTGTGCTACGGCGGCGATGTTTTCGTCGGCTGCCCGCAATCGTAGCCTTTCCTCGCTAATTTCGCTTCGAATCCGATCAATTTGGCCTTGTAGCGCACCAGCCTGCTCCTCTAGCTGGTTGATCGCTCGGGGCATCTCCTGAAGTTTTTCTAGGGAGCGGCGCCGCTCGACTAATGTCGCGATTTCACGATCGAGCGCCCTTACGCTCTCAACGAAAGCAGAATCATAACGCGCGAGTTCGCGCTGAAGCGTATCATCGAGATCAACTTTTTCCGTTTGAAGCTGTTTCAGCTGCCGCTTCGATCGCTCGAGGGCCCTCTCTCGCCGCTCGATGGAATCTGCAATCTGATCGATTCGGTCGTTTAGCTCCCGCCGCATGGCTTCGAGTTCCAGGCTCGGGACAGTTGTTAGCGGGGCTATGGCGCTACCGCACAAACCGCACACTCCCGGCGCTGGTATATGCTGCGAAACGTCCGTGCCGCACTGAGGGCACCTCGCGTACTCGACCCCCTCAAGCAGCTGTCCGGCTTTTTCCGTGCGGTCAGCTTTGATCTTGGTCGTAATGAGTTCGGCTCGAAGGGCCCGTTGTTCGGCGATTGCATCCTCCGTCGCTCCTATAGCGCTCACGAGCTCGGAAATCTGGTTTCCCATTGTGCGCAGGCGTTCGCGTAGCGAATCCGTGGGATGGATACGGGCTGATCGCTCGTCTTCTAACTGCTGTCGCCGTGCTTCGGCGTCCAAGAGTATCCGGCTATTTGTCTCGATTTGGCTAGCGAAGTCGAGTTCTGAACCGAGATCGAATCTCACAACAAACTCACGGATCTGGCGCACTGCCTCGCGTTTTACCTGTTGTTTGTCGATGGTCTGGTACAGCTCCGTCTCAAGGTCGCTGAGTCGCTCCGAATGGAGGCCAGTGAAGAACCGCATGGCGTCCTGGCTCTTGCGACCCCGGAAAGGGTCCTCCAACCGAAAAAACGACGAATCCAAATGCGTTTGATCAAGGTAGCAATACCACCAAATGTCGCGGAAACTGAGGCGAATCATCGGAGAGTCGGGATCGCGCGTTCGTTGGCGTACCTTGATGGGGGTTATACCGCAGAGGTGAAACAGGAGGTCACTCAAGTTATACACGTCCTCGCCAACCAGCGGTCTTTCGCTAGCCGCTAAAGGCGCGTTGATTGACCCGAAGTCCGTTTCGTTTCTTGACCATGAGACACGCACGGTCTGGGTGTCCGTCGACGCACGCTCGAGCTCGCAGGAGTAATCGCCCAGCTCAGCGACTAGCTGCGCAGCTACAAACTCCTGCTGAATCGCCGGCGTCCGCTCCAAGTCCCCACCAAGGCAGTAGTCGACTAGACGGGCAACAGTCGATTTGCCGGTACCCACTGGGCCATAAAGGAACGTTACCGACGATGCGAAATCCAATAATTCGGTCGTCTGTCGCGTTGTAATCAAGAGCTGTTGGAGCCGTACGTTCAAATGGAAATTGCTTCGTTGGAACGCAGGGTGACGACTTCGGGAAATGTCTCGTATATGAAGCTCATAAGATTTGTAGCTGTCATGTCGAAGTGGCGCTTCAAAAGCCTCGAGCGTCGTGCATACGGTTCAAACAGTGGATCCTCCGCCAATCGGTGTGCCATCTCGCGCCCCTTATCGGTCAGTGTGATTATAACAGTCCGACCTTCCACGGTGACCGCAGCCAACCCCTTCCCGATCAGGCCATTCAGAAATTCTCGGTACCGGTGGTCCCGTGGACCAAAACGGTAGCGCACCATTTCTGACTCGACACTATGCAGTTCGTGATCTTCCAACTGCACGTCGCGTACCGTGCGGCCCTTGGCCCTGAGAGCACGGACCAGCATGACGGGATAGCGGAGCAAAAAATCAAGCTTTGCAAGTTTGGTCAGGCCTTCCACGGCCCCATCGTTTTCGGTGAAAGCGTTCAGAAGCAAGAGAAGCCGAGCGGTGTGCAATTCTGGCGCCCCGTCCAACTTGGCCACAGTTTCTACGATATCCATCAGGTCGTCTCCCAAGGTCGGTCACTGCTCCACAGGACCTTGCATTGTGCAGTAAGCGAATACGCGAATCCCTCAAGATGATCATCGCTGCAATCGAATAACTGCTCGCCTCTCGATCGGCGTGCTTGAAATCGCCTTCTAAGTTCCTCCCGCATGGCGGATCCGAATCGTTGCCCGTCGGTCTTGGTTCCTTCGAAAGCACGTGCCGCCTCGTTTAGCGCTACGGAGCGTATATGGTCATAACGCTCAAGCCCTTTCGCCCGACCCAGCTTCTTCGTCCAAACAATCCCGAGGTAATCGGCCTTATCGCGGAGATCTTCGGCGGAGTTGCGGGAAACGGCTGAGAAGCCGCCAGCGTCCAGCTTTTTGAGCAGAAGATCCGTGCTACCCTGGCCGGGTTCCGGCCTACCAGCTGGTTCGCCAACAAGTGACGCGGTTCTATTTAAACTGTCGGCCAGGATCGTTTGCACGCGATCCGCCGTCATTCGCTTGCCTTCGATACGGGCACGAACTTCCAGCGCAGGCTGGTAAACTGCCAAGACGTAAGCGGGCAGTACCTGCTCGTGATCAAGCGCTGACGCTCGGGCACAGTCATCTACTAGAGTTTGGGCCGCCCGCGTAACCGATTCGTGAGAGCAGTCCGCTGCAGCGGACCAGCAAGCAATCAGCGTATGGATCAGCCGCATGAATGAATCCTGCAGCTTGGCAGATCTGCAGACGCCGTCGCCTTCTTTAGCGCGTGGAAAGCGACCGTTTCGGAAGCCTCCGCCTCTCGCACCACACGCCGCAGCCAGCCGTCCACGCCGGATGGCAGGTCATCGATGCTCGGTACCGCGGCGATTTTCGCCAGCACATAGCCCAATGACTGCGAGTTGTCTGCGACGTAAAACGGATGACAGGTCAGAAAACGATAGGCTCGAAAGTACCCCGGAAACCGCATATCAAGTTGAACGAACCTCGCACAAGCCCTTTTGACCTGGGCGTCGCTGGCCTTCCAAAGTGGTTGGTTCGACTCCCGCGTTTTCACCTGCTGCCCCGTGAACTTTCCATCACTGTGCTTAAGCAAGACGTCTTCATGGTGCTCGCAAAAGACTTCAACAACGTCTTGAGTGTCGTCGAATAGCATGCAGCAGACGATGGCGGCCAAAGTGTATTGAAACCGGTATCGGCGCGCGGTCTCGTCCCCCGGGTCGCCGAAGGCAGTGGTTTGGTCGGGGGGGAGGAGTCCTGTTGACATCTTTTCTAGACGCACGGCAGAAACATTCCGATGCCGAAGTTGAACTGTGCTCCACCGAAGTTGCTGGCCACTAGTTCAACCTACCTTGGAAGCCTCTGTTTGTGACGAAATTAAGAAGCCATCATGTTCGACCATAACGATTCCGTCATAAAACAACAAGATCCAAAATGTGCCATGGCTCGCGGGAGGTGCCTCGCTAAACAAAAGGTGGCTTGTCCTGAACTCGCCATTTGAGGACACGAATAGAATGAGGTTTTGCGCAAACGAAGCTGAGCAGAAGAAACTGGCGGAACAGGCTCTTCGCTTGGTGCGACGCTCACTTGAACTCATCAGAGACGAATCGACACTGAACGTCCGCATTTTGACCCGAAGCCCAATGGCTCGACTGGATTTTGATTTGTACAGCACTTTCGGTAACCGCCTCGTTTTTGGAATGAGTCTACCGACGCTCCGAAACGAGCTCGCGAAGGTCTACGAGCCGAAGCCGCAGGCGCAGAGCAAAGGTTAGCCACTCTGAAAAGAGCGAAAGAAGCTGGATTGCACGTTTATGTCGCAATCGCCCTACTTATCCTGAGTGCGACAAAACTGATCTCGCGACACCGTTAAGTGCTATTGCGGACCTAGATCCGCTCACAGTGTTTCATGAGACCATTTCGCCATGGCACGAAACGTGTCGCCAAGGCGGTCTTGATCGGAGCAATACCTCGCTGATACTCAAGACCGCGGCCAATCCGGGCGGCTTGCCAATCGAGGTGTTCGACCAACTCCGAGCAAGCGTCGTCGAAGACCGCTCGCAGTTCTGGAAGGATCTCAGCATGCCGTTCTCGAAATCACTCCTATGAGCCTGACGAGGCCCACTCCGATACTATTTTTGGAAGTAAGCGATGGACGTAACCAAACTCGCCTCACCCTAAGACGGAACCAGCTCCCAGAACGCATCAATGTCCCCCTGCTCCTTGATCACATCGCGGTAGTGCTTGTAAAGCATGTCAGGATTCGCATGCCCCATAAATTCCGCGGTCTGACCGGCGTGCTGAAATTTTGCTAGGTGGTACGATCCGTAGCTGTGGCGCAAACAATCCTTCGGCCAAGGGCTGAAGTTGGCCGCTTTAGTAAACGCCCGAAATTTCCATTCATGGTTAATGATAATCTTTCCCTGCCCGCTCGCTGGCCGATACGCTATTAACCACTCGATCAGATTGGGTTCCATCGGGATTATCCGCCTTTGATGGTCCTTTGTTATCTTGGCTGGCAGGTCAATATGCTTCCGCTCAAAGTCGATATGCTGCCATTCCATGCGGATCGATTCTTCCGGCCGCACGCCAGCCCATAGACCCACCGCCAGATACGGGATAAGATCACCGGGATACACCGTAACTATCGACGGTTTGCCCTTCCCGGCCATCAATGGAGTTTGCAGTTTCTGCTGGGCGAGTTTCAGCAGATGTACTACCTCAGGAATGCTCAAAATGCGTGGTGGTTCTTCGTTGTCGGACTTTTCAGCTTTGATCCCCTTACACGGATTCTCAGTCATGTAATGGTGATCTACCGCCCATGAGAAAAGAACGGACAAGTTCCTACGCATATTATTCTCGCCTTTTGGCTTCAGTTTGCACTCGGTCAGGAACTTGCGAACGTCCATTTGCGTAATTGAATTGATCGCCTTGCGTTTTGCCGCAGGCAACCACCTCTCAAAGCGGCGCCACCTTCGTACGAGATCCCCCCGGTATGTAGGTCTCTTGGATTCCTTCCTCAGTTGCGCCTTTTCAATAGCCTCACCTGCCGAAAGCGTACCTGCCGCCGGCCGTGCGCGCTTTACAACGAAATCTATAGCCTCGGTGAGCGTCATTTGGATCTCATCCAGCCGCCGAAATGCGTCACAGGCCTCTGCCAACCGAGCTGGCGTTAAGCTGAAGCCCTGGGCCGGAGCTGTCGCTTTCAGTTCCAAAAGAGAACCGGGGTTAGCCTTGACTTTTTGGGCATCCCCAAAAATCCACTTTCTCGCCTCTTGAATAGAGCGGAAGTTCTTTGAAATTATTTCTCCACCAGTGAATCGCTTTCCAACCAGCACACGCCAATACCGGTATCCCCTAGAGGTCTCAATGGGGTACACGGAGACATTTGCTGGCAGGTCGGCGATCGGCTTCTTCCCAGATCCCATAGTAGGTCAACCAAGGACATTTCAAAACAAGTCACAAACAGGCCTAAAAACATACCCTCAAAAAACGTCACAATCACTACAACTTTTTCTGACCTCTCAAAAACGACCTATCTCAAGACTAGAGTCGAGGAATGATTGTTTTGCTTTTGAACTCGGAAAAAAGCGGCGACTTTTTCGCCCGATTTCATTGGAAATCTCGCCTTCGGATGCAGAATCCGGTTGTAACCAATCTCACAATAATTTAGTGTGTAATTTCTTCGGAAGATTTACGGCTAGGTAGCTCAGTTGGCAGAGCAGAGGACTGAAAATCCTCGTGTCGGCGGTTCGATTCCGCCCCTAGCCACCTTCTCATCTCCCATCGCAAAAGCCTGTTATTGAAGGGCTTAAGGTCTGAGACCTAGTTCGCCAGTTGAGATCGACAGCCCTCTTAAAGGACCTTTTCAAACATCACCAGGGGCTGACTATTCCTAAAAAGGACATTGTCGATGGGACGTTAAGTGCAGAACGCGATTTTTAAAAAAAACATTTTCGGCGATGCTGTCAAACAGCGCGGTCATCGTCGGAAAGCAGGTTGCCGTCGGGAACTCGCGCATCCTGGATGAAGGCAGAGGCGCGCTTTATGCCGCTCCGATCCTTTGCCCGGACCTTTTCCATCTTTGCTCACGACTGTGGCTTTTGGCCTCGGCCGCCGGGTTTCTGTCAGGCTCGTGCCGTGGGATGTCTACGCCACGGGAGTAATGTCACTCCGTCCGGCTTCCGCACGCTTTTGCCGACAATCTCCAGTCCGCCTCGACTGATCGGCGACTCCTTCGCAAGGCAGCGTTCGATCAGCCAATCCGCTTGCCGATCAACCGCTGACGCTGCGTGGTGGAGACTACGCCCGCGCCGTTCAAAGCCTGAACAAGGCGATTGATCGGGCGGATCAGTTTTTGCAATGATTTTGGCGAGGGAACAATGCCAGAATTTAAGGTCTACATCCTCGGTGCCGGCGGCTCGAAGAGACTGTGGATATCCTCTAGGTCCTGAGATGAAGGCCGACCTTCAGCGATTCGGTCAGTCTTTGGATCCGGCAGCTTCTCCAAGGCTTCTACAGGCCGTAGAAAGTACTCTTGAGCTGTTTGGTGGGAATATAACGGTGATGTCGCCGCAGGTCGGTTGGCTGTTTTTCAAGGCGCAAGCGAAGCGCCCATACCTGGATTCATACGGGTCGAGCGAGCAACGCGGAAAAAACAGCCAACCGGCCGAAAGACACTCTACGCACTTCTACCTCGTTCGTTTCCTCGACCACCCGTATTGTTTCGTTCAGTTCTACTATGCTCAGGTTTTCTTTTCGGTGTTAGTACGCGAGCTTCGCGTAAACTAGCACCACCAAATCGGCCGTCTATGATTTCGCAAGAACGGTTCTAATGCACTCCATCGAGCTATAAAGATACCTTCTTCCGAAGCATAGAGCTGTTTAATGGCCGGTGATACTCTTCCCGGAACTCATTCCGCTGAGCGAGTATGCCGTCCGCATGAAAAGTAGGTTTAGCGGAACGACCGGCAAAGTTAATCGAAAGGAAGATAAAATTGTGAAATTAAATACTGTTTTATTTGCGGGTGTGGTCTCGACTGGCCTTCTGACGGTTGGCGCAGATAGCGCTTTCTCAGGCGGTTATTTCTCGGCCGGAAACCCCGGCGGACTGCGGGCAGCGCCAAGCTTTCCCCTGGCACACACCCCGTCTAACCAAGCTTGGGAGAGGAATAACGCATGGACCGCTTACAACGCAAACCTGCGGCACATCCCGACGGCGCAGAATCCGAACCGGTTCGCGGCTGGCGAAAACCTTTTGGATCAAAATCGTTTCATCCAGATGCCACAGTCTTCACGCCGGTACAATTTCCAATTCAGCGACAACGAGGTCCGGTCTGTCCAGGCAGCGCTTCGTCGACTTGGAACCTATTCCGGTCAGGTCGACGGAATTCTCGGACCTGACACGCAACGAGCGATCAAAGATTACCAGGGAAGAAATAAGCTTCCGGTAACCGGCCAGCCAGACCAAAGAATAAATACCTTGCTCGGTATATTCTAGCCGAATTCGCTCTATTTCGCTCAGCGTGATCTCGGAATCGTTTTTTTCTTTCAAAAATTTCAACTCAGACACCCTCATACGCCCTCCTGAAAGCGACAGGCGCATCAGACAGTCGTCGACCTGTAATGCGCGAACTGGCGCTGCTGCCACCCTGGGGATTGCCGATGATTCGATCAAGCTTATGCTATTCTGATGATGTTCGCAGAAGGTGTTCATCGCCCGCTCCTGTGTGGTGAGACGCCAGGAACATACGGCGGTGAATCCCTCTGCGACATTGAACATCACGATGGGATCAAGGGCGAAGCCCTTGCCTAGTTAGTGCAAACTCACGTTGATCCTGCCGACAACATTGAAGTGATGACGGGCATATAAGTCTGAAAGCTATGACAACGACACCGGGAACGAATCCACGCAGTGATGGTCGAGCAGTCGGGCGTCACGTGAAACGAGAACTCGTAGTAAATCAAGCCTCGAAGTGTCACCCGTTGGAGGTGCGAGGAGGAACATGAACACAGGTCGTGTAGCGTTGATTGCGGGCAGCACAGGAATCGCAGGTGGCAACCTGGCGGCGTTGCTTGTGGAGCAAGGCTGGACCGTGTACGGGCTTGCACGCAGGCCATCCTCGACTGGAGGTGTGATCCCGCTTGCTGCCGATCTGCGCGATCGCAGCGCCCTGGTTGCTGCGCTTGACGGCATCGCGCCGACTCATGTGTTCTTCTGCTCGTGGCTTCGACAGCCGACCGAAGCTGAGAACGTCGCGGTGAACGGCGAAATGATCGAGAACCTGTTCGCCGCGCTGCGAGGCAAGCCGCTGCAGCATGCGGCGCTGGTGACGGGAACGAAGCACTACCTCGGGCCCTTTGAGGCATACGGACAAACCGCCGCGGAAACGCCGTTCCGCGAAAACACGCCGCGACTGCCAGGGCTGAACTTCTACTACACGCAGGAAGACGTGCTGTTTCGCGAAGCTGCCGCCCGTGGCTTCGCGTGGACGGTGCATCGCCCGCACAGCATGATCGGCTACGCACTCGGCAACGCCATGAATATGGGCCAGACGCTCGCGGTGTATGCTGCGCTGTGTCGCGAGCGTAGTGAGCCGTTCATCTTTCCGGGCTCACCTGAGCAGTGGAACGCACTGACCGATGTCAGCGACGCGCGGATAGTTGCGCAGCAGCTCGCCTGGGCCGCGACCACCTCTGCGGCGCATGGTCAGGCGTACAACATTTCGAACGGCGACCTGTTCCGGTGGCGCTGGCTTTGGCCGCAGATTGCCGCTTATTTCGGCGTAGAGTGGCAAGGGCCGCCGGCAGGTGGAACGCTTCCGCTGGAGCCTCGAATGAACGAGGCCGCGCAACGTTGGAAGGCGCTTGCGGCGAAACACCAACTGGCGGAGCGGGATGTGAACCAGCTTGTCTCGTGGTGGCATACGGACGGCGACCTGGGCCGCACGCTGGAATGTGTGAACGACATGACGGAGAGCCGTGTGCGCGGCTTCTGTGCGTTCCAATCCACACCCGCTTCTTTTTTTGATCTGTTCGACCGCTTGCGCGCCGAGCGGCTGATCCCTGCATGAAAGCCGAAGTGCCAAGTGCCAAAGCCGGCGTTCAATCCAAAATGAAAATCACATCAATACTCCTGACCCATCTGTTGTTGCGGCCGACATCAGGCGCCATTGCCAAATCAAACGGAGAAACCATGAGAACTCACCCCGGTACATCTTCGACTGCGGCCGCCAGCCAGCCTGCCTCCGATCGCACCATTGGCCACGCCGAAGCGGTCTTTAGCGGTTGGGCAAGTTTCAGGCAAAATCGTGCCTCGGATCCGTTAGCTGAAAGCAACCCATTATGAAAGACGAAGCAGAAGATCAATCCGTCCTCAAAGTTATCCAGCGGCTTGCGGCCGAGGAGCATCGCCTGTATCAACACGAGGCGCTCACTGATGCCGATCGTGCACGGTTAGCGAAAATCAATATCGAATTAGATCAGTGCTGGGATCTGTTGCGGCAGCGTCAGGCTTTGCGGGACGCCGGGCGTAATCCAAATGAGGCACACGTGCGGCCGCCCGAGATAGTCGAAAACTACGAGCAGTAGCAAGGAGCTGCGGGAAATCCAGCGCGCAAGCGATCGGCCGGCGAAGCTAGTTGCCGCGGAGTAACCAGGCCGACAACCTAAAGGATAGTCAGCAACGTCTATGAATACTCACTCCGATATCTCTGACCACCTACCCGCTTCGCCCAACAATTCCTCGGACGCCAAGATGTTCGTTGGAGAGAAATGCCTTGCGCCTAGTCGCTATTGATCAGGTGAGCAGACTTTTTGCGCTGCCAACGGGCTACCATCGGATCACCCTTTCGAAGCGCGCCGGGCAGGCTATGGGCCTCAACGTGTTCATGCTTTTCACCGGTTTCGGACTTGGAAGTTATCTTTTCGGTGAAGCGCTTCGGATGGGCTTCGGCTCGGCGCTAGCCATGTTTGCGGTTGCGCAATTGCTCGCCGCAGTCGTCGCGGTTCGATTGTTTCGCTCGGAGACAACGGAGAAGCAATAAGCTATATGTTTCAAATTGGCATTAGCGGTCGTGACTCTGGCCGTAGCCAGCGATCAGCAAGGCCAGCAAATGCAGAACATGCCCGGCATGCAAATGCCCCAGCAGCAGTCAAAGGCGCATTCTATTCGCTGCAAGCGTCCCAAGCCATTACCCGTAGAGCAGCAGGCTCTACCACCAAGGCTTCAAAATCAAAACGTAAAATATTCAACCAGATCTAAACAAGTTATGATATCCCGTCGTAAGTTCTTCTCTAACGGAGCTGTCGCTGTTGGCGTAGCTACGCTCGGTGCCGCTACTCGCTCTATGCAGGGAGCGGAGCCTGGTGGACGACCGTCCGAGAATCCTGAGAATATCAAGGGGAATTCTCAAGCGGACCGCCAGGAGTATCCTCCTGGCGAACCAGGCAAAGACTATACCCCAGTAATCACACCGAACGGATCGACGCTCCCTTTCAAAGTGGTGGGAGGCGCCAAAGTATTTCATCTAATCGCTGAAGAAGTTGATCA
>Ga0074044_10004645_pt1 | contig 11318 bp, 12 predicted proteins | sample BogForMeECP23OM1_FD_94443 | JGI IMG/M metagenome (GOLD analysis project Ga0074044, IMG submission 94443) | Bog forest soil microbial communities from Calvert Island, British Columbia, Canada - Bog Forest MetaG ECP23OM1 | ecosystem: Environmental > Terrestrial > Soil > Wetlands ...
ACTCATGTTTCCCCACCCCACGTCCCGAAAAATCGCGCGCCTCCAGGCATTTTCACGAAAACTGTTGCTAATGAGACTCACCCCAGCTTGGGAGTTACCGTGCACCGCCAATTTTCCTCAAGCCATTGTTATTAAAATGAATTTTCCTGCAAAAACCGGTCCGGAGACCGCCAATTCTCCCTGTTTCCCGCCTGTTATCAGGGAGTATCAGGGAGAATCAGGGCGCCAAGCCCCTCTCCAACCCGGGCTTGATCCTACCGAGCTCGCTCCCCAGCAAGCTCGGATGGAGCCCCGGCGACTTGAGATGTGTCAATGCGGTAGTCCCGCACGGGAGAAGGGGAATCTTCCCCTCAGCCCCGACCGACCTTCCACTTGATCGAGCAGCCGATCGACGGGACCTGATCCGCCGGCGCGACGCCGGTCGCGGCGACAGCGCGCATGGCTTGCAGGAGCTCGCGGCGCGCGCCGGACGGGGGCGGCGTGGTGCGGCCTTCGTCGAGGCGGCCGCGATATTTGAGCTTGAGATCGCGGTCGTAGCCGAAGAAGTCGGGCGTGCAGACGGCGCCGTAGGCGCGCGCGACCACCTGGGTTTCGTCGTGCAGGTAGGGGAACGGGAAATCGTGGCGCTTGGCGAATTCGCGCATTTTTGCGAAAGAGTCCTCAGGATAGCTCGCGGCGTCGTTCGAGCAGATTGTGGCGAAGCCGATGCCCTCGCGCATGAGGACGCGCGCGTCCGCGACAAGCCGGTCGATCACGGCTCTGACATAGGGGCAATGATTGCAGATGAAGACGATGACCGTGGCTCTGTCGCCGGCCACGTCACTCAGCCCGTAAGTCTTGCCGTCCGTCGCCGGAAGGCGAAAGTTCGGCGCCGGCGCGCCGAGAACGATTTCCGCAGGGCCAGCAGCCATGGCCGCGTCTCCTTGATCTTCGAACGGCGAAGCGGCGCCGCTCCGCCGGGCCAACGCAACTAATCTTTCTCTTGTTCCTCCCGCTCGAACTCGTCCAGGATCTCGTCGCCTTCGTCGGCCTCCTCGACATAGCGCTCCGACGTCCGCTCGGCCGCGATCTTGCGGACGAGATCGGCCCAGGTCCCTTCGTGGTCGTCGATCAGCCCCTGGTATTGCTCGTGCCCCTCGATCACGTCGATCGGCTCGCCGCCGAGCAGCGCAAGCTCCGCATTCAGCGACCTCGTGAAGCGCTTCAGCCTCTCCATCCGGTCCGGCGACAGCCCCTTGACGCGCAATTCCGATCGATCGTTGCTCATGGACGCCTGCCTTCCAAAACTTTTCGGGCGCGAAAACCGATGGGCCAAGCAATGCCATCATGCGCCGCCGTCAAGGCCGGGCCGGCTCAGCGCGTCGATTTGGCGCGGGCCTCGCTTCCCGCGAGACGGATGGCTGAGGCCGCCCGCTCGAGCCGCTCGGCGATCCAGAGCTTCACCAGCGCCTGCCAGGTCACGCCGAGGCGCCGGGCCTCTTTATCGAGCGCCTCGACGACCCAGGCCGGAAAACCGACGTTGACGCGCGTGAGCTCGAGGTTCGGCCGCCGCGCCAAGTCGACGTCGCTCGACACGTCCTCGCCGGCGTCGAACTTTCGATCGAATTCAGGCCGCCGCCATGGCCTTTTCCCGGCTGCGGGAGAAGGCGGCTCGAGGTGTGATCTGGATCACAGCCGGCCATCCGACTTCATGCTTTGTTACCGGTGTGGGATGCGGAGCGATCCGCGGGAATTTGACGAGTCGCCGTCCGGATCGACCGGGGAACCAGCGCGAACGGCTGAGGTCGGTTGCGTGAGGCTCGCGCAACCCGGGCGGCCGGCAGGACGCCCGGGTTGAAGCGCCTCCGCGCACGGGGAGGGCGCTTCCGCCGGATCGTTGTATGATCCGCCGATGCGGCACGGCCCTTCGACGCGAATGATCGTCAGGATTTCCGGCGCCGGCGGCCTCGCCGGGGCGGTCTACAGCTGTATTGCGCACAACGACGCCTTTGCCGGAGCCGTGATCGGCGGGGTCAACGGGGCTGCGGTCCCCTGGCTCGAAATCACGCTGCGCGGCCCGGCCGGCGCTCCTCTCCGGCGGCTTCCGTTTCTCGGCTTGCTCGCCCTGCGCAGCGCGCTCTTTCTTGCCGTCATCGTCCTCATCAACGTAGTCTGCGTTCCGCTCGTCAACGGATTCGACTGGATGCGCGTCCTCGAATCCAGCGACATCGTCTTCGCCGCCGCCGCGACAATCGTCGGCAACCTCTTGCTCGGCGTCGAAGATCTGCTCGGGCGCGGCGTCCTGTTCGCCTTCGTCGCCGGGCGCTATCACCGCCCCCGCGTCGAAGAGCGCGTGCTGCTGTTCGTCGACCTGCGCGCGTCCACCGCGACGGCGGAGCGCCTGGGCGGCGCGCGGTTTCTCGACTTTCTCAACGCGGTCTTCGCCGACCTTTCCGCCGCCATCGCCGAGCACGACGGCGAGATCCACAAATATGTCGGCGACGAGGTCATCGCGACCTGGCGGCTCAGCCCTGGCCGCAACGATGCGCGCATCGTCCGCGCCTTTGTGTCCGGCCGCGCCCGTCTTGCGGCCGGCGCGGATGATTGCCGACGCGAATTCGGCCTCGTTCCCGACTTTCGGGCCGCGCTGCACGCGGGCGAGGTCGTCGTCGGCGAGCTCGGCTCGCTCAAGAAGGAGATCGCGCTGATCGGCGACCCGATGAACACAGCCGCACGCATTCTCGACGCCTGCCGCGACCTCGATTGCCCCGCGCTCGCCTCCTCGGCGCTGCTCGAGCGCCTCGACGGCCTGCCCGCGTCGATCGCCCCGCGCGCCATCGCGCCGCTGTCCTTGCGGGGAAAATCCGAGCCGCTCGAACTGTTCGCGCTCGAGCGCGAGGACGCCCCCGCAATGGCGCCGGTCTGAAGCCGGGCCGCGTGCAACGGCAGGCCGTGCGCGCCGCACGGCGGGAGCGCGCCTCAACGCGGCGCATGACATGCGATCGAACTTGACCCTGCGTGCCGCTCCCTGTTGGCTTACCCCGCGCCGATCGGCAGCGACCCCTCGGAGTCCAAACCGCGACGCAAGATCCGGGGCAGGGGATGCCGAATTTCGTATTGCTTCGCATCGTGCTCGTAAGCGCCGTCGTCAGCACGCTCCTGGGCGGAGCCTATGGCTACTATGCGCACGACGATTTCGGGCTCGGCGCTGCGCTTGGCGCCGCGTTCGGCGCCGTCCTGACGGCGCTCGAGCCTTGGTGTTCCAGGGCGGCGCGGGCGCCCGACTGCGGCGCCTCCCGTTCCTCGCCTATTTCGCGCTGCGTGCGGCCGCCTACGTCGTCCTCATCGTCTCGATCGAGGCGTTCGGCGTGGCGCTGTTCTACGGCCAGGCCGCGGTCCGCGATATCGGCCTCCTCGATATCGCCTTCGCGCTTGTGATGTCCGCTGGCGGAAACCTGATGTACGCAATCGCCGATTTGCTGGGGCCGGGCGTCCTCTTTGCTTTCGCGGCGGGGCGCTACCACCGTCCGCGCCGCGAGGAGCGGGCGCTGCTGTTCGTTGACTTACGTGGGTCGACGGCCGCCGCCGAGCGCCTCGGCGAGGCGCGCTTCCTCGATCTTCTCGACGCCTTCATCGTCGACCTCTCGCACGCGATTGTCGAATGCGGCGGCGAGATCCACAAATATGTCGGCGACGAGATCATCGCGACCTGGCGGGCTGAAAGAGGGCCGAAACGACGCCGGGATCGTGCGGGCCTGCTTCGCCGCGCGGGACCGGCTGGCGGCCCGTCGCGCCGCCTATCAGCGAGACTTTGGAGCAAGCGCCGACTTCCGCGCCGCGTTGCATGGCGGGCCCGTCGCCGTCGGCGAAATCGGCTTGTACAAGAAGGAAATCGCCCTGATTGGCGATTCAATGAACACGACCGCGCGAATGTTGGACGCCTGCCGAGTAACGGCGCGGCCGGTCCTCGCATCGAGCGCGCTTCTGAAGCGTCTGGCCCGCGTGCCCGGCGACGTGACCGCCGAGCCGATGGCTCCGCTGCCCCTGCGGGGAAAGTCCGAGCCGCTCGAACTGTTCGCGGTCGAGCGCGAGGACGCCTTCCAGCCTGCAAAATCCGAGGCTGGCTAGGCGCCGGCGGGTTGACCGGTTCCGCCGCGTATTTTGGGTGTGAGCCTCATCACGCTGGATGTGTGAGGCGCATCACAGCGTCTTTCCTAATCAAGCGTTAACGCTCCCTTCATGCCGCAGGGAAAGACCGAGCGGCGCCAGTTTGCGGGGAAGCGTGTCATGTCCAGGATCGAGGAGAGCGCCGTCGACGTCGACGAGACTTCCACGGAGAACACGATCAAGTTCGTCCTGACGCTGATCGTCACGACGGTGATCGCCGCCGTGGCCGTCTATGCGCTCGGTGTGGTCGTGTTGGATTCGCGCGAAGGCGCGCCCGCGCACCGGGCCGCGATCGCAGCCATGCATGCCCATTCATGAGCTTGGCTCTCGCGCCCGTCCTGCCGACCGGACGCCGATCGCCGTTGTTTCTGAGAGGAGCGGTCATGGCCGACTCAGAGAAGGGACCGCATTGCTATGAGGGCGCGTCGCGGTTCGAGCACGACTTCGCGCCACGGGCGATCGACACGCGCGCGGCGCTCGCCGCCGCCGTGTTCGCGGTCGCGGCAAAAGTCCGACGCGCTTTTGCGATCAGCCTGAATCGTCATTGCGCGATCCCGGGGATCGTAGGGCAGCGTCGGCGGCGCTAGCTAAGCGACTATTGCGCTCATCGGTCCGTGACATGGTCGACATAGGCGTGCTCGACCCCCTGCGGGTCGAGGACGACGTAAGCCCCCGCGCCGTTCCGCCTAATCGACTGCGGCCCGATCGGGACCTTGCCGTGGCCGCCGGGGATGTCGAGAACGTAGGTCGGCATGGCGAGGCCCGAGAGCCGCGCCCTCAAGCGCCGCATCAGCTCCTGGCCTTCGGCGATCGGTACGCGCCAATGCGCAGTCCCGGAGGCGAGATCGCCGTGATGCAGGTAATAGGGCTTAATCCCAGCCTCGACGAAGGCCCGCATCAGCGCCTCGAGCGTGGCGTCGTCGTCGTTGACGCCCTTGAGCAGGACGCTCTGGCTCATGAGCATGATCCCCTGGTCGGCGAGGCGCCGGCAGGCCGCGCGGACTTCCGCGGAGAGTTCGCGCGGATGATTGGCGTGCACGGCGACGACGGCCGTCTTGCCCTCGGCGGCAAGCGCGCGCGCCAACGCCGCCGTCACCCGCTCAGGCGCGGCCACAGGCATGCGGCTGTGCCAGCGGAGGGTTTTCACGTGATCGATCGCGGCGATCGCCCGCGTCGTCTCCGCGACCCGGCGCGGCGACAGGGTCAGCGGATCGCCGCCGGTGAGGATGACCTCCCAGATCGCCGGCCGCGCCCGCACGTAGTCAAGCGCGGCGGAAAATTCGGCGTCGCTCAACGACGCCGAGCCCGGCCCGATCCGCTCGCGGCGGAAGCAGAAGCGGCAATAGACGGCGCAGACGGCGACGAGCTTGATGAGGACCCGGTCCGGATAGCGATGGACAAGGCCTTCAACGGGGCTTTTCGCGTCGTCGCCGATCGGGTCGTCCGTTTCGGCCGGGTCGCGCACGAGCTCGCGCCCGTCGGGGATGAACTGGCGCGCGATCGGGTCGGCCTGGTCGCGCGTCTTGATGAGGCTGGCCAGCGCCGGGGTGAGGCCGATCGCGTAGCGCTCGGCGACCGCCTCGAGCTCGGCGAGCCGCTCCGGCGCGGCGAGGCCCGCCTCGATCAGCGATCGCGGCGTCGTCAGGCGACGCGACTTGAGACTGGGGTTCACGGGATGCAGGCGGTTCATGTCGAGGACGCGTTCATATCAGCCGCGGGCCATCCGTGCATCGGCGACGTGGGTCGATCGTCGGGTGGGACATTCCGTATTCTACTTGACGATTGGTATTTTCGACCGATCGATGGTGACGGCGACCGCGGCGATCAGAACCGCGCCAAAAGCAATGTTCTGGGCGAAGATATTGATGCCGAGGAAGGTCATGCCGATGCGCACGACCGAGATGATCAGCGCCCCGATCAAAGTGCGCCATATGCTCCCGACGCCGCCGGTGATCGCCGTGCCGCCGACAACGACGGCGGCGATCGAGGGCAGGAGGAGTTCGCTCGCCAAGGTCGGCGAGCCGCTGGCGAGGCGACCGGCGAGAATCACTCCGGCCAGGGCGGCGCAGGTCGCGGAAAGGACGAGGGCGATGATCTTTTGCCCATCGACCTTCACGCCCGAAGCATAAGCCGCCGGCTCGCCCGCGCCGATCGCGGCGCTGTAGCGGCCGAAGCGGGTGCGGCTCTGGATCGTGTGGGCGACCGCGAGGACGACGAGCGCGATCACTATGACGTTGGGGACGCCAAGCAGGGTTCCCGTGATCCAGGTCTGGTAGCCGCGCTCGCTCGTTTGCAATGTGATCGAGCGCTCCTTCGACAGGACCAGGGCCGCGCTGAGGAGCACGCCGCCCATCGCCAAGGTGGCGATGAAGGAGGGCACTTTCAGGCGCACGTGCGCCACTCCGGAGAGAAAGCCGGCCAAGATTCCGGCTGCAATGGCGAACGCAAAGGCCGCATAGCCCCAACGCGAAACGGTGAGCGCAACGATGACGCTCGCCAAAGACGCCATCGACTGAATCGAGAGGTCGATGCCGCCGATCATGATCACGAAGGTGACGCCTGTCGCCAGCACGAACAGGACTGCCGTGTCGCTGGCCAATTGCATGAGCGTCGTGGGTTCGAGAAAGCCCGGCTGGAAGACGCCGACGAAGGCCACCAACAGGGCGAGCGTCACGATCGGCATCCATTGGCGGATGCGGTCGAATTCGAGTCTTGCAATTCGCGTGCGCATTTGCGGCTCTTAGACCATGTGGCCGATGAGGTCGACTTGAAGGGGCTTGGCGCCGGGATTCGCCGAGGTGCGATGGGTCACCACGCCGTCGCGCATCACCAACACGGTGTGGCTGAGACCGATCGTTTCCTCGAGCGTATCGGAGATGAGAATGACCGCGACTCCCTCATTGGTGATCGCGCGCACGAGTTCGTACACTTCCTCCTTGGCCCCCACGTCGAGCCCACGCGTCGGATGATCGAGGATGAGGATGCGGACCTTGGCGTTCAGCCATTTCGCCAGGACGACCTTCTGTTGGTTGCCGCCGCTGAGGTTGAGACAGAGCGCATCGACGCCCGGCGTTCTGACCCTCAGGCGCTCGACCCAGGATTTCGCCAGCTTCCGCTCCTCGCCGAGGTCGATCAACCCGCGTCGCGCGATGTCCCCGAGGCTCGGCAACGTGATATTGGCGGCGACAGAGAGGAACAGCACGAGTCCCTCGACCCGCCTCTCGCGCGGAACATAGCCGAGCTCGACGTCGACGGCGTCGGCCGGCGTCGAAAGCCGCACCTCGCGTCCGCCGACGCGAAGGCGCCCGCGGTCATGCGGCAAGAGGCCGGCGAGAGAGCGCGTCAGTTCCTCGCGGCCCGATCCGAGAACGCCGGCGATGCCCAAAATCTCGCCGGCGTGGAGCTTGAGGCTGACGTCACGGTAAGCGTCGCCGCGGCCAAGGCCCTCGAGCTCGAGCACGACGTCGTCGCCAAAAGGCCTTTGCAGGGGTTCGCGATAATATTCCGCCTGGAGCCCCCGCCCGACCATGAGACGGTGGAGCGTCTTGACGTCGACTTCGGCCGCTTGCAGTTCGGCGACGACCGCCCCGTCTTTCATGACGTAGATCCGGTCGGACAGCTCGACCACTTCGCTGAGGCGATGCGAAACGAAGATGAACGAGGCCCGCGCCTTCAAAGCGCGCACGCGCGCAAAAAGCACTTCGACTTCAGCACGCTCGAGCACCGATGTAGGCTCATCGAGCAGGATGACCAGGCGCCCCGAAGCGTGCTCCTCGAGCGTCAGCGCCTTCGCCAGCTCGACCATCTGACGGGTGGCGAAGTCGAGCGTCGCCGCGCGCGTCCGCGGGTCGACATTGACCTGCACCTTCGCGAGCTGGCGCGCCGCCGACGCATAGACCGCGCGCCAGTTCACGAGGCCGAAACGGGTGAACTGAGCCTCGTTCCCCAGATAGATATTCTCGCCCACTGTGAGATTGAGCAAAAGCGATTGCTCCTGAAACACCATGCCGACGCCGTGGCGGGTGGCGTCGGCGGCGCTGGCGAAACGCGTGGGCTTGCCGGCGAGCCGGATTTCGCCCGCGTCGGGTTGATACACTCCGCTGAGAATCTTCATCAGGGTCGACTTGCCGGCGCCGTTTTCGCCGACCAGGCCGACCACCTCGCCGGGGCGGAGTTCGATCGAAACGTTGCTCAGCGCGCGAACGCCGGGAAAGCTCTTCTCGATTCCGGTTGCCGCCAAGACAGGGTTGTCCGCGGGAGCGTTCATTTGACGACGCGCATGACGTTGCGGTCGATCGAGAGGGCGACCGCGGCGATGATCATCAAGCCCTGAACGCCGATCTGGTAGCTCGGCGGGACGTCCGCCAACACCATGCCGTTGTTGAGGACGGCGACGATCAGAACGCCGACCAGCGTTTGCAGCACGCTGCCCTCTCCGCCCGAGAGCGCCGTGCCGCCGACGACGACCGCCGTTATGGTCGAGAACAGGCGCCCGGCGCCGATCAGCGAATTGCCGAGCCCGAGCTGGGCGGCGGCGAGGATGCCGCCGATGGAATAGAAGACCCCCGCGAGCGTGAAGGTCAGAATGCGCACCCTGGCGACCGGAATGCCAGAAAGGGCGGCGAGCTCCTCGCCGCCGCCGAGCGCGTATATGTAGCGGCCGAGCCTTGTGTGGTTCTGGATGACGAAGGCGATCGCAAGGCAGATGAGCGCCAGCCACACGCCCCAGGGAAGGCCGAGGAAGCGCTCGATCGCCAGGCCGCGGATGAAAGAATCGTTGATGCGAACCGCCATGCCGCCAAGCAGCGCGTTGGCGACGCCGACCCCGATGAACCAGGTTCCGAGCGTCGTCATGAACGAGGGGACCTTCAGCCCGACGTGAACGACGCCGTTGACGAAACCGACCGCCGCGCCGACCAACATCACCGGCAGGACCGCCAGAGGGCCGAAATTGTTGGAATTCGCGCCGTTGAGAACGAGCAGCGAAAGGATGACCGCGCTCAGCGCCAGTATGCCTTCCACGGAAAGGTCGATCGACCCCATCAGAATGACGAACGTTGCGCCGAGGCCGAGGACGAGCGGAATCATCGCCGCCTGCGCGATGCGAACGAAATTGCCGGGGCTCAAGAAATTCGGATTGATGAGAGCGACGATCACGCACAAGAGCGCAAGCACGACCACCGGCGCCCAGGCCGCAAACCGCTGTCGAATCGCTCGTCCGGCGCGCCGCGCCTCGGGTTTGTTGTCGGCTCCAAAGGTTTGCGAGGTCATGTCGGGTCGCGCGGTCGTCGAAGACGGCAAGTCAAAGCGTAAGGATCGAGGTCGTCAAACATCCGCGATTGCCCCCTCCACCACGCCATAGCCCATCGAAAGACGAGCGTCTTTCGACGCCCTACGGCGTGGTCCGCCTCCCCCGCTTCGCAGGGGAGGATGGCCGCGGCGCCTTTCCTCCCCCGCTTGCGGGGGAGGGGGACCGCCCGAAGGGCGGTGGAGGGGGCGCGCCACGCCTGCTCTGAGTTGTGTCAGTTGTACTGGATCTGCCCGCTGACCCGGCCCCAGATGTCGTTCCAGTCGAGCTTGGGCTCGGATTTGATGTTGCTTTCGTAAAACGCCTGGGCGTTGTCGCCGGTGATGATGACGCCCTTGCCGTAGAACTCGCGGTGGTCGTTCGGCTGCGTCGTCGGGTCGAAGGCGCCCGTCTTGGCGTGGTAGCCGATCGACAGCCCCATGCCGCCCTGCCAATAGGGGTCCCAGGCGACGGTGCCGACCATCTCCTTTTTCAGGATGGATTCGACCGCGAGCTTGATGCCGTCGATGCCGGTGACCGGAACCTTGCCGGCGCTTGCGCCGGCGCGCAAGGCCTCAACTGCGGCGAGCGCCATGTCGTCATTGGCCGCCCAGATGCCGCCGATCTGGTCACCGAACTTGGTCAGCCACGCGTTGGTTTTTTCCAGCGCGGTGTTGGCGTCCCAGTTGGCGACCTGATAGTCGAGCAGCTTGACGTTGGAATTGGCGGCGAGCGCTTGGTCGAGGCCCTTCTTGCGCTCGATGGCGGGCACGTTCGATTCGATGCCGCCGAGCGCGACGACGCCGCCCTTGCCGCCCATCGCCTTGAACAGCGCCTCGGCCATGGCCTTGCCGTAAGGCACGCCGCTGAAGGAGATATGCGCGACGTAGTTTGGGTTGAAATCCCAAGGGTGCAGGTCGGCCGGCTTGTTCCACTGCGTGACGACGTACGCGCCGGCCGCCTTGCACGCTTCCACAATCGGCCGGGCGTCCGGGCTGTCGTTCGGGTCGACATTGATGACGCAATTGCCGCCCGTCTTGGCGAGGATCGCCTTGATGTCGGCGATGCCCTTTTCGCTGTTGCCTTCGGTCACCAGGGTGACGTACTCGGCGCCGACCGAGTTGGCGAAACCAGCGCCGCCCTTGTTCCAGGTCGCGTGATAGGGGTTCGACAGCGAACGGATCGAATTGACGAGCGTCGGCTGACCCGCCGCGCGCGCCGGGCGCGTGATGACGGCCGGAAATGCGCCGGCCAACCCGAGCGCGCCCGCGCCTTTCAAAAGATCGCGACGCCGCAATTTCAGCGCGAGCGTATTGGTGACAAGCTTGTGGCTCATGTGAGCTTTTCCTCCCGAGTTGAGGCGCCTGAGGCCGCGGCGCCCGTATGTCTGTTCCAGTCGTCCCTGCCGCGGGTGTTTTTTCGACTGGGGTTCAGGCTGCCGGCGCCCATGATGCACGCGAAGCCCGCAAGCTCGATGTGTCGCGCCGACGCTCCTGGCTAGCAATTGTCCACGATTGACCGAAACCTCGCGGCTGCGCGCAAGCCATGCATGACCGTCTATTCTTGTCAACGTTGACGCCGGAAGCGTCAGTCGCAGTCGAAATGTCAGATCCGGCGGCGGACGATATGTGTCTGGTTTCGGCAGGAGAGGCGAGGCTGCTGGCGGAGCTTCGGATGGATCTCCGACCGGTCAGGCGCCGCCGAAAGCGGCGCATTTGGTGCGGACGGCGGGGATCGAACCCGCATGCCTTCCGGCGAGGGATTTTAAGTCCCTTGCGTCTACCAGTTTCGCCACGTCCGCTTTGATCTGATGCCGACAGCTCGCTTAGCTCAGAGTGTGCGTAAGCGCTCTGCTAGCGTAGCGCTAATATCACCGAGTCTTGCA
>Ga0074044_10004647_pt1 | contig 11314 bp, 9 predicted proteins | sample BogForMeECP23OM1_FD_94443 | JGI IMG/M metagenome (GOLD analysis project Ga0074044, IMG submission 94443) | Bog forest soil microbial communities from Calvert Island, British Columbia, Canada - Bog Forest MetaG ECP23OM1 | ecosystem: Environmental > Terrestrial > Soil > Wetlands ...
CCACCACTCAACAGCTAGTCAAGTACGCGGGCGCCTCGGGCGACTTCTATCAAATCCACTACGACAAGGATTTTGCGCTCGCCAACAAGCTTCCCGGCGTCATCCTGCACGGCGCGCTCAAGAACGCGTTCCTCGGCCAGCTCGCAACCGACTTCGCGGGCAATCACGGATGGGTCAAGAAGCTCGGCGTGCAGTATCGCGGGATGGATCAGCCGGGCACCAAGGTGGTCTGTCGCGGCCGCGTGAGCAAGAAATATGTCGAGGCCGGCCATCATATGGTCGACTGCGAAATCTGGCTGGAAAACTCTAAGGGCGAAAAGACTACTCCGGGTAGCGCGACGGTGGTCCTTCCCTCAAAGAACGTGCACTAGGAAAATCCGTTCATGCCCATCCGGCGTCAGTACGCGCCCCGCGAAATAAATGCGGCCGAGCTTCGCGCCGGCCGCATCGATCCTCACTACGAGAAAATCCTCGTGCGCCTGCTCGCCGCCCATGCGATGGCGGAAAAGCTGACCGCCTTCGGCTACGAGCGCGCGCTGGAAACCTGCGGCGACGATCCCGCGCTGCGCCCCGTCATCGAAAAAAATATCAAGGAAGAAACCACCCACGCGAAGCTGGTCTATCGCGCGCTCGCCGAGGTCGGCGTCAGCGAGAAGGCCGCCGATCGCATGATGCTGCCGCTCATGAAAGCGCCGTCGTTCGAAGCGCCGCGCTTTTTCGCCGAGAAGGCCAGCGGCGAGATGGACCTGCTGATGGCGTCGCTGGCGCTGGACATGACCGGCCTCATGATGATCGGCGTCAACTACCAGGACTCCAGCTACGCCCCGCATAGTGCCGCCGCCGAGCTCATCATGGAGGACGAGGCCGACCACGAAGTATTCGCCTCCGAGCTGCTTGGCGATGCAGTCAACAAATTCGGCAAGAAGGCGGTGCAAGCCGCGCTCAAGCAATGGCTTCCACGCGCAGTCAACTTCTTCGGGCCGCCGGGCAGCGGTTTCACCTACGATTGCATCCGCTACGGGCTCAAGGCGCGCGACAACCAGGAACTCGCCGACATGTATGTGACGGTGCTGGAGCGCCGCGCCGCCTCTCTAGGATTGAAACTCCCAAAGCTGACCACCACCTATCCTCATCACGCGATCTGACAACCTGGTTGCTGGGTGCACGAACCGGGTGTTTCAGCACACTTACGGCGCGCGGGCGACTTCTAGACTGTAAGTCATTGGCTTCGCACTGTCTTTGAGGCTAGCTTCAACGAGAGGTCAAAAGGACCGAGGGGGAAAGAAATAACGGTGATCCGACGATTGCTTGCGGCGCTGGCTGCTTCCCGCTTAAGGAGTTTGATAGCGGTACTGACCTTTTGTTCGGTCTTTTCTATTGTCACAATCGCGATGGCGTGCAATCCCGTGGTTTATCTTTTTCGGCATGCTGAAGAAAAACCGGGCGGCGTGACCACTAACACTCTTCTGCGCGTAGGTCAGCAACATGCGGACCTTTACCCGAGCATGATCGAGGGATTCCAGGGGAACAATTGCCCGGTGACTTGGGTCTACGCGATGTCATCCTACAATGCGAACGGCAGTATCGGAACGTCGAACCCGTACTACACCGGTTTCCCCTCGGCTAATGTGCTGCGGCAAAAGACCCCGCAAGACACCATCGGGCATCGCCGGCTATTGGAGTATTTACCGGGCGACGAAACAGAGGCTTTCCTTGCGGACATCAAGAGCAGGTTGATGGACAGTGCGGGAGCGCATTCGGTTGCTATCTTTTGGTCAAGTCAGGGGATGTGCACGGTTGCCGCAACCTTAGGGTCGAGTCTCCCCGGCTTCGATTGCGACAATACCAAGCCGCCGAGAAATTCGTTCTATGTATTCGCCTACGCCGCTAGCAATCAGACGTTTACCCGGACCGGCAATTTTTTACAGTGCTTCAATTTTAATCCGTCGGTGAGTGGCGCGCTGGAGAGCAAATTCAGCTTCGATCTTTTCATGGGGTTCCCCGCAGGATTTGTCCCGGCGCAATACTATTGTCCCGCGACAGGGAATTTGGCGGAGAATGACAACCCTGCGTACAAAAGTGTTTTCGGCACCACTGGAGATAAAGCAACCAGGACGCCGGCAGCAAACGGGAGTATTACTGCAAGTGATTTGTCAACGCTTTTGCGCGGGCAGGTTTGTGACGTGGACAACCCGCAAGATAATTGCCATTTCTGACGCTGAGGTGATCCTGACGCTGATGCCAGCATCGCGCGGGCGATCGGCGGCTCGCAGGATCGCGCATCGAGCCCCTATACCCCATCTATGGCAAGATTCGCTACATGTCGTATAGCAGTACGCGGCGCGAGTTCGACCGCCGCGCCTGCATCGCGAGATGACAGCCGCAAGTGGAATCATGAGCGACAAGATTCGCATCGGGGTGTCCTCGTGCCTGCTCGGCAATCAGGTCAGGTTCGACGGCGGCCATAAGCGCAACGAATTCGTCACCGATGTCTTTGGACAGTTCGTCGAGTTCGTGCCGGTCTGCCCCGAAGTCGAAATCGGGATGGGCACGCCGCGCGAAAGTATCGCGCTCCGTCGCCAGGATGGCGAGCTGCGCCTGCTGGGCAACAGGAGTGGCGCCGATTTCACCGCGAAGATGAAGTCCTACGCAGACAAGCGCACGCGCGCTCTGGGAGCCGAGGATCTCAGCGGCTACATCCTCAAGAAAGATTCCCCGAGCTGCGGGATGGAGCGGGTGCGTGTGTATGCCGAAAACGGCATGCCCTCGCGCGATGGGGTTGGAATGTTCGCCGCGGCGCTGCTGCGCCGCTATCCCAACCTGCCAGTGGAAGAGGAGGGCCGTCTCAGCGACCCGAAGCTGCGTGAGAATTTTGTCGAGCGCGTGTTCGCATACCGGCGCCTGCAGGATTTCTTCGCCGCGCGATGGACGGTCGGCGGCCTGGTCGCGTTTCATACCGCGCACAAGCTGGTGCTGCTCGCGCATGCGCCCAATGCCTACCGCGAGTTGGGCCGCGATGTGGCCGCGGCGAAGAAAATTCCGCGCCCCGAGTTTCGCCGCGAATACGAAACCCGCTTCATGAGCGCGCTTAAGAAACTCGCGACGCCCCCGCGGCACGTCAATGTGATGCAGCACATGCTCGGCTACTTTCGCGATCACCTCGAGGAGGTGGCGCGCCGCGAGCTGGCCGCCGTCATCGATGATTACGCGCGCGGCCTGGTTCCGCTAATCGTGCCGCTCACGCTGATTCGTCATTACGTGCGTCGCTTCGAGGTCGAGTATCTGGCGGGGCAGGTCTATCTGAATCCGCATCCCAAGGAGCTGATGCTGCTTAATCACGTTTGATCCGCGGTCGGCGATGATAGCGCTCACTCGCACGCACTTGCGTTTTAGACCGCGCGGAGCGAAGAGTTGCGGCGAGCGAGGAGGCGCAACCGCAGATGCCGCAATCATCCAAGCGCATGCTCGAAGGCTATCGCGTGCTCGATTTCACCCAGGTGCTGGCCGGCCCCACCACCACCCGTTACCTGGCCGAGATGGGCGCCGATGTCATCAAGGTCGAATTTGCCCCGAACGGAGATATTTCGCGCTCCGTCCCGTATCTGCGCGACGGTCGCAGTGCGTACTACGTGCAGCAGAATCGCGGCAAGAAAAGTTTATGCCTCGATCTTAGGAATCCCGCGGCGGCCGCAATCATCCGGGAACTCATCCCGAAAGTGGATGTGGTCATAGAGAATTATGCGCCCGGAGTGATCGGGCGTTTGGGCTTCGATTACGAAGCGGTGCGGGCGCTCAATCCCAAGGTCATAATGTGTTCCATTTCGACCTTCGGGCAGGCCGGACCGCTGGCGAATCGTCCCGGCTACGACTTCATCGGATGCGCCTATTCCGGCGTCTTGAGCATGATCGGCGAGCGCGATGGCGCGCCTTCGCTACCCGGGGTAGGACTCGGCGACATCACCACGGGGGTGCATGCGCTGGCGGCAATCGTGACCGCGCTGCTGCATCGCGAGCGCACCGGCGAGGGGCAGTACCTCGAAACCTCGCTGCTGGATTGCTACTTCAGCTACCACGACATGCCGGTAGCCACCGCGAGTCTGAGTGGAGGCGCGATTTCGCCGCGCCGCAACGGCGCGCATCATTTCGCGATGGCGCCACTGGGTGTGTTCAAGGGTAAGCGCAATCCGATCCTGATCATGGCGGGCATCGAGAACCAGTTCGGCTACCTGTGCCACGCGATGGGACGGCCGGACCTCATCAGCGATCCGCGCTTCTGCAACAACGCCGCGCGGATGGAGCACGTCGAGGAGTTGAACCGCCTCATCCAGGACTGGTTCGACGCGATGCCGAGCGATGATGAGGTGTACCGGCTGTTTAACCAACATCGGGTACCGTACGCGCAGGTGCTGTCGACCGAAGAGGCGATGGCGCATCCGCATTTGCGCGAGCGCGAGATCGTACGCACGGTGAAGGATCGCTTCCTGGGAGAATTCGAGGTCCCGGGTTTTCCGCTGCGCTTTTCAGCCTACGGTCGAAACCCGGAAACCGAAGCGCCGACTCTCGGTGAGCACAATGAAGCGGTGCTGCGCGAATATTTGGGCTACTCCACGCAGCGGATCGCCGCACTCGACCGTGAGGGGGTGCTGCATCGCGGCGACCGGTGACGAGTGTTCACCTGGCGGCGCGGAGCGCGAGGCCGCGGGCGATCGAGGTAAACTCGCTGCCGGTGCGGATTTTTTCGGCGCCGAACGCCTTCGCGAAGATCCTCCGCACCACCGGCACGAATGACGAACCCCCGGTGAGGAAGATGCTATCGATGGAACCGGGCGGCACCTCGGCCGCTGCGAGGACCCGATCGACGCATTCGGCAATCGAGCGTAGCTCGCGCGCAATCCAGCTCTCGAACGCCTCGCGGGTGGCCGGCTTTTCCAGCATCACGTCGTGATCGGCGAAGCGGAACGTCGTCGCATCCGCATCGGAGAGCGCCAGCTTGGTCTGCTCGACTGATTTGAAGAGCAGGTAGCCGAGATCATTCTCGACGATGTGGATGAGCGCGCGGACTTTCTCCGGCGCCAACGACTGATGTTCCAAATCGCGCAGCTTGTTTATCGTCGTCGGCGCCTTCAGGAACGACAGGAAGTGCCAGCGTTCCATTTGCGCATAGAACCAGGTCGGCATCGGGAGCACCGAGCCGTAGGGCGTGCGGTACTGCGAGCCGCGACCGAGCTCCGGTGCGATGAGGCGGCGCACGATCTCGCCGTCGAAAGCATCGCCGGCGAGCGCGACTCCATCGTTGGCCAGGATCTCATAGCGATGCTGTGCGGGCGTACCCGACGGCGGACGCAGGCGCACGATCGAGAAGTCGCTGGTGCCGCCGCCGAAGTCGGCGACCAGGATCAACTCCTCGCGCGCGATGGTCGAGGCATAGTGATATGCGGCGGCGACCGGCTCGAACTCGAAGGTGATCTCTTTCCATCCCGCGCGACGAATCGCGGCCTCCAAGCGTGCGGTCGCGCGCTGATCGTCAGCATCATTCTGCGCCGCGGAAAAATGCACCGGCCTGCCCACCACCACCCGCGGCGGCAACTCGCCGAATTGTTCCTCCGCCACTTTACGCAGCCGCTGCAGAATCGGGGTGATGAGATCCTCGAGCGAGTAGTAATCGCCCATGATGTTGGTCTCGTCGAAAAGGCGATCGGCGAGAAACGACTTGAGCGACTGGATCAGGCGGCCGTTGGCGCCCGACGCAATGTAACGATCGATCGCTTCGTCACCGACCGATCGCCGGGGCTCATCGCCGTGCGGGTCGGCGGCGAAGAACAGGATCGAGCGCATGGTCTCCGCCACCGCGCGCTCGGGGCCGGCCGGAAATTTGGCGAGCGCGACCGCACCGTCCTGGGAGACTTGCGCGATCGCGCTGTTGGTGGTTCCGAAATCGAGGCCGACGGCTTTCGTGCTCATGCTGATCACCACTGTGCGTTGGAGCGCGCCATGATGATCGCGCGTCGTCATCTTGTCAACGTCGACAAGTTTGAGGTAATCTAACCAAACCTTCAGGATGACTGCGATTTCGTCAGTACCGCCCAGTCAGCGAAATTTTCCCGCTTCTATCGGCCTTTGCGATGGTGACTCGCGGTGGTAGGTTCACCGCGATGGCGAACCTCTCGGGAGCGCGCAAACGTTACGCGCGCAAGCTTCGACGCAAAGCCGGAATTCGCTCGAAAAGACTGCTACGCGCATTCGCGGAGGTTCCGCGGGAGAACTTCCTGGACCCCGGGCCATGGCAACTCTTGATTCCCGGCTATCGAAAAACCGGCTACGTCACGACCCCCGATGCTCATCCACGCCACCTCTACGATGATGTCATGGTTGGCATACTTCCTCGGCGCTTCCTCAACAACGGGCACCCAAGCAGCCTCGCATCGTGGCTGGACTGGCTCGATCCGAAGCCGGGCGAGCACGCGGTACACATTGGATGTGGGACCGGGTACTACACCACCATCCTCGCGCATGCGGTCGCTGCGGGTGGCCGCGTGACAGCGGTAGAAATCGACGACGAACTGGCACCGCGCGCGAGGGAAAACCTCGCGCCTTTGAAGATGGCCAAGGTCGTACATGGCGACGGCTTCGCGGTCGATTTGGAATCGGCGGATGTGATCTTCGTCAATGCGGGGGCTACGCGTCCGAGCGCGAAGTGGCTCGACGCATTGTCGCCTGATGGCCGGTTGCTGTTTCCGCTCATCACGACGCAACTGGTTCAACTGAGGAGCGTCTTTCAGCATCGCGAAGGGAAACCCAAACCGGTCGGGCGCGTGTTCAAAGGCCGCATGGTCGGGATGATGATCGGAGTGCGAAGAGTCGCGGCCGGCTATGTCGCGTGCGGCGTATCGTCAGTGGGAATTTTCCCATGCGTCACCGCGATCGATCGCGACGAAGATGGCGAGGTCGCGCGGGTCCTCGCGACCCGCACCTTCGACGAGATCAGATCATTGGGGCGCGACCAGCATCAGCGCGACCCACTTGCTGGCTTCACGGACGTGAGATCTGTCTCTCAACGTCCGAGCCAGGCCAGCGATGATGATGAAATTGGAGTTGCGCGACGAGAACTACTTGCCGCCCGCGGCGAGCCGGTATTCCTCGAGGGCCGGATGCGTGGTGTAGTCGCGAAGCTTACGGACATCGCACAACGCGAGGCGTCGTTTACCCACCAGCTCGGATGGCTCAACCTCGCAGCCTTGCACGTCGAAAAGTTTAAACCGGGAATAATCGCCGGCTTCACCGTATCTGACGCATGCGACGCCGAGCACAGTCCCTGCGGTCAGTTCGTTAGCGATGTTGAACTCAGTACCCTCGAACAGAATCGTTGCCATACAGTTCCCCTCCCCAGAGACTGCTTCTCCAAACCTGATGATTTACGCTGCTGGGTATTTGACGCTCTTGCTACAACCTTTGTTCATCAAAGCGTCTTTAACTGCTCGCTGCTCAATCATCTTTTAACAAGTTTACACATTTGTTGCATGTAATCAACCGTTCAATGGCAGATATACACGCTTTTGACTCTTTGAACCGACTCAATAGTAGCTGAAATGCAACGCTGATCATATCCCGCTTAAACCGTCACCGAGATGTAGCGGGAGCTCTTGGGATGCGAGAGATATCTTTATGCACCATCTTCCACAGCATGGACTGTTTACCATGCTCTATTGACAGGATGTGAGGTTTAAACTAAATGTATTGCGTTCTATTCTTTTTGTAGGATCGAGCGAGACGCGCATCCGCTCCCTTCGGGATCGAGTTTTTGCCGACCTTGTTTCACTGAGCGGGGAGCTGAAAGCTCTCTGGACCAGAGCCGTAGGCTCCCCGCCTCCCCCATGGCGAATCCGCGCGAGGCAGAATCCGCAATCGCAGCCAACAAGCCGGATTTGAATGGCATTTTGATGTCGCTGCTCCCTCAGCGCATCGATCGAGCATAAGTAGCGCTATTCTATTTCGTGGTTGCGCGTTGACTAGAGAGACGTATCATTGTAATCGATAGTTGAGTCTGGGTAATCGATAGTTCAGTCCGGTAATGTGAGACGTTTCTCGATCGCGGTCTTGGTGGGGAGACTGGAAAAACTTGCGTGAGATGAATCACCGGATGCGAGCCTGCTGGCGCATCGTGCTCATAATCGGATGCTCGTGGTTGCTGTTCGCCTCCGGCGCTGGGCCTGCCCGCGCTGAGACCCAACCCTTCGCCCGCCCTGCATCGATAGAACCTCAAATTGATTTCTGGGTTGATATTTTCACCGCATATTCCTATCGCGATTTTGTCCTGATGGATCGCGACGATCCCTACAAGATTTACCAGGTCTATCACCTGGCCGGCGAAGGTTGTCCCAACCGGGACGATATCGATTGGGTCAATACTTACCTCAAGACCAAGTACGCCGACATTCTTAACCGCCTCGCGTCAGGCGCCGAGCCCCAGGGCAGCGATGAACGCCACGTCACCGAAATGTTCAAGGGCCGAACCCCATACGCATTTCGCCTGGCGGCGGACAATTTGCGGGTACAGGAAGGCCTCAAGGAACGCTTCCGGGAAGGCTTGCTGCGCAGCAAATATTATCGCCCCACGATGGAACGGATTTTCCGGACGGCGGGAGTGCCGGTCGAGTTAGTGACCCTCGCGCAAGTCGAGTCGGGCTTTCAACGCGGGGTCCGCTCGAGCGCCGGAGCAGTCGGCATTTGGCAATTCACCCGCGCGACCGGCAAGCATTACATGACGATTCGCGGCCGTCACGATGACCGGCTCAATCCCGCGCGCGAAACCGAGGCTGCCGCCAAACTGCTGCGTTCGAATTACGAGACTCTCGGCGACTGGCCGCTCGCCATTACCGCCTACAATTACGGCACCGCCGGAACCGCGCGCGCCGCCGAGCAGTCGGGCAGCGACTACACCAAAATGGTGCAGACCTACAACGGACCGCATTTCGGTTTTGCGGTGAAAAACTACTACGCCGAATTCCTCGCTGCGCTTCAGGTCCACAAGTACGAGGACAAATACTTCCCGGGTATCGAGAGCGAGCCGGCGATCGTCCCGCCGCCGCTTCCCGCGCGTTCAGCGCAATTGCTCCAAGTCAGCGCCCCTTCGCCCTTACGGCATCACGCGAAGCCTCATCATTCGAAGAAGCATTCGCGCACCGCGGTAGCGCATCGGTCGACGCAGAGTTCCTGAGCCTCACCTGCCGGCGGCATCGGCCACTTTGGTCGACGGGCTGATGGCGCGATAGCTCGGCCGTTCACGTAATCGAGTCAGATATTTCTCGACCCGCGGAAAATCTTCCAGCGGCATCTTGTCAACTTCGAGCACCATCGCCACCGCCATCAATGGAGTGTCGGCGAGCGAGAATTCTCCTGCCAAGTAGCCGCCCGCGCCGGCCTCGCCCAACAACTTCTCAATATATGGAAGATGACGCGTGCGCAGCGTTTCGCGTCCCTTTTCCATGCCTGCCAGGTCACGTTTCGCGGGCTCGGCCCAGTAGGGCATCCAGATCGGCGGAATGCTGCCTGCCAGCATCGCCTCGTCAGCAAAATTTTCCGCTTCGCGCACGCGCGCCCGTGCGATGACCTCGGAGGGGAGCAGCGCCGGTTTCGGATAGCGCTCTTCGAGGTATTCGGCGATCACGGTCGAATCAAAAAAGGTCCGCCCTTCGTCTTCGAGATACGGCACCTTTCCCAGCGGATGACGCGCGAGCATCTCCGGCGGTTTCTTCCACAGATGCCCCGGCGGAAGATTCTCGATTCGATAGTGGAGGCGCTTCTCCTCCAGCACCACCTTGGTCTTCGAGGCGTGGGTGGAGCGCAAGGTGCCCCACGGATAGTCGCGCTCGGTGGTAAACAGAACGATCATCGGATTCTCCTTGAGCCTGACGAATAGCAGATGAAAGCGCTTCGCGACCATCGCGAACCCGAAAAAACTTCCATTGCCAAATGCGCGGTCCCAGTGGAATCCCATGGTATTCTGAATGTGGATGGCGACGGTCCAACGATCATCGGCCGCACTCGGCGGTCTCGCGCGCAAGCTCGCGCAGACTATCGACGACACGACCCTGGCGCGGCGCGCGGCGCGCCTGGTGCAAGACCATGCGGCGGACGGCCAACTTGCGCTCGCGACGCTTTCCAGGCTGGCCGAAGAGTCGCCGGCTTCGATGCGCTCGGCGCTCGGCGATCGCGACCAGGCCCGCGACCTGATCTTCTGCCTCGGCGCGTCCGAGGTCGTTGCCGCGGAAATTTCCCAGGCCGGTTCCAACTGGCTCGACATCTTCGATGCTGCGCGCACCGCAACCGCGGCTTCGTTGCTCACCGAAATCCGCTGTCATCTGGATGCGGCCGGCTCCCGTGCCGAGGCCGCTCGCGAACTCTCGCTCTTCAAGCGCCGGATTTTCTTCCGGATCGCAGTCGCGGATCTGACCGGCCGAATCGAGGTGACGGACACGATGCTCCTGATGTCGCGTCTGGCCGACGAATGTATCGGGGCGGCCTGCGGCGCGGCAGTTCGCTTAGTCGGTGAACGCGCATCCGAGGCGGGGAAATTCTGCATCCTTGCGATGGGCAAGCTCGGCGCGAGTGAACTCAATCTGAGCTCCGATATCGATCTCGTCTACATTTACGACCCGCCGACGCCGGGCACCGGAGGCATCGCGGCCGCCCGCATCGGCGAAATCATCACCGAGCTGCTATCCACCGGGTGTTTTCGGATCGACATGCGGCTACGGCCGGGCGGGCGCAATTCTCCACTCGCGGTTCCCTTCGATGGAGCATTGAGCTTTTACCAGTCCTACGGACAGACCTGGGAGCGCGCGGCGCTGCTGCGCGCGCGGCCGGTCGCGGGATCGCTCGAGCTCGGCCGCCGTTTGCTGGAGGAACTCGACCGCTTCGTTTACCGCAGCTTTCTCGATTTCGACACGCTGCGCCAGTTGCGTTCGATGAAGCATCAAATCGAGGCGGAACTTCGCTCGCCCGACTTGATCGAGCGCAACATCAAACTAGGGCACGGCGGAATTCGCGAACTCGAATTTATCGTGCAGGCGCTTACCCTCATTTATGGCGGACGCGATCGACGCATCCGCACCGAGAAAACCATCGAGGCGCTCCAGCGGCTTACCGAGTTCGGTTACTTACCGGCCGCCCGCGCGCGCAATCTTGCCGAGGCATATCTCTTCCTGCGCAACGTTGAACATAAACTCCAGCTGGTTTCCGGCCTGCAAACGCACACGCTGCCGCGCAGCGATGCGGGCATGCGCCAGCTCGCAGTGCGCCTGCGGATGGGGAAGAG
>Ga0074044_10004648_pt1 | contig 11314 bp, 11 predicted proteins | sample BogForMeECP23OM1_FD_94443 | JGI IMG/M metagenome (GOLD analysis project Ga0074044, IMG submission 94443) | Bog forest soil microbial communities from Calvert Island, British Columbia, Canada - Bog Forest MetaG ECP23OM1 | ecosystem: Environmental > Terrestrial > Soil > Wetlands ...
GCCTTGACGGCGGCGACCTTGAGGATGCCCCGCAGCTTGTTGACGACCAGGGTGGCCAGGGCCTCGCCCTCGATATCCTCGGCGATGATCAAGAGCGGCTTGTTGGCCTTGGCGAGCTTCTCGAGCAGGGGGATCAGCTTGGTCGGGGAACCGATCTTCTCCTCGTGGATCAGCACGTAGGCGTCTTCGAGCACAACTTCCATGCGATCGGGGTCAGTGACGAAGTGGGGACTCAGGAACCCGCGGTCGAACTGCATGCCCTCGACCACGTCCACGGTCGTCTCGAAACCCTTGGCCTCCTCGACGGTGATGACGCCGTCGGTGCCAACCTTCTCGAAGGCATCGGCCAGTTTCTCGCCGATCGAGCGGTCGTTGTTGGCAGCGATCGCGGCAACCTCGGTAATCTCCTTCTTTCCCGAAACCTTCTTCGCTTGGGCCTTGACGTTCTCGACGATGGCCTCGACGGCCTTATCAATGCCCCGCTTCAAGGCCATCGGATCGGCACCGGCGGCCAGGGCCTTGAGGCCCTCCTTGAAGATCGCCTCGGCCAGCACGGTCGCGGTGGTCGTGCCGTCGCCGGCCGCGGCGGAAGTCTTGGAGGCCGCTTCCTTGACGAGCTGAGCCCCCATGTTTTCATAGGGATCGGTGAGCTCGATCTCCTCGGCCACGGTCACGCCGTCCTTCGTAATCGTCGGGGCTCCCCACCCCTTGTCGATCACGGCATTCCGCCCGCGCGGGCCCAGCGTGCTCTTGACGGCCCGCGCCAGCTTGCCCACGCCGCTGGCCAGCTTTTGACGAGCCTCATCATCATAGGCCAGAATCTTCGCCACGTTGTTTCTCCTTCGCCGTTATCCAACGTGTCGGCCGAGATCAAACCGCCCGGCACGACCTGGGAGTCGTGTCATCTGACAGCTCCCCAACGAGTAGTTGCTCCCCTTAAATGCAACTCATGTACCATCACGCGGGAATTACTGAAAACGCGATGAGCAATGGACTTAGATTCATGGCCCAGGGAGAGCCCCTCGACATGCCCTGCCGTTTTGGCAGACAACGCCGCGTTTTGTCACCTAGCGGACGGGCCGGTTCACCATGGTCCGCAGGCACAATCTGAAGCTCCGGACGACCCACCCAAAGCGATCGAAAACGCACGCGTGAGGGCCGAGAATTGACAGGCGTCAAAGCAAGTCCTACAGTTGTCTGATCGGGACTCAAGTTTCTCCGAATGTCTTTGGTCAATGAGCCGACACCATGCGAAACCACTTCCTGAGCATGACCGCGACGGTTATCGTATTGGCGGCCGCGGGCGCCGTCGCCGGGCAATCGGCTGTCTCGGTGAAGGAACGGCTCGGCGTGATCATGAAGCGCCAGCATGAGGCGCGTGAGCGCTTCAGCAACGACTTGAAGGGGAAGACGCCGGAAGCTCAGAAAGCGGGGGTCGATCGCTATGTCGCAGAGACGGACAAAAACACGGAGGAAGCTCTCGGATTGGCCCAGGCGAACCCGACCGAGCCCGCGGCTGTCGAGGCCCTCGAGTTCGTCATCATGGCGGCAAGGGCGGGACCAGGTGATCATTCCTACCGGGCGATGGAGATCTTGAGCCGCAGCCATGTCCGGGATCCTGGCATGGGCCAGGTCTGCGGCAGGATCTTCTACTTCGTTCACGCTCCGGTCGCCGAGGCCCTCATTCGCACGGTACTGAAAGAGCACCCCAACCGCAGCGACCGAGGACGGGCGTGTCACGCCCTGGCGACTTACTTGATATACCAGGCCAAAATGGTGCGCCGGATTCGCGAAAAGCCAGCGACGATGGACGAATACGTTCATGAGCGGCACAAGGCAGCCACGGCGCGGATCGTGAAGGAAGCTGACCCGGATGCCCTGGACCGGCAGGCCGAGGCGGTGCTCGAGCGAGTCGTTGCCGAGTTCGCTGACGTTCCGGACTGGTACGACAAGCGGCCGCTGGGCGCGATCGCCGAGGGCGAGCTGTTCGCGGTGCGGCATCTGAGCGTCGGCAAGCTCGCGCCGGAGGTTGTGGGGCGGGATCACGAGGGGAAGCTGTTCGCGCTGGCTGAATATCGAGGCAAGGTCGTCGTGCTCACGTTCTCCGGCAACTGGTGCGGCCCCAGCGTCGGCATGTACCCCCAGGAGCGCGAGCTGGCCGCCCGGCATGCGGGCAAGCCCTTCACCCTGCTGAGCGTGAACACGGACGCCAGCCTGGATACGCTTCGGGAGTCGATCGCCAAGGGCGAGATCGCCTGGCGATGCTGGTGGGATGGCGGCATGACCGGCCCCATCACCACGCGGTGGGGCATTCGCTTATTCCCGTCGATCTTTGTGCTGGACCAGGCGGGCGTGATCCGTTTCAAGGATGTACGGGGCGAAGATCTCGACCGGGCGGTCACGTCGCTGCTGGGCGAGGCGGCGGTCAAGACCCCTGCGCGCTGATACCAGGGATTCGCGGCGCTCCATCATGGAAACTTGCCACGCGGTTGCTCTGTCCCGGCGGCCCGGATAATCTCGGTCTGGGCTCGGGGGATCGATCGCAACGCCAAGGGGAGTTTTGAAGATGCGCGGGCTGTCACTGTCAGCAAAGGGTAGGGCGGGGCTGAGGATCTTCAGTGCGGTTCTGGGATTGGGGATACTCGGCGGACGGATGGCTCCGGCCGAAGGGGCGGAGCCGGTGACCGACCACCAGGTGATCACCCTCTGGCCTGGAGGAGCGCCCGGGGCCAAGGGCAATGATCCGGAGCAGGATATTCCGACCCTGACGGTCTGGCTCGCGAAGCCGGAAACGGCCACGGGCGCTGCGGTTGTTGTCTGTCCCGGCGGCGGTTACGGGATGCTGGCCAGCGATCATGAGGGCCTGCAGGTCGCCGAGTGGCTCAACTCGCTGGGAGTGTCGGTGTTCGTGCTCAAGTACCGGCTTGGCCCGCGCTATCACCACCCTGCCATGCTTCAGGACGCAGGACGGGCGATCCGGACGGTGCGGGCTCTCGGCCGGAAATGGGGCGTCGACCCGCATAGGATCGCAATTCTCGGATTTTCCGCGGGGGGGCATCTGGCCTCCACGGCCGGCACCCATTTCGATGCCGGCAAGCCGGACGCCGAAGATCCGGTGGAACGCGTCAGCTCCCGACCCGACCGGCTGATCCTGGTTTATCCCGTGATCGCCCTGGCCACGGCCTACGGCCATAGCGGGTCAAAGCAGAACCTGCTGGGTGATGAGCCTTCGGACGAGCTGGTCCGCTCCCTGTCGAACGAGACCCAGGTGACCTCTCGGACGCCGCCCACCTTCCTCGCACACACCAACGAGGACACCGGTGTCCCCGCGGAAAACAGCTTGCTGTTTGTGATGGCCTTGCGTGCAGCCAAGGTGCCAGTCGAGTTTCACCTCTTCGAGAAAGGCCAGCACGGCCTGGGGCTGGGCCACGGCGCCAGCCAGTTCGGGATCGGTCCCAACCTGGCGTTCCAGGAATGGCCCAAGCTCTGCGCGATCTGGCTCAAGGGCCAGGGTTTCCTCGACCGCACCGGCGGTCATGCGTCTCAGGCCGCACCATGATCGGTCAGTCCCGGACGCGCAGCCTGGGCTCGGAGCCTGGGAGGTGAGGGTGGGTAAAAAGAAAAAAACCGGCCAGACAATCAGTTCCGTACGACTACCTCTCCCTTAGTCGTGCGGCACCGAATCAACTGGCCGGTTAGCGGAGGGCCTGAACCTCCGAGGGATCAACCTCGAATCCAGGCCGTGTCTCGAGAAAGGGCGAGCGGGGGGTCGTGCGAGGCGTCCCGCTCGCCCTTTGGCGGGGGAGCTGTCTTACCAAGGGCAAAACGGCCGTCGCCAGTGGGGTGGCTGCTTCTAGGTTGGAAGCGACCCGAGCTTTACTCTTTTTAGTCACTTCTCAAGGCTACTCTTCTTTTGTCATGACTTTCGTTTCACGGTGATTGGTAGAGCAAACCGAATGCCAGAGAGATTTTCACTCGCGTAAGGGCATCGATTTTCCTCCCAAGTCGCCCCGGCTTTCGTGCCGATCTGTCAGAAGAACTCGCGAGTTACGTCGATCGCTTTTGCTCCGTCGGAAACCGCGCGAATCTGTGTCAAGGATCGACCGACCAATGAGGTCCGTCACTTTCATGTGCAGGTCCGCCCAAGAATCCGGCAGCCGGTATCGATCCTGAGTGTCGCCTGATCCCGGATGTGGCTCGATCGGTCGTTCGAGTTCCCATCTTGTCCCGCAACGGTTCAAGGTTTCCGTGCAGAAGAGGCAAGTCGGCGAGATCGCACGCTGGATTGATCTCTCTATGGAAGCGGGAACGAATCCGGTAACCTGTGAGCGGCTCCAAGGTCCGCACAGTCAGGAGTCGTGTCCGACCGATGTCTTCCCTCGAGCCATTGCAGCCAGGAGCTCGCTCGGGCACATGAACGATCTTGAAGTCAGCGACCTTCCGCCTGGTCTTGAATCCCTGGCACGGGCACTTTGCGCCTGGGTGCGCCAGGGGAATTCGGCGAGTCTTGAGCGCTTATGAGACCGACCGCGGACAGCTTTGCGTCCTCGATGATCGTAGCCACCTCACGCTGAGCTGCATGGCGAGAGGAGGGCGGTGCTGGCTTCCCCTCCTGGTGTCGTGGGATCCCAGGCGGCACCGCAAGCGGCTGAGCTGGAGGGTGCTCACCGTCGCCCAGGATTCCAAGGTCTGCGCTCAGGACGTCGCCTTCGCCGTCCGGGTGAGCTGGGGACGAGACGACACGCTGGTGATCTACCGCAGCCTGGGTCCTCCCGCCCCACGGTCAATTCTGGGACATCAGACCAAGGCCAGGTTCCTGCTCGGCCGGTTCACCAGCGAGGGCAACGTCGAGCCGCTCTTGAGCGTGGATTGAGGCGAGGAATCGGCACCCTATCAAGGTGTCCAGTCCCCGATCAGAATCGCTCCGCGCGAGGCCTGGAGAGAATCGCCGACAGCGACAGGGCGATGTACGCGAGGGTGACCAGGACCATCAGGCTGCCCGAATGAAAGTGTGCGGTCCGCAACGAGGCCTGGCCGTTGCGGATCAACAGGCCCATGACCAGTTGGAGAACGATCAAGAGCGTTGACAGCAGACCGAGTCCAATGAGCACTGCCTTCATGGTAGGAACCGACCTCTCATGGGAAATCAAGGATCAACCGGCCGCCGCTCTCGTTGCGGTTCGCGAGGCCGGACAGCCGGGAATGCGTGATCGGGGCGGGGAATCGCATTGACTTTCGCGCCCGGACATCATGGAGAATAGTCAATCGCGGTGGTTTCGTCACCCCGTGGGTTGGTGCAACGGCGGTCGTGACGACGCCCCGCGGGGTTGTCTTGCCGGACGGGGCATCATCGAGCGTGCATACTTGAGCAAAACCAGCGATCGAATTCGCCAGAATGTGGTATCGGTTCGAGGCCGGATCGCGGCGGCCGCGCGCCGCTCGGGCCGGGCTGAAGCGTCGGTCGAGCTGGTCGCGGTCACGAAGAAGTGGCCCGCGGAACTGGTCCGGCCGCTGGTTGCGGCGGGCGTGCTCGACCTGGGCGAGAACTACCCCCAGGAGCTCTGGAGGAAGGTCGAATCGCTGGCAGAGCTCGAACAGCCCGTGCGCTGGCATCTCATCGGGCACCTCCAGACCAACAAGGCCAGGCGGACCCTGCCGCTGGTGCGGATGATCCACGCGGTCGATTCGCTCAAGCTCTTGCAACTGCTCGACACGCTGGCGCGCGAGGTATCCAACCCTCCTTCGGTCTGCTTGCAGGTCAACACATCGGGAGAGGAGTCCAAGCATGGCTGGTCCGCCGCCGAGATCCTCGCAGACGCCGATGCCATCGCCGCTTGCCGGAGCATCCCGATCGCGGGAGTGATGACAATCGCGGGCTGGGGCACGGACGCCGAGACGGCCAGACCCTCGTTCATTCAACTCCGCCAGACCCGGGACGCGCTGCGGCAGCGCACGGGCCTGCCGCTCTCCGAGCTGTCGATGGGCATGTCCAGCGATTTCGAGGCCGCGATCGAGGAAGGAGCGACCCTCGTTCGCGTGGGCTCGGCGCTTTTTGCAGGGGTCGAGGCATGATCGATCTGACGGTCCATGCTCAGGGAACAGTGCTCGCCGTGCACGCTCAGCCCGGTGCGAAGCGCAATGCCGTCCTCGGAACGCGCGCAGGGGCGCTGCGCGTCGCGGTGACCGCGCCGCCAGAGAAAGGCAAGGCCAACGCCGCCATCGGGGCCGTGCTCGCCGCAAGTCTTGGCTGTCGCTCATCTCAGATTGCGCTCATTGCCGGGGAGACTTCGCGCCGGAAGCGGTTTCTCGTCATCGGAGTCGCACCCGATGACCTGCGTCGAAGGCTCGCCGCCGCGATACCGGACGCCGGTCCAACCTTACCTCTATCGTGATCGAGCCATGTCTCTATACCCCGCAGAAATCACGATCGACCCCTGGAGCGGACCGCCGCCGGCCGCATCGGTTCGCGTGCCCGGCTCCAAGAGCTTGACCAATCGCGCCCTCGCCATCGCGGCGATGGCCGATGGCCCAAGCACACTGACCGGCGCTCTGGACAGCGAGGACACGCGGGTCATGGTGCAGGCTCTCAAAGCGCTCGGCATTGCGGTCGTCCACGACACCGACATTGCCCAGATCCGGGTTGAGGGCTGCGGCGGCCGCGTTCCGGTTCGCCAGGCCAGCCTGGACGTCGCCAATTCGGGAACCAGCCTGCGGTTCCTCACCGCGATGCTGGCCACGGGGGTGGGAACCTACCAGCTCGATGGGACGTCGCGGATGCGCCAGCGGCCGATCGCCGACCTGCTCGCGGCCCTCCGCGACCTGGGTGTCAGGGCCCGCACCGACCTGGGCACGGGCTGCCCTCCCGTCACGATCGAGGCGCGCGGCCTGGACGGGGGGTTCTGCACCGTGCGCGGCGACGTATCCAGCCAGTTCCTCAGCGGTCTGCTGATGGCGAGTCCTTATGCCAACGACACGGTCACGGTCGAGGTGCGGGGCGTCCTCGTTTCGCGACCGTATGTCTCCATGACCCTGGCCGTGATGGAAGCCTTCGGGGTCAAGACCGGCAACCGCAAGTTCCGCCGTTTCGACGTCTACCCCGCGCACTACCGCGGACGCGCCTTCGCGATCGAGCCGGACGCCTCGGCCGCCAGCTACTTCTTCGCCCTGGCCGCGCTCACCGGCGGCACGGTCACGGTCGAGGGGCTCGGCACCTCGAGCCTGCAGGGCGACCTTGCGTTCGTGGACATCCTCGAGCACATGGGCTGCACCGTGCAGCGGCAGCCCGATCGAACCACCGTGACCGGCGGAGCGCTCAGCGCGGTCGACGTGGACATGAACGCCATCAGCGACACGGTCATGACGATGGCCGTGGTCGCCCTCTTCGCCGACGGCGTCTCGCGCATTCGCAACGTCGGTCATATCCGCCACAAGGAAACGGATCGAATCGCGGCGCTGGCGGCCGAGCTGCGCAAGCTGGGAGCCAGCGTCGACGAGCTCGCCGACGGCCTGGTCATCCAGCCTCCCGCCGCATCCCTGCTGCGGCCTGCCCGCGTCAACACCTACGACGACCACCGCATGGCCATGTCGTTCGCCCTGGCGGGACTCAAGATCCCCGGCGTCACGATCCTCGACCCGGGCTGCGTGGCCAAGACTTATCCGGGATTCTGGGACGACCTGGCGGCGCTGCGGAAGACAAGCGCCGGCTATACTTTACGCGGCCATGAGTGAGACGTCGTCGAATTGCTGGAAAACCATCACCCTGGCAAGGAAGTGGGCCAGGCTTTCCAGCCTGACCTGCGCCGAAAGTGTCGGGTATTGTGCGTCACCACAGTCAGGTCATAGACAAGGGCTGGCGCCCCGATGAGTAGATCCATATCGTCGACGCCGATTCCCTGCCGCCGGAGGTCGGCCCTCACGCGTCCGAACTCTTCGGCGCAATCGGCGTCGAAGGGTATAAGGCTCACCTCGTATGTTAGTAGCCTCTGAACGGAAGCACGGAGCGGGTCGGGATCGCGGCGGCCGTTCACCCAGTCGTACAACTCCGCCAGCGACACACCGGAGGTATAGAGCCGGCCCGAATGCTGGAAGAAGCGATGGGCCAGGCCGGCGGGTCGCCGGAGGTGCGCCGAGAGGATGTTGGTATCAAGGAGGAATCTCACTCAGGGAGCTCCCGCGTCGAAGGCCGATGGCGATCTCGCTCGATCGCTTCGAGAATCCGGTCATCCTCTTCGGTCCAGTGCTCCGCCATCATGCCGGCGGCGGTCTCCGTGCCCCCCGGCCGCCATCCCGGCGGTGGGCCCGGCAGCCTTTTCTTCGGACCGATCATCCTCACCTGAACCTCGACCTCCTGGCCGTCAACGACGCCGAGGTCTTCGTCGAGTTCGATGGTCTTGCCATGGACTTTGCCATGCAGGGTCTTCGTCATGATTCCTCCTCTTGCTCGTCGTCCGGTTTAATTTTACGCTGCCGCTTCTTGGGCTTGGTCTCTTCATCTCTACCACGGCGGACGCAGATCCGATAGTCGTCCTCGGCTTCGATCTGCTGCTCGTCGGTCAGGTTCGCAAGATTCAAGCCGCCCTTTTCATAGATCGCCTTGCCTTGCCGCGCAGGTCATTGCTCATATAGACCGGCACGGCGGCATTGCCGCAGCCAATCGACATTGGGGGCCATCCACGTTTCCCAGGTACCAGAGAGTGGGTGGCCCCGTCCGCTCCCCCTTGAGTGTCCAAGGTGAAATTCGGATACAATAGGACCTATCCGGCCGCGCTCGACTGCAAGTAGCGAAGCCACTCCGACGGAGGCTATTAGACCCTATGCAGTCTTTGGCCATCGCACAAGGTGCACACTCGGACTGAGGTATCGAATCGACGCACAAGAACGGAGGTCTTGACCATGGGGATTACACACTCGACGGTTTCGCCTCATCGCTCAGTTGACGCTACTGGCCGGGCCCTCCCGATGACCGTTGAAGAGATACACGCACAGGCGGTGAAATCGCCAGGAGCCTGGATGCCCTCGACGACATGAGCGGCGAAGACGAGCAGAGGCAGACCCTCAATGCGCTCATGAAGGCTATCGACGAGGAACCCCTCTCCCCGCGCAGGCGCTTCCGGCAATGAGACTCCTGTTGCTTCAGTCCGCAATCCAAAATCCAAAATCGAGAATCCAAAATCGTGTGTCGGCCCTTCGGCGATCCTAACTGGGTCACGGACACGGCCAGGCGATTGGGGCTCGAATGCACGGTTCGGCCCCGTGGAAAACCGAAGAAACAATCGTAGGCTTGCCACGTTTACTTGCACTCTCTGTGTACTCCAGATTTGCTGACTGTCACCTTTCACCTTCACCGACAATTAAGAATGTTCCCTTTGTTCGTCCCCCAACATCCTGCCCAGCATCTCTATGAAGTAAGCGGGGTATTTATCGAGCGTCTCACGGATTTGTTTTTCCTGACGCTTAATTTGCTGAACTGCATTCTTGCGCGAAGACGCAGCGCCAAGAACCTTTCCCAAATCTATGGATATAACTCGATCGCAAAAGCCTACTTCATATATCATGATGTCTAAGGCCGATGGTAACCCGTATTTCAGCCGCTTCTGTAGCCTTCGCAGATTGTCAGAAGCCGTGTCATCCTCGGGTCGAAGAAGGTCGAATATTTCTGCAACAGCGCCGATCGCAAGCATCCCATCGTATGCCAATGCGTTCTCGCAGATGTCCACCACATGCTCAAGTTGCGGATGGCGAGCCAATTTGCCAAAACCGAATCGGACATTGTTGTCACTAAGGAGTGAACACAGTTGGTGGAATGGAAGTCCCTGAATCCACCCTAAAGCCAGTTCCTGTAATATCTCGGCAGGATTACAGCTTCTGAACGCGGCGTTGTGGACGTTCTGAGCCAGGATTGGCCAAAGAACGGAGAACAACTGCTCTTCGTTCGCGCATGCTACAACCCGACCGGCATTCTGTACGACCCACTTCTCAATCGCTAGTGAATCGGGGACGCCGTAAAGGGTCTTCCCGAAGACCTTACGCCTGTCCACCCGTGGTACCTTGGCCTTTATGTTGGCTCCAAGCAATTGAAACAGTGTGACGAGGCGCCCACGGGTGTTTTCTTCCTCTATGGCAAGATGATATGCCAGCGTAGCTCGCGCGAAATCAGCAAGCTCCTCTTCACCCGTTCCGGCACTCGACTCATCCCAATAGGCCATCAAGTAACTTTCGATGGCCGAGAGGATGTTCCGTTTATACGCAATTTGATCCGCTAAACCGCGCTCAGTAAAGCCATGGTCACCATGAAGAGCAGCTATATCTCTCGGGATGTGATCTAAAGCAGATGGATCATTAATGTAAATACCCACAAAATCCAGAGGCTTCATTCTTAGATGTCGTTTGCGGTCGTCGCTGTGAAGAGGCTCGAATACCGATAGAAGAGTGCTGGCGCAGGGCTCGGATTTCTCCGGCAGCAAGAGTTGTTTGACTTCTGTCCACCGCCGTTCCTCACTATGCATTCTGCGATTATCGTAAATCTCCGGATTAGCGAAGAGAACGCTCCCTTCAGTGTGCATGCCCGAGCGCCCGACACGACCGATAAGGTTGTGGAAATCCCGGACCTTGATGCTAGCAGATCCTTGGCGGGTGCTCGTTACAATGAGATATCGAATAGGAAGGTTTACACCCTGCGCCAGGGTCGATGTGCAGATCACAAACTTGGCTAAGCCTTCCTTCATCGCATGCTCTACTGCCAGACGAATTCCGTGAGGAGTGTTACCATGGTGGGCAAATACGCCAAGGCGAGCGCTTTGGCTGGCAATGGCATCCTTGCCAAGATTGCTTTCATGCAGAAAGCACAACCGCTGTACCTCATTCCGATCCGAGTGGTTTACAGGCTTTTCCAAGGGAACACCCCTGTCAAACAAATCGACAGCTCTCTCGCAAATGTGTGCAGCGGCCGGTTTTGTCCCGCAAAATAAGGCAACACTCCCGCTAGGAACCAGCTTGAGCCCCAGATAGAGGGCGATCGATGGGCCATCCTTTCTGTCGGGGAAAGTGCGAAGCTTGTATTCTCTTGGCTTGTTCTCAAGAACAGATTGTTCAATGACTCGGGGGACAAAGAATTCATCTTTGTCGGGGTTATTCTCGGCAACAAACTGCAGACGGCCGAGCTGATCGGGCCAGCTGGTAAAGGCAACGCTGCGGGTAGCCGTTCACCGGTGTAGTAGCAGTTGCTTTGCCGAAGCCTTCGCGCGCGAGTACGGACACCAGTGGACGACCATTGGTGTTTCAGGCTACGGTTCCTGGCTTGTCTCCACTTCGCGCA
>Ga0074044_10004649_pt1 | contig 11312 bp, 9 predicted proteins | sample BogForMeECP23OM1_FD_94443 | JGI IMG/M metagenome (GOLD analysis project Ga0074044, IMG submission 94443) | Bog forest soil microbial communities from Calvert Island, British Columbia, Canada - Bog Forest MetaG ECP23OM1 | ecosystem: Environmental > Terrestrial > Soil > Wetlands ...
ATCCTTGTCCCTGTCTTTGTCCTTTTGTTTTTCGTCGCGCGTGAGTGCATATTCGCCTTCTTCTCCCGACACTGGATGCACATAAAGATTGTGCTTGCGCACGTAGGCTAGCCGCTTGCCGTCCGGCGAAAACTTCGGGTCTTCGCTCGGGTCCGGAGACGACGTGAGCTGCACCGCCGTTCCTGTATCCAGGCTGAAATACCAGAGCTGTCCCAGGGAATTGAAGAGCAGGTGTTTGGAGTCGGGCGACCAGGTGTAGGCGGCGACGTGATAGCGCGTCACGCGCGCTCTCTCACGCTCGTCCTTGATTCTGCTCGTAGGCGGGGCAAGCTGCGATAGCTTGGTTTCGCTGGCCAGTACTTTCTTTTCGCCCGTCGTCGCGTCCAGATACCAGAGTTCGCCGTGCTGGTCCGCGTCATCGCGCTGGACGAAAGAAACCCTGGCGCCGTCCGGACTCCACTGGATCGTTTCCGGGGCGCGGCCCACGATGCCGCCCTCCGCAAAGATCTGTTCGATCGTGAGTTGCTGCGGAGCGGCGGTCTGAGCATGACCGGGGGAAAGCAGAACCAGGTTGATGGTGAAGGCGAGGAGAAGTTTGTTCACGAACGCACTCCGATGCAGTACGAGGTTCGACCCGGCACCGCGTTAGCAGTGAAAGTCAAAAGTGTACAACCTGGAGGGAGTTTGCGTCAGAAGGGATTCCCGCCTCTTGATCTACGGTCCCCAGCGTGCTAGGTTTTGCTCGTCTCGGCTCATGGCATGCTATCCGCCATGTAGAGGAGGTTCATATGTTTCGAATGAAAGGGCATACTTCTTTGTGCTTGATCGTCGTTGCCGCCATCCTCACCATTTTTTGGGTTGGGTGTGGTGGTGGCAGTTCCAGTTCCAATAATATGTCACAGGCTCAGGCCCAAGCCGTAACCGCGGAGGTCTCAGAAGCTGTTGCTCAGGCTCTGGCGAGTGAGTTTGGCTTGAACCTGCCTGCGGAGAAGATCGCCCGCCCGAGTCTATCGACTGTGGTGAGAGACATTAGGCCGAATCAGGCGTCCGAGTGTACGCCAACCGCGAATGGGGAAAACTGCAATTGGCCGATCTCCGACAGCGGACCGTGCCCACAAGGGGGGACAATCGCCGTCACGGGTGATATCGATGCCACTTTGGATAATACTGGCGGCGGATCTGTGAACAGCCAACTCGCGGTCACACCGGCAAATTGCGGCGTGTCCAGTCTGGTCATTAACGGCGATCCCAGTATCGATGTCGGCCTTCAGATGAGCTTCACCGATTTAGCTCCGGTGTTTCCGATCACACTTTCCGAAGATGGGGGCATCTCTTATGGGCCAAATCCGTCCGGAAGCTGCAAGTTCAATGTTACGTACACGATAACCTCTAAAACTAGTTGCACGATTACCGGTACGGCGTGCGGGCAATCGGTCAACGGAAGTTGCTAGCCGGCATTTTGTTCTCTCTTTCGCACCCCGCTGGTGGGACGGGCGGCGTGGGGATTGTTTACGTTCTGCGGGGCGTGATCATCCGGCCACAATCGCCTTCATTTCCGCACGCACTGGATGCCTTGCCTCGTACGCATTGATCTCCGCTTCATGCTGCAGCGTCAGCCCGATATCGTCCAACCCATTCAGCAGGCAGTGACGCGAGAATTCGTCCATTGCGAAAGTTGCCGAGAATCGTTGTTCTTGCCCGTCTTCCACTCGCAGGGTTTCGAGATCTACCGTGAGTTGGTAGTTTTCGATCTCTTTGGAGCGGCGTGTGATAGCCGCCACCTGCTCTTCGTTGAGGCGCACGGTCAGCAGGCCATTCTTGAGGCTGTTGTTGGCAAAGATGTCGGCAAATGACGACGCGATCACCACCTGAAAACCAAAATCCGCCAGCGCCCAGACAGCGTGCTCGCGTGAGGATCCGCAGCCGAAGTTTTTCCCCGCGACCAGGATTGAGGCGTTGGCATAGCGCGGCTGGTCGAGCACAAAATCGGGAATCTTTTTTCCGTCACCCGCAAAACGCCAGTCGTAGAACAGGAATTCGCCGAATCCGGTGCGTTCGATGCGCTTCAGAAACTGCTTGGGGATGATCTGGTCAGTGTCCACGTTCACCTTATCTAGCGGGACAACTGCGCCGGTGTGCTTGCGAAACGGTTGCATAGTCGGTCCTCACCACTCGCCAAATGTCGACTACCAGCCCCTAAAGGGGCGTGTGACCCTGCGAATTGCCGGTATCGCTAAAGCGATACCCTGATACGAATCCGAGTCTTCACAGGCAAGAGTTCTTGAGCAGTCTGAGACGGGGCGAGCCCCGTCTCTGCATACCGTGCTATTCAAACTTCCAATTCCTAATGTCGGTGAAATGTCCGGCAATCGCCGCGGCTGCCGCCATCGCGGGACTGACCAGGTGCGTGCGTCCGCCGCGGCCTTGCCGTCCTTCGAAATTGCGGTTGCTGGTTGACGCGCAGCGCTCTCCCGGTTGCAAAATGTCGGGATTCATACCGAGACACATCGAGCATCCCGACTCGCGCCATTCAAAACCGGCGTCCAGAAAAATGCGGTGCAATCCTTCCTCTTCCGCCGCGCGCTTGATCGCCTGCGAGCCGGGTACCACCATGGCGCGCACTCTCGGATTCACATGCTGCCCCTTCGCCATTCGCGCCGCCGCGCGCAGGTCCTCGATGCGCGAGTTGGTGCACGATCCGATGAACACACGATCCACGACGATGGATTCGATCGGTGTTCCGGGATCGAGGCCCATGTAGGCGAGCGCCTGTTCGGCGGCGCGCCGGTCGGCTTCCTGCGCGAAACTCGTCAACTCCGGAACGCGGGCGTTCACCGGCACAACCATTCCGGGGTTTGTCCCCCAGGTCACGAAGGGCGCGAGCGATGCGGCGTCGATCTCAATCACGCGATCGAACTTTGCCTCGCGATCGCTGGCCAGCGTCCGCCAGTAAGCAACCGCTTCTTCCCAAGCTTTTCCTTTCGGCGCAAAGCGGCGGCCGCTGACGTAGGCGAATGTCGTGTCATCAGGCGCGATCAGTCCGGCTCGCGCCCCTGCCTCAATGCTCATATTGCACAGCGTCATGCGGGCCTCCATCGACAAGCTGCGCACCGCATCGCCGGCGTATTCGATCACATACCCGGTGGCGCCATCGGTGCCGATGCGTCCAATAATTCCGAGTGCGAGATCTTTGGCGGTCACGCCTTCGGCCAGCTTTCCGCTGACGCGGATCTGCATCGTCTTCGGCTTTTTCTGCGGCAGACATTGCGTCGCCAGCACGTGCTCCACTTCCGATGTTCCGATGCCAAACGCCAACGACCCGAACGCGCCGTGGGTCGAGGTATGGCTGTCCCCGCAAACAATCGTCATCCCCGGCAACGTGATGCCCAGTTCCGGGCCGATGACGTGGACGATGCCCTGTTCGGCCGAGTCCATGTCAAAGAGTGGAACTCCGAACTCGCGGCAATTCTTCTGCAGCGCTTCAATCTGCCTGGTGGCAATCGGGTCGGTGATGGGAAGGCCGCGTGGAGTGGTCGGGATGTTGTGGTCGACGGTAGCCACGGTGCGCAGAGGCTGGCGCACCGTTCTTCCCGAAGCGCGCAGACCGTCGAAGGCCTGCGGCGACGTAACTTCGTGCACCAGGTGCAAATCAATATAGAGCAGCGCCGACTGCCCTTCGGGAGCGGCGACCACGTGCGCATCCCAGACTTTCTCGAATAAAGTGCGAGCGTGCATGCTTCCAGTTTCGCCCATAGTCCGTCCACAGTTCAAGCCACCACACAGAAGCTTACAGGAGCCTGCCTTTCCATTTATGATTCAGTCAGTCCCTTCGAGGAAAAGACTGCATGATTAACGGCAAACGGATTGCCGTCGTGCTACCCGCTTACAACGCGGAGAAGACGCTGGAAGCTACGGTGCGGGATTTGCCCGGCCTGGTCGATATTCGAATTCTCGTCGACGATCACAGCTCCGATCGCACGATCGAGGTCGCTCGCCAGCTCGGCTTGCAGTCCTTTGTCCACAACCGCAATTACGGCTATGGACGCAATCAGCAGACCTGCTATCGCGAAGCGCTGGCCGCCGGGGCTGATGTTGTCATCATGGTCCACCCGGATTACCAGTACACGCCGCTGCTGGTAACCGCGATGGCGAGCATGATCGCTTACGGTGTCTATGACGTTGTTCTCGGTTCCCGCATCATTGGCGGCACGGCGCTGCGCGGAGGCATGCCGCTTTACAAATACGTTGCCAACCGGTTGTTGACCGCTTTTGAGAACCTGTTTCTGCGCGTCAAGCTCTCCGAGTATCACACCGGCTACCGAGCCTTCAGCCGCGAGGTGCTCACCCGGCTGCCGCTGCGCGAGAATAGCGACGATTTCGTCTTTGACAACCAGATGCTTGCGCAATGCGTTTACTTCGGCTTCCGGATCGGTGAGGTTTCCTGCCCCACAAAATATTTCAAGGAAGCCTCGTCCATCAATTTCCGCCGCAGCGTGCAATACGGACTCGGGGTGCTCGGTACCACCCTTCAGTTCGCTCTCCAGCGCGCCGGCGTCATCCACAACTCCATCTTTAGCGAAAAGGGAAAAACTCTCGAGGCTGGATCTGGCGCTTACTATGAGGAAGGATTGCCGACCACTTCACAGCGGCGCTGAGAGAGCTCCCTGGCCCTCAGCGGCTAAAGCCTTTCATTGGGCCAAAGATCGCAGCGGTAAACCGCTACGCCACCCAAGATCAAGTGCGAGAAAAGAGCTGCTTAGCGCTTGCGCGAGAGGAAGCCCAGAATCTTGCTCGCCAACTCATCCGAGAAACCCAAGCGCGCCTTGGCCCGCGAATAGAGATCCACGGCCTGCTTATCCAACCAGATCATGCTCGACTTCAGTGGGCCGTCTTCCGGCCGGGAACGGTAGTTTGTGGAACGCGTTTTGATCTCGGCGCCGGACTCGACGGTGTAGTAATACAAGGCCAGGCTCTTGCGAGATTCGCCCTCGGGACAGCGCAGGGGGTCGGGGAAGCCGTGGTAGGAAATCTCATCGGTGCGGAAGATCAGCGTCTGGTTGAACAGCGGCGGTATTTTCACCATGCACCGGCGCACCTCGCGGTCCCATAGTTCAATCGCGCCGCCCCACTCCTCCTGCCAAGTGGGGTTGAGATAGAGAATCAGATTGACCTGCCGCCGCCAATGCTTATGGTAGTGATGATTGCTGAAGTCAGTGTGCACATTCAGGAATCCGCCCGTACCTGACTGGTGCAGGCCGCCACCTTCCAGCATGTCGTCCGACAGCAGGTCCGGAATGCCCGTCAGTTGCGACAGCCAATCGACGAACGCTTCCGAATTCAGTTCATCCACCACCTCGCCCAAAAACGGCGGAAAGAGGGATCGTTTGGCGAGTCCCACTTTGTTTTCGTTCGGGTGTTTGTAGCGCGTCCAGGCGTCGGTCGCCAAGCCGGGGAACTCGCTGGCCATTTCGGCGGCTACGTAGGGGTCCAGGAATTCTTTGAGGTGCACGTGCGGATAGGGCTGGTTCTCCCGGAACTGCCGCCGCAAGCCTGGTAGCTGGGAGGACCATTTCGCGTAGGGAAACAGGGGCCGAGTTGCGGGGGTTACAATCGGGTCCGCCATGCGCTTAAGTCAGTAAGGCTACCACACGTGTCGGACGCTCCGCAGGCGTCTCAGTTCACCCGGCAGACTCGCACCGCCGAATTCTCATAAGGACACTCCATCCCCGCCGGACTATGTTCTGCTGGACCAGGCTGCTCCACTACTACCCAACTGACTCCGTACTTCTGTCGCAGGCGTTCGAAGTCCTCTTTCCCGAAGTTCTCAAAATTCTTCTGATCCGTGACCTGTTCCGCCCACCTTACCGACATGGGCGGAAACATCGAACATGCTCCTTTGTCCTTGACCAGATCGGCCAGCATGCTGCGTTCGGCGCGAGCGCGAAATCCATTTTCGTCTTCACCCGGCAGCTCCATGTGGCGGGGATCGAGCGCAAACAGCGCGTCCACCGGGGTATTGCCGCGAATCCACTCAAAGGCCTGCGCCCACTGGTTGCGCGGCTGCGCCCACGGCCACTCGATATGAGCGCTTGCTGGAAACACTTGCCGCTGCGCAAAACACATTCCCAAACTGAGGGGGACGAACAGAGCCAGCCAGCGCCAAAAGTTACTTTGGCGCTGCAGGAAGTATTGCCCCAGCAATCCTCCGCCTACCACCACCAGAACCATGTAGCACAGCGCCAGGCAGCGTAAAGGCTGAAGCCGTGTTAGAGCCTCGAAGCGAGCCGGAATTCCGAGCGCAATCGCCGCGGCCAGCGCCACCAGCACGAAGGGCACCATCGCTCTCGATACCAATTCCAGATTCTCCATGCCGCGCCGGCGCGCCCAACCTGCGAACCACCAGAACAGGAGCACCGGGCCGATCACTCCCAGCCACTCGTACCATTCCCAGCGCAGAATGAAGTGCGAAGGCTGCCGCAGCGCGACCTGGTGATAAGCAGCCGGCGGAGGATCAAATGTAATGCCGAAGGGAAGCGCGAGCGCGAAGCCCAACATCCGCGGACGAAACCAATCGAGCAAGACGACCCACACACAAAATAAAATCGCGAAGGCTGCCATAAACGGATGCATGACGGCGGCAAACACCAGCCACAACACAGCGCGCCCATATTTCCGGTGCAGGACTTCCGCCACCGCAAACAGCGCCGCAAATGCCGCCAGATTCCGCGGATTCAAATACTGGTCCAGGATTAGAAGCGCCGTCCCCGCAATCGGCAACGTCAGCAAAGCGGCCATCAAAGTCACTGCGGCCCAGCGCGCCCGATCGTCCTCAGCGCTCTCTTCTTCAAACAAGGCTGACGCCAGCCGCCAGCTCGCCGCCAGCAGCAAAAAGATGGAGATCAGATGCCAAAGAAACGCGACCCACGGCAATGGCAGATGCGTGGCCCGAACCGAAAAGGCAATCAGGTTCGGATATAGCGTATGTCCGGCGTGCTCGCCAAAGAACTCCGCATTTGCCGGAAACAAGCTGGGATTCAGAATCTTCAGAACGCCGGGAAGGTAGATCTCCGAATCTTCCGCATAAGGATGATAGCCATGAATTAGCAGTGCGGCAGCGGTCAGCAGAAGAAGATAGAGGGCCGTTTTTCGTTTTGTTGAGTGGGTTCCGCTCATACCGGCCCCGATTCCCCGCTCTTCAGCACCGCGACCACCGCCAGGATCACGAAAAAGGGGTCGATGGGCCGCCGATAGTACACTTCCGGACTCGTGATGTAGTAGATGAGCGGGAACGAGAAGAGCACGAGCGCATAGGGCAGCGCGCGCGACCAATCCGCCCGCAGCGCACGCCGCAGGCCGAGAAGCGCGAGGACGGTGAGGGTGGTGCAGAATAAAATGTTGGGCGGATCGAGGGGCTCCTGGGAGAGATAGGCGCGATCGAGGCTCCAGTAGCCAGTCCACAGATAAACGGCGCGGCGCACCGTGGCCCAGGCGTACCAACCGGGATGGGCGCGAATGAACTCGAACGCCTGCTGCTTTTTCTTGTCAAAGTAGGCGAGCTCCCCGAGTTGCTTAAATTCATTCCATTCCTGCTCGTTGTGCCAGGGCCCAAGTTCGTAGGGTCCCCAGTACGAGGTGTTGCCTTTAGTGCCTAGCCGCAGGACGATTCCCATATTGTCGCGAAAGGGCACGACGCGATGGAAAACTTCATAGTTACGGATGAACCAGGGTGAGATGACCGCAACAAATACGATGGCGGCCACGGTGTTGACCGCAAACCAGTGTTGGCCACGGCGATGGCGGCGATAGATGATCCATCCGGCGAGAAAGGGCAGCACGGAGAGCAGGGCCGGGCTGGTCAGTGCAGCCAGTCCCCAGAGCAGGCCGAAAAGAGCCCACTTCCGAAACTTGTTTTCATTCTCGAGATTCAGCGTCATCAGGAAAATCAGGCAAAGGAGCAGGGTCGCCAGCCAGGTTTCCCAGATGCGTTCGACGGGAAAATAAATGGCGTAGGGAAAGAATGCCCACGCCCATCCGGACCATTTAGCGACGCGATCTCCAAAACTGACGCGAGCGATCAGGAAGACGAGAACGCAGGCGAGCGCCGACATCGAGGCATTCAGCGAAAGCAGGACGATTGCGGAGAGCTTCGTGTAGGTGCCGAATAGCTTGAAGACACCAGCCACCAGATAGGGATAAACCGGGGTCATCCAGGCGGTGGGGCCGGTGTCTTCGAACAAGGGACTGCCGAAGCCGCGGCCCTGAACGATAGAGCGGGCGATTCTGCCGGCTTCGTATCCGAAATGCCAGTGGTCGCGCTGCGGTTCGAGTTGTTCCGGCAGCAGGAAAACCATGACGACCAGGCGGATCGCCAGCGCCACCAGGACCATGGAAATCAGGAATGATGGGAAACGCCGTTGGTTCGAAGCTGGTATCGACGTTTCGAGGCCCGCGCTCGGGTTGGAGGAGAGTGATAAGGGCGACATTTCTGGGCTTGCGCTTGATGATAAGGCCTGGCGGTGGCGCTGACAATCTACAACCCATGGCGTGCGATACTCGTAGTGCTCATGGTGGGCTGATGGTGTAGCATTTTGCTGAGAATCGCGATTGCAGCAAAACTCATTGGCAACGATCTTGAAACTCGGTTCTGAGTCCTGATCTCAAGCATGCAAAACCCGACGCCGCCTGCAGTTGGTCCCTTTGCAAAGTTTGCGGCTTGCCTCAACAGCAAATGGGGTATGGTCCTGGTCGCTCTGGCCATCCGGCTGGCCGTGGTCGGGTTTCTTTACCCTGATCAGATGGACCCGAGTCGAAATCACTGGCACTTTGCCTTTGAAAACGGCAAGATCGCCTACTCCATTGTGCAGGGCCACGGATTTGGCAGTCCACTCTTTGAAAACACGGGACCAACGGCTTGGCTCACCCCGGTCTATCCCTACCTGATCGCGGGTGTTTTCATGGCGTTCGGAACCTACAGCAAAGCATCCGCCTTGGGGTTGCTTTCTTTGCAAGCTTTACTCTCGGCCTTGACCTGCCTTCCAGTTTTTTTTGTGGCACGCAAGACTTTCGGAGACCGCGTCGCGCGGTTCTCGGGATGGGCCTGGGCGCTGTTTCCCCTCGGGATTTATTGGCCGGCGGAGCGCATCTGGCCGACCTGGCTGGCGACGCTGCTGCTTACGATTTTGTTTTTGATGACGCTGAACTACGAGCGCCCTGCCCGTCTCCGCGCCTTCATCGGCTACGGCGTACTCTGGGGATTCACGGCCCTCGCCGAACCCGTCGTACTCACCGTTTTGCCGGTCATGCTGGGGTGGATTGGTATGCGCCTATGGCAGCAAAGGGAACGCTGGTTTCTGCCCCTCACCGTGGCCTCGCTCACCATCATCCTTTCCGTGAGTCCATGGTTCGTTCGCAACTATGAGGTATTCCACCGCTTCATTCCTTTTCGGGACACGATGGGTCTGGAGCTGCGCCTCGGCAACAATGGCGATACTTCCTATTGGCTCCCGGCCTCCTTGGGTTCGGCCTTGACGCACAAGATTGGGCCCTGGCACAACGACGCGGAGTGGCAGCGCTTCAAGCAAATTGGCGAGTTGGCCTATATGGCGGAGTGCCAGCAAAAAGCCTTCGCCTTCATCCGCGCAAACCCACGTTGGTTCGCCATTGTCACCGTGCGGCGCTTCGCCTTTATCTGGACCCACTTTTGGAGCTTCAGCCACTACTACCTGCAGCAGGAGCCTGACGACCCCATTAATGTTGTCTTCAGCACAATCTTTACGCTGTTGACGCTGATAGGCCTTCGTCGCGCGTTTCGGGTAAATAAGCCGGTTGCGGTTCTCTACGCTCTGGTGTTCTTGTTTTTTCCCGTAGCGTTCTATTTCACACACGTCGAAGTGTACTATCGCCGCCAAATCGATCCCTTGATGCTGGTGCTGGCGGTCTATGGAGTAGCAGGCAGCGGCTCGAATCTGAAACATGAGTCCGGTAGCGGCTTGCAGGCGGCTCCCACTGCTCGTAGCATTTAAACAGAATCATGGACACAGCCGGTCCCACAAGCGGACGGACACACCTGGCGCTAGGCGAGATTTTCACGTTTGCCTTTGACACCTTCCTCAGTAACAAAGTTCGCTTCGCCCTTACCGCGCTCGGCATGGTCATAGGAACCGCTTCGCTCATCCTGGTCACCACCATCGGCCTCACCGGCAAGCAGTACCTTCTGAATCAGATTCAAGCCATCGGGTCAAACTGGATCTATGCCGAGTATGAAAGCGGCGGAGGACGCATCAGCAATACGGGCAACGACGCTCTGACCATTGAAGACATGGCGGCCGTCCAGCACCAGGTTGACGGCATCGTCGCCGCCTCGCCCGTGCTTCCTCTCAACGAGCGTGTGGCCATTGGCGGGGGCAAAGAGCGCGATCTGCAGATCATGGGGGTTTACCCGGCATACGAACAGATTCGTAACCTGCTCATCCTCTCGGGACGTTTCTTCGACCAGCAGGATTCTCAAGCGCACAACAAAGTCGGCGTCATCACTCCGAAACTGGCCGTCCAACTCTACGGCTCCGAGCAAGCTTCGCTCGGAAGGACGGTCAAGCTGAACGGCTTGCCCTTCACCATCATAGGCACCTTCCGCGAGCGGGTGGACACCTTCGGGCAATCGGAGGTCACCGACAACACCATGCTGATCCCGTACTCGGTCATCCGCTATTTTCAGGAAACGCCCACCGTGAAGCAGATTTTCTTTTCCGCCGCCGACGCTTCATTGGTGGTACCGATCACGGCTCAGGTGCAGCGCGTCATTCAATCGCGCCATCGGCCAGAATCCGTTTACAGCGTCAGGAATCTGACCCAACTAGTGGCGATGGCCGACAAGACAGCGACCTCCATGACCATGGTCTTACTCGCCGTGTCGCTGGTCGTTCTTCTGGTCAGCGGCATCGGCATCATGAACATCATGTTGGCCACGGTCAGCGCCCGGATTCGCGAAATTGGCATCCGCAAAGCGATGGGCGCAACCAAACGCGAAATCCGCTTTCAGTTCCTCTCCGAGGCCATCCTGATCTCCCTCATCGGCGGCGTTATCGGCATTGTGGCCGGCCTTGCCATTCCTTTCTCGGTACGGTTCTTCACCGAGTATCGGATCCCGATTTCGGGGCTTTCGGCGATCATCGCCATCGTAGTTTCATCGTTGGTCGGCATCCTGTTCGGCACCGTTCCCGCCGTCCGCGCCGCCCAACTCGATCCCGTGGAAAGCCTGCGCTACGAATAGAATCACGCAAGTCCATGAAAAGTCTTCAACTGTCATAAAATTA
>Ga0074044_10004651_pt1 | contig 11306 bp, 9 predicted proteins | sample BogForMeECP23OM1_FD_94443 | JGI IMG/M metagenome (GOLD analysis project Ga0074044, IMG submission 94443) | Bog forest soil microbial communities from Calvert Island, British Columbia, Canada - Bog Forest MetaG ECP23OM1 | ecosystem: Environmental > Terrestrial > Soil > Wetlands ...
AGCTGCTGTTCAACGGGAAGGACTTCACCGGCTGGCACAACTTCAAACGCCAGGAGGTGCGTCCGGGCTGGCAAGTCAAAGACGGAATGCTGGTGTGCGCCGACCCTCACAACGCGGGCGATATCGTTACGGCGGACAAGTATGGCTGGTTTGAGCTGCAATTGGACTACAACATCTCTGTCGCTGGCAACAGCGGCATCATGTACCACGTCACGGATGCCGGCGGCGCGGTCTGGGCCACCGGCCCCGAATTCCAGCTCGAGGACAACAAGGAAGCCGCGGACCCAGTCCGGTGCGGCTGGCTCTACGCTCTTTACCAACCGCCGGATGATCCCAATACCGGCAAACCGCTCGATGCCACCAAACCCGTCGGCGAATGGAACCACGTGCGCCTCCTTATCACCCCGGAGAAGTGCGAGCACGACATCAACGGCGTGAAGTATTTCGAGTATGTGCTGGGCAGCGAAGATTTCAACGCCCGCGTCGCCAAGAGCAAGTTCGCCAGCATGCCTAATTTCGCCAAGTCTAACGCCCGCTACATCGCCCTCCAGGGCGATCACGGCCAGGTCGCTTTCCGCAACATCAAGATCCGGCCCATTCCCCCCAAGACGCAATAGCGCGCCCTGGCCCATGAAGGGCTAGCCCATCTATGACACCAGACCACAGCCCCCAGCCTCTCTGCGGGCATATCCCGACTCTCCCACCAAGTCGGACCGCGGACATTCCTGTCCGCAGCGACGTCCGACCAGTAGAACGGCCTGGGAACTGGCCGGAGCGCCGGCATGTTGCCGGCTTAAGCCGTAAGGGCAGTGTAAGCCGGCGACATGCCGGCGCTCCAGCCTTGGTGCGCGGACTTTGTCAACGGCCCCGCCTCACACGTCATTTCTTCTGGGCGCGTTTGCCGTGGCTGCTTCTGGCGGCCTTTCCGTTCCTCACCTCAGCCGCCTCCCAGCCCCATCTCTCCGATTACATCCGCCCCTTCGTCGGCACCCAGGGCGAAGGCAATACCTATCCCGGCCCGTCGGCTCCTTTCGGCATGATCCAGCTCAGCCCGGACACCGACCGCGACCTCTGGGACACCGCCTCCGGCTACGAATACACCGACACCTCGATCATGGGCTTCAGCCTGACCCACTTGAACGGCACAGGCATCCCCGAGCTGGGGGACTTCCTGTTCATGCCACAGATCGGCGAGCCAAAGCTGGTGGCCGGCGCCAAGGAGAATCCCGACAGCGGCTACCGGGCCCGCTATTCGCATGACCAGGAATCGGCCTCCGCCGGTTACTACAAGGTCAAGCTGCTCAACAACAATGTCACCGTGGAACTCACTGCCGGCGAACGCGTCGGCATGATGCGCTTCACCTTTCCCCAAACCGATCAGGCGAGCATTATGACCGACCTGCAGCACTTCCTGAGCGGCAAGCGCTTCAAGCTGATCTGGTCTCATGTCCGCGTCGAGGACAGCGCCACCATCACCGGCTTTCACCTCGTCAACGGCTGGGCCAAGGAACGCTATCTCTACTTCGCGGCGCGCTATTCCCGCCCCTTCGACCACTACCGCATCATGAGCCAGGGCCAGGAGGTCAAGTACGACAGCTACAAGACTTACCGATTCCGCAGCCGCAACGAAGCGGCGGGCACCAACCTCCAGTTCCTGGCCGAATACAAGACCCGCCCCAACGAAGTCGTCCTCGTCAAGGTGGCCGTCTCAGCCATCAGCGCCGCCAACGCCTTGCAGAATCTCGATGCCGAAATCCCCAAGGCGGATTGGGATTTTGAGCGCCTCGTGCGCCAGACCCGCGAGAAGTGGGACCGCGAGCTCAGCCGTATCGAGGTCGAGGGCTCCGACTGGGACAAAGAGACCTTCTACACGGGCCTGTATCACGCCTTCCTGGCACCCAACCTTTACGAGGACGTGACCGGGGAATACCGCGGCCTGGACTCGAACATACACCAGGCCAAAGGATTCAAGAACTACGCAGTCTTCTCGCTGTGGGACACCTTCCGCGCCACCCATCCGCTCTTCGCTCTCATCCAGTCTCAGCGTGACTCCGACATGATCAATTCGTTGCTGGCGCTCTACGACCAAAGCGTTGACCGACTGTTACCGATGTGGTCCCTGCAAGGCAACGAGACTTGGTGCATGATCGGCTATCATGCCGTGCCCGTCATCGTTGACGGCTGCCTCAAAGGGGTTAAGGGCTTCGACAAAGAGCGCGCCTACCAGGCCATCAAGACCACCGCCATGAATCCCGACTACGATGGGGTCGCCGCCTACGCCAGACTGGGCTGGGTCCCCTGCGACCTGGAAAATGAGTCGGTGTCCAAGACCCTCGAATATGCCTTTGACGACTATTGCATTGCTCAAATGGCGCGCTCGCTGGGCAAGAGCGACGACTATGCCTGCTTCATGAAGCGGGCGGGTAGTTACAAGAACGTCTTCGATCCCTCCACTAGCCAGGTCCGAGGCAAAGACTCGCAAGGAAACTGGCGCACTCCTTTCGACCCCCATGCTTACGGCGAGGGGACGCAGGCCGATTTCACCGAAGCGACTGCCACGCAATATACCTTCTATAATCCTCAGGATGTGCCCGCCATGATCGCCCTGATCGGTGGCAGGGAGAAGTTCATCCGACAATTGGACGCCCTGTTCGACTACAAGGAACCGGTCAAGACCCAGGCCGCCGAGGACATCCAGGGCCGAATCGGAGAATACTGGCACGGCAACGAGCCGAGCCATCACATCATCTATCTCTACTGCTATGCCGGCCAGCCCTGGAAGGCGGCCCGGCGCCTCCACGAAGTTATCAAGACCCAGTATGGCAACCAGCCCAATTCCCTCAGTGGCAACGATGACTGCGGCCAAATGTCTGCCTGGTACATCTTCACCGCCTTGGGCTTCTACCCGGTCTGCCCCGCCAGCGACTACTACGTCATCGGCAGCCCGGCGGTGAAAAAGGCCGTCATCCACCTCTCCAGCGGCAAGCAATTCACCATGCTGGCGGAGAATCTCTCCGACCAGAACATCTATGTGCAGTCGGTTAAGCTGAATGGCCGGAACTGGACCACTCCCTTCCTGCCGTTCCGCGAATTGAAGCACGGCGGCACGATCGTCTTCACCATGGGCCCGGAGCCCAACAAGGATTGGGGGACAAACCCCAGTCTCCCGGATTGATGTCCTTGGATTCCTTGAGCCTCAAAGTCCGTTGTAATCAGGTCAAGCCCTGCCAAACCGCTAATCGCCTGCCTGTCTGCCATTGGCCATTTGCTGTAGAGTATCGGCTATCGGCTATCGGCTATCGGCAATTGGCTATTCGCTCTGAGACCGCCTCGCTAGGAACTACATACACCACTTTATGAAAACCACGAAACTCATCGCCATTCTGGTCTTATCTGGAATCACTTGCGCCCTCGCCTCAGAGCCAACACCCCTGAGCTTCGTCAACCCCCTGATGGGCACTTGGAACCCCAACGGCCTATCCAAAGGCATCACCATCCCCGCCGTCGCCCTGCCCTTTCCGATGAACGCCTGGACCCCCTCCACCAGTGGCCTGGGCTATGATTATGACCGCACCAACATCATCGCCTTCCGCCAGCGGCACCTGCACACCTCCCGCATGGGCGATTTCGCCAACATCGCCCTCATGCCCGTGTTCGGCAAACTGGCCGTCACCGAGCGGGACCGCACGTCCTCCTTCCGCCACGAGGCCGAGATCGCTCAGCCCAGTTACTATAAGGTCCGCCTCGACACCTGGAACCTAACAGCGGAATTGACCCCGACCGAGCGGGCCGCCCGGTTCCGCTTCACTTACGACGAGGCGGGCGACGGCTACGTGGTGGTGGACGTTGCGCCGGCCAGCAATTGCTCCGTGGAAATCATCCCCGCGGAGAACAAGATTGTCGGCATCAGCCGCAATAATGCCGGTGGCGTGCCCAAAGACAACAGCTTCGCGAGCTATTTCGTGGTGGTATTTGATCGCCCCTTCGCGGCCCAGGGGGTCTGGGCCGGGCCGCCCGGTGGCCGGAACCGCCGGGGCAGCACTCCTGAAGCCGAGCCCGCAGAAGGTATCAAGGAAGGCGAGACGAAGCTGGTCGGCTCGCACGTCGGGGCTTACGTGAAGTTCGATACCACCCGAGACAAGGTCGTGGGCTGCAAAGTCGCCTCCTCCTACATCAGCCCGGAACAGGCCCTGCGGAATCTGGAGGCCGAAATTGGCAACGCCGACTTTAACACCGTCCGCCAGCGCGCTGAGGCCCGCTGGAACGACGCCCTCAGCCGCGCCCGCGTGGAAGGCGGCTCGGCGGATCAGCAGCGCACCTTCTATAGTTGCCTGTACCGGGCGCTGCTGTTCCCGGAGAAGTTCCACGAGCTCAACGCTCAGGGCAAGCCGGTCCACTACAGCCCCTACGACGGCAAGCTCCACGACGGCGTCCTCTACACCGACAGCGGCTTCTGGGACACGTTCCGCGCCGCCCACCCGCTCTACAACCTCCTCTTCCCGGAAGTCAGCGCCGAACTCCAGCAGAGCCTGATCAACACCTATCTGGAAAGCGATTGGCTCCCCGAGTGGCCCGGCCCGGGACATCGCTCGATTATGATCGGCCAGAACTCCTTCTCCCTCTTTGCCGATGCCTGGGTCAAAGGCATCCGCGATTTCGACGCGGCCAAGGCCCTCGAGGCCATGGTGCATGACGTCACCGGCTCGCCTATGGGCGCGGTCGGCCGTGACGGCGCCAAGTATTACAATGAGCTCGGCTACCTGCCCTATTCCAGCACCCGCGACGAACCCCGCATCACCGAGGCGACTGCCAAGACGCTCGAATACGCCTACGACGATTTCTGCGCGGCCCAGTTGGCCCAGGCTCTGGGCAAGACCGCCGAGGCCGAGACCTTTGCCAAGCACGCCATGAATTATACCAACCTCTTTGACCCGAAGCTGGGCTTCATGCGCGAGCGCAAAGCCGATGGCTCCTGGAACGAGCCGTTCTACCCGGAACAATGGGGCGGCGGCTTTACCGAGGGCTGCTCCTGGCACTGGACATGGTGCGTATTTCACGATGGGCCGGGCCTGGTCAAACTCATGGGCGGCGACGAGGCATTCGCGGCGAAACTGGACGCCGTGTTCACGACCTCCAGCGACTTCAAGCCCGGCACCTATGGCCGCCCCATTCACGAGATGACCGAGATGGCCGCAGCCGACTTGGGCCAATATGCTCACGGCAATGAACCGGTCCACCACATGATCTATCTCTACGACTACGCCGGCCAGCCGTGGAAGGCCCAGTCCAAGCTCCGGCAGGTCATGACCCTGCTTTACTCTCCAACCCCCGACGGCTACTGCGGCGACGAGGATACCGGCCAGATGTCTTCCTGGTACGTCTTCAGCGCGCTGGGTTTCTATCCGGTCTGCCCCGGCGACCCGAATTACATGATCGGCAGCCCTCTCTTTGACAAGGCAACCCTCAAGCTGGGCAACGGCAAGACCTTCACTATCACTGCCAATGGCAACGGCTGGCAGGAATACTATATCCGGTCCGCAACCCTGAACGACGAAGCACTCGAAAAGACCTGCTTCAGCCACCAGGACGTCCTCAAGGGCGGCGAGCTGGTCTTCAGGATGGGGCCGCAGCCCAACAAGAAATGGGGGGCGGCCCCCGAGAACCGCCCGCCTTCGGCCCTGGAACAACTGGCCAAAACGTTCGCAGAAAAGCCGACCGGTCAGAAATAGCTGGTCGCGCAAAGCGACCGGGCCGAGACGCGACCCGGAACCCCCCTGACAAGCCTGCATTGAGTGAGACGGGGCTGGGTCCGCACGTGCGTCTAATTCAAAACCCCCTGATCCTATGCCGCACTCCATTGACGATCCCCGCGCCTCTGCTAAGTTCACCGCTGTGAAAAGTGCTAAAACTGAAGGCGTCGTCCGGTTCACCGTCTCTGTCCCCCAAACGCTGGCCAAACAGCTTGACCGCATGACCCGGGAAAAGGGCTACGACAACCGCTCCTTGGCTGTGGCGGATATGATTCGGAGCCAGCTTGTCGAACACCGCCAGAACTACGGGGACCACGACATTGCCGGCACCATCACCCTGGTTTACGACCACCACAAGCAACACGTTCAGGCCACTCTCACCGACATCCAACACGATCACCACGACGTCATCATTTCCACGCTGCACGTCCACCTTGACCACGACAACTGCCTGGAAGTCCTGGCCGTGCGCGGCAGGGCCGGGACCATCAAGAAGATCGCGGACGAGCTGATCGCCGCCAAGGGCGTCAAGCACGGCAAACTCACCGTCACCAGCAGCGGCAAAGACCTGCCCTCCTGAACCAAACCGGCCAGCCCCCTCTGGTCCGGTTAGTGCGGGGTCTCGATGTAACGGGCAAGAGACTTGCCGCCTTTGTCCTCGATCCGGTCAGCGGTCCCCTCCTGACCTCCGTCGGGCGAACGAACTAATTAGGGACTTTCTGCCCGGAGCCAAATCGTGGTATTCGGTTCCGATCAACTCAGCGCCTTCTCGTAGCGTTCGCTCACGAACTCCCAGTCGATGACCTGGAAGAAGGCCGCTACGTATTCCGGCCGGCGGTTTTGGTATTTCAGGTAGTAGGCATGTTCCCAAATATCGAACCCGAGCAGGGGCTGTTTGTTCTGGCTGATCGGCGAGTCCTGATTGGGCATCGCTTGGAGGCCCAGTTGCTTATTCGCATCGAGGACCAGCCAAGCCCAGCCGCTGCCGAACTGGCCCAAAGCGGCTTTTGTAAGCTCGTCCTTAAAGGCGCCAAAACTGCCAAACCGTTTCTCAATCCCCTTCAGAAGTTCGCCCGTAGGCTGGCCGCCTCCGCCCTTCTTCATCATCTGCCAGAAGAGTGTATGGTTGTAATGACCCCCGCCTTGGTTGCGAACTGCTGTGCGGATTGTCTCCGGCACAGCGTTTAGGTCTCTCAGCAGATCCTCGACCCGCTTCTTACCAAGCTCGGGGAATTCGGCCACAGCTTTGTTCAAGTTCACCACATAAGCCGCATGGTGCTTGTCGTGGTGAATCTGCATGGTGAGGGCGTCGATGTGCGGCTCCAGCGCGTCAAAGGCATAAGCCAGAGGTGGAAGAGTGAACGCGCCTATCGCCCCGGCCGCCGGAGCCGTTCCGGCGGAGGATTGAGCGCTCACGGTGCGCAGAGTTGTGGCAGTAGCGCAAATGGCCGACGCCAGAGCGGTTGTCTTCAAAGCTTGCCTGCGAGTCATCATAATCCGAGTCCTCTTATCTCATGGTTGCCTAGAAAAGTGCCGGGGCGTTTCCCGCCCGGGCTTGCGTCACCGTTCGCACCACTCCGGCACCAATGCAAGTTGCAACGTCCCATCGCCGATGAGCAACTCTCCGCCAAAGGCGTCACGCGCGGCAAGGTCAGCGTCACCACCAGCCGCACAGACTTCCCGAGCTGACCGGCTGCCGAAGCTTCGTCACACCACCGCTGCCTCACCAACTCACCCGCTGCGAAGGTTGCCCGCCCCGTTCATTCCCTCTGCCCTGTGGGCTTCCCTGCCACCGCCCTTGCGCGAATAACCTCTCCCGCCAACTGCTCCGCTTTCCATTCGTTGCCGTCGAACTGGCGACGGATGCGGCCCTGCCCGTCGAGCACCACTGTCCGCAGATTGTGCGAAATACTCCCGTCCGCTTCGCGGCGTACCATGAGGTCCAGGCGTGGCGCGAGTTCGGCGAGGGCGTTCGTTGGCGCAGCAGCAAAGAGCCAGCGGTTAGCGTTGCCCGCCCGATAGAAATTCGCGTAGCTCGCCAGCACGCTGGGCTGGTCAAACTCCGGGTCGAAGGAAATCGAGAGAAACTGCCAATTGGTCGGGGCATGGGCCGTCGCCAGAATCAACTCCCGGGCCTGGGCGAAGTTCCTGCCCATACGCGGGCAGAAATCCGGCAAGGGACATCGCGTAAAAAAGAACGTGAGAGCCAGCGCCTTGCCCCTGAAATCGGAAAAGCGGACGCGCCGGCCGTCCTCGGCTAATAATTCACAATCCGGCATCAGGTCGCCGGCCCTCAGCTCAACGATTGTGGTTATCTTGGCGCCGGGCGAGGCGGTGGCCAAGTTGTTGGTGGTTCCCGAGGCGACCCGCGCAATGCGGTCAATCCAGTGCGTGTCTTCGGTGGCCATGAGGCGGAACGTAACGGTGTCACCTGCCGCGACCCCCTGCAGCTCGTTGGTGTCACGGACGATGAACTCCATCGTCATGGCAGGCATGTAGTTCGTGATCGCTTCATGCCGGATGACGACCTTGCGACCGTCGGGAGCGATTTCGCGCACCACGCCCCGCACCGTGTAGACCTGGCTGGGGTCGGGCCCGGTTTCGGCGCCACGGGCTTCCAGCCGTGCGGCGGCGCTGAGCAAAACTGACAGGACGAGTGTGGTGGTGAAAGGGTTCATTGCAAGGGGTGACTCTTGCGACGAACTGCAAGTTCGGCGACGAGACTGCTTGCGACATTGCGTCGCAACCCGTCAAACGACGCCCACACGTTGCCTTCGGGATCAACCAGCATGATTCGGTCCGTGCCGGTGAAGCCGCCGGGAATAAGCCCATCCAGTTCCGGCGACTTGGGGATGAAACTGGTCTCGATGAGACGATAAAGCTCTGCTTTCTCACCGGTGAGGAAAAGCCAGCGATTGGTATCGGCATGGTGGCCATCGGCAAACCTCGCGAGCACAGACGGCGTGTCACTGCGCGGGTCAACGGTCAACGACACCAGCCGCACATCCGATGCGTCGGCGGTGAGACGCTGTATCTCTTCCATGCGGTCGTTGACCGCCCGGCAGCTCAACGAGCAACTGGTGAAGACGAAGTTGACCACCAGAAACTTGCCGGCCAGGTGCGCCTGCGTGACGGAGCGCCCGCTACGGTCGGTCAGCTTGAACTCAACCAGGTGCTGCGGATGGTCTGGTGATGACGCCGAGAGAGGCTGCTTCTCACGGTTTCCCGCAAAGCAAGCGACAGCCGCAGCCACACCCGCGACGACAAACCCCAATGCGAGCGTCCAAAGGACCTCGTTCTTCGTCAGTTCTGTCCCTAACGTCTCGCCGGCCGGGACACTATGCGCCACTTCTGCTTGTTTTTGGGATTTCAAGGCTTGGCAGGCTTGGCTTCAAATCCCGCCTCAACGATCACCTTTTTCAACCCTGCGGCAGAAATGCGATTGGTGTCAGAGGCGATGACCGCGAGCCTGTTGCTGAACGACACGGACGCGAACGCCACGCCCGGCGCGCGCTTCAATTCGGATGTTATCCCTTGAGCGCAGCCGTCGCAGTGCATGCCGGACACGACGAAGCGATTCGTCGCGTTTGCAATCGTATTGGGCGCGAGGTGAGGCGTCGCCGGTTCCCCGGCAACGACTGGAAGGCTTGCCAGCACTGACAGAGCAAGGAGAATAGGTTTCATGTTCGATGGTATTGGAGTTTCATTGGATTCGTAGCGCTGGCATCTTTGGCGAGCGACGCAGCTAGAAGGACTTCATTGTTTTCAAGATGCAGAGATTATTGCGCCAGGCTTGGATCCCATAAATCCAACTGCGGCGGGTTGTACGTGCAGATCAGCGATAACAATTTACCGTGGCCGTCCACGAACATGTAATTCGATTTTCCCACATGACGAGTCGAGGCCACATCGGCTTCCGCGTCGGCGACGGTTGTCCAATCCGCGGGCATGACATGGTCGGCGGCGGCGAGAACCTCAGTGAAGAGAATTGTGTCGGCGGGCCGGGCGATCTGGGAAAGCCTGCGGAAAGTCTGCGGATTCTCCGGATAATCGTCATCCGGTCCCAGTTCGAAATAATTATTCATGCCGTAGCTCAAATGTCCCAGTTGCGAGTCGGCGGGGCAATGGCAGACGCCCGTGAGCAGGTTTGTCCAGGCGGTGCCCGTCGCTCCCAGTGCCGGTGCCAGAGCGCGCTCCCACGGCAGTTGCCCGTTGGCAAAGGCGGAATGCTGGCTCCGAGGGAACAGGTCGTCGTTGTCGTCCACATAGAAACGCGCCGCCAGTATGATCTGCCGCATTTGATTGAGGCATTGGCTGCACCGGGCGTTGTCTTTTGCGCGGCTCAGCGCGGGCAACAGCATTGCGGCCAGAACTGCAATGATTGCAATAACGACCAGCAGCTCGATCAAGGTAAATGCGGCGTTCGAGGAGACCCGCCGCTCCATCGGGTGACCACGCGTTCCCGGAAAGCCATGACCGGGACGCGCGTCAGGTTGTTCCCGAGGAACTCTCATGGATTTCGCAGTAACCGGAAGAACTGTTGCGGTGCCACGCCCCCAAGATTAACAGCAGCCTGCCCGTTGGACGCCACGGGCGAATTGGGCACAGACGTCCAGTTGGCAGCGGTTAGGTTCGTTGTGGACACCAGCGTCCAGTTCGTCGCGCTGGCGGGCCAAGTGATAACGATGCCGTTGATGGCAGCAGCGGCGATATTTAATTGAGGCCGGCCATCCGGCACGTCCGTCCAGTTTAGAACGAACGGTCCCGAGCTTGATCCGGGGACTTCCTTGCCGGAGGTGGTGTCCACCACATAGACTTCAAACGTGGCGGAATAGTTGTTCGTTCCCGGCGGCGCGGTGGCGGCCAACATCCACATCATGCCGCTCCAATAGGTGGCGTTGGTGGAGCCATCGGTGCCAAAGATCGGCGGCCATAGCTTGGGCGTCGCGCTGTAGTTGAAGATTCCCAGATTCGGCGAATTGGTGATGTCACGAATCCAGAGCTGCTGGCCGTCAGGCAGCATATCGGTGTCGGGGTCCATGGTGAATCCATATTGGAGGTTGAAGGCCAGCCCTTGGCGGCTTGGGTCGAGCGAATCGAACCACGGATCACCGGGATCGAAACTGTCGTTGGGATTGCTGACCAGCAACGGCGTGAGTTGCGCCACCCCGTCCATCATGGACAAATCCACCGTGACGTTGGTGGTATCAGCATGGTACCAGACGTCTGGCATCAACATGCCTCCTTGCATCGGTACACTGGTCAGGGTGGCGCCGTGGGCCGAGCCCAGCGTCAGGGTCAGCGAAACAGCGCCGACCGCAGCCACGAATCTGGTAGAGGTTACTTTCTCAAAATACACAGCCATATCTTTCATAGGGTTCAGTTTCATTTTGGCCGGCGCGCCTGGCGCAATGCTGCATTCGCAGACTGCTACGACAGGGCTCCGGACCGGTTACAAGTCACAAGGGGAAAAAGTGGCGGCTCATCCGGGCTGCCACCAAACGTTCAGCAGAGGAGAGAAAGCAAGCAGATGCTGCCGGGCGGCGCCGACGGCGC
>Ga0074044_10004652_pt1 | contig 11306 bp, 7 predicted proteins | sample BogForMeECP23OM1_FD_94443 | JGI IMG/M metagenome (GOLD analysis project Ga0074044, IMG submission 94443) | Bog forest soil microbial communities from Calvert Island, British Columbia, Canada - Bog Forest MetaG ECP23OM1 | ecosystem: Environmental > Terrestrial > Soil > Wetlands ...
CAAGCGTTTCGCAAGCCATCTCTCTCTCATCTCCTGCGCCAAACGTGCGCGCGCCTACTTTAACTACCAGCGCGTCGATGAAACAATCGGCGCGCCCCTCTTCCTTTGGGCATTCCGCGCCGTAGATACGCAGTCGGCTGAAAATGCGCGGCGCGGGCACGCGGGCGCGCACTGCCAGGCCCGACGGGCCAGGAAGGTTCATGCGTTTTCTCTTTTCCAGCAGACGATGGTGTGTGCCGGGGCTTGCACAGCCTGAGAAATTAGGATTTAAAACGGCATAGGACCAGAGGAGGGTCGAAACAATGCGAAAACTGACGTTGCTTGCAATCTGCGCCGTGGTGTTGGGCCAGAGTTCACCAGCCCTTTCCACCACGTTCTTGGGTAGTTACGCCTGTCGCGCTGCCGGGGCCGACTACTACACCGGAATCATCCCCACCAATTCTGCTCCTGTGATGTTCCTCTCAGCCAATGGATACAACTTCAGCGCAGGAACGCTGATATTTTACCATCTGGGAAACCTGTGTGAGTATTCGCTAGTCACAAGCGAAAGCAGCTTCACGCCCGTTCCCGGGACCGGATCGGGTACTGGCACTTTGGCGTGGAGTACATTCGTAGATGTTCCGACCTGCCCGACTTCGCCCAGCGAGAATTTCGGCTATGTACTTTCCGGGTCCCCGCAGAGCTATCTGTATGCCAACGTCGTCCAGATGACCGATACTTTTACAAGCTATGAGTGCACCATGCAGCCGTGAGGCTTGGCGTCCCGCGCGTCGCTGGAAGCATCGTGTAAGCTGCGCCGGATAGTTGTGAATCACAAACGGCCGGAGATCATTAAATCTCCGACATTCTCCCGTGCAGAGCGCACAACCCCCGGCGGGCGACGAAATTGCGCGGCTCGATCTGGAGCGCTTCTCCGTAGTACCTGACTGCGGTTGCGCCCTGCTGCAAAGCCGCCGCACATCGCCCCATCGCGACCAGCAGCTCGACGCCGTGGGCGCCAAACTCACGTGCGCGCTTGAGCGCGGCAAACGCTTCGGCGAATTTCTCCTGCTGGGCAAGCGCCAGGCCGAGTCGCAAAATGGCCTCGGCGTTCAGCGGGTCGAGTTCGAGTGCGTCGCGATACATCGACAACGCCGCGCGCCGCGCTCCCTTCCGGTACAGATCGCGCGCCGCGGCGGCCATCCGCGCGGCCTCTTCGGTCCATCCCCTTGATTCGACTTCCACGACGATCTCGCCGTGCGATACTTCCGCCTTGACGAGCCTGAGCTTGTCGCCCAGGTATTCGCGCAGCCGCTCGAGAACCGCATCGCCGTTGGTTTCCGGCGATTCGAGAAGTGCCAACCCCACGGGATCGCCGACGTGATCGATTCGCCGGATCACGAGCACGCGCCGCGTGCGCGACCTGCCCGGTGGCGCCTGTTGGTCAGACGCGTTCATTGGGGTCGAAGAGTTTGCGATACTCGTCGAGCGCGAAGCGGTCCGTCATCCCCGCGATGTAATCCGCCACCGCCCGCGAAATCGGCTCGCCGTATCGCTCCGCGCGCGCGACTACATGCTCGGGCATCTGGCGCGGCTCGGTCATGTACGTTTCGAAAAGCCGCGCCACCACCCTGCCCGCTTTCTCGGTCATTCGGCTGACTCGGTAGTGCCGATACAATCGCTCGCGCATCACCTGCTTGATCTCGCCGACTTTCGCGCCCACCTCGGGACCGAAGCGCGCCAGCGCCCTGCCCGCCTTGCGCACGTCCTCGACGCTGCGGATTTTGTTGCGCTCGAGTTCGCCTCCAAGACTGGTCATCAGATCGGTGGACATCGCGTCGATCATCCTGATGACCGTCTGGTAGCGGATCACGCGCATCTCGGCCGCCGGATACGCACCGCGCGCCGCCGCCGCCGCTTCTCTGAACAGCGACGACTGATTGAGCTCCTCGATCGTCAGCATCTGCGCCTTCAAGCCATCGTCAACGTCGTGCGCCAGGTACGCGATCTCGTCCGCCAGATCGACGATTTGCGCTTCGAGGCACGGGTACGTGCTCGCGTCGAACTCCTGCGCCGCCGGACGCGCCTGGAAATGCGAGTGCTTGACGATTCCCTCGCGCACCTCGAAGCTCAGATTGAGTCCGCGAAAATTCGGATAGCGAATCTCGATCCAGTCCACGGTGCGCAAGCTCTGGGCGTTGTGATCGAAGCCGCCGTAAGGAGTCATCAGCTCGTCGAGCACTTTCTCGCCGGCGTGCCCGAACGGCGTATGCCCGAGGTCGTGCGCCAGCGCCACCGCCTCTGCGAGTTCCTCGTTGAGACCCAGTGCCCGCGCCACTGTGCGCGCGATTTGCGCGGCTTCAAGCGTATGGGTCAGGCGAGTGCGGTAGTAATCGCCCTCATGATTGACGAAGACCTGGGTTTTGTACTCGAGGCGGCGAAACGCGGCCGAATGAATGACGCGGTCGCGATCGCGCGCAAAAACAGTGCGAATCGGATGCTCGGGTTCGGGAAAGCGACGGCCGCGACTGGCCCGCGACACCATCGCATACGGCGCCAGCGTGCGCGCCTCTATTTCCTCCAGCTCCTGCCTCGTCCGCAGCATCGCGGCCTTTATCCAGCGGTTGCGTTCAACATCCGAGATGCTACCACGCTATCGACGGCTCTCGAAGCGCCGCGCTCGACAGCGGTGAACATGGTGCAGCGCTATGCGGCGACGGCTGGGAGCTTATAATCAGAATTGGCAACTGGACGTGTGGGGCATTCGAAACTACGGCGCCAGCCGCCGGATCGCTTTGACAGTGGCGATGAGCGTGCTCTTCGCCGCCTGCTCGACGTACCGTCCGGCCCAGCTCCCTCCCCCGCCGCCGGCTCCGGCGCCTCAGCCGACTCCGACGCCGCAGGTAGTCGGGATGGCCTCGTGGTACGGCCCGGGATTCCAAGGTCACAAAGACGCTGCCGGCGGGGTGTACGACCAGGAGGATCTTACCGCGGCCTCCATCGCGTTTCCACTGGGCAGCCGCGTGATGGTCACGAACCTCGACAACGGCCTTTCGGTCGAAGTGAAGATCACCGACCGCGGCCCGTTCAAAAAGGGCCGCAAGATCGATCTCTCGCAGAAGGCGGCGCGAATGATAGGTATGCTCGACCAGGGCACCGCTCGCGTTCGCATCGCGCTCATCAGCAAGCCCGCCGGGACTCGCGACGTTGGTGCGCCGCTGCGCTACTTCGTCCAGGTAGGGTCATTTTCCGAGCAACAGAACGCCGAGCAGGTGCGCCGCGAACTGGCCTCCTCTTACCCCGACGTCCACATCGAGGTCCTTGATGCTGACCACCGCCGCTACTACCGTGTACGCATGGGCGCATTCGCGACTCGCTCCGCGGCCGAGGCGCGCGCGTCCGGTGCCGCCAGATTTGGCCTGTCAGTTGTGATTGTCACTGAATGATTATCCGCGCCATCTGCTTCGCACGACGGCTCTGGTGGCCAATATGTGCTATCGGCGCGCTGATTTTTCTGCGCGGATGCGCCTACTCGCTCGTCAACGGCGACCAGGTCAATTCGCAGCAGGCGGCAAGAATCGAGGCCGGCATCCAGGGTTTTCGCCAGCTTCGCTTCAAGCAACCGGTTCCGCTCGTCGTCAAGACCCCGGACCAGGCGGAGGCCATGATGGAGGCTGACCTTATGCGCGACTACACGGACGACCAGCTCGAGGTTGACTCCGTTGCCGGCGCGCTGACCGGGCTCTATCCTCCGCGGCTCGATCTGAAGGCCGCGTCGCTCAAGCTGCTCAAGAGCCAGGTGGCGGGCTTTTACGATCCACATGGCAAGGAAATGGTTCTCGTCGAAGGCGGCGCCGATCTTGGCATCTGGAACAGCGCGACTCAGTTCATGATTCAGCGCGACGTTGTCGGCGAGATGCTGCTCGCGCACGAGCTGACGCATGCCCTCCAGGATCAGAATTTCGATCTCGAATCGAGCCTCGACAAGGCAAAGGACGACGACGATCGCGCGCTTGCGCTTAAGTCCGTCGCCGAAGGCGATGCGACCATCGCCGGTTTCGCCTACGCGGTCGGCCGCATGGACGACAGCACGGCAGACACCCTCGCCGACAATCTCAAGAACCTGCCGCAGGCTCTGAGAGCCGAAGCGCCCGACACGCCCGAGGGCCTCAGCGCGCCACTGCTGTTCCAATATTCCGACGGCGTCCGCTTCGTCGCCGAGGCGTATCGCCGTGGCGGATGGCCTGCGGTTGACGCGCTCTATCGCAATCCTCCACAGTCCAGCCACCAGATTCTGCATCCCGCACTCTACTTCGACAGTCCCGCGCCCGCGGCGCGCATCGAACTTGGCGGCTACGACAGGATCATGAGCGGCTGGAAAAAAGCCGACGACGATACTTACGGCGAGCTGCTCCTGCGCGTGATCCTCGAGCGCAATCTGGGCAAACAATCCAGCGAAGTAGCACTCGCCTCGCGATGGACCGCGGATCGCATGATCATCCTGCAGCAGAGGCGCGGCGTGAACGTGATCTGGGTGCTCGCCTTCAGCGACGAGCGCACCGCCAGCCACTTCGAGGTCATCTATCAGACTCTGCTCGATCGCCTGCTCGGCGACTCCACGCCGCATCGCATCGACACGCGCTCCAACGCCGTGCTCGTACTCATCGGACAGGGCGCGAACTATTTCGACACTCTCGCGCCCGCCATCTGGAACGCGAGCACGATCGAATCCGGCGGCGTCCGCGCTCGCCTCGATTCCTCCACGGCATCTGTTCAATAGGAGGGACTGCGCTGCCCGTCAGCTCACGATGAATCAAAAGTACGCCGTTACTTTGCAGAGATGACGCTTGCATGCTTCGCTGCTTCCGCCGCATTCGCGAGGCCGTCGCGACTGAACTCGATGACCAGCAGCCGCATGAATGTGTTTCCTCGCGGCGGCCCGGACAGTTTGCCGGGATAGGGGAAATAGATGCCTCTGGCGTAGCCGCGGTAGCGCTCGATAGTGGGCTTCAAAGCTTCGTAAGAGCCGGTGACGCCGACAGCGATCCCATCGTCGGCCGCGGGTCCTACATAGAGTCCACTTCGAGTTCTGATGTCGCGCTCGCTGACCCAGCCAAAGGGCAGCAGGCGAAGCGACTGAAGCGCGAACGGCGTCACCTTTGCAAGTTCGCCTCCATTTGCGAGGTATTGTTGCGCACCGATCAAAAGCGCATCGAATCGAGCGCTATCGAATCTGGTTTCCATCTCAATGGCGGTAAGTGTCCGGTAGCGCGCCAATTCTTCTGCTGGGACCCGGCAGATGTACACGCCGCCGGCATGCTGGAGGCTGCTGGCAAGGGTGGACATCAGGGCCTTCCAAAAAGGCCACGCTTCGTCGGTGACAAGTACGGTGTGCACGTCATGGGTCGAAAGAAAAGCCTTCAACTGATCTTCCGCATCCGGAATAGCATCCCTATGAAGAAAGTAATTGGTAATCGGCCACGCCACAAAAGCGTCCGGCGTATTAGCCGATACGTAGCCACCAGCCATCCGGTAGTACATATCGCTCTCAGCCTGCCATAGCATCGAGTTGCCGGTCATTCCGTAGGGAAGCACCACCACAGTTTCGTTCCTCGTGAGATATTGTTTGAATACGCCAGAAGTGAAGAACTCCGGCGACGCGTTTGCTCTCTCCCAATACTCGTTCGACGAGTTAGGTAACATAAGTAAAACAATCAAAGCAGATCCCGCATACTTCCAGGGCGCCGACATATTTCGAGTATTCGCAAGTAGAGACACGACCACCGCCAGCGCTAGGTATGCGTAGATCATGAAGCGAGCCGGAAGCGCACTGTTCAAAAGCGGGAGATGAGTGGCTAGTTTCCACGGCATCCCGGGCCCGACGTGTCCCGCTAAGTGTAATCGCGGCCCTATGGACAGTACGCACGTAATAATCACAAATGCGACTAGTGCCCTAGCAGTCGGCTCGCCCCATCTACGGTAGCCGAACCAAATCAGAACGATCAGCAGAGGCAGGCACAGGTAGCCGGTCGGTTCACTACTTTGCGTAAAGGTGTCGGACACTCTAAGGAGCCAATGGTTTGAGCCCATCAGAACAGCGGCGGTGGGAATGAAGAAGTTCAGAACATCTACAGAGAAAGCCGCCGGCGAGTTCACCCTTTTGTTGGGATCGCCAGACACAAAAGTGTAATAAAAGTATGGCGCTAGCAAGACCACGGCAAGCACCAAACCGATCACGACCGGCTTGATCAATCGCGCGATACGTTCTCTCAACTCATGCGCCGCGAACGCATAGAAGACCAGGATGCCGATTGCTCCGACTACCACGAGAGTGGCAAAGGTCTCGGTGGCGAGCAGGAACTGAGTAATCAATACCCCGGCAAGGAAGGCACTGAAGGTCGTGTCAGTGATACGATCGTCGAGCCTTAGTAGTACAACGCACACCGCGAGTGGGATTGGAAATACGAACAGGAGGTTCAGGTGCCCGATGGCGATATGGTGAAGAATATACGGTGAGAAACCGAATATGTACCCGCCCAGCAACGATGGCCAATAACTGTCCGATATGTACCGACAAAGCAGGAATGCGCTCCACGCGGCGAGCGGAGGGCATAGCAACACGAGCAGGTTGTAGGACGCGACGGGTCCCAGTGAGACGGTCAGCGGATATGCCACAAAGCTTGCAAGAGGGATTGCCGCCACCCATGAGAGGTTGACGCCTAGCGGCGCCCATACGACTTTGGCGATGAATGGATTGATACCGGCGGCGACAGCATGCGGCCACCAGACCAGCGACCAAATGTAGGTTCCGGAGTCAACGGTTTTGCCGATCACAAAGGATGAGAGTCCCTCGAACAGCGCGCGTCCAAAGAACAGGGTCGCCAGCGCAAGGTAACCGGCAAGACTTAACAGATCGCAAAGACCTATCGCGCCAGGTTGCTGCCTGTGATATTCCTGCATGGGGGTCGCCTGACTTGCGCCGCTGTTCGATCCCTCGCGCATAAGCTCGGCCCTATCCTACATCGCCGAGACTGAAACTGAGCGCCAGCATTTTTCTTATTGCCGCAAGCGCGCCTTCCGATTCCGGGGTTGCCAGCGACGGATCGCGGCGAATCCAGTCGTCGGCCGACTTGCGCGCGCGCTCGATCGTGCGATGGTCCCGAATCAGATGCACGAAGCGCAGAGGCAGCGCCCCGGTCTGCCGCGCGCCGAGCAAATCGCCCGGACCTCGGAGCCGCAGGTCGGCCTCCGCGACCAGCGCGCCAGTCGTGCATTCGCGCATGACCGCCAGGCGCTGCAACGCCGCTTCGTCCGCGTCGCTCGACGCGATAATCCAACAGCACGACGCTTTCTCGCCGCGCCCTACCCTGCCGCGTAGTTGATGCAACTGCGCGAGGCCGTAGCGTTCCGCCGCGACGACCACGATCGTCGTCGCCTCCGGCACATCGATTCCGACCTCCACCACCGTCGTGCACACCAAGAGGTCGATCGCACCGTCGCGAAATTCACGCATCGCGAGATCCTTTTCCGCGGCGCCCATCCTGCCATGCATCGTACCGATTCTCGCGCCGCGCAACGCGCCCTTCTTCAGGCGCGCCGCCGTGGCCGACACCGACTTGGCTTCGTCCTGGTCGCCCTCGATAAACGGCACTACGTAGTATGCGCGCCCGCCGCTTTCGATCTCGGCGCGCAACCCGTCATGCACCCGCGCGATGTCTTCCTCGGTGCAAATCTCGGTCGCTATCGGCATGCGCCCCGCGGGCAACTCGTCGAGAAACGAGACATCCAGATTCGCGAACAAGCTCATCGCCAAGCTTCGCGGGATCGGCGTCGCCGTCATCATCAGGAGATTCGCCTTCGGGCCCAACGACTTCATCTTTGCCCGATCGAAAACGCCGAAGCGATGCTGCTCGTCGATCACGCCCAGCGCGAGTCCGCGCATCCGCACCCGCTCCTGAATCAGCGCATGCGTTCCGAACACGGCGCCGATATCGCCGCTCGCAAGACCGCGCAAAATCTGGCGGCGAGCGGATCCGGTTACGCTGCCCGTCAGCAGCGCGCTCCTTATCCCCAGCCGTCCGCACAAGCGCGTGAATCCGCGCCAGTGCTGCTCCGCGAGCAGTTCCGTGGGCGCCATCATTGCCGCCTGATGCCCGCATTCGATCGCGCGAATCATCGCCCAGAACGCCACCAGCGTCTTGCCGCTGCCGACGTCGCCCATCAGCATCCGGTTCATCTGGTTCGGGCGGGCAAGATCGGCGCCAATTTCCTCAATCGCGCGCGATTGCGAGCCGGTCAGTTTGAACGGCAGCTCATCGGTCATCCTAGCGCTGAGGCTCCGCAAGCCGTCGAGCTTCATTCCGGCGCGGCGCGCGCTGCGGATGCGCTCAATCGAAAGCGCCAGCTCGAACGCGAACAGTTCATCGAATGCGAGCGCAAGATGGCCGCGCGATTCTCCATTCGCCAAAGCGCCGAAGTCAGCATCGGGCGGCGGGTCGTGAAGGCAACCCAGCGCCTCGCGAAGCGATGGTGCTTCGCCGCGCAGTTCGTCAGGGATCGCTCCGCAAATCGAGTTGCCCGCCTCAACCAGCGCGCGCGACACCAAACTGCCGAACAGCCGTTGCCCGACTATCGGAGGCAACCGGTAAACCGGGCGAATCGCTTTCGGGTCACCATCCGACAGCCGATGCAACTCCGGCTGCACTATCTCGATTCCGCCATCCGCGCCAGCTGCGACTCGCCCACGCACCAGCACGCGCTCGCCGCCCGGAAGATATCCGTGCATGTACGCCGGCAGGTTGAACCAAACGACCCGGATCTGCCTGCCGCCAACCTTGAGCCACCCCGACGCAAGCCGCCGCCGGCGCGAACCACGCATCGGCCGCTCGGAAATCCTGCCAAGGTCGCCTTCGACGACGACGATATTCCCTGCGCGCAAGTCTCCAGCCGGCGAACGCTCGCGCCAATCCTGGTAACGCGCCGGCAAATGGAAAATGAGGTCGCCAGCCGTAACGATCCCGCGCGCTTCCAGAGCCGCAGCTCTCTTGGGCCCAATTCCCGCCATGAAGGCGACGGGAGTGTCGCGCCGAAGCGCAGCGCCATCAGGCCGCATTTTTATTTTTTGTTCCTTACCAAGATGCAGGGTGCCACTGCCCAAGGAAGTGTTCGCCGGCCGCGCGGCCGCTATTCCTGCCGATGGTAATCCTGCAGCGCGCGGACCTCGAATCTTTCATGCTTCAGCGCGAAGATTCCATCGACGGCAGCCTTCGCCCCCGCCATCGTCGTGAAATACGGCAACCGAAGCTCCAGCGCGGTGCGCCGAATCGAGAACGAATCCTTGGTGCCGCTCGCGTCGGGAGTGTTGACGACCATCGCGACCCGCCCATCCTTCATCGCGTCCACTATATGCGGGCTTCCTTCGAGCACTTTGTTGACGGCTGCGCACTTGAACCCGAGATTCCGAATATGATTCGCGGTGCCGCGCGTCGCGATCAACTCGAATCCCATCCCAACCAACCCGCGCGCGATCGGCTCGAGGTATCGTTTGTCCTCGTCGCGCACGCTGATAAACACCAGCCCCGCGTCTGGCAGATTCGACGACGCCGCCAGCGACGCCTTGGCAAACGCCATCGCGAACGTCGTGTCGATTCCCATGACCTCGCCGGTCGATTTCATCTCCGGTCCCAAAATCGTGTCAACGCCCGGGAATCGCCCGAACGGAAACACCGACTCCTTGACTGCGACATGCGCCGGCACGCGTTCGGTCGTAAATCCAATCTCGCTTAGCTTCCTCCCGGCCATCACCAGCGCCGCGTACTTCGCCAGCGGCACGCCGATCGCTTTGCTCACGAAAGGAATGGTGCGCGAGCCGCGCGGATTCACTTCCAGGATAAAGATCTCGCCGCCATAAATCGCGTACTGAATATTGATCAGCCCGACCACGCCGAGTTCCCGCGCCAGCATTTTGGTCTGCGCGATCAGCTCCTGCTGGATAGCTGCGCTCAGAGTGGTCGGCGGGATCGCGCATGCGCTGTCCCCCGAATGGATGCCGGCATGCTCGACGTGCTCCATTATTCCGCCGACCACGACGGTCTCGCCATCGGCGATAGCGTCCACATCGACTTCGATTGCGCCTTGCAGGTAGCGATCGATCAACAGCGGATGACGCTCGGAGGCTTGCAGAGCCTGCGTCACGTATCTGCGCAGTTCTTCTTCGTTCGGAATTACCTCCATCGCACGGCCGCCCAGCACGTACGACGGGCGGATCAGCACCGGGTACCCGACCTTCGACGCGCCCGCGATCGCGTCGTCGAGTCCGCGCGCCAGCACGCCCTCGGGCTGCCTCAGCCCGAGCCGCGCGACCATCGCGTTGAATCGCTCGCGATCCTCGGCGCGATCAATCGCATCGGGACTCGTTCCTAAAATCGGCACGCCCGCGCGCGCCAGGGGCACGGCGAGCTTGAGCGGCGTCTGCCCGCCAAACTGGACGATCACTCCGACCGGCCGCTCGCGCTCCGCAATCGCCATCACGTCTTCGAAGGTCAGCGGCTCGAAATAGAGGCGATCCGAGATGTCGTAGTCGGTAGAAACCGTCTCGGGGTTGCAATTGACCATGATCGTTTCGAAGCCGGCTTCCTTCAGCGCCATGCTCGCGTGCACGCAGCAGTAGTCGAACTCGATCCCCTGCCCTATCCGGTTCGGGCCGCCGCCCAGGATGATCACCTTTTTGCGCGCCGTCGGCGCCGCCTCATCCTCGCCTTCATAAGTCGAGTAAAGGTAGGGCGTGAACGCTTCGAATTCCGCGCCGCACGTATCCACCGATTTGAAAACCGGCTTAACTCCCGCCTCGCGCCGCGCCGACTCCACAGCCGCCTCATCGATCCCGCGCAGCTCCGCGATTCGCCGATCGGAAAACCCCATCGGCTTGAACTCCCGGAAATATGCTGCGCCGAGCGGCTCGCGCGCGACCCGCTTTTCCTCCTCGACCAGCTCCGCGATTGCGCCGATAAACCACGGATCGATCTTGCTCAGCTCGTAAACTTCCGCCCGCGTGATCCCGAACCGGAGCGCATCGGCCAGATGGTACAGGCGATGGCTGCTTGGGGTCGCGACCTGCGCCCGCAGCTGCGCAAGCGCCCGAGCGGTCGGCGACTCTGAGAGCGAAAGCCCGCTCTCGAATCCATGTGAGCCGATCTCGAGCGAGCGCAGCGCCTTTTGCAGCGACTCCTTGAAGGTCCGCCCAATCGCCATCGCCTCGCCGACCGACTTCATCTGCGGCCCCAGCTCGTCGGCCGCGCCGCGAAACTTCTCGAACGCGAAGCGCGGAA
>Ga0074044_10004653_pt1 | contig 11306 bp, 10 predicted proteins | sample BogForMeECP23OM1_FD_94443 | JGI IMG/M metagenome (GOLD analysis project Ga0074044, IMG submission 94443) | Bog forest soil microbial communities from Calvert Island, British Columbia, Canada - Bog Forest MetaG ECP23OM1 | ecosystem: Environmental > Terrestrial > Soil > Wetlands ...
AAGCCGAAGCTCGATTCCGCACGATGCCCGGACGGCTGCGCGGTATGCGTCGGAGTCTGCCCAACAGAGGCAATCTCCGCTAGTCCGCTAACCATTGATCTGGGTTCTTGCGTGTTTTGTCCACTTTGCGTCGAGGCATGTCCCGAAGGCGCGATCACATATACCAACGATTATCGGATGGCGGCTACTTCACGTCACGGCTTGCGCCTCGGCGAAGGAAGGGAAATGACGCCAGAAGCTAGTTCGGAGGAGATTCACAAGCTTTTTGGCCGTTCGCTAAAGCTACGCTCTGTTTCAGCTGGCGGCTGTAACGGCTGCGAACTCGAACTCAATGCGCTCGCCAATGTGAACTTCGACATGGGCCGGTTCGGCATCGAGTTTGTCGCCTCACCGCGCCACGCCGATGGCATTGTGCTTTCCGGCACTACGACCCGAAATATGGAGCACGCGCTAACGGCGACCTACGAAGCAGTACCATCACCTAAAATAGTGATACTTTTCGGCGCGTGCGCAATCAGTGCGGGGATTTTTCGGGGTTCCGATGAGCTGGCCCGGAAGTATTTGGAGCAGCTGAATATTGATCTCTACATCCCTGGTTGCCCACCGCATCCGCTGACGTTCATATCCGCGCTGCTGACTTATTTGCGCTCTAGGTACGCCCGTTCTAAACCCGGACAGGGCTGAACACTCATGGAATTGAATTCCGCGCAGGTCGGCCGCCTCTTGAGACTGGATGAAAACATCGTGCGCGAATGGGCGCGCACCGGGATACTGCCTCACGTCCATTCGCAGGGCCGATACCGCTACAATCGCCAAGCGATCCTGGAATGGGCGCTCTCGCACAATCATCCGCTCGATCTGCCGAAACCGGAGCTTCAAATGGATCGCTCGCTGCCTTCGCTGGATGACGTATTTTCACCAAGGCATTTTTATTACGATGTTTTCGGAGTCAATTTTGTCGAAGCCGTGCGAGCGGCTTTGGATCGGCTCGATTTGCCGCCTGGGAATGACAAAGACTTGATTTGCGATCTGATGGTCAGTCGCGAAAAGCTTATGACGACAGCGTGCGGCGACGGAGTAGCGGTTCCCCATGTGAGGGTTCCGGTCGTGGTAAATGCGCCTTCTCCGGTCTTCGGTGTTTTCTTTCTGCGCCAACCGATCGAGATGCACGCGCTTGATGGGCAGCCGGTACACACTCTCTTCGTGCTCCTGAGCCTGACGCCGAAACAGCATCTCGAATTGCTTGCCCGTCTGGCCTTTTTGCTCCGGCAAAAGGAGTTTATCACGCTGCTTCGCCAGCGGTCCAACCCCGAAACAATTGTGGAATGGATCCGAATTCATCTGCCGAAGTGAACCCTTGATGATTGGATTTTTCATTCTCGGCTTGATCCTCCATGCGGCAGCAATGGCGATGCCGGCCGTTTTGCGCGATGATCGACTGCTGAACCGAGCCGTTAATTTGCTGAACGCATTGGCCCTGATGTGCAGTCTGCTATTTTCGCTGAACTCGCTTCTTGCTTCTCAGCCCTGGGAATTGCGACTGGTGCTCCCCATGGTGGGAACTATTCCCCTCTCATGCGACGGGATCACACTATTTTTCCTCTTTACGTTCCAACTATTGTCGCTCGCGGCCAGCGTCTATGCCATCGGCTATCTCGAACAGTATGTTAAGCGCGGCATCCGCATCCGCTGGCACCTTGTGTCCTTCACGCTGCTGATTATATCAATGCAGCTGGTAGTCGTTGTGCAGCACGCGTTGGCATTCCTCATCGCTTGGGAAATGATGGCAGTGTCGGCGTATTTCTGTATTGTGCTGGAAAAAGAGAAGCCCGAGGTCCGGCGAGGCGCGTTCTGGTATTTCGCGGCTACGCACGCGAGCGCGCTATTCCTCTACGTCTTTTTCATCCTGCTTCACGACAGGACCGGTAGCTGGGAATTCGCAGATTTCGCGCGGCAAACCGGATGGGACGCAGGGACACTGACGCTGCTGCTCGTTACGGGTTTTCTCGGATTTGCAATCAAAGCGGGCTTCATGCCGTTTCACGCCTGGCTTCCGAACGCGCACCCGGCTGCGCCAGCGCACGTTTCGGGCTTGCTCTCGGCGATCAACATCAAGGCTGGCATCTACGGCATTGTGCGGATGTTCATTTTCTTTCCTAGCGACCGGCAAGCCTTTGGCTGGGCGATGCTCGCGGTGGCGCTGGTGTCGGCCATCGGCGGCGTCTGGTACGCGCTTGCGCAACACGAAATGAAGCGTTTGCTCGCTTATCATTCGGTCGAGAATATCGGAATCATCGGGTTAGGTTTGGCCGTGGCGTGGCTCGGACGTTGCGTCGGCTCGCCAGGGCTCGTTGCTCTTGGGTTCGCGGGCGCGCTGCTACACACGCTCAACCATGCGATCTTCAAGGCGCTGCTCTTCTTCGGTGTCGGCAATGTCCATCTCTACGCACATACGAGCGACATCGAGAAACTAGGCGGGCTCGCGAAAGCGCTGCCGGTGACCGGAGTCGCTTTTTTGGTGGGGGCCGCATCGATCTGCGGCTTGCCTCCGCTTAACGGGTTTCTCAGTGAATTTCTGATCTACAAGAGTTTTTTTCAAGGTGGCGGTTTGATGGGCGGCCACGCACCGTTGGCGTTACTCGTAGCCGCGGTCAGTCTGGCGTTCGTGGGTGGCCTGGCGGTGGCTTGCTTTACCAAGCTCTACGGAATCGTGTTTCTCGGCCAGAATCGTTCTAAATTGCCGGCGCGATTCGGACACGAAGCGATTTCGTCTGTTACAGTGCTGGCCGGACTGGCGACGCTTTGCGCCTCGATTGGCTTTGTGCCTGGCGCGGCGTTGAGATTGATTGTTCCTGCTCTCAGCGAGATGACGGGCCTGCCTGAGACTCGGTTGGGCGCGGAACTGATTGCGCCGCTGGCAGGGCTGACGCCAGTTTTCGGGCTTCTGCTTGCGATGACGCTTCTAACCCTGGTCGTCAGGTTATGGATGCAGAAGAAGGCTGGTGTACGCCTGCGCGAGACGTGGGGCTGCGGTTATCGCAATGTCACGGCGCGCATGCAGTACAGCGCATCGAGTTTTGCCGAGGAACTCGTAAGGCTTGGCCAGCCAATGATTGGATTGAAGCTGCACTGGAAGCCGATTGCGGATGTACTTCCCGAGCCCCGAGTGTTCAAGTCGCATGGCTATGACCAGATAGAACAAGGCCTCTGGGTTCGACTCGACCGCGCGATCGGCCGCGCACTTATGTTGCTGCGTTGGATTCAAAGCGGCAACATCCGCCACTACGTCGTCTACATCTTTGCGGCGCTCCTAATTTATTTCATCATTGCATTCGCTTTCGTATGGTGACGTTTTCCTCAAATCCCATCTCATGGCTCGGATTCCTTGCCTTGGCCGCGGGCGCCCCTCTGCTCAATGGGATAGTGAATATTCTCAAGGCGCGGCTGTCGGGCCGGCTCGGTGCATCCGTTCTCCAGCCTTACTTCGATCTTATGCGGTTGGCGCAAAAGGAGACCATTTACAGCCGCAACTCCGGTTTCATCACACGCTTGGCGCCGGTCGTCGTTTGGAATACCACCGCGTTCGCCGTATTGCTGCTGCCAGTCGGGCCCTTTCCCGCCTCCATTTCGTTTGACGGCGACATCATCCTGCTAGCTTACCTGCTGGGCCTGGGCCGCTTTTTACAAATCCTGGCTGCACTTGATGTCGCGAGCAGCTTTGAAGGAATGGGCGCGAGTCGCGAAGCGAGATTCGCGGTGTTTGCGGAGCCGATCTTTTTTTTCACGTTTGGAAGCCTGGCTCTCGTCACGGGTCGATTCTCTCTCCAGTCGATTATCTCTGGAATCGCGTGGGATAAGCCATTGTTCCCCATCTTCATCGTCGTCAGCTCGATCTCTATATTTTTCCTGATGATAACGGAATGCTCGCGCATGCCGGTGGACGATCCGAATACGCATCTCGAACTCACCATGATTCACGAGGTGATGATCCTCGACACGTCCGGCTTTGACCTAATGCTCTACCAGCACGCCGCCTCGCTGAAGCTGCTACTCTATGCGTTCCTCGTCACCAGCCTGCTTAATCCATTCGGTTGGCTCGAACCGGCGGTCGGAGTGGTGCTCGTTCTCGGCGTACTTGCGGTGCTCGCGACCTGCCTGGCGGCCATCGAAACTCTGATGGCACGATTCAGACTCGTGCTTGTCCCGCAGTTCCTCCTCTACGCGACAGTCATCGGCGTGCTCAATATTCTCATCTTTACTTTTTCACACTGAGCGATGACCAACGCCCTTTCGATCCTCTTTTGCCTCACGCTGATGTACCTCGCCGTAACGACGCGCCTCTCTTCTTATGTATTGATCCTGGTGTTCCAGGGTATCCTCGTCGCAGGCGTTTATACCGTCTCGTTTTTTGAAAACTTCTCCGCGGCACACCTTGTAATCGCAGGCGCGGTGCTGCTGTTCCGCACGATTTTGATCCCGAGTTACATCGTGAAGATTATTCGCGATCTCGACATGGGACATCGCGACCGGACGCGTCAATACCATCCTGGATTTCTGCTCCAGATCTCCGGCCTGATCATCGCGGCGCTGTTGCTCTCGTATCAGTTTTCGCGCATAACGCCATTGTTGGTAATTCCCCTTGGCACCGCGCTGGCCGGAATTTGCAGCGGCGGACTCTTGATTGTCCGGCGACGACTGTTACTGGCGCACGTGATCGGATTCCTGATCATCGAAAACGGTCTGTTCCTGCTCGGCGTCGGTGTTAAAGCCGATTTACCGTGGGTAATAGAGTTAGGCGCCTTTCTCGATCTTTTCGTGCTCGTCTTTTTAATGGGAATAGCGATTAACCATCTTAAGTCCCATTTCCCCGAAGGCGCGGGCGAAGACCTAACAACACTCCACGATTGATGATATTAACAACGCTGTTCCTACTCGGACTGCCGGTGCTCTCTACGGCGTTTACAGCGTGGAACCCCTCCCCGGAAAAGAATCATTTTGCAACGCTGGCAGCCGCAGGGGGGCACCTGGTGGCAACCTTTTACCTGCTTCTCACTCGGCAGAATCCGTTTCCTGCCCACGCGTGGTTTGGGATCGATCCACTGGGAAGCTTCTTTCTGCTGATCCTGTCGCACACGTTTTTCGCAGTGGCACTCTATTCGCCGGGTTTCCTGCAAAGAATGGATAAGCCGGAGTATCAGGCCTCCCGGCGACTCTACTATCCGGCGCTGAACTCTTATCTTCTTGCAAGCACGCTTGTGGTCATAACGCAGAATTTTGGGCTGCTCTGGGTGGTGCTTGAGCTGACGACCTTCAGTCTTGTGCCGCTGATTTATTTTTATCGATCGAAAGAGTCGCTGGAAGCGGTCTGGAAATACCTCTTCCTCGTTTCGCTTGGCCTGGTATTTCTTTTGATTGGGATCCTGGCCCTCGGCGTCGCAGCGAAGGGCGTTGGAGAAGACGCGAGCCTGATCGTTACTGACCTCGTGCGAGACGCTGCCCTACTCGACCCGCTCTGGGTAAAGATCAGCTTCGTTCTCGCGCTTGTCGGCATCAGCGCGAAGATCGGGCTTGCACCGATGCATCCTGCCGACATCGATGCGACCGCAAATGCTCCCGGTCCGGTCGCCGCGCTGATGGCCGGCTCACTACGCAGCACGGCAATGCTGGTACTGCTCCGATTTTACGAGGTAGCGAGCAACACAAGCGTGCGTGCATTTTCCCAAGGTTTGCTGATGATCTCCGGCGCCTTTTCGATTTTGGTGGCGGCGGTTTATATCTGGCGCAGCCGCGATTACAAGCGGTTGCTCGCTTACTCGAGCGTCGAGCATCTGGGCATCATCACTCTGGCCTCCGGCGTCGGCGGCGCCGCGATGCTTGGCGCGATGCTGCACACCCTATTTAATTCCTTCGGCAAGATCGCCCTCTTCTTCATGGCTGGTCGCATCAATCGCGACCTCCAGACACGTGAGATTGATTCGGTGCACAGCCTGATGCAACGCTTGCCATGGAGTGGATTTGTTTTCGGGCTGGCATTTTTTTACATCATCGGTACGCCACCCTTCGGTCTTTTCTTCAGCGAATTGTTGATCTTGCGCGGAATGGTTCACGCGCAAAACTGGCCGGTCCTCGGTTGCTTCCTCGTCTTGCTGATGATCATCTTTGTCGGTATGGGCCGCGCTGTCTTACGCATGTTGCAAAGTCCGGAGCCCTTCCTAGGGCCAATCGGCAAACCGCGTGAGCAGTTCCATGTCGCGCACGCCGTGAGCTTCTATGCACTGGCGGTCTCCGTGCCGATCGCTATTCTTCGACCTGATTTCCTCTTCGGACCGTTGCACTCGATTCTCGCCGAGTTCGGATTCGCGCTATGAGCTGGATTCGGCTAAGACCGCTGGAACTTGTGGAACGCTCCCTAGTTCCAGTCATGGACGTTGAGCCGTGGGTTGCCGCGTTGCGCCAGAAGCTGGCAGCTGACACGTATCCCGTCACGCTGTTCGGCGAAAACGAGGGCGAGAATAGCATTCGCATCTGGTGCGTGCTTGGAGACCCCGCCGGGCATGTGTTGTGGCTGACTTCGACCCGCATGGAGAAAAATGGTCCACACTTCGAATCACTCGCCACCGAATTTCCGGCCATAAACTATTTCGAGTGCGAGCTCTTCGAACAAGTGGGAATCGTTCCTGAAAATCACCCATGGCTGCGACCAGTCCGCAGTGCGGATGATTGGAGGAAAAACGGTACGCCCTATGATTTTTACCGGGTCGAGGGCGAGGAAGTTCATGAGGTCGCAGTCGGGCCAGTGCATGCGGGTGTGATTGAACCCGGCCACTTCCGATTTCAGTGCTACGGCGAACAGATCCTGCATCTGGAAATCATGCTCGGCTATCAGCGCCGCGGCGTCGAAACACTCCTGGCGCAACGTAATATGGCGCAACAGCTTGTACTGGTTGAGTCCATCACCGGCGACTCCGTCATCGCTCACACAACCGCATTCTGCATGGCCATCGAGAGCCTTACTGGAGTTGCGCTCACGCTGCGCGATCATGCCCTGCGCAGCGTCGCGGCGGAACTCGAACGTATCGCCATGCACCTCTCAACATTAAGCGGCATCTCGATTGACATCGGTTTCGCGTTAGCCGCCGGAGCTATTGGAAATCTGCGAACGCTCGCGATCAATTTGACAGCCGAGCTCTGCGGCAGCCGGTTCGGCCGCGGCTGGATTATCCCCGGAGGGGTGCGCTTTGATGCGAACAGCGCGTGGATCGAGCGGGCTAGAAACGTCTTGGAGACGATTCGCGATAGATACCGTGACGCCGAATCGCTACTGTTAAACTCGGCCTCCGCGCTCTCCCGCCTGGAAGACATCGGGACGGTAACGACAGAAGCGGCCCGGCGAATAGGCCTGGTCGGCTTAGCTGCTCGCGCCAGCGGTGTCGGTCGGGACGTGCGAGTCGATTTTCCGTACGGGATGTACCGTTACTCGAACGTGAGCTCGACGGTGCTGCAATCTGGCGACGTGTATGCACGCACGAAAATGCGCTCGCTCGAAATCCTGCAGTCGATTGAATTCATCCTGGAACAGCTCGAGAACCTGCCGGCACCCAAGTCGAAGAACAGCGGGCAGAATTTGTGCCCGAATAGTCTAGTTGTGTCACTCACCGAGGGCCATCGTGGTGAGGTTGCCCATGTTTTGCTTACAGATGCGACCGGAAAGCTCTCCCGCGTTAAGTTCAAAGACCCGTCATTTCACAATTGGCAGGGCCTATCCATTGCCGTCCGAGAAAACGGCATCTCCGATTTTCCGTTATGCAACAAGAGCTTCGATCTCTCCTACGCCGGCCACGATCTTTGACCCACTCTGTTCCGAATGAATTCTTGCGGTGGTCATTGCCAAACTTTCCTTGATATCAGTGATCTGTGTAATCTGCGAAATCTGTGGTTTATTTCCTCTATTCGGCTTTTGGCTTAAATGCATTCCCACCCTGAGCCGCTTCTCAAGCGGCTCTACAGCCTGGAAAATCTCGCGAGCGCTTTGGCTCGCGAGATTTCCAGGCTATGGACTTCGGCTTTCCGTTTCTGTACTCTTCCCTAGGCATGTCGCATCTGAAAAAGGACCGGCTTCTCGAACGCTACATTCAATATCTCGAGGTCGAGCGCAACGCTTCTCCCCGGACTATCATCGCCTATCGGCACGCCCTGGAAAAGTTTAAGCGCTTCGCCGGGGACAAGGCGTCGTGGCAGACCTGTACGGCCCAACAGTTCCGGACCTTTTTGCTCGAGTGCATGAAAGCGAGCATGGCCAGATCGTACGTCCGGCTCACCTTTGCCGCGCTACGCAGTTTCTATAAATACCGGGTCGAAAGAGAAGGATTGCACGACAACCCGTTAAGGGAAGTGCAACTGCCGAAGATGGAGAAGAAACTTCCGATCGTACTTTCGGTCGGGCAGGTGGATGAGCTGTTGACGGCACCGAGGAAGGTCGAGCGTCGGACTCAGGCTCCAACCTGGTCCGCGGCGCGCGACGCGGCGATGATGGAGCTTTTCTACAGCAGCGGTCTCCGCTTAAGTGAGTTAGCCGCCTTGAACGTCGCAGACCTGGATACGTTCAGCGAAACCGTACGAGTCATTGGAAAAGGGCGGAAGGAACGAATCGTGCCGGTGGGACAAATCGCGCTGAAGGCGATACAGCAATACCGGTTTGAAGCGAGCGTGCAATCTGGCCCGCTGTTCATCAGCAAATTGCGGAAGCGATTGTCCTCACGGTCCATTTGGGTAATGCTAAAGAAGCATCTTTCTCAGACATCAATTCAGCTCCGCGTGAGTCCGCACAAGCTTCGCCATAGCTTTGCTACCCACCTCTTAGATAATGGCGCCGACCTGAGAAGTGTGCAGACGCTCCTCGGTCACGCCAACCTGTCGACGACACAGATTTATACCCACGTTACTACGGAGCGCCTGAAAAAGGCCTACAACCAAGCGCATCCGCGAGCGTGAATGAACATTGACCTTCACCGCTGTTCGTTTGACTATCGTCAGCTCAAGCTTTATGAGGCCTGCTCCGCAGATCCCTCTCCGTTCCGAGATCCCTGAAGCTGACACTTGGGACCTCACACACATTTAGCATCGGGTGGAAGAAACCGGATGCAGACAACGCCTCTTTGGCCGAACAGTTCTTGAAGTGTCAACCATCGAAGCTAATGCGCATTCCTATCCTCGTGAGCTTGCGGAACAGATTTGGTCGCTATGGAATAGACCAGACGGGAGCAATACTGCCCTCGATTCCGTCGAGACGCTAAACAGCTTCCTGAGTATTGCGTACCAGGCCAGCCTCCTTCGAGAGGAGGGCAGACCGGTTGAATGCCGGATCACGCTGTCGGAATTGAAAAATCTTGAGCCTGCCGGCCTGGCCGCTATCGGATTTCATCTGGTGCGCTTCGCTAAGCGCCGATCATTTGCCGAGCAGGAGATCCGGCGATTGGGACCTGCTACCGGATTTTATCGAGCCATGATCGCAGTCGAATGGTCTGTCTCTCGCGGATTCGAAATTTCAGGGATGGTACACACCGGTGCGTGGTCCAGGGATCTGACCGTCGCAGTCGACTCCATCAACCACCCAATTCCCGATTGGCTGATCATCCACATCAGAGGTCCAGGGAATCTGGTGATTCACCGTGGTTCGGAACGTCTTGTTACGTTACTGAACGGTCGGGTCGAAGGTCATGGATTCGATCTATTCGCCTCCTCTTGGTTAATCGAGCGCTATCGAACCATAGGCGAGGGATTTTCCGATGAAAAGGCGCCTCATCCGCTGGATTCGGTCAACGTGCGGGAAGATCTCGCCGAGAAAATCGGCGTCGGGTTCATGAGAAGAGTTATTCGGGAGATTCGCAATTCACGGCACGGCGGCACCATCGTGTTCGCGCCGAGATTCATGATCGGGAAACTTCTCGAGGTGAAAGGTCCTTTGCGTGCAAAGTATCGAATCGACGAGGCCTGCACGGCCTCTCCCTTTGCGGTCATTCTTGCAGAAGTTACATGGCGACTAGGTCAATTTGCGCTGGCCAAGGGAAAATCGTCGGTAGGTTGGCAAGAGTACCTGGAGTGGTATGAAGAGTTTCCTTATACGTTCAGTCAACGGTTTGTGGAGCTCGCTCTCTGGCTTTCGGATCTCACGTCAGTCGACGGGTGCCTTTTGCTCGATCACAAATTCACTGTGCTGGGATTTGGCGTTGAAATTCAGGTCCCCAGCTTTGAAGACGAAATGGTTTATCGAGCCCTCGATATCGAAGCGCAGCATTGTGTCCTTGAGTCCATGGAGAGCGCCGGAACCCGACATCGTACGGCGTATCGCCTCTGCCGCGAGTACGCGGAATGCCTTGCAATTGTGATCTCTCAGGATGGTGCGGTCAAATTCGTCGCAAACTATCAGGACAAGGTGACTTACTGGAATCACCTGGACTTTTAAGGCACTTGGTTACCTGTTCGTGGTGGCCATGGCGCAAAGGCTGGAGCCTTCGCCTACACTTTAATTTCACCCGATCACGAGTTACCAATTTACAAATGCATTCAACTGCAATATAGATATGGGCAGCGACATTCTAAATGCGGGCGGAACGTCGCCGACTTCTCAGGGCTTGTGTGGTGCGATTGTCGAGTTCAAGCTGAGGCGGAGCTAAAATGAGCGAGGAGAAGAGGATTAATTCTACAAATTATGCCGAGCAGATACACGGCGCCAAGTTCAAAGCGCCGGAAGAACGACTCAGCAGCAAAAGATTGTTTCGCATAGCGGCAGAATTACAAGAGCTCCTAGCCGAGCGAAGAACTCGAAATAAGCGGATTACGGCCTCGGCGAATCTCACTCACTACGTGGAGTAACGCCGTTCGCGCTTCCTCCGCGGCATCAATAAGCAGCTTGAGCGCCCTTGATATTCTTCTTCTGTATCCAGGGCATCAGTCCGCGCAGACGTTCACCGGTCTTCTCGATTGAGTGTTTTTCGCCGTCCTTCAGAAGCTTCTTGTAGTTCGGCAAACCGGCTGCGTATTCGGCAATCCAGCCCTTAGCGAATTTCCCGCTTTGGATTTCTTTAAGGGCCTTCTGCATCTTCTTTTTGACCGAACTATCGATTACAGTCGGCCCAACCGAGACGTCGCCCCACTTAGCGGTCTCGGATACAGAAAACCGCATGCCGGCGATGCCTGACTCGTACATAAGATCCACGATTAACTTCAGCTCGTGCAGACACTCGAAATATGCCATCTCCGGCTGGTAACCGGCCTCCACGAGAGTTTCGAACCCGTTTTGGACAAGC
>Ga0074044_10004654_pt1 | contig 11305 bp, 7 predicted proteins | sample BogForMeECP23OM1_FD_94443 | JGI IMG/M metagenome (GOLD analysis project Ga0074044, IMG submission 94443) | Bog forest soil microbial communities from Calvert Island, British Columbia, Canada - Bog Forest MetaG ECP23OM1 | ecosystem: Environmental > Terrestrial > Soil > Wetlands ...
GCGCACCAACCCCGCGAGCAACCCGGAGATGCTGGACCGCGCGGTCGAAGCGCTGCTCCAACTCGGCGTGCGTTACCTCGTCTGTATCGGCGGCGACGACACCACCTATAGCGCGGCCAAGCTGGCCGAGCGTTCCAGAGGCCGGATCGGGGTGGCGACGGTGCCCAAGACCATCGACAACGATCTCCCGCTGCCGGAAAATGCGCCGACCTTCGGCTATGAGAGTGCGCGCGCGGCAGGAACCGCGATCATCGAACCGCTGATGGAAGATGCGCGCACCACCGGGCGATGGTACTTCGCGATCACGATGGGTCGCCGCTCGGGCGCGTTGGCGCTGGGAATGTGCAAATCCGCGGGCGCCACACTGGCCATAATCCCGGAGGAGTTTCGCAGCGAAAAAGTCGACCTCAAGATGGTGGCCGATACGCTGGTCGGCGCGATCATCAAGCGGCGCGCGTCCGGGCGCGACAACGGGGTCGCGGTGATCGCGGAGGGAATCGGTGAACGGCTCGACCCGGAAAAGATGCCCAGCGTGAAGGAACTGGAACGCGACGCCTACGGACATCGGCACCTGTCGGATCTGCCGCTTGGATCATTGCTGCGCCAGCAAGTCCGCGCCTCGCTGGTGGAGCTGGGAATCGACACCACGATCGTCAGCAAGGACATCGGCTACGAACTGCGATGTTCCAGGCCAATTCCGTTCGATATCGAATACACCCGCACCCTCGGCTACGGCGCGGTGCGGTACCTGCTCAAGGGTGGATCGGGCTCTTTGATTGCAATCACCGGAGGACGAATCACCCCGGTCGCGCTCGAGCACCTGGAAGACCGGCGGACGGGGCGGATCCGCTTGCGCACCGTCGATGTCGCGACCGAGTCGTACCAGGTCGCGCGCTCATACATGATTCGGCTGGAAGCCTCCGACCTCGGCGGCGAGTCACTGGCGCGGCTGGCGTCGGTAACCACGCTGTCGCCGCAGGCCTTTCACGATCGTTTCATGCCGGTGGTGTTATCGACGGTGTCGGTGCCCCTGCACGACGCCAGCGCAATCGACGAGGGCATGAGCTGAAGCAAGGGGGTATCCTCCAACCTATCGCGTCAAGCGAGGCCAAGTTTTTCCGCGAGGCCGATACGTTGCAACTTTCCGGTCGCGCCCAGTGGGATCTGCTCGAGGAACACGATTTTGCGCGGCACCTTGAAGGCCACCAGCCGCTGGGCGCAGAACTCGCGCAGTTCTTTCTCGCTGGCAATCATCCCGTCGCGTAAAACTATCGCCGCCGCCACTTCCTCACCCAGCTTTTCATGCGGCATCGCGAATACCACCACCTGCCGCACCGCCGGATGATCCATCAGGATCTCATCGACTTCGCGCGGTGAAATCTTCTCCCCGCCGCGATTGATGATTTCCTTCAGCCGGCCGGTCAGGCGCACATAGCGGTCCTCGTCCATCACACCCTGGTCGCCGGTGCGAAACCAGCCGTTGGTAAACGCGCCCGCGTTGGCCGCCGGGTTGTTCTCATAACCGCGGGTCACATTTTCACCCCGGATTACGATTTCGCCGATCTCGCCCGGCTTAAGGAGTTCGCCGTGGTCGTCCATGATGGCAACTTCGGGACCGGCCGCGATTCCCACCGCGCCCGGCTTCTGCACGCCGTTCAAGGGATTGGACGCCATCTGATGCGCGGCCTCGGTCATGCCGTAGGCCTCGATCAGAGGCGTGTTGAAAGTGTTGCGCACCTCGGCGATGACCTGGGGCGGCATCGAGGACGACGACGAGCGGGCGAAGCGCAGCGGGTTGCGCGCGATGATTTCGCGATTGTTCGCCGCGCGCATCAGGATCGCCTGATGCATGGTCGGCACCGCGGTGTACCAGGTAGGTTTGGCCTCATCCATCCAGGAAAAAAAGCGCAGCGCGTTGAAGCCGGGGGTGCAGAACACCCGCCCACCCACCGAAAGAGGCGCCAGCAGACCCGCCATCAGGCCGTGAATATGGAACAGCGGCATGATGTTGAGGCCGCAATCGTGGTCGGTCAGGGCGAGCGTTTCGGCAATGTTGCCCGCCGACACGCTGATGTTGCGCTGCGACAGCGGCACGATTTTCGGACGCGAGGTGGTGCCCGAGGTGTGGAGGATCAGAGCGACCTCGTCCTGCTCGGCGAAGCCCGCGGTGCAATTCCCCAGCGAGGTCTCGCAGCTCAACCGAAACCAGCCCGCGCCTTGCGCAGGTTCGGGAGCAAGGGTGATCAGGGCGATGCCGAGCTGGCGCGCCACTTCGACGGCCGGCGAGGTGCTGCCTTGCTCCACCACCAACGCTTTGGCTTTCACATCCGACAGATAAAATTCGAATTCCGCGGTCTTGTAGCCGGGATTGAGCGGCGCCGCCGTCATGCCCGACGCAATCGCAATAAACGCGGTCGCCATTTCCGGACCATTCGGCAACACGATAGCAACCCGATCGCCGCGACCGACGCCGGATTGATTGAGCGCTGAAATGGTGCGTTCGATCAGCGACCGCAGTCCCCCATACGTGAGATCGGGAGTGGCCGGAGCGCCGAGAGCGGGCTTGCTACCGGCTCCGGTCGCCATCAACTGGCGCAGGGTCGAACTTTTAGCGTGGCTCCTGGCGTGCATGAAGTACCCGTACCGGCAGTTACAAATAGTCGATTGCGGAGCCGCTAGAAAGTGTCCACTGCCAAGCGGCCATGTTGCTCCTGCAGCGTGTGATTCAACAGCTTGACGAGCGCGTAAACGCTATCGAGATGCGGCGTGGCGATGCTGGTGATGCGGCCCAACTCGATCACCGATCCGAGCAATGCGTCGGCCTCGATCGCGCGGCCCGCCTCGATGTCCTGCAGCATCGAGGTTTTATGCGGGCCGACCGCCTCTCCGCCGGCAACTCGCTTATCGATGGAAATCCGGAACCGAATGCCCAGCGCCTCGCCAATGTGCTGTGCTTCGCGCATCATTTCGACGACCAGGGCACGGGTCAAAGGAAAACGGCAAAGATTTTCAAGCGTCGCATGAGTCAACGCGCTGATCGGGTTGAAGGAGAGATTGCCCCATAGCTTGGTCCAGATTTCGCCCCTGATGTCGGAAACGACCGGCGCCTTGAATCCGGCCTTCCGGAATGCCTCGGCAACCATTCTAATGCGCGGCGTTTCGGAGTTGTCGATTTCGGCCAGCGAGAAACGATTCCCCTCGAGGTGCTTGATGATACCGGGCTGAATGATCTGCGCCGCCGGATAGACGATAGTTCCGACCACCCGCGCGATCGGGATCTGGGCGGCGATCGTGCCGCTCGGATCGACGCTCTTCAACTGGCGCCCCTCGTAGGGACCGCCGTGCCTGAAAAAGTACCACCAGGGGATTCCATTCTGGGCGGTCAGCACCATGGTGTCGGGGCCATAGAGGTGCGCGAGGTCGGCCACCACGGCTTCGACATGATGGGCTTTCAAGCCGAGGATGACGAGGTCCTGCGGTCCCGCGGCGGAAATCTGGTCGGTCGCAAGGACGCGCGCGACGATCTGGTTGCCGTTCTCCTCGATCAGCCTGAGGCCATTGTCCTTGATGGCTTTGAGGTGCGGGCCGCGTGCAATCACGCTGACCTCTTCACCACTGTGATGCAGCTTGACCGCCAGTAGTCCGCCGATCGCTCCGGCGCCGACAACGCAGATCTTCATGTCGACAATTTTACCGCCTGCGATTTCCTGTCCGACCCGATGGTAGCACAGACGGTGATTCCTGATCGGCTACGCGGTAGATTCATCGCCGGGAGGCATTTTCTTCGACCGTCTGCGACGAGTGGCGATTGGAGTCTCGACCGTGACATGTCACAGGTTTAACGCTGCATCCCCATGGCGACGACCCTTCACCAGCGCACCCCATTCCCCGTGGCGTCGGCGTGGTTCGCCAGCTTCGACCAGCTACTGAAGAAGGAGTTTTCGCCCAGCCGCCGGCGGCTCGTCAACACCACGCGGCTCGCCACCATCGGGACCATCGGCGCGGGGCTGATGGCGGCCCTTCACGTCGATACCGCGCTGGGACCGTACCTGGTCTGGCTAATGATCGGGGCAGCGCCCATGTTGTCGCTGCTCAGGGCATTCGTCTATCTGGTCGCGGAAGCGCCGCTGCTGGTAGCGTCGGTTCCAATCGCCGGGGTGCTCGCCGAAACGCCATGGTTGATGTTGCCATTCCTCTTCGGCTTCACTGCGTTTTCGACCCAGCAGGTGGTAGCGCGGAAGTTGGGTCCATTTGGGTTGGTGCTGCAGGTGGTGGCCTTGGACACGTTTTACGCCGTGGTCTTCGCGCCCGACGATTTCGGCTGGGGAGTCTCCTCGGTTTTTGGCGCCTCGGTCATTGCGTTCTTTTTGATCGCGATATTCGACCGGATTCTATGGCCCGACCCGGCCGAGGCGCTGCTGCTCGATTCGATCGCGACCAGCACCCGGAACAACCGCGTCGAGTTTCTCGCGGTTGCACATTTTTACCTGGACGGAACCACTGCCCGGCCACTGGAACTAAACATTGTCTCGGAACTGCCTACCCAACTGGGCCTGCTCAATAATGCCGCGGCCGAAGGCATGGCGCCTCACCGGCGGGCGATCCTGTTAGCGGCGGCCACGCGCGAGGAGCGCCTGTATACCGAGGTTTCCAAGCTGGTGATCTCCGCCCGCGAGAACGTCCCGCGGCAGATGCGGGCAATTTTTCGCGGCGAACTCGACCAGATCATCGACACGCTGTCGGCAGCTCTCGAAGAGCTGGCACGCGAAGTGAGCACCGGCCGCATCCGCACCGGACCCGACAGCGGCCCGTCGCGGGTGGCGGCGCGCGCGCAAGCCGCATTCGACGCGCTTGACCAGCGCATCGCGGAAGAACGTCCGCACCTGCCAGGGACCGTTGGCGTGCTTGAGACGGGGAATTTCAACGCCTTCTGCGACACCCTGCATGAAATGATGCGGCTAATCGAACGCCCTCTCGATGAAGCTCCCGCTTCCACTGCCCCGGCCATCGACCACGGTCTTATCCCCAAGGCGCCGCCGATCGACCAGGCGCTGGCCCGCTACTCCGCCAAGGTCGCGCTGTGCATGGTGATCGGATATTTCATCGGGCTGACGACGCAGCGCGCTGACCTCTCGGTCATTCTCACTACTATTATCATCACCGCGCTCCCGACCTATGGCGCAGCGGCGCGCAAGATGGTTTTACGGCTGGTGGGAACCATGATGGGCGGCGTGGTGACCATCCTGACCATCATGATCGTGACGCCCAACTTCGAAACCTTAACGTCATATTTGGTCTCGGTCTTCGTAGTGCTGTTCATTTCCGGCTACGCGTCGCTCGGCAGCGGACGAACTTCCTACGCCGGAAAGTCCATCGGCACGACTTTCCTGCTGGTGTTCGGGGCCGGGTTGAGCCCCTCGGCAGACGTTTACGGCCCGCTGTGGCGCATCTGGGGCATTCTGCTGGGAACCATGGTGGTAACGGTGATTTTCTTCCTGTTATGGCCGGAATATGCAGGGGATTCCTTGCTGCCACGGGTTTGCAAGGCACTCCAGGACGCGATAGACCTCGCGCCCGGCGGGGCAGCGTCGGCCACCGAGGATCATCTTCACACTGTCAACCATAACTTGACCCAGGTGATGATCGAGATTCTTCAAGTTGCCGATGATGCGAGGATGGAGGGCCGCAAAAGCCTCCTCGATCCCGACGCGGTGGTAAATGCGGCGGGAACGATCCGCCGCGTCGCGCATCGGCTTGCAGCGCTTTCAGCAAATCGACTGAACGCCGCGATACCACCGCTGGACTCTGCCACCGAGGACGTCCGCGCGCAGGTGGTGAAGGCGATCGTCACGGAACTGGAATCGTGGCTAGCGTTTTTTAGCGGCAGCTCAAGTCTCAACTCCAAGGCCGCGCGCGCCCTGGCTGCAGCCCATACTCGCGACCAAATCCTCACACCGTTGGAACTGCTCAGCTCTCGGCTGTCCGCCGACAACTATGCGTGCCTCCTGGCGTTCACCACCGATCAGCGGCGGCAAATCCTCGCGGAACTTCAGTCGCTCCGCCGCCTGGAATTTCTGATGGGAGAATTGAACGAATATCTGGCGCGAGTGCCAGGCAGGCCGGGGCTTGCGGTGGGATCCTTAGCTCTGAGGCCCTCGACGTAACCTAATCGCAGATACATCGCGAACACAATCTCGACTGCTGTGCGCTGGTAAAGCTCAAACCCGTTTGCGGAGCACCGAACGAATTTGCCTGTCCGATTCCCTGGCTCGCGCCCGGAAGCGCGCCGAGCGAAGATGAAGATCCCGCGCTGGCCGCCACTCCTGGTGAGCCAAAAAAGTTAGCGGCTCCTCCGGGCTGCGCCGCACCCGGCAGCGATCCGAAGGAATTAGCGGCGCCGATCCCTCCCGCGAGACCATAGGATGGAGGCTTGCCGGCGCCGTAACTGGTACAGGCGCCACTTGCGCTTTGCGCAGCGCTGGAATAGCTCGCCGACGTCACCTGTCCCATCCAATGAGTCGGGGTACCCGGTCCGGAACAACTGCAGTAGAACGTGCGCGCGCCCGGTGTCGAATATCCGGCGGGTAAAGGAGGTATCGCTATGGGTACGGGCGCGACGGCGGTGGTTACCGGCGCTGGAAGCTGCGCCGGTGGGCTCGGCGGCAGCGGCGGTACCACCAGCGGATTGACCGCGGGCAATTGTGCTCGCCCCACTCCAAGCCCAAGCGCGAGGACCAACGGAGGTAGAAGTGCGAAGAGCCGGAGCCTGCGCAGGGTAAAGGATCTCCGGGCTCGAGATGAAATGTTCCTGAGATAGCGCACGTTTGTGGTTTGCTCCGCGGCCCTGCTTTTCAGAAACGCGAGTACCAGGGCGTCTGATGTGGATTGCGCACCTGGAAATTAATGTTGAAATGATCGAGCAGCGTGCCTTCGGCATGCCAGAGGGCGAGCCGTCCGTTTTCCAGGCCGACTTGGGCCAGGACCTCATTGTTCTGTGCTGCTACCAGGTTGCTTTGATACTGCAATAGCTGGTTGGTGGTTGCGGTACCTTCACGAAACTCGAGACGTACATCATGAAGGCTTTCCTGTGCGTAACTGGTGGCTTCCGCCGTAGCCTCGACCTGTTGTTGATAGGCGACCAGATCATCAAAAGCGCTCTTGACCTGCAAAGCGCCCTGGTAAAGAGCTTGCCGATATTGCAGCCGAGTCTGATTGAGTGAAATTTGGGCTTGTGCCAAGGCTGCTTCGGGCGCGGCGTTATCGAGCGGCATGGAGAAGCCGAGGACCGCTGCATAGTCATAGAATGCGAAATCGAACATTTTGTTCAGCGCAGACCCATAGCCCCCGGAGAAAGGCAGTTCGGCCGCATTGTTTGCGCCAGGTGGGACGGTAGGTCCAGTCGGGTCGAAGCAGTTGGCAGTGGAGGGTACGGAAATCGTAGCAGTACACTTGGAGTTACCAGCTTCGTTGGTAAAGCCGAACTGCATCCCCAGGTTGAGCTGCGGCAGCGTCTGATTCTCGGCATACTGTACCTGGATCAACGCGCTGCGGATCGATTCGCGCATACCGGCCAGGGCCGGACTGGACTGAAGCATTTTCTTCAGAGCTGCCTGGCCACTTCCTTCCTCGGTAGGATTGACGTCGGGCTCCTGGGCTGGTTCCAGGTGCTGTGCAATCAGCGCGTCCTGTGGATTATAGGCGACGTCCTGGCGCAGCGTGGTATCGGCGCTATCCACCGCAGCTTGCGCCGCCCGCACGTTCGCTAACGCTGTAGCCGCGGCGGACAAAGCCTCGGTCAGATTGACCTTCGCCAGCATACCCATCCGCACGTTCGCTCGATTGACTCGAACCAGATCGTTGTTGAACAGCAGCGCCGCCTGCTGGACCTTCAAGTTAGCGTCGGCCTGGACCACACCCCAATAGTCGTTGCCGATGCGTTGAACGAAATCATTGATCGAGGAAGCGTAATTGAGCTGTGAGGCCAGCTGAGCGGATTCGGCAAGCCGAACATTGATGGTCGCGAAATTCCAGCCAAAGCTCTGCAACAAAGGCTGCGACAATGACATCACTATGGTTGGTGTGTAGACAGGGTTGACCGGGCTGAATGCAGTATTGGTAAGCTCCCGGTCATTGTTGAACGTCAGTCCTAGAGTGCCATTTGTATATGAAAGGACCTTGCTCAAACCGAAGTTCCAGTCATAGAGCTTTTGGACAATGGCATCACTCCCGGGGTTCTGGAAGGGCGACGAAACGGCGTTGGCCTGCTTTTGCACATCCAGTTGCGAGCTTATCTGCGGATCGAAAACGGCATTTGCTCCGGTAACGCTTTCGGTCGCTGCCACTGGATCCAGGGCGACCGAGCCAAGACCTGGATTATTTCTCAGCGCGAGAAAAATTGTTTCCTTGAGAGTCACCTTATGGGACTGATCGTCCTCCAGCAGAGAAAAGGTATCGGTCGGAACGCTCTCGGTCCGCGGCATCCATTGGCAGGCGAAAATTTCCGGTAGCGATAGAATCGGACTACTTTCGAACTGGGCCGCCGAGCTCTCCGAAATGTTCGAGGTCGCAACGCTCGGAGTCAGTTTGTTTTCGCCTCCTGCTGGATTCTGATTCGATATTTGCGCACTGGTCGGCAGCGGCTGAGCCTGAGCGCATGCGCTTCTGATCGGCAGACTGGTGGTGGTTATCGCTGCGAGGGCCGCTGCCATCAGAACAGTTCTCAGGGTGAAATCGCTGCCGCGCATCATTCGACGGCTAGGCAAATGAAGTTCTAGGCCCGCCAACAGCCGGGCAATCGGATCTAGGCTCCCCACGGGTCACTCTCCCTGGTTGATGCATTTGTCGCCGAATAAAAGCCCAGGTCTTCGGCGGACAATATTTATTGGGTACGAAAAGGACGGGCGCCGGTTTCAACCGCGATCGAGCATTCGGATGTCGCGCAGACCGCGATACTGTTCGGCGTAGTCGATACCATAGCCGACGACGAAGCCCGGCCCGACTGATAAACCGGCGAAGTCGGCCCCGGAACTGCCTTCGCGAACCAACAGCGCACATCGCTTCACGGAGGCGGGCGCCGCGGCCTGAATTCTCGCTACTACGGTATCGAGTGTTAGCCCGGTATCGGCGATATCTTCGATCACTATGACATCGCGGTCCCACGGGTTGGCTTCGAGGTCTTTTACAATTTCCACATGTCCGGAGGAAACTTTTCCGGCGCCGTAGGAGCGCGCGCGAATAAAGTCCACCTCGAACGGCACGGTCAGCTCGCGTACCAGGTCGGCGAGGAAGACGAATGAACCTTTCAGTACGCCGACCAGCAGCAGTGGCCGTCCACGATAGGCCGCGGAAATTTCACGTCCCAGGCGGCACACCGTATCGCGAATTTGTTGTTCGCTGAATTTCACTTCCAGATTCATTGATATATTTATGCTGGGACGGAACGGTTGTAACAACCATCGGCTCATTTGACGGAACTGCCATGGAAGCTTTTATTCGCGAGATGCCGAAGGCCGAACTGCACACGCATCTCGAAGGTGCGCTGGAGCCTGAGCTTATGATGGCGTTCGCGCAGCGCAACCACATCACCCTCCAGTTTGCCTCGGTCGAGGAGATCCAGGCGTCGTATAACTTTACCAATCTGCAATCGTTCCTCGATCTCTATTACGAGGGGACCTCGACCCTGGTCACGAAGCGGGACTTCACGGAACTGACCCTGTCCTACCTGCGACACGCCGCGGCTGACCACGTCCGGCATGCGGAAATCTTCTTCGACCCGCAGAGCCACACTGCGCGTGGGCTTTCCTTCGAGACGATCATTTCAGGAATCCATGAAGGGTTGGGGGCCGGACAGCGTGAGCATGGTATCAGCGCGAATCTGATCATGTGTTTCCTGCGACATCTCAGCGAGGATGATGCGTTCAAGACCCTCGAAAGCGCCTTGCCATTCAAACCATGGATAACCGCGATTGGACTCGACTCTTCGGAGTTGGGGAATCCGCCCGCGAAGTTTGCCCGGGTGTTTGCGCGAGCGAGACAGCATGGCTTCAGGCTGGTGGCCCACGCGGGTGAGGAAGGACCGCCGGAATATATCGAAGAGGCGCTCGACCTTCTGCATGTCGAGCGTATCGATCATGGGGTGCGCGCGATCGAGCGGCCCGATTTGATGAAGCGGCTGGCGAGGGAGCACATTCCACTCACGGTGTGTCCGTTGTCGAACATTAAACTGCGGGTGTTTCCATCGATGGACCGGCACAATCTCAAACGGCTGCTCGACGCGGGTCTGATGGTAACCATCAACTCCGACGATCCCGCGTATTTCGGAGGCTACGTCGCGGACAACTACCTCGCCGCGCAAAAGGCGCTGGGTCTGAGCCGCGACGACCTGCATCGAATCGCCGCCAACTCCTTCGCCGCATCGTTCATTTCCGATGAGACCCGGCGAACCTTGCAGGACGAACTTGACCGCTACCTCGACACGCACTGATCGGTATAGCTCCCCTCGCTACCTCCGCGCAGGCTAGGGTATAAGCGTTGCGGTGAAAAGATTTGCGAATTTTAGTAGCGCGGGGAGCCGCCGGAGGGATGGCGACCCAGCGGAGGTGGATGTGTTCGCGTGACGTGGTTGTTGCAGGCGATTATTCTGCTCCTCGATCTGACTCCGCTCAAAAGCGTTTTCAGCCGCATCTATGATCTCGGCGTCCGGCGCGTAGTCGCCGCGCTGTCGAGTCATCCCGGGATATCTTGCATCCTTGGAAGCGGATCGTATTTCGAGAAGCGGCCGACTTTTGGGTTGTCGGATGTCGACCTCATCATCGTTCTAAACGAGAGCGTCACCCGCGCCGATGCCTGCGCGCGCGAGATTGCCCATATCTATCAACGCCAGCAGTACATCTTCCGATTCCTTGGCGCATGGCAGGAAAAAGAAGCCAACCTGATCTATCTCTCCGATATCGCCGTCGGCTTTCCGGCGCCGGAATCGTTCCGCGTCCGCTATAAGCAGGGCCGCCTGGTGGCACTGTATGGCGAGCTGCCCGAAGGCATCGTGAGCGGAGGGATTACCCGCACCGAAGTGCTGGGGGAAATCGACACGCTGCTGCGATTCTCGCTGGTCGCCGACCCGCGTCATGTACGACGGCAGATTTTCTGGAAGCGCATCTTCACGAAGCTTTCCGGACTCGCGGACCTGATCGATCTGCCGGATCTGGCAAGCGCAATGCGCAAACGGATGGACCTGCGCTTCGCTGACGACGACGACACGCTAGTATTTTTCCGCGCAAGCGATCCCGATGCGATGTTTTCGCTCCAA
>Ga0074044_10004655_pt1 | contig 11305 bp, 10 predicted proteins | sample BogForMeECP23OM1_FD_94443 | JGI IMG/M metagenome (GOLD analysis project Ga0074044, IMG submission 94443) | Bog forest soil microbial communities from Calvert Island, British Columbia, Canada - Bog Forest MetaG ECP23OM1 | ecosystem: Environmental > Terrestrial > Soil > Wetlands ...
CAATGGCAATTTCGTTCTCGATACCGGTGCGCAATCCGAAGCCCTCGATCCAAACCTCCGCGAATTGGGCAGCATGCCAGGGCCAAACGCACTTAACATACTCGTCGATGTAGCCCATCACCTGAGCGCCATGCAGGGCCACAAAAGCCTGGTCTGGATCACCAGCGACAACGCGCTCGCCGACTGGAACCGGCTCTCCTTAAACCTCGACAAGGGCAGCAAATTCATCGAGCCCATTGCACTCAGGACGCAGGAGGCGATGAACAACGCGCATGTCAGCGTCTATCCGTTGGACGCCTCCAGGCTTGAGGCCTCGGTTATCAACGCCGACATCGGCCGCCGCAACGTGGAACTAACGCCTACTTTCCAGCGTTCCCCAACCCAAGAATCGCAGATGCAGGGTCCGGAAGCGTCTGCCGGCCCAACCTTGAATACATACGATGAGAACCACGACTATGGCACGCAGAGCCGCCTCTACGCCTCCATGCAACAGGACATGCATCCCATCTCAGGCGTCTTTCGCGAAGTGGCCGACGCCACCGGCGGCCGCACCTTCCGCCGCTCCAGCAACATCATCGGCGAACTCAATGACGTGGTCTCCGACGGTCACGCCACCTACCTGCTCGGCTTCTCACCCACCCAGCCGGCCGACGGCAAATACCATGTGCTGACGGTCAAACTCATCGGCCATCGCGATGCAAGCCTCCGCTTCCGTAGCGGCTATCAGTACGACAAGGAGCCAACCACCCTCAAGGAACGCTTCGCGCAAACCGTCTGGCAGCCCACCGATGCCAGCGAAATCACGGTCAGCACAAAGCTCGTCACGGATGCTTCCGGAAGCGCACTCCGCGTCACCGTCGCCGGATCGGATCTCGACCTCGCCCAGCAAAACGCGATCTGGGCCGGCAAGCTCGACATCTTCCTTGTTCAGCGCGATCAGGAAGCCGTGCGCGCCAAGGTCACAGGCCTCACCGTCGGCCTGCGTCTCAAGCCCGTAACCTATCAGCGCGCCATGAAAGAGGGACTCACCTTCGACGAACGTCTCGATGCGAAACAAGCCGGCGGCTCGCTGCGCGTCATCGTCATCGACATCAACTCCGGACGCATCGGCTCAGTCACCGTACCGACTGCCGCGCTTGTCGCCCAGCGATAGGCCTCAATCGCCACAGCCCTCAGTGCTCCACGCCGGGGTCCCCAAGACAGGTCTTCGTCTGTGGGGTGGTTACTCTTCGCGCAGCAGCACCAGGGGATCAACTTGGAGCGCGCGCTGCGCCGGAATCCACGTAGCGACCAGTCCAAGCAACGCCATCGCCAGCACCACGCCTGCCAGCACCACCGGGTCGCGCGGCGTAGCCTGATACACGATCGAGGCAAGTACCCGAGTCGCGAGTAGTCCCAGCACCAATCCTGCCGCGGACCCAAGGCTCAACAGCTTGACCGCGCGCCCTAACGCTGTACCCAGCACCTGGCTCCGCTTCGCCCCCAACGCCACACGGATGCCCAGCTCCCGCATCCGTTTGCTCACCGAATAAGCCGCCATGCCGAATATACCGATGATGGATAGGATCGCCCCCATCGCGCCCATCACGCCCAGCGCCATCGTAGCCACCTTCGCGGGAAACTGCACGACTTCCATCAATTGATTCCAGCTCTGAATGTCCACCGGCAGTCCCGCATCGAGTGCGCGGAGCTTCGCGCGCATCAGCTTCTGCATTTGTTCCGGATCGCGCCTCGACCGAACGATCAGATAACTCAGCGGATCGTCATAAAGCATCGATGGCATCAGAATGGCCGGCTCTCGATCTTCGGTCAGCGAAAGATACTTGCCGTCCTCGATAATGCCCACAATCTCAACCAGCGTTCCGTCGCCGATGCGGAAGTGTTTTCCCATCGCGCCATTCATGCTCCCAAACATCCGCAGCGCAAATTGGCGATTGGCCAACGCCGGCACCGGCGCGCTCTTGTCGTCACGCCACGTAAAATCTCGGCCGGCAAGCAGCGTCGTTCCCGCAGCCTTCAGGTACCCCGGGGAAACATTGAACCGGAACGGAGACAGCGCCACGCTCGACGCCGTCAGATCCCGCGTCTGCTCCGTGAACACTTTCTCGCGAAACGCAGCCGTATACACCAGCGGCGGATAGTTATTCACCAAACCCGCGGCTTCCACGCCCGGAATCGCCGTCATCGCGTCGATCATTCTCCGGTTGAATTGCGGAATCCGTTCGCCCGTGTAGCCTGCGTTGGCCAGATTCACGCCGGCCGTCATCACATTTGTTGGATCGAAACCGTAGCGTGCGTTCATGCTCCGCATCAGACCGCGCACCGCGACCAGCGAAGCCGTGACAAGCAGCGCGCAAATCGCGATCTGTGCCACCAGCAACACATCGCGCACCGTAACCTTGCGCCCCACTCGGATCATCGAGCCCACTTTCACTACCTCATAGGGGTTGGCTCGCATTACCTGCCGCACTGGCACGATCCCGAACAGGAATCCGCTCACCAGCGCGAGCGCTAGCGCGACTGCGTAGATGCGGGCGTCCATCGTCACCGGGATATGAATCGGCGCTCCCGCAAAAGGATGCCACGTGCTCAGCTTTCGCAAAAGCGGCATCCCTCCCAACACCCCCAGTGCTCCTCCGGCCAGCGAGATGAGCAACGCCTCGGTCAACAACTGCCGCAGAATTCTCTTACGGGTCGACCCCAGCGCCAGCCGCAGCGCAACTTCGCGCGCGCGGTCTGAAGCGTGAGCCGCAAACAAGCCGCCCAGGTTGGCGCAAGCGGCCAGCAGAATCATCGCGGCCAGCCCCATCAACGCCGCCACAAATCCGTGCACACCGTCGCTAAAGCCAGACAACCCTGTCCGCCCTACCACCATATGTTTCGCGTCAAATTCTTTTGGATACTCCTTCGCCAACTCCGCCGCCACACGATTGACATCCGCTTCCGCCTGCTCTCGTGTAACCCCCGGCTTCAAATGCCCGAACGTTTCGAACAGAGCTGCCGTATTCGTCCGCTCGGTCACCGAATTTCCGCCTATCGCCTCCTGCTCCATGAGCGGCAGGAAGAAATCCGGCGAAACAAACATGATTGTTCCGCGAAACTCCGGCGGCGTTACGCCGATCACCGTGAAGGGATGCTTATTGACGCGCACAACTCGCCCGATGATGCCGCGATCGTCCTGGAAGCGCGAGTGCCAATACCCGTAGCTCAGCACCAAATACGGCACGCTCCCAGGTCCGTGCTCGTCCGCTACTGTGTAGAGCCGGCCCAGGAATGGATGCACATCCAGCACTGTGAAGTAATTCCCCGTGGTCGAGAAACCTCCAGCCGCTTTTGGATCGTTGCCAGGGTCGATGGCTGTGCCCAGCGTAAAGTTAAACGCCGCCAGATCCTGAAAACTGTGGTTCCGGTCGCGTAGATCGGCGTAGCTCGGATACGACTGAAACCCTATATCGGCGCCGTATTCCGTTCCATACAGGCTCTTTGCGTCCGGCACGTCGAGCGTGTGGAGCACCAGCGCGTCCAGCACACCGAAGACGACCGCATTGGCCCCAATCGCCAGCGCCAGGGTCACGATCGCGGCAAAGGTGAACCCCTTCGACTTGCGGAGAATCCTCATCGCAAACTGCAAATCCTGAAGGAGCGTCTGCATGAAATGCCCGCCCAGCGCCTCGTAGCTTTCCTCTTTGTAGTGCTCGCGTCCGCCAAACTCAACGCGCGCACGCCGTACCGCGTCGGCTCGATTCAGACCACCGCGCTCCAGATCGTCCGCCCTGTGCTGGATGTGCGAGCGAAGTTCCTCGTCCATCTCCGCGCGCACCTTGGAACGCAGAAAGAGCGCCGCTATGCGAATGCGAATTGTGTCGAAGATCCTCATATTTTCTCCACTAGAGCGAACGTTCGATCTAACCCTTCATTCCTCGCGCAACAAAGCAAGCGGATTCACCTGCAGAGCTCGCTGTGCTGGAATCCATGTGGCCACCAGCCCCAGCAACGCCATGGCCAGCACCGCACCGCATAGCACCAGTGGATCGCGAGGCGACGCTTCATACACGATGAATGCCAACACCTTTGTAGCAAGAAGCCCTAGCACCAAACCCGCTGCAGAACCGAAGGCCAGCAGTTTAAATGCACGTCCCAAAGCTGCCGCCAGCACCTCTCTCCGCTGCGCGCCCAGCGCCACGCGAATCCCCAGTTCCTTCAACCGCCTGCTCACCGAGTAGGCCGCCATGCCAAAGATTCCCGTAATCGACAGCATCGCGCCCATCACGCCCAAAACTCCAAGCGACGCCGTCGCCATCCGCGATCCGAACAGCGCACCGTTCATCTCCTCATCCCACGTCTGGATAAACGACGGTAGTCCCGGATCCAGCCCCCGCAACTTGCTGCGGATCGCCGACGTCACTTGCTGCGAGTCGCGGCCCATATCGAGATTCGTCCGTATCACCATCCACGTGTCGCTCGCGGGAATCTGCAAAATGGACAAAAACATCGCAGGCTGCGGGTCTTCGGCAATGTTGGCGGTATACTTCCCGTCCTCAACAATGCCCACCACTTCGACACGCGTTCCATCCGGCATCTTGAAATGTTTGCCGACCGCGCCTCCCGCCGAGCCAAGGATCCTGCTCGCAAACTCCCGATTCACTACAGCCACATTTGGCGAATGCCTATCGTCGCGCCATGAGAAATTCCTTCCAGTCAGCAAGGCAGTCCCCGCGGCCTTGAAGTATTCGGGAGAAACCCTGAACGAGACGACCTGCGCAATGGCATTCGACGGGCGAAAATCCGTCGCCTTTTCCGAAAAAACATTCGAGACCGCCCAGCCCATATGCAATGGCGGCGTATCAACCAACCCCACGGAGATGACGCCCGGAATCGTCGCCATCGCGTCGATCATTCTTTTTTGCATGGCCGGCACGTCGTCGCCTTTATAGCCGGCCATCTCCAGATCCGTGTCCACCAGCATGGCGTTCTGCGGCTCGATACCCAGATTGGTGTGCATGGACCGCGCCAAGCCGCGTACCGCAACCATCGAAGACGTAACCAACACCCCGCAGATCGCTATCTGCACCACGAGCAAAACGTCGCGAACCGCAATGCCACGTCCCATTCGTGCGGTCGATCCCGCCTTCACCACCTCGTACGGATTCGTGCGCAGCACCTGCCTCACGGGAAGCGCACCAAAAAGTAATCCGCTGATCAGCGCCAGCACCAGAGCCACCACGTACACGGTGGCGTCCGGGTTCACGGGAATATTCATCGGGAATTGGGGAAACGGCTTCCATGCACTCAACCAGTGCAACACCATCACGCCGCCCCACAACCCCGCAGCGCCGCCGGCAAGCGAAATCAAGAAAGCTTCGGTAAACAGTTGCCGCAGAATCCGCGTGCGGCTTGACCCCAGCGCGAGCCGAAGCGCTACTTCGCGCGAACGATCCGCGGCACGCGCCGCAAAAAGGCTGCCCAAATTCGCACATGCAGCGAGCAAGATCAATCCAGCCAGCAGCATCAGCCCGACGAGAAATGCCCGTATCGCAGGAGCGAAGAAGTTGCCATGCAATCCCGGCCGCACCAGGATGAAACTCGCCTGGTCATCGTCCTTGGGATAGGCCTTGGTGAGATACGCGCCTATTGAGCTCAAGTCCGCATCCGCCTGTGCCCGCGTCACTCCCGGCTTCAAATGTCCCAGAATCTCAAATACCCAGCGGTTCCCGCGAGCGTTCAGGTCGGTCCAACCTGCCAGTTGCTGCTGATTCACAAGCGGCATGAAGAAATCGGGAGAGAAAAACAAGAGGGTCCCGTGGAACTCTGGCGGCGCCACGCCAAGGATCGTGAATGGATGCTTGTTCAGCCTGACTTCGCGCCCCACTGCGCCGGGATCATCCTGAAAATGGCCGTGCCAATACGAGTACGAGAGCACAATATACGGTGCGCTGTTCAGGCCATGCTCGTCCGACGCGTGCACGAACCGGCCAAGATAAGGCTGAATACCCAGCACATCAAAGTAATTCCCACTCACCCCATAAAGCCATACGTGAGAAGGATTTTTTCCGGTGTCGAATCCCGCCTGCAGAATTGTGTAAGCGGCCAGCCCATCGAAACTCCGATTACGATCGCGCAAATCGACATAGTCCGGATACGACTGCACGATATACGTATCTTTTCCCCGCTGCAGGGAATAGAGATCTTGCGAATGCGGCACATTCAAGGGGCGTAGAAACAGCCCGTTCAACACCGCAAACACTACTGAATTCGCGCCGATGGCCAATGCGAGGGTCGCAACCGCAGCGATTGCAAATCCCGGCGACTTCCGTAATACGCGCCCGCTGAAGCGCACATCTTGCACCGCCGTCTGCACGAAATTCCCGCCCAATGCTTCGTAGCTTTCCTCTTTGTAGCGTTCCCGCGCGCCAAACTCGATGTGCGCACGCCGTTCCGCCTCCACTCGGGCCAGCCCATCGCGTTGCAGATCGTCCGCGCGGTGATCGATATGCGAACGAAGCTCCGCGTCCACGTCTTCCGAGATTTCTGCACGGCGAAATAACCGCAACGCCGCAGACCGAAAATATGCCAGAAGATTCATACTTCCTCCGGTCTCGCAGCAAGCGCCGAAGTCATCGCCGCGGCTAGACGGTTCCACCCATCCTGTTCCTCGCGCAGCCGCTTCCGCCCCGCCGTCGTTAGCTCATAAAACTTCGCTCGGCGATTGTTATCGGAAATCCCCCAACTCGCCTTCAACAGTCCCTGACGAACCAGCCGAAACAACGCGGGATATAGCGCCCCCTGCTCAATCAGCAGCGCGCTGCCAGAAATCTGCCCAATGCGCAGCAGCACCCCATAGCCATGCAAAGGTCCGAGTGAGACGGCTTTCAAGATAAGAAGATCGAGTGTTCCGGGGAGTAGCTGCGCCTGGTCGCCCATGATGGTGGTTCTCCTAAGGTGATTAGGAGATTAGCCCCGCTCTCCTAAGCTGTCAAGGAGAATGAAAACACTTTGTGGCGAGCGGTCATTGACGATGTTGGGTGCCCCATCCAAGCTTGCTTGGGTGGGATCGATGCCTCGGTTCGCGAAAAACCGGAAGCTCCATGGAAAGAGCTCCTTTCAGCGGTTCGGGCAGTACCGCGGCGTCTTCACGCTCGCCACCACGACCCAGCCGTTATCGGCTCCGGGATGCGTCGAACAATGAACATCATGCACACCCGCCGCCCAGAATCCGTGCGAAATGTATGCCTGTCCATACGCATAAACAGCATCGTTCGCCCGCGCCATCACCACGCCATCGAGATCGTCGTTCGTCACCACCTGCACATTCACAGTCCGCCCAATCGGAAGCTGCACCGCAATCGTCGTGATGTGATGGTCGCCATGCGGTCCGCCCCGATGCGCACGTGTCGGCTCGATCGCAACCCCGCATACCATGATGTTGTCGACATCCCGCCTGCTCCCGGAATCAATCAGGTTCGCCAGCCCTTGATTCACCTGCGGCGTGCACCGCGACGGCACCGGCACATCGCGCGCTGCCAACGCCGGCCGCGTGGCAACAAGCAAAAAGACGAACAAGGCATACCGGATCAAGCGTCTCATGCGAAGCTCCATCGGAAAACCTTCCAGAACGCACCGATTCTACTCGGGCGAGTCGACAGCAGAATACTCGGCCGCGCTCGTTGGCATCTACAACGGCTGGAGTGCTATGGTGAGTCCCAAATGCCATTCGCGACCACAACAGAGGCGGGCGTTCCTATCCAGGGCCCCAGCGCCACACTCCTCTATGACGACTGGTATCCGGCCCTGCGCTTGGACACGCTCCGCAAGGGCAAACTGGCCAAGGCCATGCTTCTGAATATCCCGCTTGTACTGGGAAGGCTAAACAGCGGGGAACTGTTCGCGATGCGCGACAGTTGCCCGCACCGCGGAATTCCCCTCAGTGAAGGATGGTTCAACGGCCAGCGCGTCACCTGTCGCTATCACGGATGGGAATTCGAACCCTGCTCTGGCCGCTGTGAGCTCATCCCTTCGCTCTCCAGCCACGACCATCTCGACGCGACCAAGATCTACGCGACTGCATTCCCTTGTGAGGAGCGCGACGGCCACGCATGGGTCTTTATTCCCGGCCCGGGCTCGGGAAAACGTCCGCAGGGCGCGCAGCCCCGCGAAGCACCCGAACTGGCCAAATTCGGCCCGCGCTACCGCACCGCCTTCCTCACCGCAGACCTTCCCTGCAATGTCGACCACGGCATCATCGGCCTTATGGACCCAGCCCACGGCCCTTTCGTCCACCAGGCCTGGTGGTGGCGTTCGCGCGCCAGCATCCGCGAAAAAACCAAGCGCTTCGAGCCCATCCCAGAAGGCTTCCGCATGAGCGCCCACGCGCCCAGCGCCAACTCCGCTCCGTATAAGCTCCTCGGAGTCTACGGCCAACCCGTCGCAACCACCATAGACTTCACACTGCCCAACCGCCGCACCGAGATCATTCGCGCCGGCGACAAGTGGTTTTCCTCGCTCACCACCGTCACGCCCGTCACGGCGTCCACCTGTCGTATCGACGTCATCGCCGCCTGGAACGTCTTCTACTACGTGCCATTCCTCACGTCGATTGCCAAATTCTTCGGAGCGAAATTCGTCCGTCAAGATCAGCTCACCATGATCCAGCAGGCCGAAGGCCTCAAACACAACCCCAGCCTCATGCTCATCGACGATGCCGACAAACCCGCCAAATGGTATTTCGCCTTGAAGCAGGCCCGTCTCGATGCCGCAGCCAACGGCACGCCGCCCAGACACCCCATGGACGGCCCCCTCGAACTCCACTGGCGCAGCTGAATCACAGCAGCGCGTCGGCCTACACCCCCGTTGGGTGCCCCGTCCTAGCTCCGCTAGGGCGGGAAAGCACTCCCCAGTCCGCTATCACCCCCGAGCGCCCCCCAAAAAGGCAAGGGCCAAAGATCCTCCGATCCTCAGCCCGCAAATCCTCTCAGAGTTGGTGTCTTATCCCGCCTGCGCCTCGTCGTTTTCCGCCGCATCGTCTTCCTCGTCTTCACCCTCGACGGAAATCCGCAGGGAGCGCAGAAAATTCACATCATTCTTGGTGAAGGGCGCACCTTCAACCCCGCCTTCGGTGCCTGGCTCGGCGTCCTCGGTTTCCTTGGTCGCAACCTCGTTCAGGCCGATCGTCGCCTCCAGCATCAGCAACACATCGAAGCCGTGCCGCCGTATGTCCTGCACAACTCCCGCGATCTGCTCGCTCTCAATCACCGATTCGTGGATCGCCTCGCCAAGTTGTTGGATCAGTTCGCGCAGCTTTGATGTCACTTAAGCCTCCAGAACGTCGGCCAGCGCGACCTCATGCGCAGGGAGCGGCGTGGATTGTTCTACCTTACTGCCACAGCGGGCCGGGAGCAACTCAGGAGTGCACTGAAATTCGTGCAAGGCAGAGCGCCAGCCCCACTGTTACCATCATATCGAAATGAGACCTGAATCCCTCGGCCGCGTGCTCGGAATCGGGTTACGCGTGGCGGGCCGCGTTGCCGGCCAGCGCATCAGCGCCGCCGCGCAACCAGCCTTCTCTACTTCGGCTTCTGGTTCCTCGCCGCAAAGCCCCGGGGCCAACCCCACGATGACACAGCTCACAGGCAGAGCCAGCGGTGGCCTGGCACGCGGAGTAGGCGGATTTCTCAAGCCCTTCCGGCGCGTCGGCGGCATCCTCTGGCTCGAAGTCACAGGCGTCTTCTTCTTCCTGCCCGTTCTGGTCTTCACGCCCACGCTCTGGCGCACTCGCTTCAGCTATGCTCACGGCCCCGACCACCGTACCTTCATCGCCTCCGCCATTGTCGTCGTGATCTTTTTCTATCTTGGCGTCAGCTCTTTCTGGCGCGCCCGCCGCAAATAGCCGGCCGATCCGCGCTGACCCGGCGCATCGAGCACCACGCTTTCACGCGGCGTCCCGATCGCGTCGCACGACGATCCACGCCACCACGCCAACCAGCACGAATCCCACAAGAAACGTCCCAAAGCCTCCGTCCCGGGCACCATGTAAACCACTCATCCGAACCCAGCTCATCACGGCCAGCGTGTGCGTCATCGCCATCGTCGCTTCCTCGCATCGGCCCGCGTCCACCCAAGGCCGTACGCATTGAGACACAGACGATCCCGCTTAGTTTCTCTGCAAATCGACGTAAAGCAATCCAGGAAGAAAGGTCATACTTCAACTTCGCTTCCCGCCCCAGCGCGGTGCAATTGCGTAATTCAACTGCACCAGCACAATCGCCGCGATGCTCACCCACGTATGGAGAAAGCACAGCAGCGCACCCGCCGCGTAAAGCGACTGCGCAATCAAAATGCGCCGGCAAATGCTCCCGCGAACCGCTTCCGGCGTATCCGGCTTGATCAGCTCCGCGTGCGTCGCGTACGCCCAGCTCCAATACAGCATCGCACCAGGAACAAAAATGTTCAGCCAGTACAATCCCAGCGCCAGCCTGTATTCAATGAACTCCGCCAACAGGCGCGTGGACAACGGCATCAGCGTGATCGAGAAAAGAAATCCAAGATGAATCCAAGTCAGGTCGCGCGTGCCCTCGCCAATATGGTTCAACTGCGTCTGTTGTCCGGCCCAGAATATCCCCAGCGTCAGAAAACTCATGCCATACGTCAGCCATTGCGGTCCCATCGCGCACAACGCAGCCGCCAACTCCCGCTCGCTGTGAACTTGAGCCGCCGAGGGAATGTGCAGATCGAGCACCAGCAGCGTCATCGCCACGGCGAAAATCCCGTCGCTCAGCGCCGCCAGCCGCTCAAGATTCCGTCCCTGAATCCGATTGTAGAGTGTCGGCACTTGCTGCAAAATCCTCCTTGCCCACCAGATTTCTGATCGCTTGAACGATTAGCATCCCCGTGCCCCATCCTGTCATCCTGAGCGACCCTGAACGCAGCGAAGGGGAGTCGAAGGACCTGCTTTTTGATCTCTGGCGAAAGGGCGGAAGAGCACGAACCCTCATGTGCAAAATCACGGTGAGAAAAGAAGCAATTCAAATTCGTCTGTCACTCAGAATCGCGGCCAACGAGCGCGCTTCGTCGCCCGCGTCAGATGCCACACCGCAAGCCCCAGCGCCAGCGCCCCCAGCCCGAACGCCAACAGCGCCTCGCGCCCCGTATGAATCTTCCACCCACGATAAAACGCGACCCCCGCCGCCAAAAGCATGAGCATGCCTCGCGTCTGATCCATCCGCTCACCCCAATTGCGTATCGCGCAGCTCGCGGTTTTAAGCGCTCCGCGTTTGACCCCGCCCTATCCTCGTCCCTATCGTGGATAAAG
>Ga0074044_10004657_pt1 | contig 11302 bp, 6 predicted proteins | sample BogForMeECP23OM1_FD_94443 | JGI IMG/M metagenome (GOLD analysis project Ga0074044, IMG submission 94443) | Bog forest soil microbial communities from Calvert Island, British Columbia, Canada - Bog Forest MetaG ECP23OM1 | ecosystem: Environmental > Terrestrial > Soil > Wetlands ...
CCTTCGATCGCAACCACCTCGAGCCGCGCCCCAATGTGCCGTTCAGCATTGAACATTTTTGCCAACTCACCTAGCGTCATGCCGTGCCGCACCGGCTCGGGAAAGTAGTTGGTAAACTTCTCCTGCCCGACGCCGGAACTGGAATCGGAAACCGGTCCCTGTACAAACGACCCCGTAATCGGATTCGGCCGATCGAGAATGACCACTTCTACCGCTGCCTGCGCGGCTGCTTCCAGGAAATACCCCATCGTGGCTTGGTAGGTGTAAAAACGCGCGCCCACATCCGCCAGATCAATCACCACCGCATCCAGCCGTTTCAGCACGTCCAGCGGCGGACGGCGGGCCGCGTCGCTTGCTCCGTACACGCTGTAAACCGCGACTCCGGTCGCCGTATCCTTTGTATTTTTGACGTCGGTCGTGTCGAGCGTCCCGGTCACTCCATGCTCCGGACTGAAAATCGCTTCCAGCGAAATGCCGGGCACGCTTGCCAGCACGTCAATCGTCCGGCGGCCCTCCGCGTCCACGCCAGTCTGATTCGTCAACAGCCCGATACTGCGTGGAGCCCCGCCCCGGGCCGGATGCAGCGCCGCGAACTTCGTCTCCTCGAGCACATCAATCCCTGTCTTCGCCGTTCCGTTCCGCGCCGCCAGCCGGCGTGCCGCACTCTGCATTTCGTTGTAGCCAGTGATCGCTGCCACTCGCATCTTTTCCGCTTCAGCCGGATCGAGCGCCAGCGCTGCCGCCACCGCTGTCGCAACCTTGGTTCTAAGAGACGCCGCGCTTCCCTTCTCCTTCGCAGGCACTACATTCATGTGCACCGCGTTCGTCATCAGCACGATATAAGTGTTCGTCGCCGGATCAATCCACAGCGAAGTGCCCGTGAATCCAGTGTGCCCGTACCCCCCCACCGGCAACAGTTCGCCGCGATTGGTGGAAAGAGGAGAATCAATATCCCACCCGAATCCCCGCAGCGCCGTTGCATTGACGGGCTGCTGCGGCGCAGTCATCTTGGCAACCGTCGCCGAAGTCAGCACGCCTCGCCCGCCATCGAGCAAAGCCTGCGCAAAAATTGCCAGATCATCGGCGGTAGAAAATACTCCCGCGTGCCCCGCCACGCCACCCATACGGCGAGCCCTGGGATCGTGCACCACTCCACGCAGCAGGCGATGGTTTTCATCTTCTTCGGTGGGAGCGATGCGCGACTCCCACGACGGCGGAGGCAGGAAGCGCGTCTCCTTCATGCCCAGCGGTCCAAAAACATGCTTCGCCGCGTACGCATCGAGCGACTCACCCGAAAGCCGCTCGACAAGCGCTCCCAGTACGATGAAGTTGGTATCGCTATAAACAAACGCCGATCCCGGAGCCCGCTCGGGAACCTCCTCAAACGACATGCGATACGCCGCTTCCTTGCCTTCCCACGGTTTCGTCAAGTCCATATCCGGCGCAAGGCCGGAGTAGTGCACCAGCAATTGGCGGATGGTAATATCCTGCTTTTCGTTCTGCGCAAATTCAGGAAGGTACTTTGCCACCGGATCGTTCATGCGAAACTTCCCCTGCTCCCACAGCTGCATCACGGCCATGGTCGTTGCCATGACCTTGGTAAGCGACGCGCAGTCAAACACCGTATCGAGCGTCATCGCCTCGTGTCGCGGTTCAATCGCCCGGCTGCCGTACGCCTTCCGATAAACCACCTGCCCGTCATGGCCGATGACCACGACCGCACCCGGAATCTGCTGCTGGGCGATGGCGTCGTTGATGATGGGGTCGAGAACGGCGAGGCGCGAATCGAGCGGAGCTTGACCGAACCCTGTTGCCGAACACAGGAGAACAAGCGTCAGAATTATCGGTGTGAATTTCACTCTTCTTGTGACTGTACACGACGGTCAAGACAGCTCTCAAGCATCCTGACCGCTCTGGGGACCTCCTGGTAACTCGCGTTGTCAACATAGCCCCGTTGCCTGCGGACAGCTTCACAGCCATACTAGGCGGGTGGACTCGAAAGGCGTCGCGATACTCGCCGGAATATTCGCTTTTATTTTCGGCATCGCCGCCATTTTCGCCGTGTGGTGGTGGAGGAAGCAGCGCCAAGTCGAAGAGGCGCGCCAATGGCCCCGGACCGAGGCCACGGTCGAATCCGCCGCGCTCGAAACTACCGCTGAAAGCCGCGCTCTACGCCCCACGTGTAGCTTCTCCTACAAAGTCGCGGGAGAGTCTTATTCTGGCCGTTTTTCTCTGCTGCGGCCTAGAACTGTGGATCGCGAATCCCTGCTGCGGCGCATGGTAGGACACAAACTGCAGGTCCACTACGATCCGCAGCGTCCCGGGGTTTGGTTCATCCCTGACGAACTGATCGAGGGATGCAAGGTCGGGCAGAAGATGGGCCCGCACCTGATCGCGCTCTATCCCCGGTAACCACTTTGGGGTCGGATCACTTTGCCTCGGCCGCTTCAGTTTGCTATAACCCGAGCAGGCCTTTGAGATCGCCTTTGACCACGACCCAGAATCCGCCCGCCGGCTTTTCCTTCCTCGTGCGCAACCTGGTTGCGCAGGAGGATCGGTTTTGCGACGCTCTCGGCATCTTGGAAAGAGCTATCGCTGCCCGCGCCTTCCCTGCCTGTTCCCTCGCAGTCACGTTACGCGGAGAACTTGTCGCCCACAAGGCCCTCGGCCGCTTCACCTACGATCAGGCTTCGCCGGAAGTGACCACTTCGAATATCTTCGATCTCGCTTCGCTCACCAAAGTCCTCGCCACGACTGCCATGGCCATGATCCTCTACGAGCGCGGATTGCTCGACCTCGAAGCCCCAGTCACTGCCATCGTCCCAGAATTCGCCACTAGTGACCCTGGCCGCCGCGACATCACCGTGCGCATGCTGCTCGCACACAGTTCCGGCCTGCCGGCTTACGAAAAGCTTTTCCTGCGCGCCCAGACTCGCGAAGCCCTGCTGCGAGCCGCCTTCGCGACCCCGCTTGCCGACGCGCCCGGCACCCGCACCGCATACAGCGACATCGGCTTCATCATTCTCGGCGTCGCGCTCACGTCCCTCGCCGACGAATCGCTCGACGCGTTCTGCCAGCGCGAAGTCTTCGGACCGCTCGGCATGACGCACACGACTTTCAATCCCGTGCACGCCTTGAAAGACTCCATCCCGCCTACCGCCGACGATGGCAGCTTTCGCCACCGGATCATTCAAGGCGAGGTGCAGGACGAGAACGCGAGCGTCCTCGGCGGCGTTGCCCCACAGGCCGGCCTGTTCTCGACCGCCGAAGATCTTGCTATCTTCGCGCACGCTTTGCTCAACGGTGGACACCCCATCCTCCGCCGGTCGACGGTCGAACTTTTTTCGCGCCGTCAACCCGCAACCGAAGGCACTTCCCGCTCGCTGGGCTGGGACACGCCCTCGGCGCCCTCACAATCCGGAAAGTACTTCTCACCCCATTCCTTCGGACACCTCGGTTACACCGGCACGTCCCTATGGATCGATCAAGACCGCCAACTTTCGATAACTTTGCTGACCAACCGCACCTGGCCTGACTGCCAGAACCAGGCGATCAAGCAGGTACGTCCTGCGTTTCACGACGCGGTGATCGAATCGCTGGGGAAGAACGCTTGAAACGCAAAGCGTTGGATCGCAAGAGCGCGAATCGCAAAATAAGCAGCCTGGAACTCCGCCGCCTCGGCACCGAGAGAGCAAACTCCGCCTCCGCCGATCTCGATCGGAAGTCAGCGCTCGAAATCGCCCGGATCATCAACGCTGAAGACGCCAAAGTCGCCGGAGCGGTGAAACGTGCGCTCCCGCAAATCGCGCAGGCCATCGACCTGATCGCCACGGCGCTCTCCGAGGGCGGACGCCTCATCTACGTGGGTACTGGCACCAGCGGACGTATCGCAGCGCTCGACGCCGTCGAATGTCCGCCTACGTTCGACGTTGACCCGCGCCTGATTCAATTCATAATTTCCGGCGGCCCAAAAGCCCTGTCCGCGGCTGTAGAAGCCAGTGAAGACTCAAAACATCTAGGCCGCCAAGCCATCGCGAAAAAGAAGCCGACTCATAAAGATGTTGTCGTGGGCATAGCCGCCAGCGGACGCACTCCCTTCACCATCGCCGCCATCGAATACGCGCGCGCTCACGGCGCAAGTACTATTGCTGTCGTGTGCAACCCGAAGACCGCGCTCGGCAAAGCCGCACACGTCGCTATTGTTGCGGATGTCGGCGCGGAAGTGGTCGCCGGTTCGACACGCATGAAAGCCGGTACCGCGCAGAAAATGATTCTGAACATGCTCTCGACTGGGGCTATGACCCGTCTCGGTTACGTGTACGGCAACCTGATGGTCAACGTCCGCCCGAGGAACGTGAAGTTGATCGAACGCGGAGTGGGCATCGTGGAAAAAGCCGCCGGACTTGACCAACGCGCAGCACGCAAGCTTCTCGCCGCCGCCGGAGGTCTCGTCCCCATAGCCATGGTCATGGCTAAGGCCGGGGTGAACCGTGCTCGCGCGGTAGCTGCACTTGAGGAATCCTCTGGCCGGGTGCGCAAAGCCATCGCAGCCGCCAAGCAAAAGTGAAGGCCGGAGGCGCTCATTGCCCGGATTTGGGGAAGTTACAAACGGAACCACCGCTTTGAATTCCACGTCCCGTGCTTGCGCATTCCCCGCTAGAATATTCGTAGTGCCTCGCCTGCAAGGTTTATTCGCGGGGTATTCTCAGGAACTCACCACGACCAGAGTCACCTCCACATGGATAAGCTGGTAATCCGCGGCGGTAATCCCCTGCTGGGGACTGTACGAGTCAGTGGCGCGAAGAACGCCGCACTTCCTTGCATGGCGGCAGCCTTGCTCACCGACGAACCGGTGATTCTCGAAAACATTCCGCAGGTGCGCGATATCGAGACCACGCGCAAGCTGCTCGCCGCCATGGGCGCCGAAGTCGAACTGGGCTACGGACGCGCCCAACACCGCACTACTATCTGCGCGCGCACGCTCAACGCTCCCGAAGCCTCGTATGAATTGGTCAAGACCATGCGCGCCTCCACGCTCGTTCTGGGACCGCTGCTAGCCCGCTGTGGCCGTGCCCACGTCTCGCTGCCTGGCGGGTGCGCCATTGGCGCGCGCCCTATCGATCTGCATATCAAAGGGCTGGAACGTCTGGGCGCGAAGATCACGCAGGAGCATGGCTACGTCGAGGCCACCACTGACCCGCTTAAAGGGAACCGCCTGCATGGCGCCGAAATTGTCTTCGACAAAATTACCGTCACCGGCACCGAAGACCTGTTGATGGCCGCCACGCTTGCCGAGGGTGAGACCGTCATGCAGAATTGCGCCCGCGAACCTGAAGTCGCCGACCTCGCCGCGCTGCTCAACGCCATGGGCGCCAAAATTCACGGCGCGGGCACGTCTACGATCCGCGTGAAAGGCGTCAGCAAACTCCACGGCGCCAGGCACCGCATCATCCCCGACCGCATCGAAGCCGGGACCTTTATCATTGCCGCGGCCCTCACCGGCGGCGACGTCAACGTCACCGGATGCGACCCCGCGCACCTCACCGCCATCCTGCAAAAGCTCGCGGAGACTGGCGTGAAGACTTCGGTGAAGGCCGATTCCGTTCGCGTCATGGGCGATCAGCCGCTCGCGGCCGCCGATCTGAACACGGAAGAATATCCCGGCTTCCCCACCGACATGCAGGCGCAATATATGGCGCTCGCCACGCAGGCCGCGGGCACGTCGATCATCACGGAAAACATCTTCGAGAACCGCTTCATGCACGCGCAGGAACTGGTGCGCATGGGCGCGAACATCAAGATCGAAGGGCGCAGGGCTATTGTTCGCGGAGGAACTCCGCTCAGCGCCGCCGCTGTCCTCGCCTCGGACCTGCGCGCATCGGCCTCGCTCGTGCTCGCTGCCCTGGTCGCCGACGGCGAGACCATCATTGACCGCGTTTATCACCTGGATCGCGGCTACGAGAACATCGAAGAAAAGCTGAAAGCCGTGGGCGCCGAAATTCGCCGCGTGGGCAACATCTTCCCCAAACGAGCTGCAGCCCCCGCCCAGTCGTGAAGACATTCGTGAAGACAGTTGTCGAGTAGGATTAATCCCGCCAGAAGACGTGAAAAATTCCCGTCTGCAGGCTGTGCGGAAACTTGCGCATGACCTCCGCGCGTATCTCGGGGTTCATCGTGGAAGCGGGGAACAGCGGCTCTTCATTGATTACTACCAGTTTCAAATCATCGGATTGCAGTGCCTTCAGCACTTCCTCGGGTAAGGCGCCCCCATCGTCGCGGGTTACGTTCTTCAGCCCCGAGAGAAAATACAGCTCCGGACATTCATTACCCGCGTACATCAACCCGTTGGGCGAATGCTGCTGCAGAAAACGAATCAAGCCTTCATAATTCGCGGCGTAATTGATCCGTAATCCACCCGCTCGCTGCAGATGCAGTTCATCCATCCGTCCCACTTTATGGGTAAATTCATAAACGTAATCCGGAACCAGCATAACCACGCCAAAGAGCAGATAAAAAAACATCGCCGCGGCCAAGACATACGTGCCCGGTTGCCTTCTGGCGGTCGCAACAATCGCCACCGCAGCCAGCAGCGTCAGCGGCAACGAGTAGGACAAATAAATCGACGCGGCCCATGGATACTGCACCAGCGTGCACACCGCCGCCAGTGAAATCAGTAGCATGATGCGCTGCTGTTGGAGTTTGGTTGGGCCGCTCCGCTTGCCTGCCGTCAGCACGAACGCCGCGCCCAGCAACACCACCAGCGGAGTCAGCGTCGCAACTGAATACCATACTCCCAGGATGATCTGGTCTGACGCCTCAGCCTTCACCAGCATCACCGTCAAGCCCAGGGCGACAGCCGCGCTCACAAGCTTCCCTCGAAAATCGCGCAGGAACATCGCCGCCGCAACCAGGCCCACTAATGCCAGCGCGAATATGCTCTTTTCGACCGATATTGGACGAAGCAGCCCCAGTTCGATCGTGCGTGTGACTGCGCTTGACGTTACCCCCGAAAGAAACTGGCCGATCGCTCCCGAGCGCGCATACGGCACCAGGAAAACAATCACCGGGCTTATAACCCCGACGAGGAACGGAAGCGCCGCCCGGAATATTGTTTTGAATCGCTGCGCGGTGCCTGCCCGGACGCTCCGTTCTCCCAGCAAGATCAACCCCACCACCACGGCGGAGGGCAGCACGAAGTGGTATAACTCCGCCAGGCCCAACCGCGCGTGCAGGACATCTAGCAGAGTGGCCAGGAACAGGGACAGTGCGCTCACGCTGAACACGCGGTACGGCCAGCCGCGGTTCGAACTCTCACCCGCGCCGATATCGCTGGCACTTTCGCCGGCACTCTCGCTCTGTTCCAGAAAGGCCAGAAACAGAAACGCCCCGGCAACGTAGTACGCTCCAATCACCTTGATCAGGATCGACACGCCGCCGCACACTCCGGCGACAAACAGCCATCGCCGCGTCCGCGCATCCAGGTAGCGGAGTAGCGCCGCCGCCCCGAACGTGGCGAAGAACAGGTTGTACCAGGAAGGCATGGCCGCTGGATAATTCGGATAACCCCACGCCACTGCCAGCAGCGTGATCGCCCCCGCGGCCATCGCCGATGTAAAGCGCAGCGCAATGTAATAAACAGCCGGAAGCCATGCCAGGAAAAACAGAAACACGCAGATGCGGAGCGACATCAGATTCACGCCGAACGCTCGAAACGCCAGCGCATGAATAAAACTGAGGCCCCCGGTGTAGATCTCCGCAAAGTCGCGATGCGGAAGTTGCCCCTGCATGACTCGCAGCGCGCTTTGGCTAAGAGTCCCATCGTCGGACGGCGCCCAGCCCCGGCTGATGTGGAACCCGGCATACATTCCGGCAACTGCCATAACCACAGCCAACACTGTCAAACGAACGAGCCAGTTTTGGTCGGAGGCGAACGATGCGGCCTCTTTCTCGGCGCCCTCCAGCGGTTCCGCACTCTGCTCGTGAACTCTCATTTCCACGCGCAGCGCTTCTACGCTCGACGCCGGATCGATCAGTACCGACGGCTTCGCGGGAATTTCCTTGTTCACTTCGCCTCCAGCGCCGCGAGCCGCACTTTTGCTTCTTTACTGTCTGGATTCAGTTGCAATGCTTGCTGATACTCTGTCCGCGCGCCGGACACATTCCCGTTGCCTTCAAACGATACGGCCAGCCAATAGTGATAGTCCCAAACCTTCGGATCCATGGCCACCGCCTGCAGCAGGTAAGGCTGGGCCTCCGCGCTCCGTCCATCTTGCAAAAGCGCGCGCCCTAGAAAATGTTTCGGCGCCGCTTGCTCGGGCACTAACTGCACTGCGCGCGACAGCAATTTTTCTGCGTCCTGATACTGGCCATCAACCAGATGGATATTGCCGCAGTTGTAGAGCGCCGAATATAGATCTGGTTCCTTCCGCAAAATCTGCGAGCACAGCGCAAACGCCCGTTCATAATCACCCATTTCGCCATACAGTCCTGCGACTCCCGCCATCCCCACTTCCGATTTGGCGTAATCCGGATTCACACGGTCGAGCCAAACGCGACCTTCCTCAAATCGACCGGCGTGGATGTAGACTTCCGCCAGTGTCAGCGGCCCATAACCATACTCGGGATGGTCCCTTACCACCGCCTCCGCCAGCTCAATCGCGCGATCGTTCGCGCCGCCCTTGCTGTACTCTTTCGCCAAACCCACCATGGTGTAAGGGTTTCCCGGATAGAGCGATTGCCCGCGTAGCAGCACCATCAGATCGTTTGCCCAATACACCTGCTGTGCAATCGATGCGCACGCATAGCCACCGCACAACACGACCACCCCGCAAATCTGTACTGCCTGGACAGTCAAACCCTTAATGGACGGCAGCCGGCGCAGTCCCATAGCCGCCAGAATGGCGAATCCGATCGACGGCAAATACATGTAACGGTCGCGCACAAAATCGCCATTGCTGAAGTTTCGCAGATACAGCGCGGGCGCCAGGCCAATCAGCAACCACAATCCCGCAAAGGCCACCAGCGAATTCCCGGCGCGCCGATTCCAATACCACAACCCAATCAGCGCCGTCGCCAACAACGCTGCCGGCGCCACCACCTGGCTAAGGATTACGCCCGCGCCCGTAACATATGGGGTGTAATAGAGTCCCGTAATGCCGAACGGAACCAGCAACTGCCGCAGATAAATGGACATCACCAGCGGCAAAGTCCGCGCTACGTCCATCATGCTGTGATCGGGATTCGATGGCCCGGTTGTATGCACTAACGCGTGCCTGCGGAGCAGCGCGTAAGCGAGCGTCACCACCGCGTACGGGGCCGCCTCGATCACGGCGGCAACACCTCTTTTCACCGGCGACGACTTCTGTTCCACCGGGTTCAGCCACGCATAGATTCCCGCCAGCGCCGCGAACACTACCGCCATTTCCTTAGTCAGCAGCGCGCAGGCGAGTAGCACCAGCGACGCGAGCCACCATGCCGTTCTCTTCTTTCTCGCCGGGTCTCGCCCGTTAAGAAATGCCACGAAAGCCAGCGCCGCAAACGTCGTCACCATCGTGTCCGAAGCTGCGGAAACCCATGTGACCGGCTCAATATGCATCGGATGCAGCGCAAAAATCAGCGCTGCCAGCGCGGCCGTCCAGTACTCCAATCCCAGTCTCCACGCCAGCCAGAAGACGGCCAACACTGCCGCCACGTGCAGCAAAACCGCGCCCAGGTGCCATCCCCATGGCCGCAATCCGAACAGCGTGTAATTCAGCATTGACCACGCCACGAACAGTGGCCGGTAATACACCTGGTGGCGTGCCACGTGATACCACAAATCGCTGGTGAACGCCCGCGGCAGATTGCTCCATGTCCGGATGATCGGACTGTTCACAATCTGGGGCCAGTCGTCCCACACAAACTCAAAAGACAGCGAGCCGCTATAAAGCACAAACGTGACCAGTCCGAGCAATGGCAGCAGAATGCTCGGCCGTCGCAGATACTGGGCCAGCAATTCCAACGCGCCAGGTTCCGGATTTTCTGGTGTCCCGCTGATGTGTTTCGCGTCCAGAGTCGACACTCCGCCCTCAATCAGCCCATACTAAGCTCCCCCTCCTCTGAGCGCATGTTACTCAGGTTACCTAGGTGTGCCACTTATTCAGGCATTTCGTCCTCTTATTTATGCGACGATCATCCCATGGGGTCTGTCACAGGAGCCAAAACCGCCAAGGTGGCACCGCCGGTTTTGTGCGTCGATCTCGACGGCACTTTGATTCGAGGCAACGTGCTTTGGGAGTGCGTCCTCGTCCTCCTCAAAACCCACCCCATCGCGTTGTTGCTGCTACCCTTCTGGCTGCTTTCGGGACGCGCCTCGTTCAAGCGCAAGCTCGCCGCTAGGATCAAACTCGACCCGTCTCGTCTTCCCTATCGGCAGCAGGTTCTTGATCTTCTGCAGCGTGAAAAAGCCACCGGGCGCCGCATCGCGCTTGTGACCGCCGCCGACCACGAGCTAGCCGAAACAATTTCCAGTCATCTCGGCCTGTTCGACGAGGTCCATGCCAGCGACGGCGACCTTAACCTCAAGGGAGCGAACAAAGCTGCGCTTCTAGCCCAGCACTTTGCCGAGACCGGCTTCGAATACGTGGGCGACTCCCGCGCTGATATCGAAGTTTGGCGCGGCGCCCGAGGAGCTTACGTGGTGGGCACCGAAGCCCGCGCCGAGCAAGCCGCTGCGGTGACCACGCTCAAAGGGACGATCCTCGAACCGCGGGCACCGTTCCGCGCGTCGTGTCGCATGTGGGTTAACGCTTTGCGCGGGCACCACTGGGCGAAAAATCTCTTACTCTTCCTTCCGCTTGCGCTGTCCCACAATCTTGCCGCCGAGCCACTGGTGCGCACTCTCGTTGGCTTCGCGCTCTTCGGATGTTGCGCGTCTGGACTCTATATTCTCAATGATCTTCTCGATCTCCATTCCGATCGCGAGCATCCCTGGAAAAAAGGGCGGCCATTCGCCGCTGGCGAAATCTCGATTCCCGGAGGCTTAGTCGCCTCGTTCATCTTGCTGTCTGCCGCGCTCGGGCTCGGATTCTTTCTTGACGTGCAATTCGGCCTGGCTCTGGTCGGATACGCAGTACTTACCATGTTGTATTCGCTCTATTTGAAGAAGATTGCCCTGCTTGACGTCTTCATTCTCTCCAGTTTCTACAGCTTCCGCATTCTTGCCGGGGCGCTGATTTCCGGCACGCCACTGTCGCAGTGGTTTATCGCGTTCTCGATGTTTTTCTTTCTTAGTCTGGCGATGGCGAAACGTTACTCTGAGTTA
>Ga0074044_10004659_pt1 | contig 11295 bp, 9 predicted proteins | sample BogForMeECP23OM1_FD_94443 | JGI IMG/M metagenome (GOLD analysis project Ga0074044, IMG submission 94443) | Bog forest soil microbial communities from Calvert Island, British Columbia, Canada - Bog Forest MetaG ECP23OM1 | ecosystem: Environmental > Terrestrial > Soil > Wetlands ...
AGGTGGCGTCTATGCGAGCGGCAAGCCGGAGCCGGGCGTTGCCGGAGTGCCGGCATTTCGCTATCTACACAAGCCCGCGCCCGTAGCTCAGCTGGATAGAGCGCTGCCCTCCGAAGGCAGAGGCCGGGGGTTCGAATCCCTCCGGGCGCGCCAATAAAGTCAATGACGTCGTTGGCCAGATCAGCCGTGGACGCGGGCGCCGCGGTGGGCGCTCAGCTCCACCGCGCGGTCGGGAATGGTCAGCCGCAGCGTCGCCCCGATCGTGCCGTCGATCAGGTGGATTTCGCCGCCATGGGCGCGAGCGAGTTCGGCGGCGATGGCAAGGCCGAGGCCGACGCCGCCGGTGCGGGTCGAGCCCTGGAACGCCTCGAACAAATGCGCGCGCGCCTTCTCCGAGAAGCCGGGCCCGGTGTCGGACACCTCGATCACGACCACGGCGCCCTCGCGGCGCCCGGTGATCCGGATCTGGTCGCGGCCGGGATCGCGCGCCGCGCGGCTTTCCAGCGCCTGCACCGCATTACGCGCGAGATTGAGCAGGATGCGGAACAGCTGGTCATAGTCGGCCTCCACCACCAACCCGCGCTCGACCGCGCTGATCCAGCGGATCGGCGCATCGGGGCCGAGGCCGAGCGTCTCGTGCACCTCCTCGACCAGCGGCTCGAGCAGGATTTGCCGGCGCTCGGGCGGCGGCTCCTGCACGCGGCCATAAGACAACGTCGACTGGCAGAAGGCGATGGCGCGTTCCAGCGCGCGCATCAGCTTCGGCGCAAATCGCTGCACGCCGGGATCGGGCAGCTTCGCCAGCCGGTCGGAGAACAGTTGCGCCGAGGACAACAGGTTGCGCAGATCATGGTTGATCTTCGACACCGCAAGGCCGAGCGCGGCGAGCCGGCTCTTCTGGTGCAGCATCGAAGCAAGCTCGGTCTGCATGGTCGCAAGCTCGCGCTCGGCGATGCCGATCTCGTCCGCGCGGGCCGACGCCACGATGATGCGGTCGGGAATTTCCGGATCGGCGCGGAACGCCATCATATTGGCGGTGATCCGGCGCATCGGGCGCACGAACATGTAGAGCAGCGCAAGATAAACCAGCGCCGCGGTAATGCCGGAAATGACCAGCGAAAGCAGCAGGATGTCCACCGAATAGCGCAGCATCGCCTTGCGCAGCATCGGCTCGTCCATGACCAACTCGATGTATTCGCCGCCCATCGGTGCCGGGCCGACCACGCGCATAACATCGTCGCGCGTGTCGAGCATCATCTTGAACGCGTCGACGACCGAATCGAAGGCGCTGACGTTGCGCATATCGAACGTATCGGTAACCGGCGGCGGCATATCGCCGACCGCGAGCAGGCGGCGGCGCTCGCCCATCTTCATTGCGACGGCGCGCGCGCCGATGCTGTCGAGAATCTGCTTCGCGAGGCTGTCCGACACCACGCCATTCGGCGCGGCATCGAGCACGAGGGCTGCGGTGTAGCCCGTCGCCAGGCGGTCCTTCAGCCAGGTCACACGGAAATTGGCGACCGAGGGCACATAGATCAACACTTCCGCGATCATCACGAACAGGATCGTGAGGACGAGGAGTTTTACCGAAAGCCCAAAGCGCGGCCCCCGGACCGGCCCCGGCCGTGTGGCGGTTTCATCACTCATCGGCTAAGTCTCGCTGCCAGTCCCGTATTAACCAAGACGGCGCAGCCACCCTATGATGCGACGCACGTGGGAACTCGTCAAACCCCGCATGAAATAGGTCATGGCGGCGCGTTTTCCTACCTCGGCATAGGCCGGGTAGGGCACGACGAGGCCGGCAAAGGCGCGGATATTGAGCTTCTGGGTGATGGCCAGTGTCCAGGCGGTGATGTTTTCGCCGGCCGCGGCCCCCACGATCGTCGCGCCAAGAATATCGCCTCTGCGATCGGTAACTACCTTGATGTGGCCGTTCGTCGCTTGCGTGGTTTGGGCGCGGTCGTTCTCGCGGTAAGGCCAGCGCAGCACGCGAATGACGCCGGAATGCGCTCGCGCCTCATCCTCCAGAAGGCCAACCTGGGCGAGTTCGGGATCGGTATGGGTCACGGTCGGAATGGCTTGATGGTCCACACTGACCCGTTGGCGGAACAGCGCGTGACGGATCACAAGCTCCGCGTGATAGTTTGCGAGGTGCGTCAATTTGGGCCCGACCGTCACATCCCCGACCGCATAGACGCGCTTATTGGTCGTGCGCAGGCGCTTGTCGACGATGATGCCGTGCGGCTCGTAGCGGATGCCGGCGGCGTCGAGATCGAGCTTTTCGACATTCGGCCGGCGCCCCGTGGCGACGAGAAGGTGGCTGCCTTCGATGGTCTCGGCACCCGCGGGCGTCATAATGTCGATCGCGACGCGCGCCAGCGCGCGGCGCACGCGCGTGATCTCGACGCCACTACGCAGCTTGACGCCCTCGCGGTCGAGCGCATCGAGCACGATGGCCGCGCATTCGGGATCATCGCTCGCAAGCGGCGTCACCGCTTCGAGCACGGTGACCTCGGCGCCGAGCCGCCGGAAGGCCTGCGCCAGTTCGAGACCGACCGAGCCCGCGCCGATGACGATGAGGTGGCGGGGACAGTCCGTGAGATCGAACACGGTCGCATTGGTGACATGCGGCGTGTCGGCAAGTCCTGGGATCGCCGGCAGTGCGGGCGACGAGCCGGTCGCGATGACGAAACGGCGCGCCTTGATCGCAAAATCGCCGACGGCGACGGTGCGCGGATCTGAAAAACGCGCGATGCCCTCGATGACGCGCACGCCGAGACCGGCAAAGCGTTCGCGCGTATGGTTCGGCGCGACGGCGTTGACGACGTCGCGCAGGTAAGCCCTGACCGCGGCGAAATCGACGCCGAAGCGCACCGTCTTCAGGCCGAAGCGGGCGGCGTTGCGTATGACGTTGGTGCGCTCGGCCACCGCGACCAGCGCATTTGCCGGCATGTCGCCGCCATTGAGGCTCTCGCCGCCCATGCGGCCTTTTTCGATCAACACCACCGGTACGCCAAAGGCAGCGGCCGCCGATGCGGCTGCAAGGCCGCCCGCGCCTGCGCCGATCACGCAGATGTCAGGTTTGAGCTCCTGCGCCATCAGCCTGCTGAAGCCGCCGCGCGGCGCATCCGCAGGTACCACACGATCACAGGAACGAGCGCAGGGTCTTCATGGCTGCACATGGCACTCGCATTCCCGGAAGTCTCTGTCCCGTCACACATACTTAATACTTAATACACACCTCTATACAGCGGAAAACGGCACTTGGGAAAACGTCACGGCACAGCGGTTATTCCGCCAATCGAGGGTGTCGGTTCGGTCACATTGACGGGCCGGGAGGGCTTTCGTATAAGCCGCGCCAATCGCGCGCTGGCACACTGAATTCACGCGGCATCGAAATTCACGCGGCATCGACTTGGCCGATAAGGTGGCCGATCGACGAGCGGGCCGAAGCCGGGGCGCGCAGCGGAGACAAATCCCGTGAAACGGACCTACCAGCCGAGCAAATTGGTGCGCAAGCGCCGCCACGGCTTTCGCGCCCGGATGGCGACGAAGGGCGGTCGCAGGGTGCTTGCGGCGCGGCGTGCGCACGGGCGCAAGCGGCTTAGTGCGTGATCGAGGTGTTTTTTCCGTCGTTGCCATGGAGCGGTTGACACGCCGGACGGACTTTCGGGCCGCATCGACCGGCGTGAGGGCTTCCGCCAGCGCGTTCGTGTTGCAGGCGCGGCGGCGCGCCGAGGAAGGTCCGGTACGCGTCGGGTTCACGGTGTCGAAGCAAGTCGGCAATGCCGTGGAGCGCAACCGCGTGCGGCGTCGCTTGCGGGAGATTGTGAGGCTGACGGCCGACGGCGAGATGCGCATCGGCCACGATTACGTGCTGATCGGGCGGCGCGCAGCCCTCGCGCTGCCGCTCGGTGAGATGAGGCGGGAACTCGACGCGGCGCTCAGCCGAATTCATGCCGCCGAGCGCGGCGGACGCGGACGGCACGAGGGAACTGGTGGCGCCCGGGAGCGGCACCTACATGAAGCGGGATCGCCGCGGCCAAAGCCGCGTCAAAAACCGCGCAAGGGATGAGCATTGAATGGGCGAGCACAAGAACACCATCCTTGCCATCTTGCTGTCATTGCTCGTCGTGATCGGCTGGCAATATTTCGTCGGCTATCCGCAAATGGAAAAGCAGCGCCAGCAGGCAGTGCTCAAGCAGCAGGAGCAGTCGCAAACCCAGCCTGGCGCGACGCAGCCCAACGCGGGGCAGCCGGTGACACCGGAGGTTGGCATCCCGCCGGTGCCAGGCGCATCCGCTCCTTCCGCGCAGCCGCCGGCCGCCTCGCGCGAGGCGGTCATCGCCTCCTCGCCGCGCATCGCCATCGATACGCCGCGGCTCGGCGGCAGCGTCGACCTCAAGGGCGGCCGGATCGATGATCTGTCGCTCGAGCAATACCGCGAAACCGTCGATCCCAACTCGCCGGCGATCGTGCTGTTCTCGCCGTCGGGCGCGCCAGACGCCTTCTACGCGGAGTTTGGCTGGGTGGCCGCCTCGGGCACCACCGCAACAATGCCGGGACCGGACACGGTATGGCAGCAGGAGGGCAGCGGCACGCTCGGCATCGACCATCCGGTGATGCTGACCTACGACAACGGCCAGGGATTGATCTTCCGCCGCACCATCGCCGTGGACGACCACTATCTGTTCACCATCAAGGACGAGGTGCAGAACAAGGGCGCGAGTCCCGCTACGCTGTTTCCCTATGCGCTGATCTCGCGCCACGGCACCCCGAAGGTGCAGGGCTATTACATTTTGCATGAGGGCCTGATCGGCATGATGGGCGATCAGGGCCTGCAGGAAGAGACCTACAAAAAGATCGACGACAAAAAGAGCGAGAGCTGGGACGCCACCAACGCCTGGCTTGGCATCACCGATAAATACTGGGCGGCGGTGTTGTTGCCCGATACCGATGCCAAGGCGCGCGCGCGCTACTCCGCCACCGAGATCGGCGGGCTGAAAACCTATCAGGCCGATTATCTGCTGCAGCCGCAGACCATTGCGCCGGGTTCAACCGGTGCCGCCGACGCGCGGCTGTTCGCCGGCGCCAAGGAAGTCTCAGTGGTCGGCGTCAATTTTCCCCTGCCGATGGACGGCGGCTACAACGAGGCGCTCCATCTCAACCATTTCGATCTGTTGATTGACTGGGGCTGGTTCTACTTCATCACCAAGCCGATGTTCCTCGCCATCGACTACTTCTTCCACGTCGTCGGCAATTTCGGCATCGCTATCCTGATCGTCACGGTGCTGGTCAAGCTGCTGTTCTTCCCGCTTGCCAACAAGTCTTATGCCTCGATGGCGAAGATGAAGGCGGTGCAGCCGCAGATGGCGATGATCAAGGAGCGCTACGCCGACGACAAGATGAAGCAGCAGCAGGCGATGATGGAGCTCTACAAGAAGGAGCAGATCAATCCCGTTGCCGGCTGCCTGCCGATCGCGATTCAGATTCCGGTGTTCTTCTCGCTCTACAAGGTGCTGTTCATCACCATCGAGATGCGGCATGCACCGTTCTACGGCTGGATCCACGACCTCTCCGCGCCGGATCCGACCAACATCTTCTCGCTGTTCGGGCTCATCCCCGATCCGACGATGCTGCCGGTGATCGGCGCATTCCTGCACCTCGGCATCTGGCCGGCGATCATGGGCGTGACCATGTGGGTGCAGATGAAGCTCAATCCGGCGCCGCCCGATCCAACCCAGCAGATGATCTTTAACTGGATGCCGATCATCTTCACCTTCATGCTGGCGAATTTCCCGGCCGGCCTCGTCATCTACTGGGCGTGGAACAACTCGCTGTCGGTGCTGCAGCAGAGCGTGATCATGCACAAGCATGGCGCCAAGATCACGCTCTGGAATAATCTCAAAGGCACGTTTGTGAAGACGAAGCCGAAACCGAAGCAGCCGGCGGAGTAATTCGCGCACTGCTCTTCGCCCTTCGTCATGATCGGGCCAAAGGCGCGAAGCGCCGTCTTGGTGTCAAATTACACGGCCATCCACGCTTTGGAACTCGCTCTACCCATAAGACCTGGGTGCCTGGCACAGGTGTTTAGCCCGGAGACCTCGCGGCTTGGCTTGCCAATAGGCGTCTAAGCCTATAGCTATGGCGCGCGTCGCAGGCCGCATCGTCGGAGCGGCGTTTTTCCCGCGCGACGCGCGCCGCGCCCGTAGCTCAGCTGGATAGAGCACCAGACTACGAATCTGGGGGTCGGGAGTTCGAATCTCTCCGGGCGCGCCAAAAGTCCGATATTTGCCGAAAGAATTCCGCGGTCGGGAAACGTGCCATGCACCCCGCAAAATTCCCGGCAAGTCTAGGACTTCACCACGCCAACGCCCTCTCAAACGTACGCGGCTCCCGCGCCTGCGGCACGCGCGTCGTTTCGACACGTTGCCGTGCTATATTGATGTTGGCCAGTTTGATAAGGTTTGGCCGATCTGAGGGACGGCGAAGCCGGGTCGATACCGTGCCTGAAGAATCACTGCCCGCCGCAGAACCAAATGTGCAGTTGCCGTCGCGAAGCAGCGGCCAGATGCTCACGGTTATTTTCGCCTTGATTGCGGTTATCGCGATCGGAGCGGCGATTTATTTCTGGCGCGGGCAGCAAACGGCCGTGGTCCAACTCGCGGCGGCGCGGGCGGAAGCAAGCCGTGCCGAGCAGAACTTCAAGGCCGGCAAGGCCGCCATCGGTTCGATCGTTTCCAATCTCGCCGACAGTCTCGGCAATCCCGGGGGCATCCAGGCCCGGGATATGACCGCCATTCTGGCCCACGTCGAAAGCGTCATCGACACGCTGGCGACAAAGCCGGAGAGCGACCCAGACGTGCGGCGCAGCTGGGCTGCGATGTACGTCCAGTTGTCGGCAACCTATGTTGCTCTTGGCGAGACCAAGCTTGCCGTCGACAGTGCACGGAGAGGGATTGATATTTTCAGCGCGCTTGCTGCCGCCGAACCCAACAACGACGATATGCAAAGCGATGTCGGATTGAGCCTGGAAAAGCTCGCCGAGGCGTTGCGCGCCAGCGGCGAAAATAGCGGCGCAATCGCCGCCGATCGGAAGAGTTTGGACATTGCACGGACGCTCGCGGATAAGGAGCCCGGAAACAAGCAATTTCGGACCGACGTCGTGCTCGCGTTGTGGCGGCTGGCGTCAGCGGGCGACGATCCGCGCGCGCGGCTCACCGAGGCCCTCAAGATGCTGAACAACATGAAGCTGGCGGCCATGCTGACACCCGCTCAGGAAAAGTGGATCGAAACGATCGCAAGCGAGCTTTCGAAATTGTGATGACCGCGTGCCGTATGCTTGCGGCGCGACGAAGGTGCCGTCCATCATGCACAGAAGTAGCGCGGTGGTCCGAATTGCGGGACGCCCGAGGCGTCGGGACCCAACGGCGGTGCGCCCAATAGCCGCCCGGGCACATTGACGTTTAAGCAGTCGGCATGCGGTGAACGCCGCAGGGATGCTATTTTGTCGACTGGACGGGGGGCGGTGCGGTTCCGGCAGCCCTTTCGTCTGCGATGATTGGCTTTAGGCACTCGATGCCATAATCGGTGAAGGCTGGAACGCCATCTTCATCGACGCCGTAGACACGCAGGCAGCGGTCCTCGGGGAACATGTCGATTTGAAGGTCCCCTTCAATCTGACTGAATCAGGCGACTAGCAGTTGATGCGTTAGATCGGTCCTATTTGGCTACCCTAACGCACGACGCGAACGTTTGGATTTGCCGGCCCCGCGGTGAATTTGCGGTACTTCGACGCTTATTATCCGGTCAATCCTATCACAGCTTCTCAATGGCCACCTGGTAAGCTTGATGAAGAATTCGATATTGGCCTTCGAAAGCGTGCAGAAAGCAATCAATGCCGAGTTTGGGATGTTCGCGTGTCCCCGGCATGTAGCCCCATTGATAGTCGTCGAATATAATCATTCCGCCTTGCACCATCATCGGCCACATCAAGACCGCGTCGCAATAGACGTCGACGGATCGATGACTGCCATCGATATAAGCAACATCGAATTTTCGCCCGTCAATGCCGAGTTCGGCGAGCGCCACGTTCGACGACGCGCGGATTTTCTCAAGGCGTTCACCGAACCCAGCGACGTTGGCGTCGAAACGCCTTTCAAGATTGGAATCGAATTTTGTCCAGTCGATTCCGAACTCGGCAAGTTTCGGTGATGGTATCGTCAGCAAAGGTTCGCCGGTCGTATCAAACGTGTCGATGCATACAAGGCTCGCGCGCGGCAGATAGTTCAAGAAAAACAGGGCCGAAAGTCCTTCCCAGCAGCCCACCTCGATAATCCGCGTTGCCGTGCCGCAATACGGCTTGAGCAGTGTTGCCCAGAGGGGGAAGTTACCTGAGGTCCAGTCAGCACTGAACGTCTTTCCTTCGTAAATCGAAGCTAGAAGAACCGGCGAGAGGTCGTGTCGGCTTTCGGGCTGCCCGTCCATCCCAACCGATTCCCCTGACAAATCTTGAACTCAAGTGAATTATAGGGTTAGCTGAATTGGCGTCAACGCGGCTGCAGTAATAGGCCATCTCCGCAGCGCGATCGACGTCGGAAATGTCGACGTAAGCGCCGATGCCGCTGCGTTCGGTCCGGCAAATCTATGACCGCAAGCGATACGATGAACTTTGCGAGCGCGCCGGCGTTGCGGCCGACGAAATCTGGTTTCCGGCCTATAGAGTCAAGCCATTATGACGATTCCGACAAGCATGTCGAATTCATCGCACCGCGGAGTCAGCCTGTTTTCTTTCGGCGGAGCTTCCCTCCAACCATTCGGCAAGGAAATTGCGAAATTGGTCAACGTCGATTTCGTAGTCGGAAAAATGCAAGTGGTTTTCGTCTTGCCGCACGATCGGACCGGTCAGGACGGTGACGTCGAGGCTGATCTCGCTCAGGAGCCCAGTCAGGGTCGGCAAGCCCTCGGTATGAGTGTGGTTGAGGATGCAAAGCCGGGTCCCCGGTCGATTGAAAAAGCACAAGAACATCGCCGATCCGTCCGGGCCTAGCACGAAGCTCGCGTCCCGCACCAAACGGAATTGTTCGGCGAACGAGAGATCCTGCGGATGAGCAATCACGAAGCCGGCTTCACGTGCTATTTCCTCTATCGCGGAGGCATTGACGAGTTTCCTACGCCGAAGCGCTTTTCTGGACAGATAGACCTTATCAGGTCCACGCCGCTGTGGGATCGCGCGTTCCAACCGACATGCCATCTCCGTGAGGATCGGCGCGTAGACTGCGGGGTCAGAGGCGTATGGGTCCCACCGCTTGGTTATTTCCGGAAACCCGAGGTTTGAGCCAACCCAGAGCTCACGAACGCAGGTTGTCGAAAATATCGGCCGCTCAATAATATCGACGCCGTCAGGCGCCAGCAATTCGAGCGCCTGCCGATGCGAGTTTGGCATATTTGAATCGATCACGATCGGCACCGGCGGAAGGCACCCCGTCATTGACGCCATGACATATTTTGGCAGGTATTCCCCCATCCAATGCCCGAAAACCATTGCATTCGGGCCGGCCAAAGAATAAGCCCGCTCCAATTCGAGCCGATCCTCCGCGGGAACCAACATCCATGCGACCCACGCCTCCGGATCGCAAAAAAAGACCGACGGATCGAAATCGATGGTTGACCAATTGACATCCGAAAACTCGCGGGCTTTGACCAGCTCTAGTTCTTCGACATCGACAATGGCACTACCCTTGGCATGGATGATATCGGAACCGCCGCGAATGCGCGCATTGGATAAGCGGGTCAGGTAAACAGCGCGGGATGTGTTGCGCATGACGTGGTGGTCGCCATCGCCGATGACCTTGGGCGGCCGGATTTCGAACGCGATGCCGGACGCCGCTACGTCCACGCAGACTGAAGACTGCTGCGCTGCCGTGCGCAAGCTAAGTATCGGTGTGGCCTCGACGCGGTCTGCGTCGGGAAATTTTTCCCGCGGAATGAGCTGCCGCCATCGGGCAAATCCTGTTTCGGCTCCGAGCCGCTTCGCCAGACTACGCTTCAGCTCGGTCATCGACTGGTAGTCGAAATAAGGATTGAGCGCGAACCGGCGCACCAATTCCGTCTCGGCCGCTGTCAGATCCTGGCCGTCCATGCAAGGCTCGCTTGCGTATGCTCTAATCTGGGGAGTGGTCGACGTTCTTTGATCCGCTAAAATACATAGCCACACTAACCCTAAAGTCAAACGAGAACGGGCGCTCGAATGCTCGTCCTAGAGAGGCAGCCGCGTTAGCGACCCGGCGAAGGCGTCGCAATGGCGCCGGATCTCTCTCAGTCGGACATGGAACGCATGGTACGGGCCGTCGAAGTCGGTTCGTTAGAGGTTCCGCAAACCGCTTGATCCAAGCCTCTGTCGAACAGACCGCGGCGAGCCAGCGCTTGACCCGTCGGATCGATTCTATTTGGACAGCGTAAGATACGACGCGAACGTTTGGATTTGCCGCCCCGGGGTGAATTCGAGCCAATCTCGCTAACGGCGCTTGCCGCCGCGCCTGCGGGCGCCTATCCGATCCGGGATGATGGCTATTTACAAAAGCCGATTAAGTCGACTACTCGGAATTTTGGTGACTTCGGCCCGTGCACCGCGCACAACGCTCTCAGGAGGCACGCTGTGCATCAACATGCCGGAATTGAGCAGGACAGAGCCCTCGCCAATATCCACTCCGTGGCCCGCACCTGTCTGTGCTCCGAGATAGCACCGCGCACCGACCTTAGTTGCGCCGGCAATGGCAACCTGACCGGAGAGAAAACAATAGTCGCCGATGATCGCGTGGTGAGCAACCCAGCAGCTTGACCAAATGACAACTCCATCGCCGATCTCGGTGCAAGGTTGTATGACGCTCTGCTCCAAGATCACACACCCTTCCCCGATAAGGTCTGCGTAGACATGCGCATCCGGATGGATGAAGGACGCGAGTTTGTAGCCTCGCGCCTTCGCCTCCTGGTGGCGTTCCTGCCGGAGGCGATTGACCCGGGCGTAGCTCACTGGACCTAGAATTTCGTACTCTTCGGGGGAAAATTTCTGCTCAATGCTATTCCAAGGCACGAGCGGAAGCCCGTCGTAACTATTCGCGCCAGCATACTCCGGAGCAACAGTAAAACCGGCGACCTCGTGGTCGCTTTCGCGCTCCAGATAAACGCGCATCATTTGCGCCGCCTTGCCTGCACCAAAGATAACCACCTTAGCCATCTGACCTCCGTAAGGATGTTGCAACCGCCTGCGAGACTCCTCGTCGAGGGCAAAGGCGC
>Ga0074044_10004660_pt1 | contig 11294 bp, 15 predicted proteins | sample BogForMeECP23OM1_FD_94443 | JGI IMG/M metagenome (GOLD analysis project Ga0074044, IMG submission 94443) | Bog forest soil microbial communities from Calvert Island, British Columbia, Canada - Bog Forest MetaG ECP23OM1 | ecosystem: Environmental > Terrestrial > Soil > Wetlands ...
AATTTATGGCTGAGAAAAAAGCGAAAACCGCAGAAAAGAATCCTGGGGAGATCCAGCACAAGCACCTCTGTGGTGAATGCGGTGGCGACGGCAAAGTGACCAAGTTCGCCGGTTTCGGGCGCAAAGGTTTCTACGTAGTTTGCGAAAAAAATGCGGCCCACGTTGGCCGGCTTCGCTAGGTCACGATCCGGATGGGAGGCGTGAGCGAGATGGCGCGGACCAAAAAAACTGCGAAAGCCTCCAAGAAGGACAAGTACGGCAGCTTCGATGACCTGACGGAAGAAGCTGACGAAGATGCGGATCTTCCCAAGGACGAAGCCGGCAGGCGCAAGATCAAGCGCCAGTACACCGACCTGCTCGGCATCCGCATCGAGAAGCTGCGCGGCAGGATTCTCAATCGCGAGCGCATCAACAAGACCATCGAGGGCATCTACTACATCTGCGTCGATTGCCTGAAGGTGTGCCATTCGCTCGATGATGGCCTGACCGAAGATGCCAACAACCAGCAGAACATGTGTGCAGCATGCAGCAAGATTCGCGCGCAGGCTGCGGCGGCCGAGGCCAAAGCGGCTGCCAGCCCGGCGCATCCGCCGCGCTCGAGTTCGCGCAAACGGGCATCCGCCTGAGCCTTGCTCAATCGCAATCCCGACGAAATCCAAGCATAGGAAGGTAGATCAGAAGATCGATGGCACTGCAGCTAATTCCTCCCGGTATCAATCTGGACTTCGTCGGCAAGCGAAAGTTCTTCGTCGGTCTCTCGCTGATCATCAACATTGCTTCGATCATTCTACTCTTCACGGTGGGGCTCAATTACGGCGTGGATTTTTCCGGTGGCAGCGTGGCGCAGATCCGCATGACGCAAAAGACCAGCGGCGACAGTATCCGCAAGGCGCTGGTGCCGTTGGACTTGGGCGAAGTCTCGGTGCAAGACTTTGGCAGCAGCGGCCTGGAGTTCCTCGCTCGCTTCGAGAAGCCCAAGGGCATCGGCAGCATCGGGCCGCGTATTGAAGGCGCGCTGGATAAGGAATTCGGCCCCGGCAAGGGCAAGGTGGTCCGCGTCGAAACCGTCGGCGCCAAAGTCAGTAAGGACCTGAAGTTCGACGCCATCTCGGCAATCACCGTGGCAACCATCCTGATGGGCGTCTTTATCGCGATCCAGTTTCGCCACGTCAGTTGGAGCTTTGGCACCGGCGCGGTCATCGCGCTGGTTCACGATGTACTGGTAGTGATCCTGGCGTTGATCATCAGCCGCTTCGAGTTCGACCTCACGACGCTGGCGGCCTTGCTGACGGTGATCGGTTATTCGGTTCACGACACCATTATCGTGTCGGATCGAATCCGCGAGGATGCCAGCAAGCGCCGGCGCGAGACGCTCGCGACGGTGATGAATCGCGCGATTAACGAGACGCTCTCGCGCACCATCCTGACCTCGGGTACCGCGATAAGCGTGCTGATTGCGCTGCTCGCCCTGGGCGGCCCGATCCTGCGCCCGTCGGCTTTTACGTTGCTGGTCGGTTTCATTACCGGGACGTATTCGTCGGTCTATATAGCGGGCCCGGTGGTGTTGTTCTGGGAGAGCCGGGTGAATATCAAAACGCCGCGCCCGCCGAGCGCCCGCGCCGCATGAGCCTCTGGGCGACTGTTCCGTTCCATCGAGCACAGTTCCTCCCGTATCGATGAAATCTGAAAAAGATCCCTCTTTCTCCATTCGGTAGATGGGTGAAGAATATTAATGAGGGGGATCACTTGAAAAAATTAGAGCCGGCTAAATCGGTGACTGCTCCTGCCGATATCCCAAATAAATCGGAGCATCGGGCCGCGCATCGAGGACGATTGCTAATCGTCGAGGACTCGGAGAGCAGTCGCGCGATGATTTGCAATCATCTCCGCGAGGAGAATTTCGATTTCGATGAGGCGGACAACGGGGCAATCGCAGTCGAGAAGGTGAAGGTGAATCGCTACAGCCTCATCCTCATGGACATTAAGATGCCAATGATGGATGGGCACGAGGCGATGCGGCGCATTCGGCAGTGGGAAGAGGCGCGCGGCCTGACCCGTACCCCGATCATCGCGTTTACGGCGTCCTCCTTCGAGGAAGATGTACAGCAGGCCATCCAGAGTGGTGCTGATCTGCACGTCAGTAAACCGGTAAAGAAAGAGGCCTTGGCAGCCGCGATCAAGAGCTTGGCGCTTACCGAGGCCGCCCATGGCGATGCGCCGCTGAAACATTCGGTCGGCTAAGCGTCCTGCAGATCGGCGTTTTACCAAACGAAGCCGAATAACCCTTGAAAACACTGGACTTGCGATTTTCGATCATCGAAGATTGAGCAACTTTGGAGCTGAAAACCTCGCGCGGTGCCTACATCCTGACGCTGGCCAGAGAGCCTCAGGAGCTTTCCAATGGAACGCTACTGACACTGAGTCTGGAGCGGCGCGACGGGATCGAGAAGATGGCCCTCCAATGCCGTGTTGACAAGGTACTCGCCGTTTGTGATGAGCCCAACGTCATTCTTGCGAAGCTCGGCCATTGGATCGAGCGCGATTTTGAGATGACTCGCGAGGCAGCACTTAAGTCGATTCGCAGTGAACGCAAGCTGCTGGAAATCGTCTTCGATGAAGCGAACCGAGGCCCCTTCTGATGGAGATTCGACGCGCTGTCGATACCGACATTCCCGAGCTTGCGCGCCTGGTGCAGGGTATCGCTGCTTATCATGAGGCCGCTGACGATCGCGTCCGTTACGATTGGGACATCATACGCAAGTCCGCCGAATGGCTCACGGTCGTCCTCAAGCGGGACCATCATGGGGTATGGGTCGCCGATTTCGGCGACGGCAAGCTGGTTGGCTATCTATGGGTGCATCTGCGGCGTTATCGCGATGCGCGCATCCCGCCGGTATGGGGCTATATCGCACAAGCCTTCCTCGAGGAGGCATGGCGCGGGCAGGGCCTCATGCGGCCGATGCTCGATGGTGCCTGGGCGTGGTTTCGCGAGAAGGGCATGACTCACGTGACCCTGGGAGTCATTCATCGCAACTGGATTGGATCGTCGGCGTGGTACAAATTCGGCTTTGAGGATTACAATCACGAGCGCCTGCTAATCCTCAAAAAATGATGGGGGCGGGAGCTGGAGGCCAGAACGTGACCTCCAGCACCGCATGCGCGATTATTGGCCGTCGTGACGATCCTGGTAGATCTGCCGGCTTTCCGCGTTCTCTTCGTGATTGATCTGTTGCTGCTCGCCGCGCGTGATATGGCCGTTGTCCATGGCCGCGTCCTGGCGTTCCTGATTACGGATGCTTTGGTCCTCGGAATGAAGCTGCGCCGCTTCGCCGGCGTTCAGCTGATCGTGTCGCAGGCCGGCGTTGATGCGATGATCCTGGCGTCCGAGACGGCGGTTTACCTCTGCGCGCCGCGGATGGTGGTTTTGCCACTCGTCGGCGTGTCCGATTCCAGCAAACATGAAACCGCTGAGGGTCAAAGCGGCGAAAATCGAGGCGATAGTCTTGGTACGTTTCATAACTCGCTCCTTGAGCTTTAAGAAGTTGGCCACCCGGGAATGTTGGCGGCGTCTATGGGCTATATACGAAAGCTGGGCGTACTCCGTTTACCTCTCCGCTTCGCTGCAGCCATCGCGTTGGAGGGACGCATAAGCTGGTTAGACGAACGTGGGTATCCCGACTTCAAACCGGCGGCGAAGAAAAGCGACGGCTCGCCGTCGGTCACGAATCGCATCATGGGCGGATGATCGGGCGCATCAGTTGAGCTTAATTCCGCTTGACATCGATCACGGTTCGTCTTAATAGACCAGATCCGTCGACTATTGTTCCGATCTCCTCGATGTCCCCGTTTCCATTGAAGATCAGCCTCGGGATGGCTATATTCGACTTGTAAGGTCCACTATTATTTGCGAGTATTAGTTCAGGAAATCAGCGATGCCTAAGTTGCCCATCTACATGGATAATCACGCGACGACTCCGGTCGATCTGCGCGTAATGGAAACGATGCTCCCGTACTTCACCGAGAAGTTCGGCAACGCCGCCAGCCGCAATCACAGCTTTGGCTGGGAAGCGGAAGAGGCTGTCGATCGCGCGCGCAACCAGATCGCGGCGCTCATCGGTGGCAAGTCCAAGGAAATCATTTTCACCAGCGGGGCCACCGAGTCGGACAACCTCGCGATCAAGGGCGTCCTCGAATTCTACAAAGACAAGGGCAACCACATCATCACTTGCGTCACCGAGCATAAGGCGGTGCTCGACAGTTGCCGTACGCTGGAGCGCAATGGCAAGGCGACGGTGACTTATCTCAAGGTCGACAAGTACGGCATGGTCGACCCTGACGAGGTTCGCAAGGCCATCACCGACAAGACCGTGCTCATCTCGATCATGTACGCCAACAATGAGATCGGCACGATTCATCCAATTCGCGAGATCGGTAAGATCGCGAAAGAGAAGGGCGTCATCTTTCATTGCGATGGAGTTCAGGCGGCCGGCAAGATTCCACTCGATGTGGAAAAAGACGGCATCGATCTGTTCGCGATGAGCGCACACAAGATTTACGGGCCCAAGGGCGTCGGCGCGCTATGGGTTCGCGCGAAGGGCCCACGCGTGCGCCTCACGCCGATTATCGATGGTGGCGGGCATGAGCGTGGAATGCGCAGCGGCACCCTCAATGTTACCGGCATCGTCGGCTTTGGTAAGGCGTGCGAAATCGCGCAACACGATATGGCCGACGAGAACGTCAAGCTGCTGGAACTGCGCAACAAGCTGCAGGCCGGGTTGTTCGAGCGCCTCGACGAGATTTATCTCAATGGGCATCCGACGGAGCGGTTGCCGGGAAACCTGAACGTCAGCTTTGCGTATGTTGAAGGCGAGTCCTTGTTGATGGGTATCAACGATATTGCCGTCAGCTCCGGTTCCGCCTGCACCTCGGCGACGTTGGAACCCTCATACGTGATTCGCGCGCTGGGAGTGAATGAAGAACTGGCGCACAGCTCGATTCGCTTCGGCATCGGGCGTTTCAATACCGAAGATGAAGTCGATTACGTGACTGACCGCGTATCGAAGGAAGTGAACCGGCTGCGCGAAATGTCGCCGCTGTACGAGATGGCGAAAGAAGGAATCGATCTCAAATCCGTCCAATGGAAGGCGGAATAGCGATAGGGCGGACGGAGATAAATCATGGCTTATTCAGAAAAGGTTCTTGACCATTACAATAATCCGCGCAACGTCGGCAGCTTCGACAAGAACGCCTCCGATGTCGGCACCGGAATCGTCGGCGCGCCGGAATGCGGCGACGTGATGAAGCTGCAACTGAAGATCGACGACCTCGGCGTCATCCAGGACGCCAAGTTCAAGACCTTCGGATGCGGCAGCGCGATTGCCAGCTCCAGCTACGTCACCGAGTTGGTCAAGGGCAAGCACATCGACGAAGCGATGACGATTAAGAACACCGTCATTGTCAAGGAATTAAACCTGCCGCCGGTGAAGATTCATTGCTCGGTGTTGGCCGAAGACGCCATCAAGGCGGCGATCACCGACTGGCGCAAGCGCAAGGGCGAGCCGGCCGAGGCTGAAGAGAAGAAGGCGCAAGCGAAGTAATTTGCCATGCTGACACTGTCGGAAAACGCGGTCCGCAAAATCAAGACGCTGGTTGCCGAGAAGGGCGATGAGGCCGGGCTGCGTGTAAAAGTCGTCGGTGGCGGATGCTCCGGTTTGTCATACCGGATGGAAATCGATTCCGCGAAAGAGCGTGACAAGATTTTCGAGCGCGACGGCGCCAAACTGATTGTCGACAAGAAAAGCTTTTTGTATCTGAACGGCTCCGAGCTGGATTATTCGGAAGAGTTGATGTCGGCCGGCTTCAAGCTGGTGAATCCGAACGTCAAGCGAAGTTGTGGATGTGGGGAATCGTTCGTCGTCTGACGGCATTCCATGCCGGCGGGGCACTGCGCTATCGAAACAATGAGGGCGCTCCCGATGGTCGCGAACGAGGCGGTTGAGGGGTGGCGGGGAATCCGCCTTATAGAAAATAACACTCGAAAATGATCCAATGCCCTTCATGCGCGCGGCCGCAGGAGCCGCGCTTGATTTGCGCTTCATGCGACAGCCCGCTTCCAGTGCCGGCTGATCTCGATTGCTTCAGCGCGCTGGGATTTCCACGCCGCCTCACTATCGATACCGATGCGCTCGAAACTTCCTACCATGAGCTCGGGCGCAAGATTCATCCTGACCGCTTCGCTTCCAGCGCGCCCAATGTCCGCGCGCTGAGTCTCTCGGGCACCGCGCTACTGACCCGCAGCTATCGCACGCTGCGCGATCCGGTATCGCGCGGGCTCTACTGGCTGGAGCTCAAGGGTGAGAAGCTGGCGGAGAACAACAAGAACGTTCCGCCCGATTTGGCTGAAACGGTTTTCGAGGTTCAGGAGCAGCTTTCTGATCTGCGCGATGCCAGCGGCGATGCAGCGATCGAGCTGCGCAGCGAAGTCGAGCAGCGTCGCGTCGAGGTTTCTTCCGCCATGGAAGAGCTAGGCGCGCAGTTAGCGCGCAACTTTTCGCGCTGGGATGCGTCTACCAGCAGCAATGGCGGCAACGACAATCGCAACCTGGTTGCTGAGCTGAAGGCGATCCTTTCCAAAATCGCATACCTGCGAACTTTGCTCCGCGATATCGATCGCGGGTTGGAAACCTTACGCGCGGCGTAACGTCTAATTAACGATGGCGCGAATTTACGGCATAGATCTCGGCACCACCAACAGTCTCATCGCTGTCATGGATGGCGAGGCGGCACGGGTGCTCGCCGATCCCAAAACCGGGGCAACGATTCTGCCCTCGGTAGTCGCGATCGCGCCCGAAGGCGAGGTCTACGTCGGCGACCAGGCGATCGAGGTCGAGCCGCGCCTGGCGTTGAAGAACGACGGCGTGATCCATGCGACCGGTTTTTCCGGTGGCGATATGGGCGCCGTGATTCGATCCGTCAAGCGCTACATGGGTCTCGGCAGCAGCGAGATTGCGCCCGCGGATCAGGCGCGTTATACCTTTGCCGATTTGACCGGACCGGTCGTGCGATTCCAGGTCGCCAGACGCGCCTATACCGCCTCGCAAATCTCGGCCGAAATTTTGCGCGCGCTCAAGCAGCGCGCCGAAACTGCGCTGCCGAGTGAAAAAGTCGAGCGCGTCGTCATTACCGTGCCTGCGTATTTTAATGACGGTCAGCGCCAGGCCACCAAGGATGCGGGACGGCTTGCCGGTCTCGAGGTGGTTCGACTGGTAAACGAACCGACCGCCGCCTCGCTCGCATATGGTTTGCAGAAGCTCACCGAGGGCCGCGTCGCGGTTTATGATTTCGGTGGCGGCACCTTCGACATTTCCATCCTCAATGTTAAGGGCGGTGTGTTCGAGGTTCTCTCGACCAATGGCGATACGCATCTTGGTGGAGACGACATCGATGCTGCTCTGGTGAACTGGTTTCTCGCCGATCTGCCCGAGAGCATTCGCACCGAACGCCACATTTGGAACAGCGCGCGCCGAATCGCTGAAGATGCCAAACAAAAACTTAGCTCGGCTGAACAAACCGAACTAATACTGGAGATTCCCCCGGACCTGAGTCTGCGCGAGAAGCTGACTCGTACTCATCTCGAAGAGCTCGCGAAGCCATTCATAGCACGCACGCTCGAACGCTGTCGTCTTGCGCTCAAGGACGCGAAGCTAGAGCCTCCGCAAATCGATGCCGTGGTTCTCGTCGGCGGATCGACCCGGATGCCGATGGTGCGCCGTGAAGTGGCCAGGATGTTCGGCCGTGAGCCGCTATGTTCCATCAATCCCGATGAAGTTGTGGCTCTAGGCGCCGCAGTTCAGGCCGGGGTGCTGATGGGCACCCAGCGCGACATGCTGCTCCTCGACGTGGTCCCGCTGTCGCTCGGAATCGAGACCGTCGGCGGTGTGATGGAAAGGATTATCCACAGGAATACCACCATCCCGACCAGCGTCACCGAGATGTTCACCACTGCGGTGGACAATCAAACCCACGTCGATGTCCATGTTTTACAGGGCGAACGTGAGATGGCCAAGGATTCCCGCAGCTTGGCGCGCTTCAAATTGGGTCCTTTAGAGGGTCAACCCGCTGGATACCCGAAGATCGCGGTCACTTTCCTCATCGATGCAAACGGGATACTTAATGTGACGGCGCGCGACGAGCGCACGGGCCGCGAGCATTCGGTTGACATCAAACCCAGTTATGGGTTGACCGACGATGAGATCGAAAAAATGCTCGAAGAGGCCATCGATTTAGGTGAGCAGGACCTCGAGGAGCGCCTGCTTATCGTAGCTCGCAACGACGCCCATCAGATTCTGGCCGCGCTGAGCAAGCAGCTTGCGGAATGGGGCCATCTGGTGAGTGCGGACGAGCGCGCGGCGGTCGAGAGGTTGGCGGGGCGGTTGGCGGAGGCGGAAAAGGGCACCGATCGCGAACTAATAGCGAAATTAGTCGAAGACCTGAACGCGGCGACGACTCCGTTCGCGGAACGGATTATGGACGCTGCTATCAAGCAGGCTTTGGAAAAGAAATCAGTTGAAGAACTGTCATAAAGACTTAGGTTTAAGGGCATAGGCAAATGGGACTGAAATGGGATCAGGCGGAAGAGATTGCGGAGGTTCTTATGGAGAATCACCCGGGCCTCGATCCGCTCCAAGCCCGTTTCACGGACCTGCGCCAGTGGACCATCGATCTTGACGAGTTTGATGACGAGCCGTCGGGAAGCACGGAAGGCAAGTTAGAGGCCATACAAATGGCCTGGAGCGAAATCTACAAGGAGCAATACGGAGACGACTCAGAGTAGCTCTTTCGAATAAAAAGAGCAGGTTTTACGTCTCTTAGCTGACCTTTCAGGAGGTGGTGGGGATGGTGACCGGTGAGAGCCTGAGAGCCGACCAAGAAGGTAAAATGGAAAAGGAAACACTAGACGAAAAGTTGCCGGGGCTGTTTGAGCCCGACACCCTTCTGCCGATTCAGTACTTCGAGGCGATGCGTCGCAAGCATCTCCTCGAGGGCGAGAAGCGCCTGATTTTGAGCGTGCTCGAAGATGCAGTCGAATGCTTCATGAAGTGCATCGACTCGGCCACCAATAAGGGTCAGCGGCTGTTCCGCGACGCCGATGAGTGGATCAACCTCGAAGACAAGCGCTGGGTGTTTTCCTTCGACAACGTATGCGACATGCTCGACATCAACGCCGAGTACATGCGCGCCGGACTGCGCCGCTGGAAAGAAAAGAAGCTCATCGCTATCCAGCGCCGTAACGAGGAACGCGCGCAGCAGCAGGCCTTCGCTGAAGCCCAGGCTTTACTGCCCGAGGCGGAGCGTCAGCCAGTGGCGATCGCGCCGGCCCCGGTGCTCGAAGTGAAGCACGTGGCCAAGCCCGCGCCGATGATGCATGGGCGGCGCAAGAGCGAACCCGCGCGGGTCGCCTCGCGCTCGCATTCGAAGCTGCGCAAGGCGCGCGCCTGAGCGCCTCCTCAATAACCCAGTCATAGTTGGTTGAAATGCGATGCGGCACTCCTGCCGCATCGTTGTGCTTCGATAGCCTACGATTTGTAGGATAATCCTACAGCTTAGCGGCGAGCAAAATCGGTCGCGAGGAGATTCACTTTGCCGGCGAAGTCCTCGAGGTCGACCTCGGTGGTTTCCAGCACACGCGCCACCATTCCCCAGAATCCAATCGACATCACCAGCTCGACGATCTCCGCCGCGCCCATATGTTTTTTGAGCTCGGCGACCGTCGCCGGGCTGCCCTTGACGTTGCGCGCGACCTCATCGGTGAACTTGATGACGAGGCTCTCGAGCTCGTTGAAGCAGGTCGCCCGCTCCGGATGATCCATCGCCGCGATCTGCGCCTCGCTGACGCCGACCGCTTCCGCAATCGGCACGTGCTGGGTCCATTCGTAAACCGATTTGCTCACCTTGGCGGTCCGCAGGATCGCGATCTCGCGCAGCTTGGCGTCGAGCTTGCCGCGCGTGAGCAGCGAGTTGCCCAGCATCGAGAACGGGTAGAACGCGGCGTCCGAATTGGCAATCATCCGCGCGACATTCATTTTGACCGTGCCGCGATTGAGGATCTCGCGGGTCTTGGCGGGAGCCTTGCTCTCGTCGACATAGGGTAGCAGCGCCATCGGAGTCTTCCTCCTGCGAAGTAGGGTGTGTCGATCGCGACGCTAGTACCCTCGGCGCCCAGTCTGCAAACGCTACCGGGCGCGCGCGGGAAAAACCGCCCTAAATCTCGGATCGACCAGCAGCGCGCCAATCGCGCGGGAGAGCGCCACCGAGAGCGATTCGGCCGGATCGGTTTCGAGCGGAAAGAAGACTTCGCCACCCGCCGGCTTCGGCGGTTCGTCTTCCATGCCGGTAATCTCATTGGTGTAGACGATTGCGCCGTCACGCCGCTGCAGCGTGTACTTAAGTTTCACCCGTGAGGCCATCGTGAAGTATTGCCCGTGGATGGTTTGCTGTGCGGCAAAATTTTGTTCGAAGGTGATCTGCTGCAACTCGCAGGTGAGCATCACGTCGATGCCGTTTTGCAGTTCCTTTGCCGCGATGACCGATGCGAGGGCGATCGGTTTAAGCCCCGCATCGGCGAGGCTAGTCATCAGCGCGTCGCGCACTACCGGTCCCGCTTCCGAAATCCGCACAACTTGTTGGATATGACCCGATGGATCATAGACCGCGCCCACCTCATGAGTTCCCGATGCGAGGTCGCCGCCGACTGGTGCGACAGCGAGGTTGGCGGGAAGGAAAATCGCGCGCGTTCCCGGAACGAATCCGCTCAGATAGTGCAGCTTGATGACCTCGCGCCGCGCGCATCCAGAAATGGCGCACCAACTGACGAGCGCGAGAAACCATGCGATGCGGCGCAAGAGTCTTGTCGACACAAGCTAGGGGTCGGGCCGCGGAGCTACGGTCTCGCCTTTTTCGCGCCACCAGAAAAACCACAACCCGAAGCAGAGCAGGAAGGCCACCAGCGCGATCCATCGTTGCGCATGATGCGCGATTTCCGTGATCCGATAGAGTTCGTCGCCGACCAGGTATCCGATGGTGACGACTGTCGTGCACCATACGATCGCGCCGAGCAGATTCCATCCGAGGAAGCGCAGGAACGGCATCCCGGCCGCCCCGGCCATCGGACCGGCCATGAAGCGCACGCCGGCGATGAAGCGCGCCATAAAGACCGCCTTGCTGCCATGGGTATGGAAGAAGATCTGGAGACGCTCATAACGGTGGCGCATAGACGTGAATCGGGCGGTGAGTCG
>Ga0074044_10004661_pt1 | contig 11292 bp, 14 predicted proteins | sample BogForMeECP23OM1_FD_94443 | JGI IMG/M metagenome (GOLD analysis project Ga0074044, IMG submission 94443) | Bog forest soil microbial communities from Calvert Island, British Columbia, Canada - Bog Forest MetaG ECP23OM1 | ecosystem: Environmental > Terrestrial > Soil > Wetlands ...
AAATGCTATTCAGTTCGTACTCGGGAGTCATTACTTTCTTCCCCGACCAGGTTGCGGACAATCCATACGTGCCTCCTGTGGTTCTTACGGACTTCCTACTATTTGGAAAACCTGTTCCCATCGAAGGGAAATCTCCACTCAAACAGTCGATCTCTGCGACGAAATCGCTTACTCTGACCCACGTCCAGAGTATCTTCACGCTCGAGTTCTCGGCGCTCAGTTATGCCAGCCCGGAACGAAATCGCTATCGCTACCGACTGGAGCCGCTGGAAACCAAATGGAACGAGGCGGACAGTGGCCGACGATTTGCGACGTATACGACGCTCTCGCCGGGTCAGTATGTGTTTCGGGTCCAAGGCAGCAATAACCGGGGCATATGGAACGAGGACGGAGTGAGCGTGCGTATCCGGATTCTGCCCCCGTGGTGGGGCACATGGTGGTTCAGCGCGTTGTCCGTGGCCGCTTTTCTGGGGATGATCTGGGGAATATACGAACTGCGGGTGCGGCAACTGGCGGCGCAGTTCAACATGCGTCTGGAAGAGCGCGTAAGCGAGCGCACACGGATTGCGCGGGACCTGCACGACACCCTCTTGCAAAGTTTTCAGGGTCTCGTCTTGCGCTTTCAGGCGGTTCGCAATCAGCTCCCGAATCGTCCCGAGAAAGCATGTGAAGTTTTGGATAGCGCCCTGATTTCAGCAGATCAGGCAATCGCGGAAGGTCGTAGCGCCATTCAGGAACTACGTTCGGGGTCATCCGAGGAAAGCAACCTCGCACGGATGCTGCAGGCAACAGGGCGCGAACTGGCGTCCTCACAGAATAGTGGCGACGGTGCCCCGCCTCTGCGGGTGATTATCGAGGGCAACCGACGAGCGATGCGGGCTATTATGAGGGAAGAGATCTATCGAATCGCACGAGAGCTGCTGCGAAATGCTTACCGCCACGCACACGCCCAGAGCATTGAAGCCGAGCTACGCTACGACCAGGACGCTTTTCTGCTAATCGTACGAGATGACGGAAAAGGCATCGATTCAAAAGTGTTGAAAGATCGCGGTCGCGCCGGCCATTGGGGCCTGCCTGGTATGTATGAGCGGGCAGAAGGTATTGGAGCCCGATTGGATATCTGGAGCGAAGCGGGCGCCGGCACAGAAGTTCGGTTGACAGTTCCAGGCGCTATCGCCTATGAAAAATCCGGCGACGGGAGTAGATTTTAAGCTGTTCCGAAAGACGAGGATTTATGAGCACCGGTCCTAGTTCGATTCGGATCATGACGGTTGATGATCATCCTCTCATGCGTCAGGGCATCGCGACCCTCATCGAGGCTGAGGAAGATATGGGACTGGTCGCAGAGGCCAGTGACGGGGAGGAGGCCGTCGCGCAGTTTCGCCTGCACCGCCCCGACGTCACCCTGATGGACATCCAAATGCCGAATGTGAATGGTGTCGAAGCTATCAGCCGAATCAGGAGCGAATTTCCCGACGCCAAGATTCTCGTGTTGTCGACCTTTGGCGGTGATGTTCAAGTCCTACACGCGATCAAGGCGGGTGCGCGCGGTTACCTACTGAAAGGAAACATCCGCACAGAACTGCTGGAGGCCATCCGCGCGGTTCATGCCGGGCGCAAGCGAATTCCCCCCGAGGTTGCAGCAGAGCTGGCCGAACACGCTGCCGACGATCAGCTGAGTTCGCGCGAAATTGATGTGCTTCGTTTGATCGGCGAAGGCAATGCCAATAAGCAAATCGCCGACAAGCTCTCAATCGGAGAAACAACGGTCAAGAACCACATCTCGAACATTCTCTCCAAGCTCGGCGCCAACGATCGCGCGCATGCCGTTACGATTGCCCTACAACGCGGGATCATCGAGTTAAAGGTACCCCAAAAGTAGCACCGAAAAACCCTACTCTTAACCCTTTCGATGTGTTTTAAGGATCAGCTAGCATTAGGCCTGTAATAGGAGAACACGTCTGCAACGTCTCTTTTCCACATTCGCCGAAGGCTGGCCTGGCGCTGGTCTTTTACTTCAGCGCGTGCTGATGAGCACGATCCTGCTCTATTGCGGGGCCTCGCATCTCCTTGAAACTGCTAGTGTAGTGCGTCACAATTAACAACCTTTATCGATCCGCGAGCGTCTTATGATGGAGGAGACGCTTGCGGATGCGAATCGCCCCAGCCATTACGTTGAGTTCGGAGGAAAGGACGCAGTTGGAATCCCAAGCCCGGAGCCGATCCCTCCCGGTGCGGGTGGCGGAGCGCGCTCGCATCGTGTGGTTGGCAGCCTCCGGTTTGCAGGACTTGGAAATCGCCGCCCGCCTGGCCATTACGCCGAAAAAAGTTTCCCGCTGGCGCAAGCGATTCCTGGCGCTGGGCGTGCTGGGGTTGCAGAAAGACGCGCCCCGGCCCGGACGCAAGCCCACCATCGGTGCCCGCCTGACCAAACGCGTGGTGACCATGACCACGCGCCAGCAACCGGCCAACGCGACTCACTGGAGCACGCGCACCATGGCTGCGGCGGCCGGTATCAGCGAGGCCAGCGTGCGGCGCATCTGGCGGGCCCACGGGTTGAAACCGCATCGCGTGGAAGCTTTCAAAATCAGCAACGACCCTGCGTTCGCCGAGAAACTGGAAGACATCGTCGGCCTGTATCTCAACCCGCCAGAGCACGCGCTGGTGTTGTGCGCCGACGAGAAGAACCAAATTCAAGCTCTGGATCGGACCCAACCCGGCCTGCCGCTGAAGCGCGGACGCGGCGCCACCATGACGCACGACTACAAACGCAACGGCACCGCCACTTTGTTCGCCGCGCTGAATGCGGCCAACGGCGAGGTCTTCGGCCTGTGCCAGGAGCGGCATCGCCATCAGGAATGGCTCAAGTTTCTCCGTCTGATCGACCAGACCATTCCGCTCGACCGCCAGCTTCACTTGATCTGCGATAACTACGCCACCCATAAGCACCCCAAGGTGCGGCGCTGGCTGGCACGGCATCCACGCTTTCATCTGCACTTCACTCCCACCAGCGCCTCCTGGCTCAACATGGTGGAACGTTTCTTCCGCGACCTGACTCAGAACCGGCTCCGGCGTGGCGTATTTCGCGACTTGGAAGATCTCATCATGGCCATCGGCACCTACATCGACCGCCACAACGAAAGTCCGAAACCCTTCATCTGGACCGCGCGCGCCGCCGACATCCTGGAAAAAGTGAAACGCGCCCGCCGCACCCTGAATAAACGTCAATCTGTTTGACGCACTACACTAGATTGGTGTCCAGCCTCCCTTATTTGATTGCGGCTGTCGCGGGAGTATTTCTCCTTCTTGGCCTCTGGACGCCAGTCGCGGGAATTACGATTGCTTCTGTCGAGGTCTGGATATCGTTGGCGTGGTCGGGAAATTCGCTGATCGCCATCCTGCTGGCTGGCCTGGGCGCCACAGTGGCGATGATCGGACCCGGATTGTGGTCCATTGACGCCCAACTCTACGGAAGAAAGCACCTCCAAGACCCACGACACTAGACAACTTTCAATCCCCCAAAAGGGTAACGTTCAATCCCCCAAAAGTATGCAAGTTCCCTCTCCAGGAAGTACAAGCAGGAGCCCCCACCATATTCCCAGACCACAATCACCAGATCTGACCTTGTGAGCAGACGCGGGTTATTCCACACTCACGGCATGAAACAAAGACCTCAGTTGAGTCTCGAATTCCTCTTTGGAGGCGCTTATGTGGAAGATCACAAATCGCGGTTTCACGCTACAGGAAGTCCTAATCATGGCTGCAATGAATGTTGTCACCCGCACTGATTGCGACCGACAAAGGCGAGCGAACGATCTGACGCAGCCGCGCGCATCGAGATTCACCAGGATCTAGGAGATCGTCATGGCAAAAGTGATTGAGTTTTACATACCCAAGAACTTGCGGAAACCGTTGCGGACGGTGGCTCAGCCGCAACTCGGAAAAATCATCGAGTTTTGCCCACAGACGAAGAGATCAGCTTAACTGCTATCCACCGTTTGCGGATTGAGAGGAAATATGACATTCATTCCCACACAAAGCGGCTTTATGCGTCTGGAAGATTCCGAAAAAGTGTTGCGCGCTATCTTCCCAAACTATCCGAGCCTGGAACCGCGGTATCCTGCGCCACCTTTGGAACCGACTTCCCAGGGCAGCGCAGATCGGAGCAATTAGCCATGTTTTGCATCACTGCTGACAGCTGCCGCAGGTTCTCCTTTGCCGAAATTCTCATTATGGCGGCTATGAACTTGGAAACTACACGCCTGGCATCCGGAGGCCGCGTCCCATCTGTGACTGCGGCAAAGCAAAGAGGATATCTCTCTGCTAGTCACTTTCTTCGTACAAAAGTTCGCAAAGCACTGTAAATGTAAAGGTAGGTAGGAGACTATGGCACACGCGACTGTTGCTTTCACAGACCTCAAAGCCTTCGCAGGAACAAGTTTACCCAACGTGAGCAGGTTCGAAGCCGATCCGTTCTATTTCGAACCAGAAATCAGCTCTGAGTGCTGCTTTGAAGATATCGTGGGAAAGAGCCCAGCCCTCCGGAAAGTCCTGGAAAATGTGGCAATCGTTGCGCCGACGGATTCCACTGTACTGCTGCATGGCGAGACGGGGACCGGGAAGGAATTGATCGCACGCGCCATTCACAATTTAAGCTCACGGCGCGAGCGTGCCTATGTGCGCATGAACTGCGCCGCAATTCCCTCGGGGCTGCTGGAAAGCGAACTGTTCGGTCACGAGAAGGGCGCGTTCACCGGAGCCCTGATACAAAGAAAGGGCCGATTCGAAGTTGCCGACGGAGGCTCGCTATTTCTGGATGAGATCGGCGACATTAGCTTGGAGCTTCAGCCGAAATTGTTGCGGGCTGTGCAAGAGCAGGAGTTCGAACGTCTGGGAAGCACACGGACGATCCAGGTCAATGTGCGGCTGATTGCCGCGACCCATCGTAATCTCCGAGCCATGATTCAGGAGGAGAAGTTCCGCGAGGATCTTTTCTATCGCTTCAATGTCTTCCCGATTGAGATCCCGCCTCTTCGTGAGCGGCGCGAGGATATTCCGTTGCTCGTAAGTTTCTTCGTATCGAAATTCTCGGCACGGATGAGAAAGCAAATTACGTCCATCTCAAGGCAAGCAATGGAGATCCTGACGAATTGTCCGTGGAAAGGCAACGTCCGTGAATTAGCGAACTTCATCGAACGGGCTGTCATTGTTACACGAGGTGAGGAGTTAGAGGTCCCGGTTGCGATGCTTCCCACCTCTTCCGATACGGTTGTTGCTGTTGGCTCAAACGCGACGTTCAGACAAGCGGAATCGAGTGTAATCATCGAAGCATTACGAGCTGCGGCGGGGCGGATTGCTGGCAGGGGAGGAGCCGCCGAACGGCTCGGACTCAAACGTACGACCCTGCAGAACAAAATTCGCCGACTTGGCATCGTAAAAGCACAATATCAGAACTAGCAGCTGAATCAGGGTGCACTACGCACGAGTGGTATTGAATCGAGCGTTTTGATGCTCTTATGGGGTAGATCTCATGACGCACAAAAAGGATAGAGACCGAGTGATAGCCGAAATCACACTTTCTCATCTCATGCGACTCGCCATCGAACAAGGCTGCCCTGTGAGCCGGGAACAAGCGGTCGCATTTCTTAATCAAGAAGGCCATGCGTACGAGATGTGGAAGCAAATGATGCAGGCTGGTGAGGAGTTTATTGCGGGCAGCTTACTGAGGCACTGCATTAGCCCCGAATGCACATCCGAGGTTGTCTCGGTCCACACGCTTAGGATGCGTCCGTCGACGCTCTTACGCCTTTCCCGGAAAACGAGATCTATGAGCACCGGTCCTAGTTCGATTCGGATTATAACGGCTGATGATCACCTCTCTTGCGTCAGGGTACCTGGCGGAAATACCGCGGTTGCTTGAATCTCTATGAAAGCCGGGCGACCCACACAGCGGGTGTAAAGTCCGGGAGGCGTCGGATCGGGAGATCGGCAAGCCCGGGGAGAATCGCGGAAAAGTAGTCGCGCACGGAGACTTTCAGCCTGCGGCAGCTTTCCACGACCGAGAGAATAGCCGCAACCTTTGGTCCCGCCTGTGGACTGCCGATGTGCAACCAATTCTTCCGACCGAGAGCCACGGGACGCATTGAATTCTCGGCGAGGTTGTTGCTTAGCTCCAGTTCCGGATGTTCCAGGAACCGCGTAAGTTTCCTCCACAGCGTGAGCGCGTATTGGCAGGCCTTGCTTAGCGCACTGGAGGGCAATGCAACGGACTGTGCTGCCTCGATCTTACTGCGGCATTCGAGGAGAGGCGCGGCTCTTTCCTGACGAAGAGCATGACGCCTAGTGAGTCCAATTACTCTGCGGCGAGCTTCGGCGTCGACGCAAAACAGCTCGTCCATCCGCGCCACAATCGGAGTTGCGACCGGGTCTCGTGGATTTAGCTGCACCGCCTCGAAAAACTGTCTTCTAGCATGAGCCCAACAAGCGGCATGTACCATTCGCTTCCCGCCGATCTGGTCGTACGCGGTGTACCCGTCAGTTTGGAGGATGCCTTCGAACTGTCCCAGAAAATGCTTCGGCCCATCGCGTCCACGCCCCAAGCGAAAGTCGAATACCACGCTTCCTCCGGGTCGGCCGTACTGCCACAAATAGGCTTGATGATTCTTTCCCCGGCCCTCGCGCATCTGCACATCAACCGGGGTTTCATCCGCCTGGATGTAACTTCCGCTGATTAATTCTCGCCTCATCGCAGCGACCATAGGGAGCAGCAACTCGCCGACCTTGAGGATCCAGCCGTCCAGCGTCGCTCGGCTGATTTCCAAGCCGAGGTCCCTTTCCAGAATCATGCTCTGCCGATGCAGCGGTATGTGATTGCAATATTTGCTAACGACCGTGTCGATGACGATGCGGTCACTGGCCAGGCACTTCTCAATGATCCGTGGCGGCAGTGGGGCCGAAACCACTCCAAGTTCCTCGCACGCCCGGCAAGCCCGTTTCTCTCGTTTCGTAACCAGCACGAAGTACCTGGCCGGCTCCACATCCAACCGAGAACTCTCTTCGTAGCCGATCACCACCGTTTCTCTGCCGCAGCGTTTGCACACGCGCTGATCCGGCGTGCAAGCCAGAACCCGCTCCACGCGCGGAAGACTCGAAGGCAACTCCTGGCGGCCCGGATGCTTGGCCGACTTCTTCGTCGAGCGATGCACTGGTGCGTGCTCACTCTCCGCCTGCTCGAGAATTTCACTGACGACAGGCTCAAGCGCGAACAATTGCATTTGCGCCTGCGAAAGTTTTTCTCCGCCCGCTCCATACTTCTCAATCCGCATCAGCCGCAGCCGCTCTTCTAGCACGCGAATCCTCAACTCCGCGTACTGCAGTCGGCTCTTCAATTGTGCGATGAGTTCCAGATCGGCTGGCGCAGAAGGAATGGGAGCTTCACTCACGATGGGTTACTGATTTACCAGAGTCGCTCAAAACATTCAAGCAACTCATGCGGCAGCATGTCCTTCTGGTGGAGCTTTCCGGTACCACCGCTTGTGCTTGGTGTTGGCCAGATCAATCCCACCTAACAACAGAGAGAGGTCTTCGGCAGTCAGGACGACCTTCCCCTGCGCATCGCCGGATTGCGGCCAGGTGAAACGCCCTTTCTCTAACCTCTTGGCACAGACCCAGAGTCCCGTTCCGTCCCAGACGAGGACCTTCAACCGATTGCGCTGGGCGTTGCAGAACAAGAACAGGTGCCCGCTCAGAGGCTCACACGACAATCGATCCCGAACCAGACCGTACAGCCCTTCGAACCCCTTGCGCATGTCGGTGACCCCGGCGGCCAGATAGATCCGTGTAGCTGGACCCAATCCAAACACGGCCTACCCCCGCTCCAGTACATTCACCAGGCGCTCGAACGTATTCGTATCAAAATCAGGATGTACCTCGATCCGGCGCCCGCCCGGCAGCACCACGGCCAGCCCACAACTCGGTTCCTGCTGCGTCGGCGATTTCCTGGCGGCCAACTCCACCGGCACCAACCGACCGGCCGAAGAAGTTGGTCTGCTCCTCCTCTTCCAGCGTTGCTTCTTCAGATGCCGATTCAGCGTACCGAAGCTCAAACCCCGACTCCGACAAAACTCGCTGCGGCGCATGCCGCTGCTCACAAACTCTGTCACTAGCCGCTGAACTTCCGCTTGCGTACGTCGCCTGCGTGATACCAATTGCTTTTCTACGGTCATCCAGCTACTTCAACACAGACGCATCTACGCGAACAGGTGCGTTGGTCAGACGCTTACTTTGAAGAAAGACTGTACGGCAGATGGCAAAAGGCGCTCGATTTGTATGAATTGAGCCTTTACATGGCCTGCAAGGCCGGTGACTTGTATCGAAAAACCTTCAAGCTCCACCACTCGGCGGAGGAAAAGAGTAAGCAATTCGTTGCACTCTCCCGGTTACATGGAAATGCGATCCTGATAGCCGGGGAGGTCTTGCAACTTCTGAAAGGAGGATACGCCAGCGGAGCGCAGGCACGATGGCGTTCTCTACATGAAACCGCCGTCATCGCTATGTTCATCGCAAGTGGGAGCGAGGAGCTATCGGAACGCTTTCTCCAACACCGGCTTGTCAAGGCTTATGAGGATGCTCAGCAGTTTCAGAAGCACGCCGCACAACTTGGTGAATCGGAACTATCGCTCCTAGAATTGCAACGTATCCGATCAGACTTTGAGGAAGTTCTTCGACGGTACGGAGACGATTTTGCAGGGACGTATGGCTGGGCAAAGCGTGCGCTGGAAGGCGTCAACCCTCAACGCAAAGGAGGCGTCACGTTTGGCGAAATTGAGAAGGTAGTCGGTGTCGATTTTTGGGTTCCGTACTACAGAATGGCTAGTCACTCGGTTCATCCTACCGCGACAACCATGAATTACAACATCGGAGGAGTTGATCCCGCTCTCGGCATTCTGTCCGGTCCGAGTAACGCCGGCTTAGCTGATCCGGGTCATGGGGCGCTGCTTTCATTGGCAAACGAAACAGCCGTGTTGATGACTAATGCCTTGCAGCTCACAACTACGCGGGAGTACGAAGCTGGGAACGGCGAAAGTGCAGACTCAATTCTAGACTGGTACCGACCGAGCCTAGAGTTGATGGCTATGACCCGATCACTATTAGAACTTGTTCGTCTGGCGGGAGCGGCCTTCATCGAGGCTCATCAACAACTAGAGCGGGAAGAAAGCGAGAAGCAGTGATTTGCTGCTCGGCAAACCTTCGGGCAGTTGAGCGGCAGGTTCGCAGGGCGTCTGTCCTAACGCCCATCGTTTCCCAGGAAGGGCCGCGCTTCGCCAGAAGACTGACGCAAGAATCTCGTTGACCGGCCCGATCCCTTTGGTCGCTTGAGGAAATCATGCTTCTCGCCTAATCGCTGCTAGCATCTAATCTTGATATGGCCTATGACCGCTATGAAGTCGAATATCACCTCACGCCAAGCGGGTGGGTTGCTGGCACTGTCACCGATTTCGGCAATCAAGAGAAGGTCATAGAGCCGCCGCCTGATCGCGTCGAAACATGGTTGTATGAGATGGAACAGAGTTCAGGATGGTCGGCTGAATCTCGACATTGGCGAATCATATGGACTCATCCTACAATGCCCCTCGCCGATCGTACCGTATTGCGGCGCTCGTTTCCCCCACCGGGCCGAGAATTCCCACCAAACTGAGACACTACCGATCCGACTAATACCTTGACAGAGGGAAGCGCTCTGCGCCCCAAGTCCGGCTCATTTATCGCTTGACAATGCGAAGGTGTCGAGTAAAATGCAGTTCAGCACGCGGCTCCACGGGCCGTATCGTGCGAAAGTTTCATTTGACCCTTCCGCAATTTCTAACGCTTTAGATTTCCCCCCGTATATTTCTCCGTAAATCACACGACAACAACTAGAAAGGGACTTCCTTTTTACAGAGGCCACATTTCTATTGCGGCCTTGCCGTAATTTTGGCCGGATCCCTATTGGTAATAGTTGAGGAGATACAAAATGCTAATACATACGCTTAATTGGGCTGTATGGTCATCTTCGTTGGACCGCCAGGTTATCTTGTCGGTTCGCCCTCTTCATCACAACTGCTATTCCTGTTGGCTCAGTCCCCGAGAAGCCCGTGTTTTGTCGGATGCTGTTTTGGAATGCGCCGCTAGGGTTGAGTGTAAATGTGGCGGCGGATACGACGGGCTGTTGTGGCGGCCCACCTATAACTCTGCACTCGACCTTGCTTGTGGTGGGGGCGTAGCGGTCGAGTCGTACGCCACCAGCATTGGCGTTACGATCCTCCGCAGGCGGAGTTACTCAGTCGCGGTTGCTCCAATGGAAGCGCTGGAACTCGCCTGTCGGCTATGGGTTCAATCGCAACCAACTGTGATCGCGGCATAAGCAAAATCGGACCGGGCACGGCAATCCACGTGCCCGGCCCTTCTTTCAGGGAATCTGAACCATTCCGGCGCGCGAATCGAAACCAGTATCGATCGCCTCTCGGCCGATCTGAAGTGCGGCGCCACGGCATGTTGTTTGCCTTCGTAAGGTAATTTCTTTTCCCGCTCGGTGCTAAACGTCTACCTCGACTGCCAGACCCGCTTCATCAAAATCCTTGCATTCAAAACCGCCAAGGTTGCCGGGATATCCGAGTTGATTTGAAATGATCCGGGTCCGGCCGATCGTCTGATCGTCGCATTCATGCGTATCGGCCATACACCCAGAGGGCCGGCTGGTGGGTCCTAATGGTCTCCACCATGTCCAGGGAATTGAACGCCGGCGTGAGAGGGCCGCCCTTGTATTTGGAATTGGGATTGATGGCCGGTGCATTATGGCTGATAACCACGCGCGGACCACTTAGATTCTTGCCAAACCAGTTCAGCAATTTCGACGCGAAGTTTTTATGTAGCGCAATCGAAGCTGCTGGCGTGAAAGGCGTTTCGTCAGGGTTATAGATGAGGCGGTAATCATTCATTTGAGAGCTGGCGGTCTCCATAGCGCGCAAATCACCGCCGTTGAAATCCGTCCACATCGTGCCGCCGAAGAAATTGACACCCCCGATGCTGACCTCTTCATCAAGCAGCAGTTTCACATGCGGATGTTTGGCTTTGAGCCACGCCTTGAATCTATTGTCCTCTACGTTCATTGGCCGCCGCGTGTAATATTCGTGGTTTCCCGTCACGTAGAGGACTGGTTTCTTCCACTTCCGCAGAATCTGGTCGAGCGGCTCATAATCCCTGAGCGTGACGATATCGCCAGCCAGGATCATCACATCTCCATCGGCATCTGGC
>Ga0074044_10004663_pt1 | contig 11288 bp, 13 predicted proteins | sample BogForMeECP23OM1_FD_94443 | JGI IMG/M metagenome (GOLD analysis project Ga0074044, IMG submission 94443) | Bog forest soil microbial communities from Calvert Island, British Columbia, Canada - Bog Forest MetaG ECP23OM1 | ecosystem: Environmental > Terrestrial > Soil > Wetlands ...
CCAACCTGCTTGCCGTAGGCCCACAGCTTGCCGAACTTGAGCCAGATGTTGCACATCACGCAAGGATTGGGAGTTCGCCCCGCCACGTACTCATCGGCGAAGTAATCCTTGATCCGCCCGAATTCGCGCTCAAAGTCCAGCGCGTAGAACGGCATATCGAGCCGGTCGGCAACCCGCAGGGCGTCCGCGGCATCGGCTACGCTGCAGCAGGTTTTCGCCCGCCGCTCCGCATCCAGGGCATAGGAACCGGTCCGCATGAACAGGCCGATCACATCGTACCCCTGCGCCTTCAGCAAGCATGCGGCGACGGAGCTGTCAACTCCGCCGCTCATCGCCAGTACAACACGCTGTGCCATGGGATTTCGTTCCCGCCTTCATTTCCTTCAGCACAAGACCTCGGCATCTTCAAAGACATCGATAGAACCGATGGCAACCCGAGCCGGCCGGCGGGCTGGACAAACTCACTCGCTCTGGAAGCATGCATTCCTCCGCTTCTTTGCACTCGCCACTATTCCCCGCGCGACTTCCGCGCGGCCTTCTCGGCAATCCCACTGATCCCCGACCGTCGTCCTAGCTCGGCCTCGACGTCATCCCAGTGCAGATCACGGTAGCCGAGCAGGACCATGGCGTGAAAGACAAGATCGGCCACTTCCTTGACGAGGTGCTCGCGTCCAGGATCGCCGGGTTCGTGGCCAGCCTCCACAACCTCGGCGGCTTCCTCAATGATCTTCTCGCCAATCCGGGAGACGCCGCCTTTCATCAGGCTGGCGACATAGGACTTCTCCTCCTGGGGATTGCTCTTGCGATCGGCGATCACGGACATCAGGTCCGACATGATCGAGGGTTTCGTCATGGCAGCGACACCTTCTGGCTCGGTTCACCATCCGGCAGCGGGCCGGCAGATACCGGGACACTGGGGACCGATTGTCTTACAATACAATAAGCGTGCTGCCGTCGGCATGGGAACATCCTTGATTTGCACCACTTCCCTGGTCCGGGACGAAAAAAGGGACACATCTAGTTTCTCGGCTTGTCAATACTAACGAGGCTGCGCCTCAGACCGTCGAGCCTTGCTATAATAGACGACGACCATAGCGGGTAGCCGGGTGTTGAGAATTGCATCCCGTTAAGGGCGACAGCAAGAACGTACGCGTTTGACGCGATTGATGCTCCCGAGCTTTCGGGACATCGCCTTTGTCAGGGCAACCGCCGTCACATGCACGATTCATCATCCGAGTCTTCTCGCGTTCAAATCCGCCCAGGACGTATCGGCGACTTGGGGGGGGAGTTTGTTGGTAATCTCGGGCTGAAACCCAAAACTTGACTCAAACGCTATGAGTTTTGCCCTTCAAGTGCCCTAGCTGCGTCCCTGTTTCCGTTCCCGCGTCGTCGGTCCGGCCGAGCGCGTGCTCGGCGAATGCCAGGAATCGCCAGTCCTCGGTCGCGGGCGGGCCGAAGGCGAACGCCATGACCGCGGCGTCGCTGAGTCCCTGTCCATCCGCTTGCCGATCCCCAGGGCGACGGAGCCCCGGAGGCGGTCGAGTCTGGTTCGGCTGGCGGCGCGGAGACCGCCCGCGGCCAGAGTTGCAGTCATCCGCGGCGCACATGAGCCTGCCTCTTGCAGGTTCGGGGTTCAGCACGGTCGGAACGGATCGTCTCGATGGGTCGGCTTTCCCTGGCTCGCCCGGGCCCTGGCCTCGATGGACAGCGAGTCCCAGACGCGGACCGTAAGGTCGCCCGAGCCGGAGACCAGCCGCGTGCCGTCCGGGCTCCAGGCGACGGCGTGGAAGAAGAAGCTACGCACAAAATACGGTGGATCTGAGCGATCTACAGCAGTCTCTCAAAGCTCCAGCCTTGTCAGAAGCTCCCAAACAAAATGTATGGCCGCTTCTTCCCTTTCATGGCGACCTTGGCCACTGGATTTACCTGGCCTGACCACTTTCTTGACTTAAGCCGAAAATCACGACTATCATGGGGGCATTCCACTTCGCAGTGGTCGTCCCTGTCCACTTTGACTTCGCTCTTTCCTCTCGAGGTCCTGGACATGGCAGCGCAAGTGTTCGATGGTTGGCAGACGGCGGCGGTGGCGTGCGAGGATTTCCCTCTCCCGGGCGTGGGAAATGCGGCGGGCGAACCCGATGGCACGGGAAACCTGGGGGGCGAAGGCGAATCCGACCGGTCGGACTGGGATCGGTTCTTTGCCTATTGCGACAGGGTGATCGTGACCGCCCTGCAGCGCCAGCCCATCCAGCCCGCCGATCGGGAGAATTGCAGCCAGGAGATCTGGGTCGAGATATTGGCCACGCGCATGTCTCGGTTTCGCGGCGGCAGCCTGGCCGCCTGGTTGGGGACGCTCGCCCGCAACAAGGCGATGGACACGATCCGGCGGGCTCGGCGGCGGCACGTGGTCGGGTCATCGATCGAAGCGATGGAGCGGGCGGTCGTCGACCCCGCAGGGCCTTGCCCGGCCGACGAACCGGTCTCGCTCGTCTGGCTGGCGCTTGCCGACCTCGAGCGCCGGGTCGAGCAGCGGAGCTACGCCGTCTTCTTCCTCCGTTGGTTCGAGCACCAGTCCTTCGGCCAGATCGCGGGCGCGCTGAGCCTGACGCCCGAACAGGCCCGAGCGCGGCATCATCGCACGAAAGTGAAGTTCCGTCAGATCGTCGAGAAGCTAGGCGTTCGCGGCCAGGCCAGGGAATGATCGATGATCCGCCACCGCGAGCTCGCGGGAACGTGCGGTTCCCGAGACGCGGCCGCTCAATGGACCTGGCCGGCGACCAGCGCCGGGACCAGGCGGGTGGGCTCTCTGTCGGACGCGCCCGCGGCACGCTGCCCCATGTCTTGAGTCGCCCGGTGACCTCCGGCCACACCACACACCGTTGCCCGCCCCAGCAACGCCTCCTGGGCGGAGGTCCGGGGCATCGTCACGCCACGAGAGACGGGACAGATTCCAGCAAACTCGATCAACGGCGACCACGGATGTCGAGGGTCGATCGGGGCGGGCACGCTCGCGCCGGAGAAATCTTCAAAAATCTTTTCAAATCCGCGCAACGAATGCGCGCTCTCGGCGATAGATAGGAAGAGGAATGCAGGTGACTACTCCGGCGCTCTCGTGGAGGGCCGAATGAAGTGCCCGTCGCAACTGGGCGTGGGCTTCGAGAGAATTACTGTGATCTGCTCGAGCGGTCAAAACGCTCGCCCTCAATCTCACAACGCCTCTAGGACAAGGAGACAACTCATGGGCAGTCATAACGATAAGTCGATAGAGAAGCACATCGAGAGCTCGAGTGCCCTGGCGCAAAAGCTGGACGAGCTCCAGCAGCAGCTCTCCAAGGGTCTGCATAAGGGGTTCCTCCAGGACCTGGGTCTCCCGATCCCCTCGGCAAGTGAGGCAGACTTGCTCGACTTGGGCATGGCGTTGAAGTACACTACCGAGATAAAGATGGACGAGTTTACGACTGCGGCATTGTTGCTCGCGATGCAGACGTTCAGTGGCGACACTGCGGAAATAGCCGGCAAAGCGGTTATGGTGGCGAGCCTGGCCATGAATGAAATCTTCGGCAAGGGGGAGGTTTCGATTGGGGTGAAGGGAAAATCTGCGAAGCTTCAACTCACTGGCAAGCATCACCAGAACAAGACGTACGTTGCCGCCTGTTATGCGTCCTCGCAGCATTGCGCCCACCAGCAATGGTTCACGGCGACGGATTTCTACGTCTCCAAGTACGTGTTCACGGTCTTTGAGCTCGCATCGAAGCCAAACATGCTTGCAGCCTTGCGGCAACTCGATACAATCTAAGGCGGGGAGCTGGGCGGACAGGACCGCGGAGGTGCGACAATGGCATGGCCGGCCCCTTGGCATGCCGCAGGATGGTGCACGCTCTTATCCTGTCCAGCGGGCCGGCCTCGGTCCGGCTGCAACTTGCCACTTTTTCCGTCTGCGATCGGCCTCCTGTCTGTCTACTCGCCGGGTTCAAGGCATAGTTCAATTGCGGGCGCTTCCGAGTGGCAATCGGGCGGAGTTCCTAATACTACAGCGCCATGTCGTACGATGGTTACCTGTGAGGAAGCTGCGGAATGTACAGCCTGAGCGACGCCTTGGGGTGAAGGCCCCGGAATGGGCGGGTTCGGAGTGCCGGGGTTCTTTCAACCAGTTGGCGGCTGCGTAGCCACCGCCGGCAACTGGTAAATAGATGGGCGCGCAGGAGTAGGAGTGCCATTATGCCTGGCCACGTGGACCCAGGGATCGGATATCCAGTCCTGTCCCCTGAGCAATTCAAAGCAAAGCTCAATGAGCTCAAGCAACACCTCCTCACGGACCTCAGAGTGGGATTCGAGCAGGCATTAGGCCTCCCCATTCCCTCGGCCGATCATGCTGAGATCCTGATAGTCGACACAGCACTGAAGTATGTCGACCAGGTTATGAAGGGCGATTTTCTGGCCGGGATGCGCGAGCTCGCGAACGCAAAGTTCAGTGGGGACGATGCGATCATCGCGCAGAAGTCGATCGTAGTGGCGAAGAATGCCCTGTCTGAGATCTTCGAAGAAGGTGGCAGCGTCCGGATGAACGTTCATGGAGATTCCGCCAAGCTAGAAAGGGGGGGCATGGTACACGTCGCCGCGGCCTATGCGTCAACCTCGCTCTGTTCCAAGGACGAGTGGTATGGCGAGCAGCGGGATTTCTACGTGTCGGAATACGTTTTCACTGTGTTTCAGGTCGCACCCCACTTGCGGGCCCTCTTGAAAGTCAGATCGATCTGAATCCGGAGCGCACCTCCGCCCCTGGAACGCTTCAGGTGAGCCGGGGTCAGTCCGATTTAGAAGTTAGGTGAGCCGGGGTCAGACCGATTTTCAGTGAGCCGGGGTCAGACCGATTTTCATAGGTGAGCCGGGGTCAGACCGATTTTCAAGGTATTTCGACGATATAACTTGAAAACCCGGCCAGACACCACCAACGTACTGGCCCATTCGCCGCCGTATGGGCAGGGGATCAACGAGATGGCGGACCCGGTGACCCTGTGGCCAGTCCCGAAATACCAAGACATGAGTATGTTCAGGCAAACCGATTTGATTGAACTTTTCTTGTTTATCTCCATGGAGTCTGCAATGGCGGAAGCAACGATCCATCGCGTGATCGAGGTGATTGCTCGGAGGCTTTACATCAATCCCGAGTTGATCACCCTTGACAGCTCGTTCGACGACATGGGCGTCTCCTCTCTCAGGGGCCTGGATGTTATCCTCCATCTGGAGAAGGAGTTCTCGATCGAGATTCCTAACGAGCAAGCGGTGTTGCTGCGGGAAGTGCGCAAGATCGTGGAAACCGTGGAGAATAAGCTGAGCGGCGAGTGGAACCAGGCCGAGTCTTTGGTGCTCGTCAAACTATGAACGGACGACGCGTCGTGATCACGGGACTCGGGATCATCTCGTCCCTGGGCCACGATCCGGCCGGATTCTGGAACGGGCTGGTGCAGGGCCGCTCTGGAATCGGGCCGCTCGATCCCGAGGTGGCACCTGGATTGCGCTTCGAGAACGTCGCACAGGTTCGGGGGTACGATCCGCTCGCCCACTTCGAGCCCAAGCAGTTGGACTTGCTCGACCGATTCGCCCAGTTTGCGCTGGTCACCGCTCGCCAGGCGGTCCGCGAGTCCGGGCTGGAGTGGTCATCGCAGTTGCGCGGTCGAACCGCCGTCGTCACCGGTACCTGCATAGGGGGCCAGATAACCTCGGAACAGGCCAATTATTCTATCCTTGCTGAGAAGCGCAACCGTCTCAGTCCCATGATCGTTCCCCGCGTGATGCCAAATGCAGGCGCCAGCCACATCACGACGGAGTTCGGGCTCCGCGGACCGACTTTCACAATAGCATCGGCCTGCTCATCGTCCAACCACGCGCTGGGCCAAGCCTTCTGGATGGTGCGACACGGAATGGCCGACGTGGCCATTGCCGGTGGTAGCGAGGCGGCCCTAAGTCTCGTGCACCTCAAGGCGTGGGAGGCCATGCGGGTCGTGGCCCCTGACACCTGCCGGCCGTTCTCGAAAAACCGCCGTGGCCTGATCCTGGCCGAGGGGGGAGCCATGTTCGTACTCGAGCCCTTAGAGGCGGCCCTGGCGCGGGAAGCCACGATTCACGGCGAGATCGTCGGCTTCGGAATGTCAGCCGATGCCGGCGACTTGACCAGGCCGTCTGCGGAAGGGGCCGCAATGGCCATTCAGGAGGCCCTCCGGGATGCCGGTCTCCACCCCGGTCAGGTTGGCTACATCAATGCCCATGGCACGGGGACGGTGGTGAACGATCCCATGGAAACCCGCGCCATCCGCTCGGTCTTTGGTGCTGACGCCGATCGGCTCGCGGTCAGTTCGACCAAGTCGATGCACGGCCACGCCTTGGGCGCCGCCGGCGCGATCGAAGCGGTCGCCACGGTCCTGGCGTTGAAGCACGGCCTTTTGCCTCCCACGGCCAACTTCACCGAACCGGACCTCGAGTGCGACCTCGACGTCGTCCCTAACCAGGCCCGTCGCGCCGATGTTGAGTACGCACTCTCGAACAGTTTCGCCTTCGGTGGCCTCAACGCCGTGCTCACCTTTCGCCGCTGGGATGAGGCGCCGAACCATCACGTTTGAGCCCGGCAGCCCGACCAGGGGGAGCAAGGGATCAGCCTTAAGGGAAAAGCATCTTCTGGAAATCGTGTGGGCAATTTGAAGCTCATCGGAAGCGGAAAAGCCCTCGTTTCTCGGGCTAGAATCGACTTCCCTCGGGGCCAGAGACTTGTCACGATGCACCGATGAGGAAAATCAGGCGAATCTTGATGTTTACCGCTTTCCTGGCTTCGACCCCTATGCCAGTGCTCATGGTATCTTCGGTGACCCCTATGCGGTGGTCATTCCACTGGGGGGGGGAAAAAGGGAGGGAAAAAGGGAAGGACGGAAACGGGGACGCACCTAGTATTGACAAGCCGAGAAACTAGCTGCGTCCCTGTTTCCGTCCCGTCCCTGTTTCCGTCCCTTGCAACGCTTGGCGCCCCACGACGATCCGGATGTGTCTGTTTAACGGGGGCTTCTCGCAGCCGTCAGACACTTCCGGGAAAGCATTCTCGCTGAAAGGGATTCGATCCATGAAATCGTTGAAGCCAATCACCTCCTTCGACCTGATCGTTTCGTGCTTGGTCCTCATCGTCGGCGTCGGCATAGCCGTTCCTCACGCGGCGGCTTGGCCGAGCAAATGGGGTAACTACTTCGAGAACCCGTTGAAATCGGTCCATACACGCATCACGGAGTACGCTATCGAGCACAGTCCTAGAAATTACACAACAGGGTATGAAGACGCACTCATCGAAGGCGCGAACATGGAGTTGCACGAGTTGGAGACGTCTGAGGCCATGCGCAAAATGGGCTTCGGGTACGGCGTCGACGTCGAGGCCAAGCGGAAGGAGTGGGGAGGGACCAACGAGGGTTGCAACCATATTGAAGAAATCTGGAATGATGCCAAGGGGGCTTATGCGGAATCGTTAAAGGCCGCCGAATCCCGGGACTTCAAAAAAGGAGAAGAATTGAAAAAGAAAGCCTATTTCCTCGTGGGGATCATGCTGCACATGATCGAGGACATGGGCGTACCCGCGCACGCGAAAAAGCTCATTCACCAGGGCAACATGACCGACTTCGACAATCTCGAGTTCATGGCTCTCACGAATTGGGAACCCCAATACGACCCGTTCATGGACGGCGTAGCCCAGCATGACTTCAAGTACGACGATCCATGGAGATACTACGCCCTAAGCGAGAGATGGACGCTCAGCGACGTTCGCGCCTTCCCCCCAGGCTACAACTCTATCCACACGTTCTCGAAGACGTGGGCCTTGGCAACCGACGCCGAGCGGGACTTCTTTAGCAAAAGGCAGGGGCGCACCTGCCTTATTACGGGGTGGGCCCTAAACGACGCCATTACGCAATTCGCATGGATGAAAGGGCGGTAGAGCCGGATCGCCGGTACCAGACGCGGATAAGGGACGCGGATAAGGGGACGGGAGTCATATTCGTCGCGACAGAAAGACTCCCGGCCCCTTAGTTTCCCTCATGCTGGTCATTTCCCCGCATCTGCCCGCCACGCGACGATTTGCGGCTTCTCGATGTGGATGCGCCCTCTGCTTTGAGCGGGTACGAAACAGCATAACGGTTCCCGGATCTTAGCTCGCTTGGGATCTTAGCCGGCTGACCCGTTTTCCGTTCTGATGGGTCATTCTCCCTCGACACGGTACCGGTGGTTGGGCGCCAGCAGCAGTACCTCGTTGTTCCGCCGGCTCAGGATCACATCGAAATGGTTGAGCACGTCGCGGCCAAGGATGCTCAGGTCGGTGGCGGTGGGGTCCGTAAAGGCGGCGAACTGGCCGCGGACTCGGGCCGGTGGTCCGTCTTGAATTGTGAATTCCAGAACGATGTCGACCAGCACGAATTCGCTGGAGCCTCCGATCCCCTGGAAGATCGGGTCGGCTGGCGGCGCGCTGGACGAACCTGCGAGACGGTTCAGCACTTCAGCGCTCAAGACGCTGCGGTCGGCGCAGCTATCCACGAGGCAATATTCCGCTAGCTGAACCCCGGTCGCGCCACCGACCAGACCCTGCACGGCCGGACGTGCAACTCCATCGTCATACATCCGCCATTCGCCGACGATGACCATAGAATCGAGGCCCCGTGTGAGGGAAGACGTACTGGCACAGCGCTCCGTCGTCCTCCGGATGTGCCTTCTCCGCCCAGGACCAGGCTTCCTCTGCGGTGTCGGCGATGAATGCTTCCTGCCCGGCCACGGCGACGAACCTGCCCCGTGCCTGGGGCAGGAGATCGGCCCAGTGGGCTTGCAGCCAGTCACTGTTCCGCCCGGCACGCTCGTGCTGGGTCCGGTGCCGCGCGATCTCGGCCGGGTCTGTGACTTGCTCGATCACGAACTTGGGGTCTCTCATCGTTCGCCTCGGTTACGAGGAGTGGTCGCACACAGTCATGATAATCCAACCGGTCGAGGACGCCAAGTAACAGCGCGTCCTGCGATGACGACTTCCGCACTCGGTGAGCGAGTCTGACCTTTGGGCTGCCTCGGCCTCGTCGACCATTGTGAGGAGGGGGCGGGACCGGAGGGTCCGGGACACTGGGGACCGATTGTTTTACAATAGAATAACCGTGCTGCCCTCGGCATGGGAACATCCTTGATTTACTCCACTTCCCTGGTCCGAGAGCGAATACCCCATGCAGCCCGGCGAGATCGAATACGAGTTCGGAGTGCCGATTCCCGGGCCGATCCTGCCCGAGGCCGACTGGGCGCGGACGGGGGTCAAGCGGCTGCCCGAGCCGGGTCCGCTCGACTGGACGGCGTTCTTCGGCCGCGCGGCGCCGGTCGTTCTTGACCTCGGTTGCGGCAACGGGCGGTTCACGCTCGGCAGTGCGCTTGCCCGGCCTGATTACAACCACTGCGCAATCGACGAATTGCCGATGGTGATCCGCTACGCCACGCGCAGGGCCAACCAGCGCGGGCTCCACAATGTCCGGTTCGTGGTCCATGACGTCCGGGCGTTCCTTGCGACTTACGTCGCCGAAGCGTCGGCTGCCGAGATCCACCTCTATCATCCCCAGCCCTATCATGGTCCGCGCCAGGCTCATCGCCGGGTCATCACGCCGCGATTCCTGGCCGACGTCCACCGGGCTCTACGGCCGTCAGGTCTCCTGGTGATCCAGACCGACAATCCCGATTACTGGAGTTACATGGTCCGGGTGATTCCTCACTTCTTCGAGCTGCGCGAGCAAGATGGCCCCTGGCCCGACGCTCCGGAGGGCCGCACCCGGCGCGAGATCATCGCCCGCCAGCGCGGGCTGCACATCTTCCGGGCCCTGGGCAAGCGCCACGACGATCTCGACCGCCAGGCTGCCCTCGCCCTGGCCGGATCGCTCCCCGAGCCCCGCTTCCGTAGCCGCGGCCCCTGGTGCGAGCTGGACCGCTGGGAAGAGAGCCATCGCTGACAAACGATGAAGGGTCCGCTGTTCGGTCCGACCCGGGCAACAGGCCGGTCCATCTGGCGGACCCTGAAGGGTTTTCGATTCGTTCGGCTCGATGACTGTCGCTAGACCGTTGATGGTCCGCCGAAGACGCGCGCTCCTGCGATCAGGGCGACCACGAAGAGGACGGCGAAGATCAGCGCGAAAAACTTCGCGAAACTGGCGGAGACGTCGCTCAGCCCGTAAAAACCCAGGCCCCCAGCGACGAGCGCGATGACTGCAAACAGGATGGCCAGCCGCAACATGGTGATGGTTCCTCCCCAAATTCAGGTTCGTTGACTCAAAAAAAAGGCCGGCGCTAGCCGCCCGGATCAAGTGCCCCCGATCCCCAGCGGCAAGCCCGACCACGACGTGTTGATGACTCCCGGTGCCGGTACCCGGCCACTCAACTGAAGTATCGACGGTGGTGCGATGATGAACCCCCGATGCTCCCGCCCATGAGCACACCGGTGAGCACACCGATGCCGAAGGCGAGGCCGATCCACGGCACCGGATTGCGGCTGACGACATCGCGAGCCGACACGAAACCCTCGCGAGCCTGTTCGGAAATGTCGCCGTAATGATCGCGCAGCCGTTGCGACACCTCCTGGGCGTAGGAGCCGACAGACTCCACCGCGCTTGAGACAGCGGAACTGCCCCGGGACGTCAAGTGGTCCAGGTAGTTCTCGATCGCCTCGCGGGTCTCCCCGGTCCGCTCCTGGATGCGGCCCACGAGCTGGTCAATGTTGCCGCCGGACCATTTCAGGTCATCCTCGCTCAGCTGTCCCCACCTCTTCTTCACGTCGCCCTTCAATTGATTCCAGTGGCCCTGTAGCCCCTGAACGTTGATCGCCATCGTCGCAGCCTCCTCAGCTTTGGTGCATTGCGAGCCGCCCGGCTCGCCAGTCCTCCGCGGCGCCCTGCGGCTCAAACCGATTGAGCACGCCCTTCCAGGGTTGAACATGTCTGCGGTCATCCCTGACCAGACCCAGAACCCCGGGCCTCTCTGGTTGAGATTCTCCCGGTCCTTCCCGGGCGGATGAACGCCAGTGGAACAAGTTTGGGAAAATGCAACCGCCGTGCCACCGGCCGCGTTTTTTCGTGAGGAAAAAGTTGCGAGCGGCAGAAGACGGCCTCAAAACGCTGGCCTGAGCGAGCCGAGTAGGGAAGGGGCGCCCGGCGGGCTCGGCCAGAGCTTCGGGTTTCCCCTTCCCCCTCTAAAATTCCGTACGGCGGGTTTTCCCCAGTACGGCTTCAAATGGACCGTCAATGGCGACC
>Ga0074044_10004665_pt1 | contig 11285 bp, 5 predicted proteins | sample BogForMeECP23OM1_FD_94443 | JGI IMG/M metagenome (GOLD analysis project Ga0074044, IMG submission 94443) | Bog forest soil microbial communities from Calvert Island, British Columbia, Canada - Bog Forest MetaG ECP23OM1 | ecosystem: Environmental > Terrestrial > Soil > Wetlands ...
CACCCAGCTATACCAGTTGATGACGGGATAGAGGCTGGCGGCGGCGCGGAAGCGGTCGGTGTGATCGATCATCCAGCAGGTGAGCACACCGCCGCCGGAGCCTCCGGTGACAAAGAGATTATCGGGGTCGAGGTAGTGCCGGGCAAGAAGGGCGTCGACGCCGGAGTTGAGGTCGTAAAAATCGTTGCCGGGATAGGCGTGGTGGATCAGGTTGGCGAACTCCTCGCCGTAGCTCGTGCTGCCGCGCGGGTTCGTGTACAGGATCACGTAACCCCGGGCGGCCCAGATCTGCGCGTTCAGGTCAAAGCGATCGCCGTAGTTGGAGAAAGGCCCGCCGTGAATCTGGAAGATGAGGGGATATTTCCTGGAGGGATCGAAATCCGGCGGCTTGATGATCCAGCCTTCAATCTTGCGCTTGTCGAAGGAAGATTCGTACCAGAATTCCTCGACGGCGCCCAGTTTCTTGGCGGTGAAGAGTTCGCGATTGAGCGCGGTGAGGACGCGGAGTTTGGGATCGGCGAGAGAAGCCACCGCCACGTCGCCGGGGTCGGAGGGCGTGTCGTATCGGACGGCGAATGCGCCATCGCTCGCGACGCTGAACTCCGCCCCGGCATTGAGGTGATCGGCGAGAACGCGCGTCGCGCCGTCGAGCGAAGAATAGGCGAGCTTGGAATCGCCCTGATCCGCGTAGGTGAAGAAAATGCCCTTGCCGTCGGCGGCCCAGCGGGGACTGCCCGCGTCGCGATCCAGCTGCGAAGTGACCGGGTGAGGATTCGTGCCATCGCGGTTGGCGAGATACAGGTAGTTGGTCTGGTGGCCCTGGTAGCGGTCATCGAAGCCGGTGTAGGCGATGAGTTTGCCGTCGGGTGAAACCTCCGGGGATTGGTTGGGGCCGTTGCGATGAGTGAGTTGCGTCATCGAGCCGTCAGCGATGCGGATTTCGAAGATCTCGGTGTGCAGAGGCTGGTACTCGTAGTCGGCGGTCCCATTCATGGAAACGACGAGCGATTTCCCATCGGGAGCCCAGGAGGCGTAGGAGCCTCCAAAACCGCCGGCGCCGGGGCCGTGGGGAAATTTGCCGGTGGTGAGCTGGCGAGGCGCGCCGCCGTCAGAAGCAATGACGAAAATCTGTGTATAGCCGGGCTTGAGATAGCCGGGACCATTGAAGCGATAGATGAGGTCCTCATAGACCTTGGGCGGTTCGGCCCATTTGGCGCCTTCGGGCGCGGCGGGCAGCGCGGCGATTTTCGGAGGAGCGGCGGAGACGAGCGCGGTGAAGGCAATCTGCTTTCCATCGGGAGACCAGGAAATACCGGCCGGAGGGTTTTCGAGGTCGGTAAGCTTGGCGGTCTGGCCGGAATCCATCCAGCGAACGTAGAGCTGCGTCTTTCCGTCTCGATCGGAGAGGAAAGCGAGGCGCGTGCCATCGGGCGACCAGCGCGGGAAGGTGTCGCTGAAGTTGCCGGTGGTGAGCGGGCGATGCTCGGAACCGTCGGAATTGACGATCCAGAGGTTCGAGACGCTGCGGTCCGAGGCGATGTCCTTGGACTGGCGCGCGTAGACAATGCGTTTGCCGTCGGGAGAGATTTGCGGATCGGTAGCGACCTGCACGCGGAAAACGTCCATGGGCTCCAGCCGGTCGGGAATCTCCTGAGCCCTGGCGAGGAGAGGCGAAAGCACGAAGAGGGTGACGACGGCGGCGAGGCAACGGCATTTTTGAGACACGGTAGTTTCCTTTCGCGGATGTTTCTTACCCGGAATTTCTGATTTGGGATCGTCTGCGCGTGCGCATCGTACGCTTCTGGTGCCCTCGATACAACGACCACGGCGCCCGGGCAGGGAGGGGATGGCGACGTAAAGTCGCCGCTACATTCAGAGTTTTCCGACGGTGAGGCTGGGCTCGCGCACCTCAGCGGAAATTGCTGATCAGGATGATGTCGCTGGTGCTGTTGCCGCGGGCCATGGCGAGCTGCTTGCCGTCGCGCGACCAGGAGAATGCGAAAATGAGGCCGGAGGAGAAGTTGGTGAGCTGTTTCGGTGGCCCTCCCGCAAGTGGCTGGCGCCAGATGTTGGAGACACCGCCTCGCGTCAGAGCGTAATCCACCGCGCGGCCATCGGGCGCCCAATGGCTCAGTCCCGCGCCGGCGGGCGCGGTGAATGTGTGGACCGGCGCGCCTCCGCCGGAGGGAATGATGGTCCGTACAATTGGACTCGTCTCTGAGGCTCCATTCGCCACGTAGGCGATCAGCTTTCCGTCAGGAGAAATGGCTGCGACTCCTCCAGCACTATTGTCCGCCAACCGCGTGGGGCTTCCCCCTTCGACGGGGAGCCGGTAAACTTTCGGACCAGAAACGTAGGCCAACCATTTTCCGTCGGGGGAGCAGTCGGCTCCATACTCAGGACCGTTGTTCGTGATGCGGGCGGGCGACGAGCCATCCGCGTCCATCCGCCAAATATTCAACTGGGAGCCACTCACAGCCTGGAACACGATGGACCGGCCGTCTCCACAGGCGGACGGGGAATAGTTCCGGTGCACATTCGGGGTGAGGAGCGTGGGGCCACCCCCTTGCGCGGGAATGCTGAAGAGGTCGCCAATTCCATTCGCATAGACGATGGTCCCATTCGGGAACCAACTGCTCGCGTAGCCCGTGGGCTCGCCGGAGGTGACCTGCCGCCCGTGTAAAACATCACCGGCGGGGAAGACCCACAAATTGGAAAGTGCCGTCAACTCCCTAGTCACCAGCGTCTTTCCGTCGCGCGTCAAATCCAGGCAGCACAGACTGTAGTTGGTCAGGTCGTTGGTAAACCGCCGCGCCTCGCCGGACGGATAAGAGATAAACCAGAGCTGGCCCCGGTTGCCCTGCGAGGCATCGGCCATTCCCACCAGCAGGCCGCTTCCATCCGGCAGCCATTTCGGCCGGCCCAGGTTTGTCTCGCTGTTGAATAGGGTGCGCGGAGTCCCACCCTTCGCCGGGAACGCCAACAACTTCCAATGCAGGCCCTGGTCGGCTGTGAGAACTGAGGCAAGAATCGTATTCCCGTCGGGAGACCAGGCAGGCCCGAGCAAAGTCGTCCGATTCACGGCTGCCTTGAGATCTCCCAGGAGATGCTCGCCACCTCCATCGGCCGCCGCCACGAGGAGGTGAATTTCGGCCTTGTCCGGAACTCCCCGAATGAAGGCCATCTCCTTTCCGTCAGGTGAAAAGCTGACGGGCGCATCAATGTCGCGAATCAACTGGCGTGGCGCGCCACCCAAAACGGGCATCTGGAAGAGCGTGGAATAGTTGAAAGTCTCCTTGCTGGTGCGGACAAAGTAAATGTAATTTCCATCGGGAGAAAAGGTGAGCCCGTCGAAGACGACGACATCCGGGGCCAGTATGGGCACATCGCTGCCCGTGGCCACTTGGCGGACCATCAGGCTTTGCTTTTCGCCGTCGCGCAGAACGTAGACCACGTACTGGCCGTCGGGCGAGATGGCCACGTCGCTGGCCTTGCCGCTCTGCGTGAGGCGCGAGATTTTCATTTCCTGGAGGTTCAGCGCGGGTTTGCGGGTGGTCCACTTGTAGACGCCGAAGCTGACGGCTGCGAGCAGGGCCACAATTCCGGCGACGGCCATCGCTGCTGTCTTCCAGCCGGGCTTGGCTGCTGCAATGGCCGTGGTGGTTCCCGACGCGGGTGCCGCGCCCTGCGTGGGGCCCTGGGTGGCGATCGTCCCGCTGGCGCCAGCCGCAGCTCCCGCACCTGAGGTGTCTTGCACCGCCGTCCGCCCCGAGCTTGTGTCGCGCAATAAGCGCTTCAGGTCGGTGCGTATGTCCGCGGCGCTCTGGTAGCGCAGGTTGCGGTCCTTCTCCAGCGCCTTGCTGATCACTTCTTCGAGTTTCGGCGGCAGGTCCGGATTCAGCCGCGCCGGGGCCGCCGGCGCGCGGTTCAGGATGGCGTCGGTGATCACGCCGGAAGTGTCCCCGCGGAAAGGCATGGCCCCCGTGGCCATTTCGTAAAGCACCGCGCCGAAGCTGAACAGGTCTGTGCGCGCGTCGAGCTCCTTGCCGCGCACCTGCTCCGGCGACATGTACGCCACCGTTCCCACCGCGGTCCCGGGGCTGGTGAGCAGGTCGTCGTGCAGATTCGCGGCGCCGTCCGCGGTCATGGTGAGGCCTTCTTCCTGGCGCGTCTGCTTGGCGAGGCCGAAGTCGAGGATTTTGGCGTGGCCGCGGGCGGTGAGGAAGATGTTCGCGGGCTTGATGTCGCGGTGGACGATGCCTTTGGCATGCGCGGCGTCGAGCGCGTCGGCGACTTCCGTGCCGATCTCGAGGAGCTGATCGAGGTCGAGGGGGCGTCCGCTGATGCGGTGCTTGAGCGTGGCGCCTTCCATGAACTCCATGGCAATGAAGGTCTGGCCTGCGTCGTCGCCGATTTCGTAGATGGTGCAGATGTTGGGGTGGTTGAGCGCGGAGGCGGCGCGGGCTTCGCGGCGGAAGCGTTCGAGCGCGACAGGATCGCGAGCCAAGTCCGCGGGAAGGAACTTCAGGGCGACAAAGCGGCCGAGGGCGGTGTCTTCGGCTTTGTAGACCACGCCCATGCCACCGCCGCCAAGTTTTTCGACAATGCGGTAGTGGGAGACGGTTTGGCCGATCATCGGTTGGGCTTTGCCACGGGCGGTGATGATAGGTGGAATCGGAGAGCGAGTCAAAGAGGCGGTGACGAGTGATGAGGGATGAGCGACGAGTGAACCGCGGGAGGTCTGATCAGCACCGACGGTGGACCGTCCGCCGCAGTCGGAGCCGGAGGCGAAACCGAAACCGAGGAACCAAAAGCGAAAGGCGCCACCTTTTTTGGGAACCAAAGGGAGGGGCACCCGGCGCAGGGAGAAGTCACAGACGGCAAACCTCAGCGGAAATTGCTGATCAGGACGATGTCGCTGGAAAGCGAGCCGCGCGACATCGCCAACTGTTTCCCGTCTCGAGACCAGTCGAAACTGAAGATGAGCCCCGAGGTAAAGTTCGTGATCCGCTTCGGACCGCCGCCGGAGAGCGGCTGCCGCCAAATGTTGGTTGCGCCCTGGCGAGTGAGCAGGTAGTCAATGCTTTGACTATCGGGGGACCAGTGGGTTGTGCCCGAGCCGGCAATGAAGGGGAATTTGTGAAGAGCGGCGCCGCCGGTGGCGGGGATCACGACTCGAATCAGGGCGGCCGTGGCCGGGTCACCAAGGCCCAAATACGTGACCAGCTTCCCGTCCGGCGAGATAAGCGTGCCTCCCGCGAAGTTATCGCCCGCCAACTGCGTCGGCGTACCGCCCTCGACGGGGAGCCGGTAAATCGCCCTGTCCGAAGCATAGGTTAGCCATTTGCCGTCGGGCGAGCAGTCCGGCGAGTTCTCCGATTGCCCGTCGGTGAGGCGGGTGGGGTGCGAGCCGTCAGCATCCATGCGCCAGATGTTTACGCGAGCGTTGGCGGCAGCCTGGAGGATAATCGATCGGCCGTCGCCGCACGCGGCAAGCGCTTTGACCCGGTACTGATGCGCATCAAGGAGTCTGCGAGCGCTGCCGCCGCCCGCCGAGGTGCTGACGACATCAAAACCCTCCGTGAGCGAAATGATGGATCCGTCCGGCATCATGGAAAGCGGCAGGCCGGTGGGCTCCCCGGAAGTGATCTGACGCAACTGAGCCGGATTGCTTGCGGGCGCGACCCAGATATCGGAAATGCGCGAGGTGGCCACGGTCACCAGCGTCTTCGCATCCCGTGTCACGTCGAGATCGAGAACGTCGTAATTGCTCAGATCGTTGGTAAGCCGCCGGACTTCACCCGAGGGGTAGGAAACAAGAAAGAACTGTCCGTGGCTACCCAGGGCACTCTCTTCCACACCCACCAACAGGCCGCTTCCGTCGGAGAGCCACTGGGGGCGTCCGATGCGCGATTCCGAGGAGTAGAGTAATCGCGGCTCGCCGCCGGCCAGGGGGAAGGCGACCAGTACCCAATGCTTCCCCTTTTCCAGGGGGCGGAAAGAGACTGCAATGGTTTTTCCGTCGGGTGACCATGCGGGGCCGATGATGAGTTGAAATCCGAGATCGGCACTCTGCTTCACAAATACCCGCTCCCCGCTGCCATCGGCCGCGGCAATCAGAACATCGATCTGCTTTTCAGTCGGCACACCTCGGACGAAGGCGAATTGCTTTCCATCAGGCGAAAAGCTCACCGGCGTGTCTACGTCGCGGACCAGCTGCCGCGGAGTGCCGCCGAGCACCGGCATCTGATAGATGGCGGAATAGTTGAACGCTTCTTTGCTCGATCGGACGAAGTCGATGTAGCTGCCGTCCGGTGTGAAGGTCAGTCCATAGAAGTTCACCACGTCGGGCGGGAGGATAACCACGTCGCTTCCCGTGGCCACCTGGCGCACCATCAGGCTCTGCTTTTCGCCTTCGCGCAGTACGTAGACGACGTACTCGCCGTTCGGTGAAATGGCAGCGTCGGCGGCCTTCCCGCTCTGGGTGAGGCGCGAGATTTTCATTTCCTGCAGGTTCAGAGGGGGTTTGCGGGTGGCCCATTTGTAGACGCCGAAGCTGACGGCGGCGAGCAGGGCCACTGCTCCGGCGACGGCCAGGGCCGCCTTCTTCCCTGCCGGCCGGGCCGCAGCGACTACTGTGGTGGATCCGGAAGCCGAGGCCGCGCCCTGCGCTGCGGTGACGCCGCTGGCTCCCGCTGCTGCTTCCGCCCCAGTGGCGTCTTTCACTGCTGTGCGCCCGGACGTGGAGTCGCGCAGCAGGCGCTTCAAATCGGCGCGCATTTCCGCGGCGCTCTGGTAGCGCAGGTTGCGGTCCTTTTCGAGCGCCTTGTTGATCACCTCTTCAAGCTTCGGCGGCAGGTCCGGATTCAACCGAACGGCCGCAACCGGGGTGCCGTGCAGAATGCCGTCGGTGATCACGCCGGACGTGTCGCCGCGAAAAGGCAGCGTGCCGGTGGACATTTCATAGAGCACGGCGCCGAAACTGAACAGGTCGGTGCGCGGGTCGAGATCCTTGCCGCGCACCTGCTCCGGCGACATGTAGGCCACCGTGCCCACGGCAGCGCCCGGGCTGGTAAGGAATTGTTCGTCGGCGTCGGCCGTCATTTCGCCGGACATGGTGACGCCTTGCGCGTTCGCCGCCCGCGTCTGTTTGGCCAGCCCGAAATCGAGGATTTTGGCGTGGCCACGCGCCGTCACGAAGATGTTCGCCGGCTTGACGTCGCGGTGCACGATGCCCTGCGCGTGCGCGGCGTCGAGCGCGTCGGCCACCTCGATGCCGATTTCCAGCAGCCGCTCCGCGTCCATGGGACGGCCGCCGATGCGGTGTTTGAGCGTGGCCCCGTCCATGAATTCCATGGCGATGAAGGCATGGCCGGCATCTTCCCCGATTTCGTAAATCGTGCAGATGTTGGGGTGATTCAGCGCGGAGGCGGCGCGGGCCTCGCGACGGAAGCGTTCCAGCGCTACGGGATCGCGGGCCATTTCCGCCGGAAGGAATTTCAGCGCCGTGAAGCGGCCGAGGGTGACGTCTTCTGCCTTGTACACCACGCCCATGCCCCCGCCGCCCAACTTTTCGACAATGCGGTAGTGGGAGACGGTTTGGCCGATGAGCGAGGCGGAAGGATCCATGCGGCGGCCATCTTAGGGGTGCGATCCCAACCGTGTCAACGAAGGGAAGCCCGGACGCGTGCGAGGTTGCGGGCTACTTTCTTCCGGCCTGGACCTTGCGAGGCGTGCGGCCCTTGACGCGGTAGAGGCCCTGATCGGCGGCGGCCAGCAGCGCGTCAATCGTCTCGCCGTCCTGCGGGTAGATGGCGATCCCTACGCCGGCGGAGACGGGCGGCTTCTCGTCGTCCTGGGCGATGCGCTCCGTGATGCGCCGCACCACTTCCAGCGCGGCCTCCATTCGCGTCTCGGGCAGAACCAGCACGAACTCGTCTCCGCCGTAGCGCGCGCAGGTGTCGATGGCGCGGGAGTGCACGCGGAGCGCGTTGGCAAAACGGCAGATGGCGCGGCTGCCCACCAGGTGGCCGTACTTGTCGTTGATTTTCTTCAGCCCGTTCAGGTCGAACAGGAGCACGGCAAACGACCTTCCCGAGCGGGCCGAGCGCTGGAGTTCCGCGTCCATCACGTCCACCAGCCGGCGGAAATTCGCCAGGCCTGTCAGCGGGTCGCTGGCCGCCATCTCGCGGACCTTTTCCAGCAGTTGCGCGTTGTCCAGCAGCGCGCCGCCCAGCAGCACGGCGTAGCTGACGAACTGGATGAGGCCCGCGAACAGGAACGGGGCGTCGAGCCGGCGTTCCGACTGGCTGGCGGCCAGGCAGCAAGCAAAATTGAGCGCCGCGGCCAGGTACAGCGAACGATCGAACGGCGTGGACGAGTGCCGCAGGCGCCGGTGATAGCCGATGGCCGCGACCAGGAAGAGCGCTGCGGGAAACAGATTCCCCGGCCGGGGAAAAACTCCCCCAGGATCCACGAGCAGGTCGGCAGGCAATTGCCAGTGCGCCGTGGTGAGCAACGATGCGGAGAGCAGCACCACGGCCAGGGCAATGGCGATCTCCCATCCGGGGTTGCGCGCGGTGGGCACGTGCCACTCGACCACCAGCGCGGCAACCAGGAGCACCGCCAGGAGCGTCCGAGTGACCACCCAGGTCATCGGGTCGCGCAGGCTCGTGGCGTGGTCCGTTTCCCACAGCCGCAGCGAAACCGCGCTGGAGCTCGTCAGCGCAATGCCCACGAGCACGAAGCCGCAGGTGAGAATCAGCGCGAGCCGGTCGCTTGTTCCTTTGAACTTTACGAGCGCGTTGCCCGCAAACGTGAAGGCCAGAATTCCGCTGGCAAACTGGAGTTGCGCGTAAAAGAAAGGATCGGGAGATCCGGGGACGCGCCGAAGCCACCACGCCAGTCCCAGCACCCCGACGGTCGCCGCCGTCCACCACAGGGTCGCCCGGTAGTTCCGGGGGAAGGCCGGGGCCCGCTCTGCCGTGGTTATCTCCTGAGGCACGATGCGCCGCTGCTCCGCGGATTCCAGCTTACCTCGACTCGGGCGTCGGTGTTGCCGTTAGCCGAGCGCGGCGCGTTCTTTTTACGGCACATTCCGGATTTCCGAAAATGAAAGGAAATCGGCCCTCGCACCGCCCGTGCCCTCCTAGCTCTCCAACCTCAAGAATGTAAGCTCCGGCTCATTCCCAGACGATGTCCGGAGACGTGGCGAATCATTCTGCCATCGAGAAATGGTATTTGTGCTTGGTATATTCCATGTTAGAATCCCATCATGGCCGTGAGAGCCTCCCTCGACAAGGCGGGCCGCTTGGTCTTGCCCAAGCCGCTTCGGGACAGGATGCGCCTCGCACCTGGCGATAGCGTGCTGCTGGAGAGCGAAGGCGAAAAGATCACTCTGCGGCCAGACCGTCCCCGAGCCACGCTCAAGAAGGAACACGGCGTCTGGGTGTATCAGGGCGAGGCTTCCGGCCTGTCGCTCGCGGACTGGATTGAGCTGGAGCGAGAAAAGCGCCTGCGGGAGATTGCGGGTTGAGGGAGTTCTTCGACTCCTCCGTTCTGATCGCGGCCTTCTGGAGCGGGCACGTGCATCACGAGCCCAGCATCCGGCGATTTGCCTCCGCCGAGAAAAAACACTCCGCATGTGCCCTTCACACGCTGGCGGAAGTCTATGCCGGAATGACCGCGCTTCCCGTGAAGCCTGTCATTCCCCCGGAGCAGGCTCTGCTCTTCGGCGAGGAGATTCGTCATCGGCTCACGCTCGTTTCTCTCGGCGCGAACGAATACTTCGAATGCATTCGCATGGCCGCGGACCGAGGTCTCACCAGTGGCTGCATCTACGATGCTCTGCTATTGCGCTGTGCCGCAAAATGCCAGGCCCGGGCGATCTATACATGGAACCTGAAGCACTTCCGGGCCATCGCCCCGGACCTCGAGGATCTGATCCGAAACCCCTAACGCGGGCTCTCCCTCCTGCGTGGCCAGAGCCAATCTCCGCACGCTGTTCCGCAAATCTCACCGGGGCAGACGATGGCGAATTACAACGGTCGTTATTCATACCGGAGGACCTGGACGGGATCGAGGCGCGCGGCGCGCGCCGCGGGATAAATGCCGGAGAGCAGGCTGACAAGAACGGCGAAAGCCACGGCCCCGCCGATGAGCCAGAGCGGCAGCAGGACGATGGTCTCGTGCGGGAGATCCTGCTGCGACAGATAGATGTTCGTGCCGAAATTGATGGCGCGGCCGATCACCCAGCCCAGCGCGACCCCCAGCGCGCCGCCGGCAACTCCCATGACCCCGGCCTCGACAAAGAAGAGCCGCTTCACGTCCGCGTCGCTCGCGCCCAGAGCTTTCAGGACGCCGATTTCCCGCCGCCGTTCGAGCACGGACATGACCAGCGTGTTCACGATTCCGAGCGAGGCCACCACCAGCGCCACGCTGCCGAATATCGCCAGGAAAAGATCGAGGATCACGAACACGCGCCGCAAGCTCTTGGTGGCATCGAGCAGGGAGAAGGTGCGGAAGCCCATCCTCTTGAGCGCGTCCTGCGTGGGCTGGACCCGCGCGGGATCATCCACGCGCACGATGAGCGCCGAATAGCTTTCCGACCCCGACGGCCGCGCCTGCATGACGTCGCGCAGGCTGGAGGCCATGGCCGGCCGCAACTTCTCCGCCAGGCCCACCGGCAGAAACACGCGCGAGTTGCTACTGGCCGTGATTCCCGCGTAGGGCTCGCTATCAATGATGCCGACGATGCGCAGAGGCTCTTCCCGGCGCACCACGGAAAAGCTGACGGTGTCTTCGGCCCCGTCCGTTCCGCCGTTCGCGGCCGCCGGGCGGGACGCGGCAACCCTCGGGGGAGCGGGCCGGCCCGCGCGGCGCGATTTTGTTTCCACCTGTTTCGCCTGGGACGGTGTGGGCACTTCCTGGCGTTCGGCGTAGTGCAGCACGATCTCTTTGCCGAGCAGGGAGTCGAGTTGCGCGTCGGTGACTTCCGGGGCGCTGCCGGTGCGCGGCCCGACGGGCAGTGTGAAGGAATCGCCGGAAGCGTTCGCCGGGGCCAGCAGGTCGCGCGCAAAATCCGCGTGCAGGATGGCTTCCGCGGCTTCCGGCGATGAGAAATACCTCCCGTGCATCTTCTCGAACGCCTCGTTCTGCTTCGCGGAGGGCGAGAGCCCGGAGACGCTGGTGAACAGGGTGCGGCCTTGAAAGGTCACGTCGGTAAGCAGGCGCACCTCGGGGTACACCTCGATCACGTCCGGCAGCGCGCCGATTTCCCGGCGGGC
>Ga0074044_10004666_pt1 | contig 11284 bp, 6 predicted proteins | sample BogForMeECP23OM1_FD_94443 | JGI IMG/M metagenome (GOLD analysis project Ga0074044, IMG submission 94443) | Bog forest soil microbial communities from Calvert Island, British Columbia, Canada - Bog Forest MetaG ECP23OM1 | ecosystem: Environmental > Terrestrial > Soil > Wetlands ...
CATGCCATCGATAACAAAGAGCGCGCGCTGGAGAGTCTTGCATTGGTGCTCGCCGAGCAGATCGATCGTAGCTTTCAGTCGATAGAGCTTATCCAGACGTCCGAGATTGAGCGGATGCAAAGTCTCGGCATTGCGTCGGCAGAAGATTTTGAACGGCAGATGTCGGGCTATGATACCTACCGACGTCTCAACGATCGAGTCAGTGCATTGCCGTTTATCGACGCAATTGTACTGACTGACAGCCAAGGCAAACTGATCAATTTCTCCCGCTCTTGGCCGATCCCGAACGTCAATATTCCCGATCGAGACCCCTCCGAGGTATTTCGGTCTGATCCACACCTGACCTCTTTTGTGGGCGAACCTATACGCAGTCCTGCTACTGGACGCTGGGTCGTCCCGGTCGTGCGCAAGGTCAGCGGCCCGAACGGCGCGTTCTTGGGCGTCGTGACGGGCGTTATAGACCTGCAGTACTTCGAGCAAATTTTCCAGGCTATTGCGAGTACACCGAATGGCTCATTTGGGCTGTTCCGCCGCGACGGCACCCTGCTCGTACGCTATCCCCGTCAAGAAGCGGCCATAGGGCAGCCCCTTGCCCACAGTGATTTCATGAATGTGCTGGCGAAATCCGATCATGGCACAAAACGCGAAATCAGCGTGATCGATGGCCAGGAACGGTTGGTTTCAGATCGCAGCCTCGCTCATTACCCCGTCGTGCTGGTAGTCACGACGACCGTCGCGGATGCTCTCGCCAATTGGAAACGCAAGGCCATCGCCATGATCGGTGCGGCCCTCATAATAGGGCTGGTGATCGGCGGCATCGTGGCCCTCAGTATATGGCAGGTTGGAAGAAAACTCCGTGAGCAAAATCTTCAACGGAATACGGCCCTCAACAACATGTCGCAGGGCCTGGTCATGTTCGATTCGGCGGCACGGCTCACGGTTTGCAATGATCGCTACCGGCAGATCTACAATTTTCCGCCAGATTTTGCGAAGCCAGGCTGCGCGCTAGTCGACCTTCTCAAATATCGTGTTGCGAACGGAACCTTTTCGGGAAACCCAGAGAAACACGTCAGTGCCCTCCTGGCGACGATCACCCAGGGAAAGATGGCAAAACAAGAGCTGGAGACGGGCGACGAGAGCATTATTTCTATCGCGGCTCAACCAATGGAAAGTGGCGGTTGGGTTGCAACACACGAAGATATTACCGAACAGCGGCGCGCCGCACGGGAACTCGATGAGACCAAGCGGTTTCTCGATTCGATTATTGAGAACATCCCGATTGCGATCGTCGTCAAGGACGCGAAGACGCGCAAGTTCGTTCTCCTCAATCGGGCGTTCGAGGCGATGTATGGGCCGCGGCGAAGGCTGCTGGGCAAGACGGTATTCGACGTCTACTCCACCACGGACGCGGAAGTTATCGACAAATCTGATAGCGAGTCCCTTCAGCACAGCGTCGGCGTCAAATCCAACGACTATGAGGTGGAAACACCGTTGCGCGGCTCGCGCGTTGTCTCCACCAAACGCATCGTTATCTGTGATGCGCAAGGTGACGCGAAATACCTCATCGTCGTTATCGAGGACATTACCGAACGGAAGAAATCCGAGCAGCGGATTGCATTCATGGCGCATCACGACGCCTTGACCGGTCTTGCCAACCGTGCGGCGGCTGCGCAGAAGATCGAAGACGCTGCCGCACGCCAGCGCCGGTGGGGGGATTCGTTCACCGTCCTGCTGCTGGACCTCGATCGGTTCAAGCACGTCAACGATACGCTCGGCCATCCCGCCGGCGATGCCATGCTACGGGAAGTAGCGACGCGCCTGAAGGCATGCCTGCGGGAAACCGACATGCTGGCGCGGCTCGGCGGCGACGAGTTCGTCATCATTCAGGCGGGCGAGGCCAACCAGCGCGAGGCTGCGAGCGGGCTTGTGAATCGCATTTTCGAGGTCTTCGCCAAGCCATTCAACATAGAGGGCAATGAGGTCAATATTACCACGAGCATCGGCATTGCCTTGGCGCCCGAGCATGCATCCGATTCCGATAACCTTTTGAAAATGGCCGACCTCGCGCTCTATCGCGCGAAATTGGCCGGCCGAAACGCTTATCGCTTCTTCGACCCGGAGATGAGCTCGGCCGAGAATGCACGCCAGGAGATCGAGAACGAATTGCGCCGGGCGATCCAGCAAAACGAGCTGGAACTTCACTATCAGCCGATCATCGACACCAAGACAGGCAGGATTTGCAGCGTGGAGGCGCTGGTCCGCTGGCGGCATCCGACGAAGGGCATGATCTCTCCCGACCGGTTCATTCCGCTCGCCGAGGAAACCGGCTTGATCACACAGATCGGCGAGTGGGTGCTGCATGCCGCGTGCATTGAGGCCGCGACCTGGCCGGCCAGCGTCAAGGTCGCGGTCAATCTATCTCCGGTGCAATTTTGCAAGACCAATCTGTCCGACGTTGTGATGTACGCACTGGCCGAATCGGGGCTGCCGCCGGAACGGTTAGAGCTTGAAATCACCGAGACGGCGCTCATCGAATCGGCGGCGGAATGTCTGCCGGCGTTGCGCCAGTTCAAGAGCCTCGGCATCGCAGTCGCACTCGATGACTTCGGGACCGGATATTCGTCGCTCAGTCAGTTGACGATGTTTCCCTTCGATAGGATCAAGATCGACAAGTCATTCACCCAGAATTTGACCAAACGCGCCGACTGCGCCGCGATCATCTCGGCGACGCTCACCCTTGCACAAAGCCTCGATATAGCGACGACCGCAGAGGGTGTCGAAACAATAGACCAGTACCGGCTCTTGCGATTGGCCGGCGTGACCTCGCTGCAAGGCTACCTGTTCAAGCGCCCGGGTCCGGCCTGCGAGATCGACTTCGACAGTATTTATCGCCGTCCAGAGATGAAAGATGCCGTGTAGCTTCGGGTCGGGGTCGAACACCTTGGATCGACGCAACAGCAGGTCCGATGGCCAAGAGGCCGTCGCGGTGGCGCACCAATCGCTGATCGATGAACTCGAAGCCGCGGTCGCTCAACGCAACATTGGCTCGCGCGCCGACGTCCTACGACGGGTCAGCGGCGCGCCGATCGTGTCCGCGAACATGAGCGGTTGAATCACGCGCCGGACCTGTTACACCAGCGGCGCCGCGGCGGCGATCCGCGGCATTATCCGCCGGATACCGATGAGCGCCTACAAATCCGAGTTCCTGAACGTCCTCTCCGAAAGGGGCTTCATCAACCAGGTCTCGGAGCCCGAGGCGCTCGACGCGCTCGCGCATTCATCAACGATCACCGCCTATATTGGTTTCGATTGCACGGCACCTTCGCTTCACGTCGGTTCGCTATTGCCGATCATGATGCTCCGCTGGCTCCAGAAGACCGGGCATAAGCCGATCGCGTTAATGGGCGGCGGCACCACGCGCGTGGGCGACCCTTCCGGCAAGGACGAGAGCCGCCGACTGCTGACCGATGACGCGATCAAGGAGAACCTCAAAAGCATCCGCAAGACCTTCCGTCGTTTTCTGCACTTCGGCAAGGGTCCCAACGACGCCGTCATGGCCAACAATGCCATTTGGCTCAACAAGCTCAACTATGTCGACTTCTTGCGCGACATCGGCCGCCACTTTTCGATCAATCGGATGCTCGCCTTCGATTCGGTGAAACTCAGGCTCGAACGCCAGCACGAGTTGTCGTTTCTCGAATTCAACTACATGATCCTCCAGGCCTACGATTTCGTCGAGCTGTTCCGGCGCCATGGCTGCGTGTTGCAGATGGGCGGCTCCGACCAGTGGGGCAACATCGTCAGCGGCATCGATCTCGGCCGCCGCCTGCACAAGGCGCAGCTGTTCGCGCTGACCTCGCCGCTCCTCACCACGGCTTCGGGCGCCAAGATGGGCAAGACCGAAGCGGGTGCCGTGTGGCTCAACGCCGATCAGGTGAGCCCCTACGAATACTGGCAATACTGGCGCGACACCGAGGATGCCGACGTCGGACGCTTCCTCAAACTGTTCACGGAGTTGCCGCTCGACGAGATCGCGCGTCTGGCCGCACTCAAGGGCGCGGAGATCAACGAGGCAAAAAAAATTCTCGCGACGGAGGCCACCACCCTCCTGCACCTCAGCACGGCGGCCAAGAAAGCGGCCGCCACGGCGCGCAGGACGTTCGAACCCCGGACTGTTGTCCGCGTTGGCTCGAGCCTGCCGACGATCGAACAACGGGCTGTTGTCCGCGTTGGCTCGAGCCTGCCGACGATCGAACTGCCGCGGGCGGAGCTTAAGGCCGGCATCGGCGTGCTCGCTGCGTTCGTCAAGGCCGGCCTCGCCGCTTCGAACGGCGAAGTGCGGCGCGCGATCGCTAACAATGCAATCATGATCAATGACGTTCGCGTCACCAGCATAGAGGCTGTGATCGATGACTCCGACGTCACAACTGACGACGTCATAAAACTCTCGCTCGGCAGGAAACGGCACGTCCTGCTCAAGCCGGTCTGACGCGTTTTAAGGGTTGGGATTGTCGTCGAAAGTGCGGTCGTTGCCAGCTGGAAATTCGAACACCTTGCGCAGCAGCCCCGGCGCCAGCGCCGAAATCGGATTGATGTGGAGCACCGGATTGCCCGGCCGGCCGACCACTTCGTAGGTAATGCCGACCAGGCCCTCCTTCTCGCCGCCGAGGAACAATCCGAGAATGGGCAGCTGGCCAAGCAAATTGTTCGCTCCGTAAAGCGGAACCAGCGTCCCGCGCAGGTGCAGCTCATCGCGCGTGTAATCGACCAGCCCGTCAATGGTCGCGCCGAGCACCGGTCCGCGCACGACACCGTCGCGCAGCACGACGCGTCCCGGCGTCCGGTCGAAGTCGATCCGCATGCTGGAGAAGTTCATGACATTGCGCTGGACCGGAGCCCCGTTCGAGTGGACAGCTCGCTGAAGCTGGGCTTCGTCATGGACGGTAAAATCGCGGACCGTGAGCGTGCCCCGCTGCACGGAGTTGTCGGCCGAGGGCGCGTCCATCGCAGTCAACAGCTGCCCGCCGGTCATGCGCGAATAGATATCGGTAAAACGAAATAACGCCCCGCCGTCGCTGGTCGCCAAAGCGATCACCTGGCGTCCGCCCGGTCGCCCGCGCAGGTCGCCAGTCAGCGTCGCGTCTTGCCCGACCTTAGCGGCGAGGCCGAAGCTGCGAATCTCGCCGGCGCGGCGCGACATCTTCAAGTCGAGACTGCGCAACGCTTCGCCGTTGAAGCCGACGACGACACCAAGCTTCATATCGAGGTCGAGATCCATCGTCTGACCTTTTCCCGGCGTATTGCCCGTTAGTCCGCCGGTTACGGTCTTGACGAAGCCGCGCCCATCATAGACGTCGCCTCGCATGACGACGCGCAGCGCGCCGTCCGGAGTGCGTTCAGCCTTCAGGCTGGTCCGGTCGCCGTCGGAGAAACCGTAGGACGGGAAATTGGCCGATTGCAGCTCGCCTGAACCGTCTAACTCGATAACCCCCTTCACGCCGCCGCCGGCGCCCTCAATCAAGAGATCATCAATATGTATCGATTGCGGCTTGGTGGTTAGCGTGAAGGTCGCACGCGCCGGCTTGCCGGACGGCTTGACCCAGCCGGGCAAGAAGCCGTCGATCTGGGCCGAGGTGAGATCGGCCTCGACGGAGAAGCGGCCGTCGCGGTCGGACCCGGTGGCGACGCGGCCGGCAAGTCGGATCGGGATGGCGCCACTGATCAAATTCGCAGGATCGAGGCCGAAATTGGTCCGCGCGCTCTCATCGAGCATGCCCTGAATGCTGAATTCGGCGTCGCTGTCGCCGCGCGCTTTGCGGTAGTCGAGACTTGCCGGCGTTCCGCCGATCTTGACGTCACCCTTGAGCTGGAAGCCTTGGTTATTGGCGCTCACTTTCAGCGCCGCGGCTTCGACTTTCTGCCCCATGATCATGTGTTCGGCGGAAAAATTCGTGGCATCGACCGTGATCGCGTAATTGGTCGATCCCCGCGGCAGATCGGATTTGAGCGGCATTCCAAGCTGAACGACTGCGCTCATCGTTCCATGCGTCGTCGCCGGATCGAACGGCACGCCCGAAGCGTCGCGCAGGCGGTCCATGGCCAAAAGCTCGGCGGCGGCCGGGACCGGGCCATCAAGCTTGAAGCGCACGTGCGCGGGCGGCTCATGCGGCGTCGTGTCGGGCACTTCGAACTGGCCGGCCGACATGACGAGCTTGCGCCCGGATGGCAGATCGGCCGTCGCCTTGTTCAGCGTGATCGCGGCATCGCGCCCGACGATGTGCACGTTGAGGTCGGCATCGTGGAGCGCCGGCAGGCCTTGCACCGGCTGGATCACGCAGTTCGTCGCCAGTGCGTCGATCGACAGCCCATCGTCGGGGATCGGCGGACCGCCCGCTCGAAGCGTTCTGAGCGGCGCGTTCACCGCTATCACCAAACGCTCCACGGTGCCGCTCATGAGGTGCTCAAGGAACCAGTCGCGTACCTTTGGCTGGACAAAAACCGGCCACAGGCGCTTCAACGCATCGACCGGCATGCGGGTGCCGGCAAAGCCGGCCGTCAGGTGAAGGTCCCCGCCGGCGTAAGCCGCCTTGCCGGACATGGCGACGCCCAGGTTGGCGTTGCCGATATCTCCTTCATCGACCTCGAAGCGCCGGTTGGCAGCGTCGTACCGGCCACTCACGGCGATGCGATTAAGAACCAACGCGTCGTTTGTCACGTTGGCCGGGTTGAGCACCACCGTACCGCCGCCGATCTTGAACGACCAAATGCCGCCGGCTTGCTCGGGCGCGCGAATTTCGCCCATCAGCGTAATCCGGTTGCCGCCTGATATGATTTGAAAGGGCACCGACAGGACGCGGTTCGCCGCATCCCAATTGAGCTTGATCTCGGCATGATCGAGATCAATGCGACCGTCCTCGGCGTTGCTGTCGCTGACAAATCCGGAATCGGCAACGATCCGGCCGGACAGGCTTTGCGGTACTCCGTCCGGACCGATCTCTGCGCGTAAACTCGCGGATAGCGGCAAATTTGTCGCCACAGTTCCATCGCCAAGGCGAGCCGCCAGAAGAAGATCGCTGGCGGAGACGTGGCGCCCTTCCAGTTCAATGCTGTGGGAGCCATTGCGGGTTGGCTTGATCGAAGCCGTCAGTCCCCAGGGCCGCTCGGCATTGTCCGAGCCGACTGTCACCACAACGCCGCCGCCATGCGGCCGCTCCAGACTGAGGGTGATATCCTGGAAGGTCCAACGTTTGCCGGTACGCTCGTCGTCGACGGTGAGATTTCCGTCCTTGAGCCCGAGTTCACGCAATTCATGGCCGTCGAGTCCGGTCTCGCCGATGCCGTCGATCCAGGACAAGATCGCGGCAAAGATGTCCCTGGCCCGGCGCGGCGGCGCTGCCGAGCCTCCCGCAGACGGCACGGTGCCGGTCGCTGCCACCTCAAGCCCCATCGCGGACAATGCGGGCGTTATTTCGCTGTTGACCGGAACGGCCGCGGCAACCGTCGTCATCGGATGCTTGTTGGCGCCGGCGAAGACGGTGAGGTCACCATCTCGTTCGATGCGCACGGCCATTTCCGCGCCGACCAGATTGAGGCTTTCCGCGCGCATATGCCCGCTGAGCAGGCTCATACCGGAAACGCGGACCTCGGCTTTCGGCGCGCTCGCCACCACCGTGCCGTCGGGGTCGCGCACCACGATATCGCGAATGCGCACGGCGGCGCCGCCGTTCTCGGTGCGCTCGATCTGAGTCCCACCGACTTGAACTTGGTGCCGGCTGCCGAAATTCTCCTCGATCGCAGCAGCAAGCCAGGGCGTGACGACATCGAGTTGAATGGGACCGCTCGCAAGCCGCCACCACAGCCCAACGAAGCCCAATGTGATAAGCCCGGCGACGACGGCACTACCGATCCCGACGCGGCGGATAAGGCGCCTGTGCCGGGCGAGCAGCCGCCGATAAGCAGCCAGGTAATGGCCGTCGCCCCAGCGTTCACCGCGGTGAGCCGCAGTAAGGCTTCCCCGGCGACGCGGGTGGACGACCGACTCCCATCTAGGGGCCGCCGCTCTCTGCCTGTCTTGGTTCGTCATGCCCCCTCGGGCGTCCCCTCGTCCGTGGTGCCGTCAGGACAATATCGCAGCTCATGCCGCGCCCTCCAGCGAAGCCCCATAAACGACCAGCGATCGACCACCCCCGCCAGCGCGCGTATTCTGGCGGCGCACAATGCTGCTTTGAAAGCGTCGAAAGGAAGGCACATGGCCCCTAAGAACTCGGCCCCCAAGAATTCGGCCCCCAAGAACTCGGCCCCCAACAAATCGGCCGCCAACAAATCGGCCGCCAAGAACTCGGGCCAAAACAAGGCCCGGCACGCAGCCAAATACCTCGCCCCCGGTATGAAGGCCCCGCCGTTCAGCCTGCCGCGCGATGGCGGCGGAACGGTCGCGCTCGCGGACTTCGCCGGGCACAAGCTTGTGCTCTATTTCTACCCCCGGGCGAACACCTCCGGCTGTACCAAGGAGGCGATGGACTTCTCCCGGCTCGGGGACGCCTTTAGCCGCGCCGGTACGCAGATCGTCGGCGTCTCCGCCGACCCGGTTCCGGCGCAGGATGCGTTCAAGGCCAAGTATAAGCTCGCTATCGCGCTTGCATCCGATGAACAGCATCGGATGCTCGAGGCCTATGGCGTGTGGCAGGAAAAATCCATGTACGGCCGGAAATTCATGGGCATCGTACGTACGACATTTCTGATTGGTTCCGACCTGCGGATTGCCCGCGTGTGGCCGAAGGTCTCGGTCACTGGCCACGCGGAGGAGGTTCTCGCCGCCGCCAAAGCGTTGTGAACGTTGCAGAAGCATTTACCCAAGGCGACAAAATCCAAGCGGCGATTTGCTGAATATTAACCATAAGCGGCGCAAATTCCTTCCCCGGCTAACTGGCCTTGCGATGGCCGGTCCGGGTGGGAGCGTCAATGTCGCAGTGGTCGGCGTCTCAGTCGCAACGGACTGCTCGTGCGCAACAATACGCACGTGATGTCGCTCGCAGCGCCGACCCGCGCCAGCGGAGCACGAGGCAACTCACGAGCGGCGCGGGTTACACGATTGCGCTCGCGGGGCGGCAGATCCGGTTCGGACCGGTGGCGTTCTGGATCGCCGTCGGCACGGTCGTGATCATGGCCGGCTGGTCGGTCACGACCGCCACCTATTTCGCCTTCCGTGACGATGTCCTCAAAGGTCTCATTGCGCGCCAAGCCGAGCAGCAATACGCCTACGAAGACCGCATTGCGGAACTGCGCGCCCAAATCGACCGGACCACCAGCCGGCAACTGCTGGATCAGGAGCAATTCGAGCAAAAGCTCGATGAGTTGCTACGCCGGCAGGCCACACTGGAGTCGCGCGCCACAGCCTTAAGCGGCATCGCCGATCCGACCACGACCGGCTCGCTCAGGCCTGCCGCGGGCGCGCCGCAAGCGACGACCAGCCCAAAGTCATCGCCGATCAGCGATTTGCTGCTCCGGCCGCAGCGTCTCGACCGCGGGACATTTCTCGAACCCTCTCGGACGCCGGCAACCCGCAAAGCCGGCAAAGAGGCCGACATCGGCGTGAAGCTGGGGCGGATCGCGGCGTCACTCGATCGCATCGAACGCCGCCAGTCCACAGCGCTCGCCCAGATGCAGGAGCGCTACGAGGGCAAAGCCCGCCAAATGCGTGGCGTGCTCGCCGACCTCGGCCTCAAGCTCGACGCCAACCCGCCTGCCAGCGGCGGTCCGTTCGTACCCGTGAAGTTGCCGTCCGAAAGCCAAGGGTTCGAACGCGCGCTCACCCGCGTGAATATTGCGCGCGCTTATACCGATAAGCTCAGCGCGACGCTCGTCGCGGTGCCGTTGCGCGAACCGGTGACCGGCGAGATCGACTATACATCCCCGTTCGGCGTGCGCATCGATCCGTTCCTGCATGTTCCGGCGATGCATACCGGGATCGATTTTCGCGGCAGCTTCGGCGAACCGATCCACGCCACGGCAGCCGGAACAGTCACCACGGCCGGCTGGAGCGGCGGCTACGGCCAGATGGTCGAGATCGATCACGGCAACGGGCTCTCGACCCGTTACGGACACCTTTCGGAAATCGATGTCGGCGTCGGGCAGAGTGTCCGGATCGGCCAGGTCATCGGCCGTCTCGGCTCGACCGGGCGCGCGACCGGCCCGCACCTGCATTACGAGACGCGCGTCGACGGCGAGGCGGTCGATCCGCAGAAATTCCTCAACGCCGGAGTGAAGCTGTTCGGCGGCTAACAAGCAGCGCGAATTGATTGATCATTGCGGCCGCCCCCTCGCTTGATTATTGGGGGTACATAAATAATATGAAGCTGAGTTGGACCGAAGCAAAGCGCACCAAGACCTTGCAGGAGCGGGGCCTGGATTTCGCCCGCGCCGCCGAGGTGTTTGCCGGCTTGCACGTCACACGCGCAACTCACGGCGGGAGGGGCGGTGAAAGCCGCTTTATCACCGCGGGCTTTCTGGACGACCGCCTGATGGTGATGGTTTGGACTCTGCGCGGAGATGCGCGACACGTCATATCAATGAGGTACGCCCATGCGAAAGAACAAAAACTCTGGAAAGAAGAAATGGACGGACTCCGATGACGCGCCGGAATTGACCAAGGAGTTTTTCCGCTCGGCGGACGTGTACAGGGGTCAAAGACTTTTGCGGCGCGGACGGCCGCCTGTCGGCGAACGGCCAAAGCAGGCCGTCAAGCTGCGAATATCGCCGGATATCCTCGACTATTTTCGAGCTGGCGGCCCTGGATGGCAGACGCGGATCAACGCCACACTTGAGCGTGCCGTATCGCGAGAGAGAATGAAAGCGCGCCGCTAGCACGCCCTACTCCACGTCCTCGACCTCCGCCGGCACGGTGCCGAAGGCTTTTTGCGCCAGCGCGGCTTCGGTGAACTGGTCGATGTCGCCGTCGAGCACGGCGGCGGTGTTCGAAGTGGCAACGCCGGTCCGTAAATCCTTCACCATCTGATAGGGCTGCAGCACGTAGGACCGGATCTGGTGGCCCCAGCCGATGTCGCTCTTGGCGGCCTGCGCGGCGGCGGCCTTCTCCTCGCGCTTCTTCAATTCGGCTTCGTAGAGTTTGGCGCGGAGCATCTGCCAGGCCTGCGCGCGGTTGCGGTGCTGGGAGCGGTCGTTCTGGCACATCACGACGATATTGGTCGGGATGTGCGTGAGGCGGATGGCCGATTCGGTCTTGTTGACATGCTGGCCGCCGGCGCCGCCGGCGCGCATGGTGTCG
>Ga0074044_10004667_pt1 | contig 11284 bp, 8 predicted proteins | sample BogForMeECP23OM1_FD_94443 | JGI IMG/M metagenome (GOLD analysis project Ga0074044, IMG submission 94443) | Bog forest soil microbial communities from Calvert Island, British Columbia, Canada - Bog Forest MetaG ECP23OM1 | ecosystem: Environmental > Terrestrial > Soil > Wetlands ...
GCCCGAAAGCGCCTGGCGCCAAAGCCGCGTGCCGAGCGAGGTGCCGGGCGCGTCGAGCTCGAGGCTGCGCCGCTCGCGCAGAACACGCTGGCCGTAATGGAGCCAGCGCAGCTCCTCGCTCGGATCGACCGCGATGTTGCTGTCGCTGCCGATGCCGAAGCGGCCGCCCGCGCCCAGATAGTCGCGCAAGGGGAAGAGCCCGTCGCCGAGATTGCCCTCGGTCGAGGGACAAAGGCCGGCGACGGCACCGGAGCGCGCCAGGCGCGCGGTCTCATCCGCCTCCATGTGGGTCGCGTGCACGAGCGTCCAGCGCTCGTCTATGGGCATGTTGTCGAGGAGCCAGCGCACCGGGCGCGTGTTGGCCCAAGCGAGGCAGTCGCGCACCTCCCGTTGCTGCTCGGCGGCATGGATGTGGATGGGGGCGCCGGCATCGAGGCGATCGAGCGCACGCACGGCTTCCGCGAGCGCCGCGGGCGGGACGGCGCGCAGCGAGTGCGGGGCCACGCCAAGGCGGAAGCCGCCGCGCGCCGCGGCAACGCCGTGGAGCCGCTCGAGGAGGGCTGCGAATTCCTCGCTCGTGGTGACGAAGCGCCGTTGCCCCTCGCTCGGCGGAGTGCTGCCGAAGTTGCCGCTCTGGTAAAGCACGGGGAGAAGGGTGAGCCTTATCCCGGTCGCCTCCGCCGCCGCGACGATGCGCTCGGCGAGCTCGGCCAAGTTGGCATAGGGACTGCCGGCCGCATCCTTGTGCAGGTAATGGAACTCGACCACGGCCGTGTAGCCGGCCTTCAGCATCTCGAGATAGAGCTCGGCCGCGATCGCCTCGACGTCGTCGGGCGAGAGCCGGGCCAAGAAGCGGTACATGACCTCGCGCCAGCTCCAGAAGTCGTCGCCCTCGGGCCCGGCGCGCTCGGCGAGCCCCGCGAGCGCGCGCTGGAAGGCATGGCAGTGGAGATTGGGCATGCCGGGGAGGACGAGGCCGTCGATGCGTTCCGCGCCGTCGGCCGCACCGCGCTCGCTGAGCGCTGCGATGCGCCCGCTTGCGTCGATCTCGATCACGAGCTCGGCGGTCCAGCCGGTCGGCAGGAGGGCGCTCTTGGCGAGGAGACGCTTGGCTGCGGCCATCGCGGAATGGGCTCTTCTCTGCGGGTCACGCGTTCGCGAGCGCTAACTTATCCGCTCGCCCCAGGGCGGGAAAGTGCCGCCTGCCTAAAACGAGGGCATCCTTGCGGGCAAGCGGGGCCGGCTCCGCGGCTTGTCCCGGGCGCGAGGGTACAATAGTATGCGGCTGATTGCGGCACCAAAGCCTCGCGCGCAAGGCAGTCATCTCCCGCGGGGGAGCCGGCTTGAGGCGTCGCGTGAGGGGCTCTCGCGGAGGAGACCCCGAGGTGCTGCTCACGTCCCGAAACTCCGCGACAGGCGCCGTCGGCGCACGGAACGGCTTCGCCCGCCGGGCGGCAGTTCAAGCTCAGGGAGGCATCGAGAATGGGTAAATTTCTAAGCGCATTGCTGGCGCTCGCCGCCGGCATCGTCATCGGCAGCTTCGCAGGGCCGGCGCCGGCCGCCGCCGAGACGATCAAGATCGCGCACTCGACCTGGGTCGGCTACGGCCCGCTCTACATCGCGCGCGAAAAGGGCATCTTCAAGAAGAACGGCGTCGACGTCGAGCTCGTGCTGATGGAGGATCCGAAGGAGCGCTTCCCGACCCTCATGGCTGACAAGATCCAGATGATCTCCAGCACGGTCGATACGGCGCTGCTCTACCTCAAGAACCGCGACGATTTCCAATACGTGGTCGCGATCGACGATTCCAACGGCGGCGACGGCATCGTCGCCAACAAGGACATCACGTCGATCAAGGACCTCAAGGGCAAGAAGGTCGCGGTCAACGAGGGCTCGGTCTCGGAATTCTACCTGAACGTGCTGCTCGATCGCGCCGGGCTCAAGGAGTCCGAGCTCAACATCGTCAACATGACCGCGATGGACGCCGGTACCGCCTTCGTCACCAAGCGGGTGGATGCGGCGGTCACCTGGGAGCCCGCCCTCACCAAGGGCAAGACGGCCGAGCACGGCCATCTCCTCGTCGACAGCTCGTCGACACCCGGGCTCATCACCGACGTCATCATCATCAAGTCGAGCTGGGTCAAGGCGCACCCGAAGGACGTCGCGGCGATCGTCAAGTCATGGGAAGAGGCCGTCGCGTACTACGAGGCGCACCCCGAGGAATCCATCGAGATCATGGCCAAGGGTGTGGGCGGCTGGCTCAAGGACCCCAAGGAGTTCAAGGAGACGCTGACCGGCATCAAGTTCTACGACGGGCCTGCGAATAAGACGTTCTTCGGCACCGCCGCCAAGCCGGGGCCGCTCTTCCAGACCACCGCGGACGCCATCAAGATCTGGACGGACCACGGCAAGCTGCAGGTCAAGGTCGTGCCGAGCGACCTGATCAATTACAGCTTCGTCAACGGTTGATGCTGCCGTTCATCGAAGCCTACTTCGCACCGAAGAAGGACATCCCACAGCGTGTTTACCTCTCGGTAAGCACGCTCGTGGGGTTCCTGGGCTTGGCATTCTGGTGCGCGCTTGCCTATGGCGGGCTGGTGCGGCCCGATTTCCTGCCGACTCCCGTGGCCGTGGCCAAGGCGGGGATCGCGGGGATCGAGGATGGCTCGCTCTTGGTGAACACGGTGGCGAGCCTCACCGAGATCATGACGGGCTTCGTGCTCGCCTCGATCTTCGCCGTACCCCTCGGCATCCTGATGGGCAGCTTCAAGATCGTCGAGGCCGGGATCGAGCCGGTCACCAACTTCGTGCGCTATCTGCCGGTCAGCGCCCTCATCCCGCTCCTTATCCTCTGGGTCGGCATCGACATCGAGGAGAAGGTCGCGGTCATCTTCATCGGAACCTTCTTCCAGCAGCTCATCCTCATCGCCGACGTCTCGCGCGGCGTCTCCCACGACCTTCTCGACGTCTCCTACACCTTGGGGGCGGACCGGCGCACGGTGGTCACCCGCGTGTTGATACCCGCGACCATGCCGGGCGTCATGGACACGCTCAGGGTGACGCTCGGCTGGGCCTGGACCTATCTCGTGGTGGCCGAGCTCGTCGCCGCGAACAAGGGGCTCGGCTACTTCATCCTCAACTCGATGCGCGGCCTGTTCACCGACCAGATCTTCCTCGGCATCATGGTGATCGGCCTCTTGGGCCTGATCGCCGACCAGATCTTCAAGCTCGCGCGCAATTGGCTGCTCCCCTGGGCCGCGAACCCTTGAGTTAGGGTCCTGGTTTTGAAATTCGCCACATCATGAAAACACTTGTCATTGCGAGGCGCCCGAAGGGCAACGAAGCAATCCAGAAAGGATATCGCAGCCAGCGCCCTGCCCCGGCGTACGCCGGGGTTCGCTGCGCTCGCAATGACGGTTATCTCCGGGTGAGACGAACCTCTGAATCGCGACACTAGGGTATCGCGATCATGGCGAAGTTGCACATCGACAACGTGGCCCTTCGTTTCCTGCCCAAGGGCGGCAGTCCGGTCACCGCACTCGAGAACATTTCGCTCGATGTGGGGGAGGAGGAATTCTCGGTCATCGTCGGGCCGTCCGGCTGCGGCAAGACGAGCCTCCTGCGTCTCGTGGCCGGCCTCATCCAGCCGAGCGAGGGGGCGATCTATCTCGACGGCCATGCGGTCACCAGGCCCGGCAAGGACCGCGGCATGGTGTTCCAGTCCTATACGCTCTTTCCCTGGCTCAGGGTCGAGGAGAACGTCGAGTTCGGCCTCAAGATCGCCGGCATCGAGCAGGCGGAGCGCAAGCGGATCGCGCAGCGCTACATCGCCGAGGTGGGCCTCGAGGGCTTCGAGCGCGCCTATCCCAAACAGCTCTCGGGCGGCATGATGCAGCGCGTGGCGCTCGCGCGGGCACTCGCGAATGATCCCGAGATCCTCCTCATGGACGAGCCCTTCGGCGCGCTCGACGCCCAGACCCGCTCGCTCATGCAGGAGCTTCTCCTCAAGATCTGGGAGCATGCCCACAAGACCGTGCTCTTCATTACCCACGACATCGACGAGGCCATCCTGCTCGGCGACCGGGTTTACGTGATGACGGCGCGGCCCGGACGCATCAAGGAGAAGATCGAGATCGACATCGCGCGGCCGCGCTCGGTCGAGGTGCTCACCTCCGACCGCTTCATCGCCATCAAGCGCCGCATCATGGGACTCATCCACGAGGAGGCCGTGCGCGCCATGGCCTAAGCCGGCCCTCGCCGGCCCTTTATGGTGCGCTGCGGCAGCTGAGGCCCGGCCGGGCCGCGCCCGGCGCCGTTTCCTGGAGAAAATGCCGTCTCGTCAAGGCCTTAAAATTTTCGTTTGAATTGTTTTCGGACATCTGGTCTATTGTGCATTGCGGCATGGCACTCGGCCGCTTGGGCAGGGTGCGTCGCATGCCCTTATTGGGCGTTTCCTCCCTACACTTGGGCCGCGCCTCGGCGCGGCCCCTTTTTTGCCCGCGTTCCCGTGGGGGCCCCCGAGCCCGCTCGGCTGCGCGCTCACGCGCGCTCGGGCGGCGTGCGGCTGCCGGGGCCGAGCGCGCGCTGCATGATCACGCAGTCGACCCAGCGCCCGAGCTTGTAGCCGACCGCGGGAAGCAGTCCCACCTCGCTGAAGCCGAGCGCCTGGTGGGCGGCGATCGAGCTCTCGTTGCCGGAGTCGCCGATGACCGCCACCATCTGGCGGTAGCCGAGTGCGGTGCAGCGCTCGACGAGGGCCGCGAGCAGGGCGCGCCCGATGCCCTGGCGCAGCGCGCCGTGATCGACATAGACCGAGTCCTCGACCGAGTAGCGATAGGCCGTGCGCGTACGGTAGGGCCCGGCATAGGCGAAGCCGACGATGCGGCCGCGGCGCTCGGCGACGAGATAGGGAAGCCCGCGCTTCAGCGCCTCGCCGCGGCGGCGCATGAGCTCGTCCACGTCCGGCGCCACCTCCTCGAAGGAGGCGAGCCCGCGCCTCACGTGGTAGCCGTAGATTTGCTCGACGGTCGCCATGTCCTCCTCGCGCGCCTCGCGCACAAGGATATCGGGCGCCGGCTGCGGGAGCGGCAGGGAGGTGCTCATTCCCGCCTCCTCAGCCGCCGGGCAACAGCGCCGGCAAGCGCTCGCGCAAATGAGCGGCGAGTGCGGCCATGTGCGCGCCCACTTGGGCGAGCCCCCGGCCGCGCTCGATCGTCGCCTCATTCATGTAGAGGGCGCGGTTGATCTCGATCTGCAAGGCGTGCACATGCGCCTCGGGAGCTCCGTAGTGGCGCGTGGTGAAGCCGCCCGCGTAGGGATTGTTGAGCACGACCTGATAGCCGCGCTCGGCCAAGAAGCGCTCGACGAGCCCGGTGAGTGCCGGCGCGCACGAGGTCCCGTGGCAGTCGCCGAGCACGATGTCGAGGCGGCGCCGGCCGGCGTCCTCGTCCATGGGTCCGCCGATCGACGGCATGGAGTGGCAATCGATCAGGACCGCGAGGCCGAAACGGCGCTCCGTCGCCTGGACGAGGCCCTTGAGCGCCTCGTGATAGGGCCGATAGAGGCGGTTGACGCGCTCGAGCACCTCGGCGAAGCGGAGCTTCTCCCGGTAGATCTCCTCGCCGTTGGCAACCACCCGCGCGATGGTGCCAAGCCCGGCCGCTATCCGCGGCGAGCGGGTATTGGCGTAGTCGGGGAGCGGGTCGGTGAACATGGCGGGATCGAGCTCGAAGGGCTCCCGGTTCGGGTCGACGTAGGCGCGCGGAAAGAGGGCGCGGATGAGCGGCGCGCCTTCCGCAATCACGCCTGCGAAAATCTCGTCGACGAAGGAGTCCTCGGATTTGCGCAGCGCCACCGCATCGAGGCGCGAGCGCGCGACGAAATCGGCGGGATAGTCGCTCCCGCTGTGGGGCGAGGCAAAGACGACGGGCATGGTCTGCTGGCGGGGCGCCTGCAGATCGCAGGCGCCGTCGAGCTCGGCGACCGGTACGGCAAAGCTGTCCATGGCTTTGTAACTAACCTATTCGCGCCTGCCTGTCACGAGCGCGGGCGCTCTAGGCCAAGGACGTTCAAGCAGCGGGAGATCACCCGGCAGATCGCTTAGCTCGATCGGACGCCGCCCAAAAGTGCGGAAGATTCTGGATACTACCGTGTGTAGGATCGCTTCCCGTGGGCCATCCGTGCGGTCGCGAAGGCCCGGTCCAAGCGGCAAGATCAACCGTCGCCGAGCGGTGGCGCGGCCTCAGGGAACGAAATAGAAGTCGCCGATCAGGGACGAGGATTCCCAAGGGACTTGCCTATCGCCGGAACGCTCTACGACAGCCGCGCGGACCTTGCGGAACATCTGCTCTACCTCCAGGCCTCGCGACTTCATCGCCCTTAACAACTCCGAAGTGTAGAGCCCGTGCTCATTGTCGCCGTCCGCCGCCACGGCTCCCGGGGCGGTCGCGTAGGCGATCAGAGTCCCCCGAGCCGCATCGATTGCCGCGAGCCCGCCTGAGGTGCCCCGCAGCCCTCGACCGAACGGGCTGTCGCGACACGCATCGAGGATCACCAATGCTACGCGGGCCTGTGCGTTATTGAGCCGATCGGTCACCACCTCCATCGGAAACGTCTCGAACGGGATCACGTCTTCGCTTTCGACCGTGGCATCGACTGGGACCAGGTAATTCAGTCCCTTGAGCTGCATGCCATGCCCGGCATAGTAGAAAAGCGCAGTTCCGTTATGAGGGAGTGCCCGCCCGAAATCGACGAAAGCCTTCTGCATCGCCTTGAGATCGGCATCCTCGGCCTCGATGACCTTGAAGCCGAGGTCGCGCAGCGCTTGTGCCATGGCACGGGCGTCGTTGACCGGGTTCTTGAGCTTCGGGACGCCTGCGGCGCGGTAGGCGCCATTGCCGATGACGAGCGCAACTCGGGGCTCGGTAACCTGCGGCGGCACGGCGTTGGTTTTTCCTGTCTCCTCTGCACGACGCGGCGGCAACCTGTTCTCGTCCTTGCATTCATCGGGATCTCCCGAGGGCTGGATCCGGAGACCACGGCACTTGTCAGCTACATGTTCTTCCTGAGGATGCTCCTTTGCCTGCTCCGACTTGCCTTGCTCATAAGCCGCAATCGCTTCCTCTGGAATCCACCGTCCATCAAGAGAGAACGGAACTTTGTCCCGCTTCAGCCCGACCATCAGCGTACGCAAGCTGTCTGCACTGCCAAACACGGCTCGGCATTTGCCCTTCTTAATGGAAATGAACGCTATATCCGAATCGACCTCTGCAGTCTCAAGATTCGCCGGATTGATATTCTCAAAATCCTCTGCACGCATGAGATCGTGCGACAGGTCGGGGAATATTTTTGCAAGCTCTGCTGCAGTATTGCAAAAGAGCTTACCGTCGTTATCGACCGTTATCACGCCGTAACCCTTTTTCGTTCCCTTTTCGATGATATTCTCCAACGTGCTTCGCTCGACTTCGCGCTTATCCCTATCCGCCTTCACGTCTTCTGTGGTGATGATGAAGCCCTTGACATACTGGTCGCTAGAAAGGCCCTTGATCAGGGAGTCGATATCGTCGGTGTTTTTTTGAAAAATCTCGGCACGACGCAGCACCAACATATCTACTGCCTCGAGTGCCGAAGCGTTATTGCAATGGCCGACTTTGAGCTTATCCGGGTCCACGTTAACGGCGGCCAGGTCCCGGTCGTATAGGCGCTTTTCGATGGGCGAAAGCTCGGTCTTCTCACCGATGCATATGGCCGCGGCGCCATCCGTGAACGATAATTGTCCGTGCAAGTCCACAACAGCGTGTGGCGCCCTTGGGCCGACGTTGACAATCGCGATCAAATCTTCCGGCGCGCCTGAGCCGAGAAACCGTAGCTTTGAGTTAGACGCGATCTCTGTTTCTAGCGCCTTCTTTTTCTTGTCTTCCGCTGCCGCTCCGTCTGTCTTCGCCTTCTTTTCCTCTGCTATACGCTCGGCTTCCTCCTTCTTTGCGGCATCTTTTGCAGCGGCGTCGGCTTGCGCGCGCTGCTTCATTTCCCTAGTCGCTTTTTCCCGCGCGGCTGCCTCCTCTCTTTGCTTTTTGACTATTTCCGCCTCTCGTTCGGCCTTCTGCCGCTCGGCCTTGTTCCGTTCAGTCGTTACGATTTCAACACAGCGATTGACATACCGCACGACACTGGGATCACGGGGTCCTATGCCTTGTTCAGCAAGCTGCCGAGAAGTTGACGAATAGCTCCGGTCAACGCACGCAGCTACCTCAGGGTCGATTTGCATCCAGGCAGCACGCGCCTGTCGGCGTCGTTGTTCGGCGGCAATCCATTGATTGCATTGATCGACCTGTGGGCGGATGCGCTGATCATAGGGCCCCACACCCTGTTCGGCCAGCTGCTGGGGCGGTGAATTGTGTTGCTGCATACATGCGGCCAAATCGGGATCGACCTTCGACCAGGCATCACGGGCCAGCTGCCGTTGTGCCTCCGCCTGCCGTTGCGCCTCCGCCTGCCGTTGTGCCTCCGCCTGCCGTTGTGCCTCGTTCAGGATCGGTGCGGCGAAATTATTGAAATTATTGAGAATGTTGTTTAGCGTCTGCGCTTCCGCAACCGCAGCAGAGCCAAGGGTAAGGATGAAGATAATAGCAGGAACAGCCCGCAGCATATCCCCCTCCGTAATGCCACCGGGGATCGATCGTCTAAACTGACATTCTACCAATGATCTATGTTTGTGCGCAAGGATATGCCAAACCGTCCTTGTGGGCAAAACATATTGACCTCGCCGGGCGCCTTGAGCCGCCGAGCTTGGCGAATATTAATGGCGCTTCTCCGCCTCCGGTCCGGATTAGGCAATGAGGCCATCGCTGGCCGCATCGACGACGGCGAGGACGTTCCGCCTCCCTCAGCCGCGCGCAAGGGCGAACGGACGATTGCCGTGCCGACCCGCACGGCGGCTCAGGCGGCACTCCATCTCGCCATGCGGGCGGCCGGTATCAGCAAGAGCGCGCTGGCAAAGCTGTCCATGGCTTTGTAACTAACCTATTCGCGCCTGCCTGTCACGAGCGCGGGCGCTGCCGGCCAAGGTCGCCCAAGAGGCGGGCTTGAGGCGCGAGCGCAGGCTTGCAAAGTGCTGCCTTCGGCGATATAGGACGCTTTCCCGACGCGAATGACCTTGCCGGACGGGCGCGTAGCTCAGCGGGAGAGCACTACGTTGACATCGTAGGGGTCGCAAGTTCAATCCTTGCCGCGCCCACCACTCTCGGCATCGCGATATCAACGAGCACCTCAAAGCCCCGCCGTCTCGTTTCTCTCACCGCGAGGCACGCGTGCGCGGCGGCGCGGAGCCCGCAAGCGAGCCCTTGAGGCAATGTCATCGCGCCGGGCGGCCTCAGTTCGCCGCCGACCGGCTCCGCGTTGCTCCATGAGTCGAAAAGGCGCATTCTGACGCGTGCAAGACCGGTCATCGGGGAATGTCGGATAAGCTGACGCGCTGATCCTGCTTCCGGAGTGGGTCATGCTTTCGCGGCTGAGGAGCCTCTTTACTGCCGATCTCCTGGTGCTCACAGCACTTTCGGTCGTCTCGCAGATTCTGTACTTGGCTATTTTGCCGATCTCGTTGGAGGGGGACGGGGTGGGATATTACCTGTTCGCCCGGTTTCTCGCGAACGATCCGGGCGGACTTTTCATCTTTCAGCGTCCCCCGGGCTATCCGTTTTTTCTCCTGGTCACGGGCGCCACCTGGCTCAAGAGCTTCTACCTCACCATCGCGGTGCAAGCCCTCATGGGCGCGCTGGCCCCGCTTTTGGTCTACGGGACCTTGCGCGGCGTGGGCCGCCGCGCCGCGTTCGCTGCCGCGCTTGTCTTCGCCCTTTCCGGCGTTCCCTATTCCTATGCCAAGCTGCTGGTGACCGAGCAGCTCTTCGTATTTTGCCTGCTGACGGCGATCTTCGCCGTCGCGCGCTTCATCGACGCCAGGCAGCCGCAAGCCGCGGCGCTGGCGATCGGGGCCGCCCTGGCAGCGCTCATGGTACGCAACGAGGCCCTGTATTTCGCCGTCTTCGTCTTCGCCGTCTTGCTTTTCCTGGCTTGGCCGGTGTGGCGCCGGCTGTTGATAGTGGCACTCTCCGGCGCTGCCGCACTTGCCGTCGTCATGACGTGGTCGGCCGAGCGCGCCGCCATCTTGGGCAATCCCGCCTTGGTCGGCTCCCTTCACAATTTCTTCGGTCACCAGCTCTTTTGGCGCGTCTATGTCACGCTTCCCGCGTCGGTCCGCTTCTGGCAATGCGTCGTGGTGCTGCCGCGCGATCCGAGCTGCGAGGACGGCTCGACGCCGATCGCCCTCCTCGTTCAGCCGAAGAACGGGCCCGCGACGCGCCGCCTTGCCGGTTTCGTGACCGACTGGGCCGCCGCCAACGGCCAGAATCCAGAGGGGATCCTGGCCGCCTTTCTGACCAAGCCAAGCGACGAGCCCCCGCTCGACTGGAACGGTTTGGCGGCGAAAGTCGCGGTCGACCGCTTGGGTCCGCTTGAGGGCGACAACCTCTTGCGCCAAGTCGCAGTCGAGGCGATCAAGGCGCACCCCGATATCCTCTACATGATGGCCGCCAGCATCAGCCCCTATTTGGGCATCTCGTTCGAAAGTTTCTGGTATGCCTTGAGGTATCCCAGCAACGCCGGGCCGATCCTCTTCGCGAACTGGGGAGAGGATGCCATGGAGGCGATGCCGTTCAACATCCGCGATCTCGTCCGGCAGGCGTTATCGCCCGAGCTTTGGCGCGAATATCGCGAGAGCAACGAGGTCCCGCCGACGTCGTTGGACAAGGCGTTGCTTCACCTGAGCCGCACGGCTCGCAACCTCGTGCGCAATACGGTCGGCCTCGTTTTCCTGGTGACGTTTCCGGCCTTGCTTTGGGCGCGGCCGCGCGCGCTGGCCGTTGTTCTGTCGGGCTCCTTCGGCCTGATGTTGGGCGCTTATGCGGTCGCGTTCGGCTACAGCATGCGCTTCGAGCACGTGATCTTGCCGCTCATGCTGATGCTCTCGGTCATCGCGATCGAGACTCTTGTTCGAGGGATCGCGGGCCGCTTGCGGAGTTATGAAAGGAACCGATGACGGGCAACACGCCTTGGACCGTCGGGCGAGGTGTGGCCGGCACGCTCGGTCGGGTTAGAGCAAGTTCCGGCTGGATGGAATCGGTGCGGCCTTCGAGACGCGCCCTTCGGGCGCTCCTCAGGCTGAGGAGGTTCTTTGTGCAATCATGAACCTACCTCATGCTGAGGAGCGGTGCGAAGCACCGCGTCTCGA
>Ga0074044_10004668_pt1 | contig 11283 bp, 13 predicted proteins | sample BogForMeECP23OM1_FD_94443 | JGI IMG/M metagenome (GOLD analysis project Ga0074044, IMG submission 94443) | Bog forest soil microbial communities from Calvert Island, British Columbia, Canada - Bog Forest MetaG ECP23OM1 | ecosystem: Environmental > Terrestrial > Soil > Wetlands ...
CCCAAGTGAATGCCGACCCGGAATTCGATGCGGCGCTCGGGCGGCAGGCCGGCGTTGCGCTCGACCATTGCGTTCTGCACTTCGATGGCGCAGCGCACCGCGTCAACCACGCTGCGGAACTCGTTGATGCTGCCGTCGCCGGTGCGCTTGACCACGCGGCCGTGGTGCACCGACATCGCGGGATCGATCAGGTCGCTGCGCAGCGCCCTGAGCCGCGCCAGCGTGCGTTCTTCCTCCGCTCCCGCGAGCCGGCTGTAGCCGACCACATCCGAGACAAGGATCGCCGCAATTTTCCGGGTCTCGCTCATGGCGCGCCCCCCGGCCGCCGATCGGTTTAGCACGAAAACCCGTCCCGAAGGGCCCCGTCCCGATGGGACGGGATTCAGCCGGGACGCGGCCTCGAATGACAACTTCCGCTTGCCGTTAGGCCATGTCGAGCGTCCAGGTCTGCCCGACGAGGTCGCGTCCGAGCGACTGGCGGGCCTCGCTCACTCCTCCGGCAGCCCGGCCTTGATCAGGGCTTCACAGAAACCCGGCGGGTAGTCGATAACGATCGGCAGGTGCGCATCAAGCCACGGCACAGAGAGTTTGGGATTCAATTTCATCGCCTCCGCCAACGCGGCCTTCGCCTCCGGCGACCTGTCCGCCGCCGCATAGAACGCCGCAAGGCAGGTGTATGTGTAAGCCGTGCGATACCCCGAGTCGATGGCCTTGAGACCTTCCTGGACCGCCGCATCGGTTCGACGCAGCCCCAGGAGCGCTTTGCCCATTTCGCTGTGCCAAAGTCCGAGATTTGAATCGCGTGGACTGATCTTCGACTGCTCATAGCGGCCGAGGAGCGCTTCCGCCTCGGCCATAGGATGGTAGGCCACGGCAAAACTGGGATCGGCCCGAAGCGATGCCTCAGCCTCGGCGATGGTCTCGTTTGCCGACGCCGCGTCGTTCGCTTTCGGTTTGAACAGGATCACGCGGGCCTTGGCCCGCGAGAGCGTCGGCGTTGGTCGGATCGAGAGTCAACGCCTGCTCGAATAAGTCTCGGGCTTCGAAACGATTGGCTTTCGTGGGGAGTTGGTTGAAAATCGCGAAACCGCGCATCGTCAGATCGATAGCGTCGGGATTTCCTGGGCGGTCGTGCAGGCTGCGTTGGGCTTCGGCGTTCACCAGCTCGACCTGAAGCGTGCGGGCGAGTCGCGCGACCACTTCGTCCTGGAGCTTGAACAGGTCGGCCATGTCTTCCTCGAAGCGGTCGACCCCGAGATGGGCGCCGCTTTCGGCGTCGATCAGCTGGGCGTTGACGCGCACCCGGGCGCCGTCGCGCTGCACCGAGCCTTCGAGGACATAGCGCACTCCGAGCTCCTTGCCGATCGCCTTGGCGTCGAGGTTCTTGCCCTTGAAGGTGAAGGCGGTGTTGCGGGCGATGACGAAACTGTTGCGGATGCGCGACAGTTCGGTGGTGAGATTCTCGGTGACGCCGTCGGCGAAATAATCCTGGGCAGGATCGTTGGAGAGGTTGGCGAAGGGCAGCACGACCATGGAAAGACGCGCGGCGCCGGACGGCGTGGAGCGCCCGCCGGCGAGGATATACCATGCGCTCGCCGCGATGATGATGAGCAGGGCGGCGATCCCAGCGGCGAGCGGGGCGAGCGCCGAACGCTTCTTCGGCGTCAGGGGCTTCGGCCGACCGGGAACGCCGACTCGCAGCGAATAGACCCGGATCGGTCTTTCGATGTTCTTGAGCTGGGTCGGGCCGAGATCGGTGACCTCCATATCGAGCCTGCCGCTCATCTGGCGATAGGCGTCTTCCGAGAGGCAAACCGCGCCGGGCGCAGCGATCCCTTCCAGCCGCGCCGCGATGTTGACCCCGTCGCCCATCAGGTCGCCGTCGGACTCTTCGACCACGTCGCCCAGATGGATGCCGACGCGGAATTCGATGCGGCGCTCGGGCGGCAGGCCCGCGTTGCGCTCGATGAGGCCATTCTGCACTTCGATCGCGCGGCGCACGGCGTCGACCACGCTGCGAAACTCGATGAGGCTGCCGTCGCCGGTGCGCTTGACGATCCGCCCGTGATGGGCGGCGATGGCGGGATCGATCAGATCGCTGCGCAGCCCCCGAAGGCGCGACAGCGTCCGATCCTCGTCCGCTCCCGCGAGCCGGCTGTAGCCGACGACGTCCGCGACCAGGATCGCCGCGATTTTCCGGGTCTCGGTCATTCCTCGGGCACCCCCGCCTTGCGCAGGCCCTCGTAGTCCCGGTCAACCGTTTCGAGATAGCGCGGATCGCTGTGCGGATTGGTGAAGAACTGAGCCGCGAGCGCCTTCCACGCCGCGATCGTCCTGGGCCCAGTGGGAAACGACTCCAGGTAATTCTGGAGGGCTTCATGGGCCTCTGCCGCATGACCGGCCAAGGCAAGCGCCGCGATGAGGGTGAGATGCGGCCACGCATTGGTATTCGGATTGATCGCGATCGCCCGGCGGGCCGATTCGATCGCCTGATCATACTGCTTCAGCGCGAAATATTCGGCCGCTTTGTTACTATGCAAATTAGCCAGAACCGGATCGTGCGGGCTCAGCCGAATCGCCTTGTCGTTAAACTCGAGGCTCTTTTCAAATTGCCCGAGGAACAGGTAGTCCAAGCCCAGGCCGCCATCGGCGGTCACCATGGTGGGGTCCAAGGCGAGCACGCGTTCGTGCTCGGCGATCGCTTCGTCGAGGCGCCCCTGACCGCGGAGTATGCCACCCTTTAAGGAGTGAGCCCTGGCATAGTTTGGATCGAGGGCGAGCGCTTTCGACACCAATTCGTCCGCCCGCCTGAGGTCGCCCTCGGGGTCGGCGCTGCGGCCGAAGCGTGCCGAATACAAGAACTTGGCGGACAAATAGGTCAGGGCGCGGATATTGTTGGGATCGATCGAAAGCGCCCGTTCACAGAGACGGTACCCCGCGTCCGCTTCCTCGCCGAGGTATCCGCCTCTCTGTACGCCCGCCTGGCACTGGAGAGCCAAGTCCTCGGCGTCGGGATTTGCCGCGGGCGTCCGTTTGAGCCGGGCGGCCTCGGCCTCAGGGAGTTGAATATCCATGGCACGCGCCAGATGGGTGACGATCTCGTCCTGCGTCTGCAACAGATCGGCGCGGGGGGTGTCGAATTGTTCGGCCCAGAGATGTGCGCCGTTGTCGGCGTCGATGAGCTGGGCGTTGACCCTGACCTGATCGCCGCTGGGTTGCACCGAGCCTTCCAACACGTAACGCACACCTAAATCCTTGCCGATCGTCTTGGCGTCGACCGGCTTGCCCTTGAAGGTGAAGGCCGTATTGCGCGCGATCACGAAGCTGTCGCGGATGCGCGCGATGCCGGTGGTCAAGCCTTGCCGATCGTCTTGGCGTCGACCGGCTTGCCCTTGAAGGTGAAGGCCGTATTGCGCGCGATCACGAAGCTGTCGCGGATGCGCGCGATGCCGGTGGTCAATTCATCAGTCAGAGCGTCGACGAGGTAATCCCGTGTCGGATCGCCGGACAAATTGGCGAATGGCAACACCACGATGGAAAGACGTGCGGCCTCACTTCGCGCCGAGTTCGACGCGACCGGCGCAGGCCGGTTCGCGCCGAGCAGATACCACGCGCTGGCGGCGATCAGGATGAGCAGCGCCGCGATCCCTGCGGCAAGCGGCGCCAGCGGCGAACGCCTTTTCTGCGCAATAGCTTCCACGGCTTCGGCTTCGCCTGGGCGGGCACGCCAACTTGAAGCGCGTAGACCCGGATCGGCTCGGCGATGTTCTTGAGCTGGGTCGGGCCGAGATCGCTGACCGCGAGATCGAGCCGCCCCTTCACTTGCCGGTAAGCGTCTTCGGACAGACAGATCGCGCCGGGCGCGGCGATCCCCTCAAGTCGCGCGGCGATGTTGACGCCGTCGCCCATCAGGTCGCCGTCGCTCTCTTCGACAACATCGCCCAAATGAATGCCGACGCGGAATTCAATGCGGCGCTCGGGGGGCACGCCGGCATTGCGCTCGATCAGGCCGTTCTGCACCTCGATGGCGCAGCGCACGGCGTCGACCACGCTGCGGAATTCGATGAGGCTTCCGTCGCCGGTGCGCTTCACCACCCGGCCATGATGCACAGAGATTGTCGGATCGATCAGGTCGCTGCGCAGCGACCGCAATCGCGCCAGCGTCCGGTCTTCGTCCGCTCCGGCGAGCCGGCTGTAGCCGACCACATCCGAGACAAGGATCGCCGCGATTTTCCGGGTCTCGCTCATGGAGCGCCCCTTTGTGGCAGTTCAGCCTAGCACGAAAACCCGTCCTGAGGCGCCTGTATCGGTATCCATTCAGCGGAAACGAGACGATCCAACCCGATCATCGGGGGACCGCGATTGCGCTTGCGCCGCGCCACGGCGTAGCCTCACGCAAAATGGCCCTTTGGGAAACGACGCCATGCAAGAATCCGCCGAAGAGCGCCGGCCGCCCGCGGGCGTTCCGGTTTCTAAGATCGATCCGTTTTCGCTCGCGTTCCTCGCCGACCCGCACCCGGGCCATGCGGCGCTGCGCGAGGCCGGGCCGGTCGTCTGGATCGAGACCTACGGGGCTTACGCGGCGGCGCGTTACGCCGAGGTGCGCGAAATTCTCGCCGATCCGGCGACCTTCTGCTCGAGCCGGGGCGTGGGCTTGAGCGACTTCGCCCGCGAAAAACCGTGGCGGCCGCCGAGCCTGGTGCTCGAGCGCGACCCGCCCGAGCACGACCGGGCGCGGGCGGTGCTGAACCGCGCGTTGTCGGCGACGGTGATGCGCGCGCTCAAGGGCCGCTTCGCCGAGGCGGCGGAGAGGCTCGCGGGGGAGCTTGCGCGAAAGGGCCGGTTCGACGCCGTCGGCGATTGCGCCGAGGTCTATCCGATGATGGTGCTGCCCGACGCGGTCGGCCTGTCAGAAGACGGCCGCGAGCATCTGCTGCCCTATGCGGCGACCGTGTTCAACATGTTCGGCCCCGACAACGAACTACGGCGCAGCGCGGTCGCGCAGATGGCGCCGCATGTCGCGTGGATTTCTGCGCAGTGCAGGCGCGAGCAGCTTGCGAGCGACGGCATCGGCGCGATGATCCATGCCGCGGCGGATTCCGGCGAGGTCACGCGCCAGGAGGCGGAACTTCTGGTGCGCTCGCTGCTCAGCGCCGGCTTCGACACGACGGTGCATGGGCTCGGCGCGGCAATGCGCTCTCTTGCGACGAACCCCGACCAATTCGCCGCGTTGCGCGCCGATCCGATGAAGGCGCGCGCCGCCTTCGAAGAGGCGGTCAGGCTCGAGTCGCCGGTGCAGACGTTCTTCCGTACGACGACGCGGGACGCCGCGCTGGGCGGCGTCACGATCCCGGAAGGCGAGAAGGTGCTGATGCTGCTCGGCGCGGCGAACCGCGATCCGCGCAGATGGCCCGAGCCCGACCGCTACGACATCGACCGGCCGACGGCCGGCCATGTCGGCTTCGGCGCCGGAGTGCACATGTGCGTCGGGCAATTGCTGGCGCGGCTCGAGGGCGAGGTGCTGATCGGGGCAATCGCCCGCGCCTTTTCTTCGCTCGAGCCCGACGGCGAGCCGGCGCCGCTTTACAACAACACCTTGCGCGGCTGGACCAAAATGCCGGTCAGGGCGACGGCGGCTTAACCTGTTCGGCGGTCGCAGCGCTGCAGGCGACGCCTGTTCGCGCGCCCTCGGCGTCGCGGTTGCGCATGTGCCGGCGAAGGCGGCGAGACGGCAGCCGGCGGCGCCTGGGGGCATGGCCAGCGCTGGACATCCCGATGATAGCCGCCGGATTGACGCGGCTTGCGATACTTGGTACGTCTCGCGTATCATAGGTCGAGTCATGATTCGCTCGTTTCGCAACAAGGCGACCGAGCGAATCTGGCGAGGCCAGCAGAGCCGCAAGTTTCCGGGTGACGTCCAGGATCGCGCCTTGCGCAAATTGCGCCAGCTCGATGCTTCGCTCACCTTGGAGGACCTGCGCAATCCGCCGGGCAACCATTTGGAAGCTCTGAAAGCGGATCGTGCAGGCCAGTGGAGCATTCGGATCAACGACCTGTGGCGCATCTGCTTTCGTTGGTTCGATGGAGAGGCGCATGATGTCGAGATCGTTGATTATCACTGAGAGGCTAAGATGACCGCGCTCAAGAACCCTCATCCGGGCGATATCCTCAAGCACGAGTTTCTGGAGCCAACGGGCCTCAGCCAGAACCGGCTTGCGCATGCCATTGGCGTCCCGCCGAACCGCATTCACTCCATCGTGGCTGGCACGCGCAGCGTAACGGCCGATACCGATCTGCGCCTCTGCCGGTTCTTCGGTCTTTCGGAAGGCTATTTTCTGCGGCTGCAAAATGCTTTTGACATGCTCGAGGCCAAACGCCGCTCTGCGAAAGAGATCGCCAAGATCAAGCCTTTCAAGGCCATTGCGGCATGATCAAGACCCATCCGCCGGACATCCGGCATTACCGCGTGGGCCGGGACGATCCCCGGATCAAGTCAGGGGACGGCCAGGCGATTCGAGATGTGTGACTGCCGCAGGGCCAAGGCGCGAGGCCACGATAGCGACGCCGCCGTGTTTTGAAGCAAAGCTTCGCCCTCGCCGGCTCTTCCCGCCCGCCGGTCCGTTCCCGTCGAATTCGTTATCCGCTAAACGACATCGCGGCAGGCGATTGATGGACGAAGAATGACGGCGCAGACAGGGGCGGAGGCGAGCGAGGCGGCCGCGCTTTCGATCGCGGTCGAACTGATCGCCGTGCTGGTTGCGGTCGCCGACGGTCGGCCGCTGACGCTGACGATCGACGACGGGCGGGCCCTGCCTTCGGGGCCTTTCGTGGTCGGGCACCGGTCGCTGCAATCGGGGTTGCGAGCCTGGGTTGAGCGGCAGACGCGCCATCCGCTCGGCTATGTCGAGCAGCTCTACACCTTCGCCGATTCCGATCGCCGCGACGGGGCAGGCGGCGCGCGGACGATCTCCATCAGCTATCTCGGCCTCACGCGGGAGGAGCCAGCCGCGGCGCCGCACGCCGCGTGGCGGCCGTGGTACGATTACTTCCCTTGGGAGGATCATCGCAGCGGCAGGCCGGCGCTGATCGAAGCAACGATCGCTCCGGCGCTCGCGCTTTGGATCAAGAATGGAACTGATAAGGCCGCGCGCAGGGCGCGCGCCGCGATCGCCTTCGGACTCGACGGGCGAAGCTGGAACGAAGAGCTCGTTCTGCAGCGCTATGAGCTTCTGTTCGAGGCGGGGCTCATTCCCGAGGCGCGCCGCCCAAGGCAGGAACACGAAGACCCGACGTTCGGCCTGCCGATGATCGGCGACCACCGCCGCATCCTCGCGACCGGCATTGCGCGGGTGCGGGCGAAGATCAAATACAATCCCGTCGTGTTCGAGCTGATGCCGCCCGTCTTCACGCTGCTGCAATTGCAACGCTGCGTCGAGGCGATCGCGGGGCTCTCCGTGCACAAGCCCAATTTCCGCCGATTGATCGAGCAGCAGCACCTCGTCGAGGAGACCGGCGAGACCGTGTCCGATACCGGCGGGCGCCCCGCCAAGGCTTTCCGCTTCCGCTCCGCCGTGCGCGAGGAGCGCGGCGCCGCCGGAACCAAGCTGCCGCTTACGCGTTGAGCTTGACAAGCCTTATTCTCCGGCTAAGTATATCGAAGATATGCTCAGAGTGAGTATAACCCATGACCGTTCTGGACTCCCCGACGTCCGCGAGCCGGCTCTATGAGCGCGTGCGCCGCGTCATCCCGCCGATCGAATGGCCCGCCTTCGAGGCCGACATCGAGGCGATCCTCAGCCTCAAGCGTGAACGCGACGCGATCATCCTGGCGCACAACTACCAGACGCCCGAGATCTTCCATTGCGTCGCCGATGTCGTGGGCGACAGCCTGAAGCTGGCGCGCGAGGCCGCCAAGGGGGACGCGCGCGTGATCGTGATGGCGGGGGTGCATTTCATGGCCGAGACCGCCAAGCTCCTCAATCCGTCGAAGACGGTGCTGATTCCCGACGCTCGAGCCGGCTGTTCGCTCGCCGAGTCGATCGACGCCGACGACATCCGACTCCTGCGCGAGCGCTATCCCGGCGCGCCAGTCGTCACTTACGTCAACACTTCGGCCGAGGTGAAGGCCGCGTCCGATATCTGCTGCACTTCGGCCAATGCGGTGAAGGTCGTCGAATCGCTGGGCGCGCCGCGCGTGATCATGACGCCGGATGAGTATCTCGCCAGGAACGTCGCGGCGCAGACCAAGGTCGAGATCATCGCCTGGCGCGGGCGCTGCGAGGTGCATGAGCAGTTCACGGCCGCCGATATCCGCGAGCTGCGCGAGGCGTATCCGGGAGCGGTCGTGCTCGCCCATCCCGAATGCCCGCCGGAAGTGCTGGCCGAATCCGATTTCGCCGGCTCGACCGCCGAGATGATCGGTTACGTCGACGCCAAGCGTCCGGCGCGGGTCGCGCTGGTGACCGAATGCTCGATGAGCGACAATGTCGCGGTCAATTATCCCGACGTCGAGTTCGTGCGCCCCTGCGGGCTGTGTCCGCACATGAAGCGCATCACGCTTTCCAAGATCCGTCATGCGCTGGAGACGCTCGAAGGCGAAGTGACGATCGATCCGGCCGTCGCCGCCCCCGCGCGCCGCGCCGTCGAGCGGATGCTGGCCCTGTGAGCGCCGAGATCCTGTCGCTGCGCGGGCGCGTCGTCATCGTCGGCGCCGGCGTCGCGGGCCTGATGACGGCGCTCGAGCTCGCGCCCCGGCCGGTCGTCGTGTTGTCGAAGGGGCCGCTCGGGGCCGAGGGCTCGACCCTCTGGGCGCAGGGCGGCCTGGCCGCCGCCATGGCCGCGAACGACAGCCCGGCTCTGCACGCCGCGGACACGCTCGCGGCGGGCGACGGCTTCAGCGACGCCGCAATCGTCGACGCGTTCACGCGCGCCGCTCCCGCCGCGATCGAGAGGCTCGCGCAGCTCGGCGTGCGCTTCGATCGCGTGGAGGGCGGCGGCTTCGCGCTCGGGCTCGAAGCCGCGCACAGCCGCGCGCGCATCGTGCATGCGGGCGGCGACGGCGCAGGACGCGAACTGATGCGCGCCCTGGTCGTCGCGGCGCGCGCGACGCCTTCGATAGAAATTCTCGAAGGCTTCGAGGCGCGCCGACTGATCGTCGAAGACAATTCCATTTGCGGCCTGCTTGCCGTCGGACGGGCAGGGCCGGCGCTGTTTGCGACGAAGACGATCGTCATCGCGACTGGCGGAATCGGCGGCCTTTATCAGGAGAGCACCAATCCGCTCGGCAGCTTCGGGCAGGGCGTGGCGCTCGCCGCGCGGGCGGGCGCCGCGCTCGCGGACATGCACTTCGTGCAGTTCCATCCGACCGCGCTCGACGTCGCGTCCCGGCCAATGCCGCTCGTCAGCGAAGCCGTGCGCGGCGAAGGCGCAACGCTGATCGACGAGACGGGCAAGCGCTTCATGGCCGGCACGCCGGGAGCGGAACTCGCCCCGCGCGACGTCGTGGCGCGGGCGATCTGGCGGCGGCGGGCGGAAGGCCATCGCGTGTTCCTGGATGCGCGCGCGGCGCTCGGCGCGCATTTTGCGACGCGCTTTCCGATCATCGCGGCGGCCTGCCGCGCGGGCGGAATCGACCCGGCGCGCGAACCGATCCCGGTCAAGCCGGCGCAGCATTATCATATGGGCGGCGTCTCGGTGGACGCGGGGGGCCGCAGCTCCGTGACCGGGCTCTGGGCGTGCGGCGAAGCGGCCTGCACCGGGTTGCACGGCGCCAATCGCCTGGCGAGCAACTCGTTGAGTGAAGCGGCCGCATTCGGCGCGATCGTCGCCCGCTCGATCGACGGCGCGCCCACGCGCTCGGCGACGCCACTGCGAGGCGTTGCGCCGCCGCCCACCCCTGATCCTGCCGCCGTCCGTAAAATCCTGTCGCGCGCCGCGGGCGTGATGCGCGAGGGCGAGAGTCTGCGCGCCGCGGTCGGGCCGCTCTCCGCACTCGCGCGCTCGGCCGGCCCGGCGGCCGATCCCGCCGCCGTGGCGCTCGCGATCGTCATCGCCGCGCTGCGCAGCGCGTACAGCGCCGGCGCGCACTGCCGCCTCGACTTTCCCAATCGCCCGGTGGAGCCGCGCCGATCGCGGATCACGCTCGCCGAGGCCTTGGCCGAGGCATCCGCGATCGCGCCTCATAATCTCGCCAAACGAGCCTGAACGATGCCCCTGACGCCTCTGCCCACCCTGCTCGTCGAGCCGATCGTCCGCCAGGCGCTCATCGAAGACCTCGGCCGCGCCGGCGACATCACGACCGACGCCATCGCGCCGGCCGACCGCATCGCCGCGGCCGTGATGGCTTCGCGGCAGGAGGGCGTCGTCGCCGGCCTCGATCTGGCGGCGCTCGCCTTTCGCCTCATGGACCCGGCGATCCGCGTCACCCCTATTCTCGCCGACGGCGCGCGCGTCACGCCGGGCGCTGCGGTGGCGGCGATCGAAGGGCCGGCTCGAGGCATGCTGTCCGCCGAGCGCGTGGCGCTCAATTTCGTCAGCCGGCTCAGCGGAATCGCCAGCGCGACCGCGACGCTCGTCGCCTCGGTAGCGCACACGAAAGCCCGCATCGTCTGCACGCGCAAGACGACGCCGCTCTTGCGCTCGCTCGAGAAATACGCAGTCAGGGCGGGGGGCGGGGCCAACCATCGCTTCGGCCTCGACGACGCCGCGCTCATCAAGGACAATCACGTGGCGATCGCCGGCGGCGTCGCGGAGGCGATCCGGCGGGTGCGCCGCCATGTCGGGCATCTGGTCAAGATCGAGGTCGAGGTCGACACGCTGGCGCAACTCGAAGAGGCGCTTGGCGCGGGCGTCGACGCCGTGCTGCTCGACAACATGCCCCTCGACGATTTGCGCCGCGCCGTCGCGATGATCGGCGGGCGGGCGATCAGCGAGGCGTCGGGTCGGGTCACCCTGGAGACAGCGCCGGCGATCGCCGCGACCGGCGTCGACCTCATCTCGGTCGGCTGGCTTACGCACAGCGCGCCCATCCTCGACATCGGACTAGACGCGAAGGTCTGATGCGAATTCGGATAGATCCGTTCGGGCGCCTATGGCGGGGTCGGGCTCCCGCCCAAGTGGAGCTGGCGGAGGCGGGGCGGCTCTTGGAGGTTGGGTCGGGGGCCGGCGAGCAGGGAAAATTCCCTGCGGAGCAGGGAGTCAGCAGGGAATTCGGCCTTTTTCGCGAAAATCAGCATCGAAAAGGCCTTGGAATTGAGGGCCTTGCGGTAAAATTCCCTGCGCGGG
>Ga0074044_10004669_pt1 | contig 11282 bp, 4 predicted proteins | sample BogForMeECP23OM1_FD_94443 | JGI IMG/M metagenome (GOLD analysis project Ga0074044, IMG submission 94443) | Bog forest soil microbial communities from Calvert Island, British Columbia, Canada - Bog Forest MetaG ECP23OM1 | ecosystem: Environmental > Terrestrial > Soil > Wetlands ...
GAGCCGCTGGTGATACGTCCCGAAACCAATTTCGTCAACATTGGCGAGCGGACCAACGTGACGGGTTCGCCCAAATTCGCCAAACTGATTCTGGCCGGCCAATTCGAGGAGGGCTTGGCCGTCGCCCAGCAGCAAGTCGAGGGCGGTGCCCAGATCATCGACATCAACATGGACGAAGCCATGCTCGATTCCGAGCAGGCGATGACCACCTTCTTGAACTATATCGCTTCGGAACCGGACATCGCCCGCGTCCCCATCATGATCGATAGCTCGAAATGGAGCGTCATTGAGGCTGGGCTGAAGTGCACCCAAGGCAAGGGCATCGTGAATTCCATCAGCCTCAAGGAGGGCGAAGAGGCATTCAAGCAGCGCGCCCGCCTGATCAAGCGTTACGGCGCCGGCATGGTGGTGATGGCCTTCGACGCGGCCGGGCAGGCGGACTCGACGGAGCGCCGTGTGGAGATCTGCACGCGTTCGTACCGCATCCTCACTGAGGAAGTGGGTGTGGACCCGTGCGACATCATCTTTGATCCCAACATCCTCACCGTGGCCACGGGGATGGAGGAGCACCGGAACTACGCCGTGAGCTACATCGAGGCCACGCGCCAGATTAAAGCCACACTCCCCCACTGCAAAGTGAGCGGTGGAATCAGCAATATTTCGTTCTCGTTTCGCGGCAACAACACCATCCGCGAGGCCATCCACTCTGCGTTCCTGTATCACGCCATCCGCGCGGGCATGGACATGGGGATTGTCAACGCCGGGCAACTGGCCGTTTACGAGGAATTGCCGCGCGACCTCCGGGAACTGGTCGAGGACGTGCTGCTGAACCGCCGCGCCGACGCCACGGAAAGGCTGCTGGCCTTCTCGGAATCGGTCAAGCAGCGCGGGCGAGCGGAAGTCCAGGAAGACACCTGGCGACAAGGTACCGTCGAGGAGCGTCTCCGGCACGCCCTGGTAAAGGGCGTGGCCGACTATATCGAGGGCGACACTGAGGAAGCCCGGCAGAAGCTTGGCCGGCCTCTCAACGTCATCGAAGGTCCGCTGATGGCCGGGATGAGCACGGTGGGCGACCTGTTCGGCTCCGGGAAAATGTTCCTGCCCCAGGTGGTCAAGAGCGCCCGCGTTATGAAGAAAGCCGTCGCCTACTTGCTTCCCTTCATGGAGGCCGAGAAGGGAGCGGGCGGAAAGGCTCGCGCCGAAGGCCGCATCGTGATGGCCACCGTGAAGGGCGACGTGCACGACATTGGCAAGAACATCGTGGGGGTGGTGCTGGGCTGTAACAACTATGAGATTATCGACCTGGGCGTTATGGTTCCGTGTGAGAAGATCCTGCAAACCGCGCGGGACACCCACGCCGACATGATCGGCTTGAGCGGGCTGATCACCCCCTCGCTCGATGAAATGGTCCACGTAGCCAAGGAAATGGAGCGCGAGGGATTCACCGTTCCGCTGCTCATTGGGGGCGCCACCACCAGCCGCGTGCACACGGCGGTGAAGATCGCTCCCCACTTCCGCCAGCCGGTGGTCCATGTGGTGGACGCTTCGCGCGCCGTGGGCGTGGTGAGCAAACTCAAGAACCCGGAAACGCGGCCGGAATTTCAGGCAGAAAATCTGCGGGAGCAGGAAAAACTGCGTGCCGCACACAAGCCCGCCGCCCAGAAGCTGCTGACCCTGGAGGAGGCGCGCCGGCGCAAGCCGCCTGTCGATTGGAGCGAGGCCCGCCCCGCTCGCCCCGCCTTCACGGGAGTGCGCGCGTTTCCCGCCGTGCCGCTTGGGGAGATTGTTCCCTACATCGATTGGACGCCCTTCTTCCAAGCCTGGGAGCTGCGCGGAACCTATCCGAAAATTCTCGACGACGCAATCGTCGGCAGCAAAGCGCGCGAGTTGCTGGAAGACGGCCAAAAGCTGCTTCACCGCATTGTGGCGGACAAACTCCTCACCGCCAACGCCGTCATGGGCTTCTTCCCCACCAACAGCATCGGTGACGACATCGAAGTGTATGTGGATACCTCTCGCTCCTCCGTGCTGACCGTCTTCCACACCTTGCGGCAGCAGATGGAAAAGGCTCCCGGCCATTACAACTGGGCGCTCGCGGATCTGATCGCGCCCAAGCGGATCGGCGTGGAGGATTATCTGGGCGCTTTCGCGGTCACCGCCGGCGCCGACATTGAACCATTGCTCGAGCGCTTCCAGCAGGACCACGACGACTACAATTCCATCATGGCCAAAGCCCTTGCCGACCGTCTGGCGGAGGCGCTGGCGGAATTGATGCATAAACGCGCCCGCGAGTTTTGGGGTTATGGCCAAGACGAAAACCTGACGCCTGAGGATTTGATTCACGAGCGCTACCGCGGCATCCGTCCGGCGCCCGGCTATCCCGCCTGCCCCGACCACTCCGAAAAGCGCGAACTCTTCGACCTCTTGCAGGCGGAGAAAAATGCTGGCATTCATCTGACGGAGAACTTTGCCATGTCGCCGGCCGCCTCCGTCTGCGGGTTCTATTTCTCCCACCCGGAGGCAAAGTACTTTGCCGTTGGGAAGATTGACCGCGACCAGGTGGACGATTACCATCGCCGTAAAGGCATGGACCTGCGCAGCGTGGAGCGCTGGCTCCGCCCCATCCTGAACTACGATCCCGACCTTCAGGAATCCCCCCGCGAAAGCCTCAGCGTGCCGGTGTCGCCGTGAGCACAGAGGACGGCGCCGGTGGAACCGAACTCATCTACGGCCTGGATGACAAGCCTCCTTTCCGCGAAACGCTCTTCGTGGCTCTCCAGCACGTGTTTGCAGTGTTCGTAGGAATCATTACCCCACCCCTGATCATCTGTAATGCTCTGAAGTTGGATCGGCCGAACACCGTTTTCCTGGTGAGCATGTCGCTGTTCATTTCGGGGCTGGCCACGTTGCTTCAGTCGCGAGGTCTTGGTCCCATCGGGTCGCGGCTTCTGAGCATCCAAGGCACCAGCTTTGTATTTCTCGGCCCCATCATTTCCACGGCCGGCTTGAGCCTCTCGGCCGGTGCTTCGCCCCGGACGGCGCTCGGGATCATTTTCGGATTGTGTCTCGCTGGGTCGTCGGTGGCAATTTTGATCAGCCAGTGCATCCGGCACGCCAGCCGGATCATCACGCCCCTAGTCACCGGCACAGTGGTCACGCTGATCGGCCTTACTCTCATCGAAGTTGGAATCACCACGATGGGGGGCGGCTATGACGCCCAGCGCGACGGCACCTTTGGCAGCCCCCTCAATTTGGCCTTATCAGGGATAGTGCTAACCACTATTATTATGCTCAACTGTAGCCGTATCCCGCAGTTGCGCATGACTTCGGTAGTATTGGGACTGGCTGCGGGCTATCTGGCGGCCTTCCTCCTTGGGAAAGTCGATCTCCACGGGCTGCGCGAACTGCCACTGGTTACGATTCCTTTTCCCCTGCATTACGGTCTGGGCTTCAACGCCGGCGCTTTCATTCCCTTCGCGTTCTTGTACCTCATCACGGTGATTGAGTCGGTCGGCGACCTGACCGCGACCTCATCCCTAACCAACCAGCCCATCACCGGCGACCTCTACTTCCGGCGGTTGCGCTGCGGCATTCTGGCCGACGGCATCAACTCTCTGCTCGCGGCCATCTTCAATTCCTTCCCCAGCACAACCTTTGCGCAAAACAACGGAGTCATCCAATTAACCGGTGTGGGTAGCCGTTACGTGGGCACGTTTATTGCGGTGATCCTGATGGCGCTCGGCCTGTTCCCCGTCGTAGGCGGGTTGGTTCACGCGCTTCCCCAAGCGGTCCTGGGCGGCGCGACCATCGTCATGTTTGGGACCGTGGCGGTGGCGGGCATTCGAATTCTGGCGGGCGTCCGCATGAACCGCAGGTCTTCCCTCATCATCGCGGTCTCGATCGGTTTGGGCCTCGGCGTCACGTTTGTCCCCGACATTCTCCATTCCTTGCCGGAATTGCTGCGCCACACCCTATCCTCCGGAATCGCTACGGGCGGCATGTGTGCGCTGGTCCTCAACACCGTTCTCCCCGGCGAGCGATGCTGAGATCGACGCTCGTGTTGATGCTGGCTCAATGCCTCCATCGCCGCGTGGCAATTCTATGGCATCGCATCACAGGTTCTTGCATAATCGGTTCATTACAGAAACCCCCTGGAGGAGAATATGAAGCTATCCCGCACGTTGAGTTTGTTGTTCGGCATGGCCATAACTCTCGCCGCCTCTGGGGGCGCGCCCCCGGAGAACGAACTGAAGCCGGTGGCGGTAGCGGTTTTCAAGGACGGCCTGGCTTTCGTCGTAAAACAGGGAGATCTGCCCCTCGAGGACGGGGTGGGAAAAATCGCCCCTATTCCCCCCGCGACCTTAGGATCGTTATGGATCACCCCGAACGATGCCAAGGTCACCTTGGACGAGGTCGTGGCCTACCGCTACAAAGTGGCGGGACAACAAAGCGTGACCGCGCTGGCGGAACTCCTCATGGCCAATGCGGGAAAAGTCCTCACTTTGGGTTACGGTAATCAGAAAGAGTACACAGGGGAAATCGTGGGATTCCGCGAGCCCGAACACCCGACGCCCTCGGGAGATAGCGCTTCTTCCCGCATGAGCGCCGCGCCGGCGTCACCTCCTCCGGCGCACGATGTCCCAGAGTTTCTGCTCCTGAAGGTGGAGGGCAAACTACTGGCCCTCTACTTACGCAACATCACGCAAGTCACGTTGCCGGCTGATCCCGTGCTCCAATCGCTGTACGAGGAGGAAAAGAGAGCGCTACGCGTCAAGCTCAAAGGCGCAGGGAGCCACGCCAACCTGACTATGGGGTATCTGGAAAATGGCTTGGGTTGGACACCCTCGTATCTGGTATCCCTCCAGGACGACAAGACCGCCCTGATCACGATGCAGGCGGTCGTCCTCGATGACGCCGAGGACCTAAGGGATACGGACGTTTTCTTTGTCGTCGGGGTGCCCAACTTCGCCTACGCGCAGATCCCTTCACCCATGGCGTTGCAGCAGACCCTCCTAGACTTTATCCAGGCCGCGAATCGAAGGGATACCTCCGGCACCTTGGGCCGCTTCTCCAATGCGCTAATGGCGCAAAGTGCCGTGAACATGGAGATGGACCAGTCGATGGCGCCTTCCCCCGGTTTCGAAACCGCCGTGGAGGAGATGAAAGGCGCGCCGGAAGAAGACCTGTTCCTGTATACTCGGGGCGGAGTGACTCTGGCCAGAGGCGAGCGCGCCACTTACAACGTCTTTTCGGGAAGCGTGAATTACGAGCACATCTATCAATGGGACGTGCAGGACCAGCCGCGCGTCGATGGGTTCGGAAACGTCCAAAATATCCAGAACATGGGCAGCCCGGACCGGGCCGAGCGAAACGATATCTGGCACGCCCTGCGGTTGAAGAACAACACGAAATTTCCCTGGACGAGCGCGCCGGCGCTGGTAATATCCGGAACCAAGCCCGTGTCCCAGGATACCCTTCCCTATACACCCAAGGGTGCGGCGTCGAACCTGAAGCTGACGATCGCCACGGACTTGCGCGCCAGCCACGATGAGCGAGAGGTCGCCCGGCAGCAGAACGTCACCCGGCGGCGGGGCTATAGCTACGATGAGGTGACCGTGGAAGGAACGCTCAAAATCAAGAATTACAAGACCAAGGATGTCCGGCTGAGCATCACCAAGACCCTGCGCGGCAGCGTGGAATCACAAACCGACGATGGAAGAGCCGAGAAGCTCGGCGAAGCCATCTCCGTGGACAACCCGATGTCGCGATTGACGTGGGAGATCACGCTCAAAGCGGGCGAGGAGCACGCTATCACCTACCGATATAAGGTGTGGGTGCGGGTGTAGATTCCAAGCTGAGCGCACAAGGAATTCGAACATTGCGGAACAGAGGTGGATCGAAACAGGTGACCATCACCGCCAATCCGCCGATGATTCACCGTGTCTTGGTCTTGTACCACAAAGCCGACGGGCAGAATGCTGCCGACTTCCTCTTTAATGAAATCTGATCGGAGTCGACCATGACAGTCTTTAATCGTCGTAAATTCATGCAAATTTCATTGGCCTCGTTCTTTCAGAACAAACTTCGCATGGAAGGGGCGTCAGTCCCGCCTGCGCGGATCAGCGAATCCGGCAAGACAATACGCGCGGAAGGCGCAAATTACGTGTGGGAATGGTCACAGGAGACTGATCGCTTCCGCATTTTGGACCTCCAAGGGCGCGAGTTGGCATCGAGTGCGCTCCAGCCGGCGGTCGTCGTCCAGCCTGTAAGGCAGAAGGGGGTCAGGCACTCCGTCGGTGGCCGGCTGACAAGCCATGAGGTCAACGGCAACCGCGTGAGCTGGACCTATGAGGGCGTGAACGATTCCGCTACGTTGTCCGCGGCCTGGCGGTTCGACGAGCATGGGCCTTGGGTGGAACCCGTGGTTTACCAGACCTCCACCACCGAAGACGTAGTGACCTTGCACTACTTCGCTGAAGCCGACGGCGACCGCGGGAAGCCTTCTCTGGAAGCGAATAACCTGGTGCTGCCGGGATTATGCGAGTCTCCCGCGATCAGCCCTCTCGCCAGCCAGTCCATGGGTTGGAATCTCACCAGTTGGCTGGGCCGGGGAGCCCCTAAGGGGTTGAGCCTCGAGCAGCAGTGGGGATTGCCCGCCCATTACTTCTGTGGTTTCCGGGGCCACGGGTTGGCGGGCAGTGCGGGGCTTCCCCCCAGCGATTCTTCCGGGGCTTTCTGCTGTGGGCTCGCAGAACTTCCCAACGGGGATTTCTTTCTAACCCAGGTGCACCGCCGAGGAAGCTTGGCGCTGGAACTCCGGGGCGATTTGTGGGAGCACTTACGTGGCCCCGGCCGTTTTACTTTGGGCGCCATGTTGTTCTGGGCTTTCGGCACCAACTTCTACGAAGCAATCCGACAGTATTATCTTGGCCTCGTGAACGCGGGGGTCATCAAGAAGAAGGTGAATTCCGCCCGCAAGAACTCTGCCGCGCTGGCCCCACAGTGGTGCACCTGGGGTGAACAAGTGGCTCGGAATAAGGATTCCGGCCGCCTCGACGAAGGCGCCTTGACGGCCATGTATGAAGAAATGAAGGCCTCCGGTTTGCAAGCCGGAATGTTTTCCATCGACGACAAATGGGAAGGAAGCTACGGCAGTCTGGAACATTCCGCCGAGCGCTTCCCGCACTTCGAACAGTTTCTTGACCGCGTGCGTGCCGACGGCCATCGCCTGGGGTTCTGGGCTGCTTTCATGCGCTGTGAAGATCCCGCGGCGCTTGGCCTGACCCCCGCCCACATGCTGCGCCGCACCGACGGCCGGCCCTACAAAACGGGGAAGTACTACCTTCTCGACTTCACCCGCCCGGAGGTCGCCAGCATGCTGCGCGACCGGGCGAGAAAATTCGTTCGGCGCTACCATCCGGACCTGGTGAAGTTCGATTTTGGATACGAAATCCCCGCACTCGACACCGTGGCCCCGCACGACATGAGTTGGGCGGGCGAACGGCTGCTGTGGAAGGGCCTGGAGGTAGTGGCCAAAGCCTTGCGCGAGGAGAATCCGGACATTGTAGTGATGTATTACGAATTGTCGCCGCTTTTCGCCGAGCATTTGGATCTGCACAGTCCCGACGACCTGTTTATGGCGGCGGGAGAATTTGACCTGGAGGCCAATCGCCGGTTTTTCTTCAGCAGCCTTTGCGGGGAATTCGGCATGCCGACCTACGGCTCCTCGGGATACGACTGGGTCAGCGCGCCTTCCATCTGGTTTGACTCGATTGCCGTGGGAACCCTTGGCTGCCTGGCAAGCTTTTACGGAAGCGCTACGCCCGCCGACGGAGCGACCCCGGAGCGTGTGGCCAAATACAACGGGCTGACTCATCTGGTACGCCCCTCCAATCAGTTCAGCATCGTTCCGCTGGACGCGGATTTTGAGGCGCCCACGCGCGGCGCTCACGCTTCCTCCTGGGCGCGAATGGAAAATGGCGAAGTCGTGCTGGTCGCCCTGCGCAAGCAGCGCATTGTTGGAGGCGCGGGGACGGGAAAATTCCGCGACCTTGTTTCGACGAACGCGTCCGTGGTTGTGGCTGCCCGTTTGGGCAACAGTATCGCGCGAGCCACGCAACTGGGCGTGGTGCCCTATGGAGATGGCAACCTTAAGTTGAAAATCGAAGCCTCCCCCGCAGCATCCACCAATGCAGTCGAGCACTACTTCGGCGGAGGCCACGAGACCATACGCCTCGCCTTCGAAAATGCTTACCTGCGAGTCCCCCTTCGCGAGCGCACCGAGAACGGCTCCCTGGTCGAGTGGATTGAGATCACCATCCAGGGAGGATGATCAGGTCATCGGGCCATCGTGGCATCGGGTGATTGGGTGATTTGTGATTTGCGCTTTTCGATGCGAGCGTAGAGCCAAGATGGTCTGAAGGTCCGCGACTTACTGCTGTCGATTGGGGACGAGCCGCAGGCGTCCTAAGCAGGCCTGCGCTTTAAGGCCTAAACCAATACTTCATTACGACAGCCTATTTCGGCATCCAGCGGGGAAAGTCTGCTCCTTCGTCATGCAGGCCGCGGGTGAGCACCCTTTGGTTCTTGCCGTCGGCATCCATCACCCAGATTGCGGGAAGTTCGCCGGTCTTGGCTCGGCAGAAGAGAATCCGTTCGCCGTCCGGTGAGGATGTTGCCCGAAAGTCCCATTGCGGTGGATCGCTGTGCGTCAGTTGCGTGAGCGAGTCATCCTTCGGATCAAGAAGGCAGATCTCAGTGCCCCCACGAGCTTCCTCGGGCTTGTAGTCCCGATTGAAGTGATCCGTGTCCGGCCGTGAGGATTGGAATTGCCATGCCGTCTGTGAGCCAGGTAGCTTTCGCGTATAGAGAATACGGCCATCGGGACACCATTGGGGCATGTTCGAACCGTCACCATGGCGCTGGAGGTTTCCGTAGGCGGCCGCAAACCACTGGCTCTGCCCCTTCGTCAATATTCGATTTTCTGAGCCATCGGGCTTCCCGATGCAGATATCCGACCAATCGTGTCCGGGGTCGGTTTTGTAGTGGCAGTCCTGGTAGAGTATCCAATTCCCGTCGGGGGACCAACTCGTACCGAAGTACAAATGATCTGGTGTGCCGGCCACCAGCACCTTGCCCGAGCCATCGATGTCACAGCTATAAATCCGGTACGATGGCGAGCCGGCAATATGCAGCGCAATCCGCTTGCCATTCGGGCTCAGACTAACGCCATAAGGAAAACCTTCCTCAGGCCTCGTGATTTGCTGCGGATGGGTGCCGTCCAGGTTAATCATAAACAGACTTGCCCGTCCGCCCTCTATGACCTGGACGATCATCCGCTCCTCGCCCGGCAGAATCACACACGGCGCATAAAATGGGGCGATTCTCTGCGCCTTCAAAATCTCGGTAAGGGAGCAGTTGTCCAGGTCGTAGATCCAGATATGGGTCGGGATCTTATGGTAGTACTCGTTGAAGGTTTTGCCATTCGTATCAACCTTCTCCATGCTCAGAAGGATCACCCGCCCGCCGTCCGCGAAGAATAAGACGGGCTGCCACGAAGCTTGGTCGGGAACGTTAAAGTTCAGGTAACGCAATCCCGTCCCATCGGCTCCCATCAAGCCAGTCTTGGCTTGCGGAGGTAAGCCCGCCAGCGACACAAAGAAAAACCTTCGGTGACCGGCGCCACTCCGCTGGGTGGGCGGGTTCGCCTCTGCTGAAGCCCAGGCGGCAGGCACCAGACTCAGGGCTAACATCTCAAGAAATTCTCGTCGCCGCAGCGTGATTGAAATCATAAGGTCGCCGTTCCTGGAATCCAGGAGGAGCACGGACCAGTCATTCATGTCCGCGGGTTACACCCACGGCCAATGATGTTGGACCTCTGCGAGGTCCCTCCCCGCGCTTACGCTCCGACTCCTCAGCTTACCTTGAGTGTCACGCCATTCGCTCCCGCGGACAAATCGTAGTGCTTGCCGCGGTAGGGGAGGCCGGTAAGTTTGCCTTCGAAGCCGGGGGGCAGGCTCGACTCGACGAGCATCTGCTTCCCCTGCCAATCCGGCTGGAATCCAAAGAAGGAGCTGACGATGAGCTCGCTGAACACGGTGCCGATCATTGTGTGGGTGGTCATGGCGCCTCGGCCGGCGATGCGCACCAAATCGCTGTAATGAGTGCCCAGGACTTCGTGCGCCTGCGCGTATGGGCCCTCGTGGGTCACCTTTTCGAAACGGTAAAAGGCATCCAGGACTTCCCGGCGATAGCCGAGCTTGCAGAGCGCTTCCAAGGTCAGGGGCGGCCACTCGTCGTAAGCGCCCATGGGGCCATGGTCGGGGCGATCGGAGCCTGGCGCGGCGGGGTCCTGCAATGACAGTGCCCGCATCCACCACTCCGTCATGAGCTCGCGCTGGACAAATGCCACCATCTCGCGCCGCATCGAGGGTGAAAGGTCTTCCGCCATCCACTTAACGACGGTGATGAAATCGTACACGTGGCGAACTTTGAGAAACCGGCCGATCGGCTGCGCGCAGAGCCAAACACCCTCCCCCGGCACATAGAGCTTCAGCACTGCCGCCGCCAGGGACTTGGCGCTCTCGCGCAATTCCCCCGCCCCGTGCGCATCGCCACGCCACTCCAGAAAACCGGCGAGCATTCGCATCATCCCCACGTTCGCAGCATTGAGCGACGCCACCTCGTGGATGTAAGTCGAGTCGCATTCCAGAAGGTTCCGCGCCTCGCCGTAGTCCGCCAATTGCCCGTTTGGACTGACAAGCTGCTTCCAGCCAGTCACCAGGCCCTTGAGGTGCTCCAGAACCGTCTTGTCGCCCGCCCGCTCGTCCAGCAGAGCAGAGTCGCCGGTAAGCCGCAGGTAGCCCTGAAGCAATCCAAACACCGACAAATTATTGGCGGAATACCAGCGCCCGCGGCCCTCGCCGCTCAGGCAGTCCTGCGCGTTCCATTTGTAGATGTCCAAAGTAAGCCAGCGCTTCAACTGCTGCCGCATCATTTCGGGATCGAGCATCGACATGAGAAGCAGCGTGTTGTCCCAAAAATAAGTGACGGTGACGGCGAACTGCGGTCCGCCCGTTACCATGATTCGGGGCTGGACGGGCAGGTTGGTGCGCAGCATCTGTAACCTGGATAAGACACCCATGTAATACACACGCCGCACCGCTTCGTCTGGCGTCGTGAGCACCGGCAAGTTACCGGAATAGAAATTGTTTCCCGGCACAAAAACGTCTGCGTAACGCCTTTCCCATTGCGACTCGGCGGCCGCGAAGGTCGGCTCAAAC
>Ga0074044_10004670_pt1 | contig 11282 bp, 6 predicted proteins | sample BogForMeECP23OM1_FD_94443 | JGI IMG/M metagenome (GOLD analysis project Ga0074044, IMG submission 94443) | Bog forest soil microbial communities from Calvert Island, British Columbia, Canada - Bog Forest MetaG ECP23OM1 | ecosystem: Environmental > Terrestrial > Soil > Wetlands ...
CGCGAGCAACGCTTTTCTGAACTCCCTTCAAAAATTTCAGGGCGCGCAACAGGCCGGCGACGATGAGTGGTCCCTGCTGCAGCTCATGCAGATGAATAAATTCATCAACCTTCTCGTGGGCCCCGGCGGCTCGATGCTGCGGACTTACGCCGCGCTCGAAGCGTTCAATATCGCGTTACCACAAGACCCGCTCGGCACCACAGAAGATGCGCAGAATTTCGAGGCCTTTCTTCCAACACTGCGGCAGACGCTCGGGGCCATGCTGACTCCGCTGGGCGGTTTTTTTCAGCCTCACTACGATCCAAATACCGGGGGGAAGCTACTCAGCCCGGTGGGGCTACAGGCGTACATTGAGGTCTATCTGGGCCTGTACCCTGACCCCGGCGAGTTGCCCGGCATTCCTCAAGAACGGGCACTGGCGGGGCTGCCGCCCATTGTTCTGCCCTATCCCACGGCAAACACGGGCGGGAATTACAACGCGGCGCCGGGCGCGACGATTACTTTCAATGCCGGCAGTTCGACGGATCCGGGCGGCGGTACTCTGACCTATGCCTGGGATCTGAATGGCAATGGCACCTTCACAGACGCTACGGGGGCCCAGCCCCAATATTCCTACAGCCAGCCGGGGACGCGAACGATTGCCGTCCAGGTGACCGATTCGGGCGGGTTCACCAACGTTGTGTATGCGCTGGTCAATATCGGCGACGTGAACTCGCAGGACATCATCACGCAGTCGGGCAACGATCAAATCTACGACGTGCATGCGGACGGGAGCTTCTCTCAGCTCACGCCCGGTGTTCCCTTTATCGACACGCTCAGGAAGCTGAAGGTCGATGTCAATGGGGACATCTGGGAGCTGGGGGGAAACAACGATCTTGGTATCAACGGCACATATGGCGGCATACTCCACCATTTCGATTCCAATGGAAATCTGCTGGCCACCATCACCCCGGCACAAATGGGGTCGCTCACCGGACTCACGCTGGTGTCCATCGATGACTTTGACTTTGACGGCAGCGGAAGGATCGATCTCACAGCAACCGAGGATTTGGGCCCAGGTTGCTATGATCCATCGTTCAATCTCTGCACAGGGCACGTGCCCGGGCCCGGCGTGGTACTCCGCATGGCCCCGGATGCCAGTTCGGCCGCGTTTCTGGTGGAAGTGGAAACACGCAACATCTCCGTTCAGATGGTCAACGGAGTGCTGGTCGCAATCGAACAGGGTTGCGCAGGGCTGTACGGAGCCGGTTTCCTGCGCGTGGACCCCAACAACGGCAACATCCTGGTGAGCAACGTGAATGGCGGTGACCCCACGCGTTGCGACGAGGGACTTTTCAGTATCGATCCCACTACCGCGGCCATCACGGAGGTGATCCCGGCAGGAGGCACCGGTGCTCTGTTCAGCGACCCCACGTACGGAATGTATTACACAACGGATTTTACTTTTGGCGGGAGCACTCTGCACTGGGGGGCCTACGGAGGCATCGCACCGCAAGAGCCGGGATTGTTCCTGCTGGATGCGCAAGGCAACTACGTGATCGCCCCGGTTCAGGCGGTTGGTGGCGGCTTCATTGGGCGCGTGGATGCTCCTCCGCAGATCACCAACAATGCCGGCCTTCTTCTTGATGTCGAGGTGTTTCCCGTGATTAGGCCTTCATTGGGAACTCCCACTCTATTCCTGAATTCCATGACCGTTGACGCCGGGGGGGTCTACGTCGGGGTTGGCGTAAATTATGCCGTTTCCCTTGCCCCTCTCATCTTTCGCATTACGCCGGATGGCCAGATTTTTACGGTAAACACGGCGTTATCCCCCTCCGGCGGGCTCGCGCTAGTGGACGTTGTTCCGCAGATTCGCGCGGTCGCCCCAAGCGACGTGCCGGCGCCACCGGCCGTGACGCTCTCGCACCTCACCGTTGGACAGGATTCCTGTCCCGGCTCGGCGCAATTGAGCGTGACTGTAAAGAACACGGGCAACACGCCGACGCCCCTCCCCGTGCAGGTGATTTTCTTCGACGGCGATCCGGGGCTCGGAGTGGCCGTGGGAATCGCGACCACCAGCGGACCGGTTCCCGTGGGCGGCTCGGTAACGCTGTCAGCGCCGTGGGCGCTGCCATCCGCCGGCGATCATTCCGTATTTGCCTTGGCACTGGGCGCGAACGCAATCAACGTCAACTTCGAAGTGTGCGTGCCGGCGCAGTACTCCGCCAACCCCCTGTTGCTTTCGCCGCTGAGCGGCACGAACGGCACGGGCACCACCTACATGGTCGCCGCCCAACTGGTCGATATTTTCGGCGGCGGCGTGAGCGGGGCTCCGATTACTTTCACGGTTTCGGGGGCGAACACGGCTACAGGAACGATGAGCACGGATGCGAACGGGAACGCCGTGTTCAGCTATTCCGGGAACAACCCGGGCCAGGACAGCATCGTTGCCACGATCAACCAGGGCGGAATGAGCGTGCTCAGCAGCAATTTCGTAGCCGAGACGTGGACATCCACGCTGACCGCAACGACGACAGGCGTGGGTTCGTCACTGAATCCATCGATCGCAGGCCAGTCCGTAACCTTTACTGCTGCTGTGACCGGCAATAGCCCGACCGGCACGATCCAATTCCTGGATGGCTCAACCAGTTTGGGTACGGTAGTCCTGACGGGAGGCGTAGCTGCCGTTACGCTCTCGACTTTGCCGGTTGGCACGCACTCCATTACGGCGGTCTACAGCGGAGACAGCTCCAACGCCAAGAGCACGTCCATGGTTCTGAGTGAGGTGGTCTCGCCCGATACCGCGCCACCCGTGGTGACGCCTCCGGCAAGCATTTCCATACCCGCGACCGAGGCGGGCGGCGCCAGAGGCAATGCTTCGCCGTCGTTGGCCGCCTTCCTCGCGGGCGGTACGGCCGTGGACATCGTTGATCCTTCGCCCAAGCGGTTGGCTCCGCAAGTGGGCGGCACCGCTGTGGACAATACGGCGCTGTTCCCGGCGGGCACGACAACGGTGACCTTCCGCTTCCAGGATGCCAGCGGCAACATCGGCACGGCCAACGCCACGGTCATGGTCGCCATCGGAACGCCACGAATCACTGGTTCAATCGCCGGGGTGGGGGCCGATCCATCCGGCGCGATTTACGTGAACGTGGTGCTCACCAACACCGGAACGGGAGACGCGCGAAATCTGAAGATCAATACGCTGCTGTTCCGCACGCTCTCCGGTACGGGAACGGTTACGTACAACGCGGCTTTGTCCCCGTCCCTGCCGATCACCATCGGCAACCTGGATGTGGGCAACGCGGTGACCACCAAGGTGTTTCTCAATGTGCCGGCTACGGCGACGCGGATTTCTGTGACCGAGAATGGGCCGGTGCAAGACGTCCTGGGCACGAACTACAACTACTCGGCCGCAGAAGCTCTCGTTCCGTGATCGAGGGCTGAGGGAAATTGGGAAGCAAAGGAGAACTACATGCGCCGTTACCTTTACTGGGTTTCTCTCGCTCTCGGTGTTCTGCTGGCAACCCCGGCAGCCTGGGCGGACTCCCTGACATTCACCGTGCTGCCCACCGATGTCTCCGGCCCGGCAGGGACAACTGTAGGCTGGGGCTTTTCCATCACGAATAACAGTACGACGGACTATCTGGACATCAGTGGTATTGATAGCGACCTTTTTGCCGCTGCGGACGGTACTCCGGATGCCTCTATTTTCCTGTTCCCCAATTTGGCGCCGGGACAGACAATGACCCAGGTCTACGATCCTGTGGATGACCTTGGGCTGTTTCAGTTCACTTGGAACACGGGCCTAACGACAGGAACAACCGAAACTGGAGTTTTCACTCTCAACGGGGCGTTCTGTCCCCTGGTCGATCAGTTCTGCGTGGAGGATGGTTCTGTCACAAGCACCGCCCTCGCAACCGGGGCCTATTCTGCCACCGTGAGTCCCTCGGGTGGAGTGATCACCCCCGAGCCGTCTGCCGCGCTGTTGCTCGGGACGGGCCTGTTCGTGCTGGGGTGGATTGCTCGTCGCCGGCAGGATGTGAGCGCCTAGATCCGCTTATCTTCACCCGTCCAACCGCCTTCCGATGGCCTTAGCGAGTGGACAGGGCGCTGGCGCTCCGATCCGCGGTACTAGCCGGCGGAAGAGGAGGCTGCGGCGCTGCCCGCGAGGCCGAGTTCTGCGGCCACGGCGCGCATGGCGGCGATGCAGTTGGCGATGTGCTCGTCGAGGGAGATGCCCAGCTCTTCCGCGCCTTTCACCACGTCTTCCCGGCTGACGCCGCGGGCGAAAGCTTTGTCCTTCATGCGTTTCTTCACCGAGCTGACTTCCAGGTCCAGGATGCTCTTGCTGGGGCGGACGAGGGAGCAGGCGGTGAGGAAGCCGGCAAGTTCGTCACAGGCGAACAGCGCGTGCTCGAGAGCGGATTGGCGGGCGACGCCGGTGTAGCCGGCGTGGGAGAGGATGGCGCGGATCATTTCTTCGGGGTAGCCGCGCTCGCGGAGGATTTTCGAGCCCTCGGTGGGGTGGCCTTGGGAGGGGTGATGCTCCTGATTGGGCCAGCGCTCGTAGTCGAAGTCGTGGAGGAGGGCGGCGAGGCTCCAGGCGGCTTCATCGTGGCCGCCTTTGCGGGCGTAGGCGCGCACGCAGGCTTCCACGGCCAGGGCATGTTTGCGCAGGCTCTCGTTCTGCGTGTATTCGCACAACAGATTCCAGGCGGCGTCGCGGTTGGGCATTTGGGCCTCGGGATCACGGGCCCGGCCCGCCTCGGCGGGCAGGCGCGGCGGGCCTGTGAATCTACGTGAGGATACGACGGCGAGGGGCGGGCTGCCAGCGTCGAAATGGGCGCGGAGCGAGGGGAGAAGAGAGGACAGGCCCTTCGCTGTGCTCGGGATGCACAAGAATCCTTGTCCTAACTTCGCTCAGGGAATCGCGGAATCTGCCGATGGTTGAAGAGAGAAAAGGGAGAATTGCGGCTGACGACCGAGAGTCTCCGGCGATTGCGGGAGACATCGGTCAATCTCGGTCGCAGGCGGGCGACTCAGGGCAATTAGCGGACAACACTTGAAATACCGCTTGACAGGCCGGGGGGCGCAGGGCATTCTTTGGCCGCGCGCCGGTTTCTGCCTTCCCCTTAGATGAGTTGCCTCCCATCCGCTCGCTGGAGGAATGAGCGAGGTCCAGGTGTCTGAGGCCCAAGCAACGCACGCCCCGGAGAACGGGGCCGAAAGCGAACGCGAAGTCATCCGTTGCAAGGTGTGCGGGCTGGTGCAATACCGCACCAAGACCGACAATTGCCGGCGCTGCCTGCGGATACTGCCTCCGCGGGTGCAATACCTGATCCCTCCGCCTGCTGCGCAGGAGCTTCCCGGCGACGACCGGCAGCTCTTTGAACATTGGCCGAACGCGCAGACGGTGGAGAACATCGGGCACCGCATCCGCCAGTTGCGGGAGACGCGCGGGATGACCCAGAGCCAGCTTCAGGCGCGCTCGCGGGTCTCGCGTTCCTATCTCTCGCGCATCGAGAGCGGGCAGATGACGCCCAGCCTGGGGACGCTGGAAAAAATCTCCGAGGCGCTGGGCGTGGGCCTGAACCGCTTCTTCCTGCCGGAATCGAGCAGCGAAACGCTGATGGAGGATCCCTTCATCCAGGGGCTGCGGCCGTTTCTGCGCCAGCTCGACTGGGAGCAGTGGCAATCCATCCTGCGGCGATTGCAGGTCATCAGCGACCACGTCACCGCGGTGACGGTGGCCGCCTCACAGGGCCACCCCCCGCGAGAATCGGCGGCGCACGGCGGACCCGCGCCCTCGGGCCGCGCGCCGATCCCGCAAAACGGGAGCGCGCGGCGGCAGTTGGCGCCCTAAACGTTGAGCGGCAAAGCGGGATCGCTCGAAGGCTGGTGAGGCGTCGGCCGCTCGAGGCGTTCTCGCTGTTGGTTGTGGAAGAGTTCCCGCAGCAGAGGACGGAATCCACGCGCCGCGCCCGGCCTCAGGCGAAGCGGACTTTCACGTCCGGCCGCTTTTCCAGGTGCACGGTGTCGATGAAGCGCACCTGGCGGTTATCGAGAGTCATGACGAGCGATTGCGTGCGCGTGCCTTCGCCGAAGAAGCGCACGCCTTTCAGCAGGTTTCCTTCCGTCACCCCGGTGCAGGCAAAAATGATTTTCTTGCCGGGCGCCAGGTCTTCCGTATCGTAAATTCGCTTGGGGTCCTTGATCCCCATTTTGGCCAGGCGTTCCTCGTGTTCGGGCTTGGAGACCACCAGGCGCGCGAGGATTTGTCCGTTGAGGCAGCGCAGGGCCGCCGCGGAGAGGACGCCTTCGGGCGCGCCGCCGGTGCCCATGACCGCGTGCACGCCCGCGCCCACCACGGCAGCGGAGATGCCGGCGGAGAGATCGCCGTCGGTGATGAGGCGGATGCGCGCGCCGGTCGAGCGGATGTCGTTAATCAGCTTTTCGTGGCGCGGCCGGTCGAGCACGATCACCACCAAGTCTTCCACGTCGCGGTTCAGTCGGCGGGCGATGGCCCGGAGGTTGTCGATCACCGGGGCGTCCAGCTCGACGGCGCCTTTGCAGGACGGTCCCACGATGATTTTTTCCATGTAGAGGTCGGGCGCGTGCAGCAGGCCGCCGTGCTCGCTGGCGGCCAGCACGGTGATGGCGTTCGGCGAGCCGGTGGCGCAGAGGTTGGTGCCTTCCAGGGGATCCACGGCGATGTCCACGGCGGGGTATTCGCGGTTGTTGTGCAGCGCGGCCCCCACTTTTTCGCCGATGTAGAGCATGGGGGCTTCGTCGCGTTCGCCCTCGCCAATGACGATGGTGCCGTCCATGGGCACCGTGTCCATGACGCGGCGCATGGCCTCGACGGCCACGTCGTCGGCCTTGTGGCGGTCGCCCAGGCCCATGGTGCGGGCCGCGGCGATGGCGGCTTCTTCGACCACGCGAAGGAATTCCAGTCCCAGTGCGATTTCCATATCCGATCGTGCTCCCGTTCGAGGCGGCGCCCGGTTCTGCGGAAGGCTGGCGGGCGTGCGGCGCCACTTTGTACCTCAATTCGCGGGCGCTGACAACACTGGTGACTGGTGGGAGAGAGAAGAGGCTGACCCCGCCGCTGCGGGGTCAGCGCTACATGGAGAGCGCCAGCCACGCGCCCAGAGCGGCGGATTTCTCGTCGGCGCGCCAGGGGCGGCCGGCCTGTGCGCCGAAGCCGGCGAGGGCTCGCTGCAAGCGGGCCTCGGGGCGCCGCAGGGCGCGAGATGCGCGAGCGAGAGCTTCGCGCTCCAGAACGAGCGAGGCAGGGATGCTTGCGGCACGTGCTCCTGCTTCCAGCACTTCCCGGAACAGGATGCCTTCCAGGGCGTGGGCGCGGATATGGCTGCTGCCGATTCTGGCTAGATCCGGGTTGCTCGACACGACCAGGGCGACGCCTGCCAACGAATAGCCCGCGGCATGCAATTCACCGCTGAGTGCTGTGATGACGGCAACAGCAGTTCTTTCGGCCGCCTTTCTGCCTCGCGCCACGGCCTGCGGAGTCGCGGGGACAAACGGCATGATGCCGCCGTGATAGGGCTGGCGCGACTCGGGCACGTTCGGGTCGCAGAGCTGCACTTCGCGGTGGAACAGAATCTGCGGATTCGCTGCGGGCCCGGCGAGCGCGACGAGGATGGCGCGGCCCGTTTTCACGCGGAAGCCCAGCGTCGCGAAGCGGTCGGCGGACCGGCGGGGCATGCTGCATCATCGCACGAAGAGGAGAAGACGTGCACTCGTTCGATGCAGGAGCGCGGCAGAGGGCACGCTTACTCATAGCGAAGCGCGGCCATGGGGTCGAGCCGGGTGGCGCGGCGCACAGGGAGATAAGAGGCGGCGAGCGCCACGGTGAAGACCACGAGGGCCACGGAGGCAATGGTGAATGGATCGTAGGAACTGACGCCGAAGAGAATGCTGCGAATCAGGCGGCCGGCAAGCGTTGCCGCCACGATCCCCGCGGCCAAACCAAGCAGGACCGGTGACATGCTCTGGCGGAGGACCATGCCGCGAAGATCCTGGAGCTGGGCCCCGAGAGCCAGGCGGATGCCCAACTCGTGGCGCCGCTGCTCGACGGAGTAGGCGATTACGCCGAAGATGCCCAGCGAAGCCAGAAACAGGGAAGAGAGGGCAAAGGCGAGGACGAGAAGCATCTGGAAACGGCGCGGGGCGACCGACTCCGAGACGATCTGAGTCATCGGTCGCAAAGCAACAATCGGCACATCGGGACCCACGCGGTGGATCAGCGCGCGGATGGTTGCGACCGAACTCGCGGGGTCGATGGAACTGTGGATGATGATCGAGGCGGATTGGGGCACGCTGATCTCATTGAACCAATGGGGCACGTAGACCATGAGGAGCGGCCGGTCCTCGAGGCGCACGGTGCGGATGTCGCCGACCACGCCGAGCACCTCGCTTTCCACGTCTCCGGCCCACTGGGTAACACAGGTTTGCCCGATGGGATCCCTGCCGGGCCAGAAGCGGTCGGCGACGCTCTTCGATATCACGACGACATTGCGCCCGCGGTCAGCCTCGGTGAAAACGCGCCCGTGCAGGAGGGGAATGCCCATGGCCCGGAAGTAGCCGAAGCTGACGGGGCGATAGTTTGCGGCGGGATTCTCCTCCGGTACGCGCTGTCTGCCGGGAAGCCCGATCCCCGTGACGCTTCCCTGTCCGGAGAGCGGCATTTGGCTCACCCAGCCAACGTCGTGCACACCGGGAAGCACGCGAACAGCTTCGAGGACACGGTCGTAAAACTGCAGGCGATCCGGGAGCGAGGAATAGGTTTGGGGAGGCAGGTCCACCTCCGCGGCAAGAACATTGTCGACGGCGAAGCCGGCATCCACGCGCAGGAGGCGCGAGAGGCTGGCGGTGAGCAGGCCGGCGAGAATCAGGAGCATCGTGGTGAGCGCGACTTCAAAGCCGACCAGTGTTTCGCGTGTGTGGCGGATCCGGAGGCTGTGCGTGGTGGTGGCGGATGCGGACTTCAGTACTTCGCCAGGCTGGGCGCGCGTGATGCGCCAGGCGGGCAAGACGCCGAACAGAGCCCCGGTGATCGCAGTAACCAGAAATGCGAACACCAGGACACGGACGTCCATGTGCACTTCGTCGAGGCGCGGAAGGCTGAGAGGCGCCACGTGAACGAACCAGCTTATCCCAAGCGAGGCGATCCAGAGGCCCAGCGCGCCTCCGGAGAAGCTGAGGAGAAAACTTTCCGTGAGCAACTGGCGGATGAGACGGAGGCGCGTGGCGCCGAGCGCCCTGCGCACAGCCGCCTCGCGCATGCGGCCGGGGACGCGGGCGAGGAGCAGGCCGGCGAGATTTGCGCAGACGATCAAAAGGATTGCGGCTACGGCGGCGAGGAGAAGCACGAGGCCAGGGCGCGCCGGGCCGACAACCTCCTCTTCCGCAGGGAGGAGTTGGGCGCGGAGGTCGAGATTCTCGCGCGCCTGCTGCGCGATGCGGGCTTGAACGGCGTTCAGTTCCGCGAGCGCAGTTTCCGGACTCACGCCAGGGCGGAGGCGCGCCACGGCTCCGAAATCGAATTCGCCGATCAGATCCTGCTCATACGATTTCGGACCATTGAGCGGCTGGAAGAAGTCCTGACGATCTTCGAGGCTTGCAAACCCCAGGAGGGCTGCGGGGAGCTGGAACGAAGGCGGCAGGATGCCGACCACGTCGTGGGGCTCGCCGTCGAGGGAAATGGCGCGGCCGACGATGGAGGGGTCGCCATGGAAACGGCTGCGCCAAAAATCGCCGGTGAGTATGACCGCGCGCCCACGGCCGGGCTGGTCTTCTTCCGGTAAGAACGTGCGTCCGAGGGCGGGCCGCACTCCGAGAAGCTGAAGGAGGTTTGCGGATGCGCGGACGCCGTGGATGCGTTCGGGTTCGCCCGCTCCGGAAAGAATCGCGCTCGCGCCTTCGGCAATGGCCACATCCTCGAATGCACGTACCTGCTTCCGCCAGATTTGAAAATCGGGGAGGTCGGCGAGCAAAGAGGGGGCAAACTTGGCCCACTGCGGAACGATTTCGCGGACGAGGTACAGGCGCTCGGGATGAGAGTACGCAAGCGGCCGCAAGAGGACGCCGTTCACGATCGAAAAAATGGCGGTATTGGCGCCGATGCCGAGGGCAAGGGTGAGAATGGCGAGGGCAGTGAAGCCGGGGTTGCGGCGGAGCTGGCGGGCGCCATACCTCAGGTCCTGCCAAAGCTGTTCGAGCCAGGCACCGGAACGGGCGCTGCGGACTTCCTCTTTGACCTGTTCGAGCCCGCCGAGCTCGATCCGCGCGGCACGGCGGGCCTCGGCGGGCGCCATGCCCTGCTGGATTTTTTCCTCGATGAGCAGATCGAGGTGTGCGCGGACTTCGGCGTCGAGGTCGCGGTCAGCGCGGCCAGGGCGGAAGGCATTGAAGAGCGCGCTAAGAATTCTGTTCATGTGACCGCCGCGAACCTCCGAGTACTCATGTCTATTCGTTACGCAGAGCCGTCATGGGATCCACGCGCGTGGCGCGACGCGCCGGAAAGTAGCACGCCGCGAGCGCCACCAAAAAAAGCAAGGCCGCCACGCCCAAAAAGATCGATGCATCGGTCGCGCTCACGCCGAACAGCAAGCTGGAGAGCAGGCGAGTGAGTGCGAGGGCGGCCAGCAGCCCGCCGATGACCCCCAGGCCAGCGAGCGCCGCCCCATGCCCGAGCACAAGGCGGGAAACGTCGCGCGGTTGGGCGCCCAGCGCCATGCGCACGCCGATTTCATGTGTCCGTTCGCTCACCACGTAGGAAGTGACGCCATAAATTCCGATGGCCGCCAACGCCAGAGCCAGGAAGGCAAAAACCCCCAGCAGGAGAAAGGCGAGGCGCTGGGCGGAGACAATCCCTGAGATGATTTCGTCCATGGACCTGACCTGGAAAACCGGCTGGTTCTTATCCACCGACCAAATCGCATTCTTGATGGCGGGCAAAGCGGCACTGGGCGGCAAAGTTGTGCGCACGACCAGGCTCATGGTCTGGTCGGGACTTTGCAGAGACGGGAAGTAGATGGTGGGGCGCGGCTGCTGATCGAATCCCGTGTCGCGAACGCCGCCAACGACACCGACGATTTCGCGCGCGGGCCGGGTGGCATCCGGGATTTGCAAATGCTTGCCGATGGGGTCCTGGTTGGGGAAAAACCGTCGTGCGAGCGTCTCGTCGATGATCACCACTCGGGGATGGTCCAGATCATCCTGCTCCGCGAAGGCACGGCCCTTCGCCAGGGGAATGCCCATGGTGGCGAAGTAACGCG
>Ga0074044_10004671_pt1 | contig 11282 bp, 11 predicted proteins | sample BogForMeECP23OM1_FD_94443 | JGI IMG/M metagenome (GOLD analysis project Ga0074044, IMG submission 94443) | Bog forest soil microbial communities from Calvert Island, British Columbia, Canada - Bog Forest MetaG ECP23OM1 | ecosystem: Environmental > Terrestrial > Soil > Wetlands ...
GACGAAGCACCTCTTGGGAATCGTAAGTGATCGAGGCCGGGTTAATCCCATTGCGCCTGAGGGCTTCGGCTGATTCTTGCAGCTCGACCAGCTGGGAGCGGCAAAACGGACACCAATCAGCGCTGCGGGAAAAAATCAAGAGCAGACCCTTGGAGCCCATCAGCTCGTGCAGCGATCGCTGCTTGCCATCCTGATCGGCCAAAGTGAAATCTGGAACTTTCTCGCCGATTTTCGGCCCCGTCTTGAGGCCGTCGTTCTGTGCGGCGACGAAAGTGCTCCAGAGCTTGGGTTCGGGCTTTTGGCCGGCGCCCATCTGCTTGAGAACTTCGCGGAAGGCGTTCGACTTGGTGGCGGAATCCATCGTCGAGGCACGATCGCTCGATTCATTAGTGTTTATGGAATTTTTGCCGGTTTGCGGCTGATCGGCGGCTAATAGGGGCTGGGGAACGAACGTAGCCTGAGCCAGCAGCGTGGCGAAAGCGGCTTTCATAAAAATCAGCGCCCAGCCTTCGCGCGGCTTTCCCACCAGGGCTCCCGTAGAGACTTTTCTCATAAAACTCCTTTCGCATCATTGCCGGGCTCCGCAATCGCATTGCCGCGGCGCGCTTACGGTTCACGACGCCAATGACCGTATGATGCTGGTGCCAATGCGCAAACCAGCAATTACGGTAAGGGGCGAGCCCGATCACAAGCTCCCCGTCAATCGGGCGTCCAAATCTCGGACTGCTTTTTCAGAAGACAAATTAGGAAATCCAAATCTTTTTTAGTTCGGGCATGGCTTCTGCCATATTTCGATCTTCCTTCCGGTGGGAAGCACGGAGTTGGCCACTCCAGAGGCTCGAAACCATTGACCGGAGATTCGCCACTGCCGTTAGGACCAAATCGTTCAAGAGCTAGACCCACGGTTGGAAGCCGGCGAGGGTTCCCGGTACAGAGTCGGGAAAGTTTTTTGCAACCGCTCCAATTTGGGCAAATCGTTGATCACAATGTAGGGCTGATCCGGGTTGAGGGCCAGATAGTTTTGGTGGTACGACTCGGCCGGATAGAAGCCAGCAAGCGGAACCACCTCGGTTACGATCGGTCCGGAAAAGGCCTTTTTCTGATTGAGTTGCGCGATGTATTCCTCGGTCAACTTCTTCTGCTCATTGTTGGTATAGAAAATCGACGATCGATATTGGGTTCCTGAATCCGGGCCCTGTCGATTCAGCTCGGTGGGGTCGTGAGCGACGAAGTAGAAGACTTTCAAAAGATCGTCGTACGAGATTTTCGATGGATCATAAGTAACCTCGACCGATTCCGCATGGCCGGTCGTTCCGGTGCTGACGGTTTCATAATTCGCGGTGTCCGGCCCTCCTCCTGCGTATCCAGACACGACCTTGGAGACCCCCTTCACATGCTTGAACACTGCGTCGACGCCCCAGAAGCATCCGCCTGCGAAAACTGCGGCGTCGGTGTGGCGGGCCTCATCATGCGCGCGAGCGCCGCTTGCCCCACCTACTGACACGCTTAAGAAAAACAGGAACATGAATATCCACTTCGTTCGTAACAACATAGTTGCAGTTTCTCCAAATGTGGCAGGCTGGCGCTTACGATGGTCGTTCAATCTGCGTAACCAAGGGTTCTCAGTTCTGGTTCCTTCCAAATAGCGCGGAGGATCGGATCGTCACTAAATCTTTTCCAGCGTTTATGCTCACAAAAGCGGGCGCTGCCGCGAATGCCTTCGTCTCTCGAAGGTTTCCCTGCGCGGTTCAGTTCCTCCGGCAATTCGGCCTCACCAAATGATGGTTCGCAGTCGGTTGCCGTCGACGTGAGATTCTATGGAGGCGCGTACCTGGTGAGTTACGGAAGTCAATCAAGAATCTCGTTTTCAGCTCAGCTTTTTTTGACCAAAGGAATAGCAACCGCCACCGAGTATGAGTACCCCGGGAATCGGGACGGCGCGGGTGTCGGCTCCCCACGGACCGATACATTCGGCGACTTGATGTTCGAGTTGGTTCAATCGATTCGCCCGCCCTCGGGCTTTTCGTGGCCGGCCTTGGCTCGGGACTGCTTAGCAAGGGCCGCTCACCATTAAGATTTCCCTTTGATGCCCCAAATGTTACCGGCGACATAATCGGTAACATTTGCGACCCGCGCGGGAAGTATAGTTGCGACACGGACGGCCTCAGATGAGGTCGCGGTCTTTCGAGGCGAGCTTGCAGAAATGTCCCGCGGCGGCGCAGCTGCGTAAAGGAAATTGCCGTTAGTCCGACCCACAGGAGCACGTGTAGATGTCAGATACACCATTCCGATCAATCCGGCCCACGCTATCAGTGCGTCAAAGTAGGGGCGCGTCGCGCCTTCACGACGATGGTCCTGCGAGCCGATCGGCTCGCTATGGTCGTGCTCAATCGCTGCTACCGACATAGGCGGGCACAGAAGAATGTCGTAGTCGCGGAAGAAGTCAGCCCAGCGCGCGCGAAATCGTTCGCGCTCTTCATGCATCGCTAGCCACTCTCGGTGACGGATGGTTATCGCTTGTGCCAGAACGGCCGCCGGATCGTCGGTATCGTCCAAGGCCGAATCGCCGATCTTCGCCAAGGCCCGGAACTGCTCAGGTGGCAGTTTCAGGACATGATCGGATGAAGCAAGCGCGAATAATAGCGGAAGGCGCGAGCAGAATGAATCTCCGGCTTCGCGCGATCGTCGACCTTCACTCCGGCGCGGCGCCGAAATGCAAGCGGTGCTACGGAGGTCTGCCTGAGATTGCGAGGTTCTCGCTCGCAATCGGCAATGTGCCGCGCAACCATTCACCTCAGCGCGCGTCTGGCTGACCAAGTCAGCCGGCGCGTGAGGATGATGCTCATAAGCCCATTTTTTGCGGCAGGCTCGCGGTCACGTGGCGACTCGCTAAACTCTTTGCGCCGAGCAACTCGCGGAGTGGGAGAAGGGTGATGAGAATTCAGTTGTTCAATCGCGAAGCCCACGTAAGCTCGCAAACCTCACATTTTTTTGGGAGCACGATCGAATGAATTATCGCTTCGTCGGGGGCGCGGTTTGCGCTTTGATGCTCTGCCTGTTTGCGATTGCCGCGGTTGCACGCCCTGCCGCCGCTGATCCCGCACCGCCGGAAAACGAAATCACCATGAACTTCCAGAACGTGGATATCCCGGTGCTGGCGAAGTTCATCAGCGAAATTACCGGCAAGAATTTCCTCGTCGACGAGAGCGTGCGCGGCAAGATCAGCATCATCTCGCCCTCCAAGGTCACGCCCGCCCAGGCGTATGAAATCTTCCAGTCGGTTCTGCAACTCAAGGGCTTCACCACCCAGCAGGCGGGCCAGATCATCAAGATCATCCCGTCGCGCAATGTGCGCCAGGCCGCGGCCCTGACCGAATCGCAACAGCCCTTCGTGCAGAGTGGCGACGGGTATGTGACGCGGCTGGTGAAGCTGCACAACGTCGATGCGACTTCGATCGTCAGCGTCATTCAACCGATGATCTCGCATGACGGTTTGATTGCGGCCTTCCCCGACGACAATACCATCATCATTACCGACGACGCTTACAACGTGCAGCGCCTATTGCAAATCGTCGCCGCTCTCGACGTTGAGGGGCAGCGCCGCAATATCGAGGTCATCCCGCTGCAGTACGCCTTCGCCGATGAAGTCGCTCCCGAAATCGACCAAATGCTCGGTGGTAGTTCATCGACAGGCCGGCCCAGCCAGCCTCAGCCGGGCGTCGTGGCGCCGTCGGCGCAGGCTCCGGGAGGGGCCTTCAGGGTGCTGGCCGACGAGCGCACCAACTCGATCATCGCGGCCGGCGGTCCCTTACAGATGAAGTCGATCCGCGAGGTGATTGAAAAACTCGACATCCGCTCGCCTGACGCGACGAAGCGGATCCATGTCTACCGGCTCAAGAATGCGTCGGTGGAGGAAATGGTCCAGGTGCTCGCCGGATTGATCGGAGGCGGCGGCGGAGCGGGCAGCCTCTCTCCAACCACCGGTAAAGGCTCATTGGGCCGCGGAGGTAGCCTCGGTGGCGGAGCCGGCGGAGGCTTCGGTGGCAGCAGCGGCTTTGGTGGCGGCAGCAGTTTTGGAGGAAGCAGCTTTGGCGGAAGTAGTTTTGGAGGCGGTTTCGGCGGAGGCGGTGGTTTCGGCGGAGGCGGGTCTTTATTCGCCGGCAGCGGCATCACCGGCGGAGGAATAACGGGGGGTAGCAGCTTCGGCGGCGCCAGTCGCGGCACAATCGGCGGCGGAAGTGGCGGCACTCCAGGCTCCGGAGGGGTTCGAACCTCCGACTTCACCAATCGGGTGACGATGACTGCGGATCCCGCTACCAATGCCCTCGTGATTAGTGCGGCGCCGCAGGATTGGGAAACCTTGCGCAACATCATCGCGGAGCTGGACGTTCCGCGCATCCAAGTGTTCGTTCAGGCGATCATCGTCGAGGTTGGCGCGGAACGAACCCGCAATCTGGGGGTCGAATTTCTCGCCTCGACCTCAATCTCGAACAGCGTCCTCGGCCTGGGAACGATTAACTTTGGTAACCTTCAAAATGCCATCGGCAATCCGCTCGGACTGACCGGGCTCGGACTTGGCCTCGCCTCGGGCAGCATGTGCGCGATTCCCGCGGCCGCGGCAGCCGCTGTGAGCGGCACCACAACTTCCACCACTGGCTCAACCAGCGCCCCCTGCGATATCGCGCTGATCGAGGCGCTGGAGTCCGACACGCATTCCAATGTGCTGTCGGCCCCGACGCTCCTGACCGCGGACAACACCGAAGCGACCATCGTGGTCGGAGAGAACCTGCCGTTCGTGGGATCGGCGGCATCGAACGCGGGCCTGCCGGGACAAATCTTCAACAGCGTCAATCGCCAGAACGTGGGAATCACGCTGGATATCGTGCCGCAGGTCTCTGACGGCGGCTATGTGCGGTTGGACCTGTACGAGGAAGTATCCAACGTCGTCGCGGCCACCGCCAACAACGTCAATGGACCCACCACCACAATTCGCTCGGCATCCACGACCGTGCTGATTCAGGATCATCGCACCGCCGTCATCGGTGGGCTGATGTCGAACGACGATAGCATCTCGACGCAGGGCGTCCCGTGGATTTCCGATATCCCGGTGCTGGGAAACATCTTCTCCAGCAGATCGTCGGATAAGATGAAAGACAACCTGCTGGTGTTTCTGACTCCACATGTAGTGCGCAACAAGACCGATCTGCGCGCGCTCGCGCTCGATCAGCGCGCCCGATTCGTCAATACGCTGGGCTCCCGCGAGATGCTTGACATGCCGTCGACCTCGATAAGATCCATGTACGACCCGACCTTCTCGATAGCAGTGCCTCCCGCTGCCGATCTGAATTTGCAAAACAACAACTCTGCCAGTCGCGGATTCGGGGTCCCGGCGGAAGGTGACAAGCCCACGCCCTTCAACACCGAGGAGATTCCGAAACCGGCGCCCTGAGTACCACCCTCAGTTAGCGTCTTGGAGAATACATCGGAGCATAGCGAGTGCGCGCCCACCCGCACGTCGCCCTGGATTACGTTTTCGGTATGGACAGCCGGGCGATCCCGATGATACGCACAGCCGCTATATCGAGGCGCGGATTTATGGAGTGCTAGTCCGCTGTTTATATCTTCCGAACGGCAATCTAGCACCTGGGATCGCCTAGCTTCGCTCTTCGAGATTGCAAGAGCGCTCACGTTGGCGCATCTTGCGCAGCGCCTCCGCCTCGAGTTGGCGAATACGTTGGCGAGTGACGGCGAACAGTTTGCCGACCTCTTCTAGAGTGTAGTCGGTTTTCTGGCCGATTCCGAAGCGCATTCGCAAGATCAGCTCTTCGCGTGGCGTCAGCGTTGCTAGTATCCTGCGCGTCAGCTCGCCGAGATTACCCCAAATGGCGGCCTCGACCGGTGTTGGCACCAGTCGGTCCTCGACGAAGTCGCCTAGAGAGCTTCGCTGCTCGCCGCCGATGGGGGTTTCCAGCGAAATCGGCTCCTTGAGGAGCTTGAGCGCCCTCTGGACCTTGTCCAGCGGCATCTCCATCTGCGCGGCGATCTCTTCCGGGCTCGGCTCCCGGCCTAGGCGCTGCACCAACAGACGCGTCACGCGTACCAGCTTTTTGACCATCTCGACCATATTGAGCGGGATACGGATTGTCCGGCTCCGGTTGGCAACCGCACGCGACATCGACCACCGAATCCACCACGTCGCGTAGGTCGAGAACTTGAAGCCGCGCTGGTACTGGAACTTCACGACTGCCCGCATCAGGCCGATATTGCCTTCCTGGATTAGGTCAAGGAACCCCATCCCGCGGTTCGTGTAACGCTTGGCAAGGCTCACAACCAGCCGCAGGTTGGCTTCCGTCAGCTCCTGCTTAGCGCGCTGGCTCTTGGCCTGGCCCTCCGTGATCTTTTCGAGAGAGCGCTCAAATTTGTCGGTCGCAATCTTGACTATGCGTTCGACCTCCTCGACCGTCTTCTGCGCCTTTTTGATTCGGGCGGCGATATCGAGCAAGTTCTCGTGGCTACCGTTGATCTTCAGCAAATGGTCGCGGGCTTCCGCCTCGGCGGCATCACGTATAAGCTGCGATTTACTGCGGCCGGTAGCTTCTTCGTACCGCCGAATCAACGTCTGCGAATCGCGCGCTGCCTCGAGCAGGCGCCGAAGCTCGCCGATGACAGCCTCCTGGAAACGGTGCGAAAGCCCGAGATGACGCAATTCGCGCGTGACGCTCTCTTTGAGACGCAGCCGCGACTTCTCCAGTTTCACCTTCAAGATCGGCCGCTTCTTAAGTCTCTTCTCTAACTGTTCGATCCGATTGCGAAAAGACTTGAGCTTGGTGGTCACGGTGGACAGCCGTTTGCGTTGCTTTTTGTTGGCCTCTCGCTTATCGTCGTTGGGCTCTTCGTTCTCCTCGAAGATGTTGTGTAGGTCGGCCTCCCCTGCCTCGACTCGAGCGCCCATCTCGATCACCAAATCGAGCGTCACCGGAGAACGCAGAACCTCCTCCTGGACCTCATTATGGCCGGCTTCGATGCGCTTCGCGATTTCAACTTCCTGCTGTTGCGAGAGGAGCTGGAAGTTAGCAATCTCCTTGAGGTAGAGGCGGACAGGATCCGACGACTCGCCGATCGAATCAGCGGGCGGAGCGGGCTCGGCGCCCTTGACGGGCTGCGCTTTGAGCTCAGCCTCGAGTTCGCGCTTCGTTCCCTCCGCTGGAACGTCGGCGGGGATCTTGATGACCATGTCAGCGCACGCGGGTCCACAGCACGTGGTTGCGGTGGAGAAAGCTACTTCTCACGTCAAGTTGCCCCGAAGCCCGGGCGCGTTCTGCGCAGGTATCCGCCTGAAAAATCAGCCGCCAACTCCCATGGTTGTACTTCTAATTTCGAATGACAACTGCTCTGGTCGCTCTTTCAACGCCTCGACCCGAGGTGTAACGAAGAGGTTCGCGAATCTGTTGGACGGTATTGCGCGCATTACGCAACTTCGCCGGTGCCTCCTAAGTCGACCAGCGAGTGCGGTTCCGCGATGGAATACGTGGACGTCGAACCGCTTTTCGATCCGCGTTAATAGCTGCGCCGTAGAGACCGGCGGTCCAGGCAAAGCAGTGGCCATGCCCAGAACCTTCAGCTTCCGCTCGTCATACCAGAACTTCGGTCTGGCTATCGCGCCGGAGCTCTCTGCAGTAATCGGTCGATTAGAGTCGGTAGGTAGTGAGGTTTCCATGTTTCGTTACTCTGCCGACGACTTTGTCGGATTCTTGCGCAATCAGCAGCAGGGTCCATAATTGTTCCCTCGTTTCAATGCCTAACGAGGTTAGATTACGGAAGACTCAACATCGCTAAGGGAAAGCGGGCACCGACCTCAATACAAGCGGTCTTCAGTTACTCGCGATCGGGTATTGATTCGCGGCACCTTCTATTCTAAGTGACCTTGGATCCTGGATGAATGTCGCGACTCCGAGATGATCCAGCGACCACGAAGGTTCGAGTTCGATAGTCAGCTCTTTTTCGACTTGTGCTGACCGCAGTTCAAACGCCGGAATCAATTTCCTCACGGTATAGTCGTAGGCGATTTCGCGGCCGCCGTTCTCGCCCCCGCCAATCTCGCTGACCAGGCCATTCTCATAAAGCGCCACCATTACTGTGAACGGACCGTTTCCCGATGCCTCTAACACCCGGGCGTTCAATTCGAGACGGAGGATTCGCGACTTTCCCTTTAAAAGCTCTGTTTTGAGGCTCACAGTGGCGGAAGCGGGTTTGGACCGTGCGTCCGCAATCGCGCGTGCAATGCTTCGCCGGTCCGAGCCGACATACTGCGACTCGCCGTCGATCACCATCTGAGGGGTATATTCGCCACCGAGGTCCATCGCTCGCGCGTAAGCGCTTTGCCGCTCCGAAAATTGGTGCGACGAAAATGGATCCGACCAGCCCAGGTTATTCCAGTAGTCGACGTGATAGGCGAGTGGAATCACATCCTTGGCTGAACCCAATTCGCTAATCAAGGCGTCCGCAGGCGGACAACTTGAACATCCTTGCGAGGTGAACAATTCCAGGAGAACCGGACCCCCGTCTGCTGCTTCACCGGCAACAATCGAACGGCCGGTTTCTGCTTCAACGGTCTGTGAGAGCGCGACCGGCCCTCCAACGAAAACCCACCCGAGAGCAGCTAGTGCCACTATGCCGAGTATCCAGGGAACTAAACTTAAGCTCTGGCGAACTCCCATGGTCGTACCTCTAATTTCGAGTTGAAGACCGGCCCAAAGTTGTCTTCTTCAACGCCTCGACCTGACGGGCAATACCGAGGTTCGCCTTTGTGCTTGATGGTGTCGTACCCCGTAAAGCAACTTTCTCGGTGCTTCGGTGGACCAGGCGGTTTCGCGCCAGAGCCATAGCGCTCGCCTAATTCCATCGGGATCAATGTCGAGCACATCGCACACGCTCTGGAAGGAGAACAGCCCAGCGCTTTCGCTGTGCCTAAACAACCAATTCTCGGCCTCGAGAAATCTCCGACGCCGAGACACCGATCGTGCCCTGAGATCGCGTTCAAAGCACCTCACGGCGTCTTCTAAAACTGCAAACATGAGACGCATGATCGGCTCCGTCCGACCGCTGTTACTCCCTCTACCGAAGAATTGAACAGGCAGGATGGTCTCCGATTCGGACCCCCAGCCATTTGACACGTCATTTCGAGCACTTTCATTCACGGCAGACGCCGCGTTGAAATTGTAGTCCAAGCTACCCATCGAGTGTGGCTCCTTAAAGTGCGTTCAATACTCCGCATCTTCGAAAACAAAATGAGAAGGTCTGCTTCAGCAATTGGCCGGCCGCTTGTCGGATGCGATGTTGTTCCTTCTGTCTGGAAACCGTTTGATCTCGAGGCCTTGATGCGAGCCAATTACTACCTAAGAGTTCCTCGCTTCGATGAAAAAGTTACAGGAGGCCTTTTCGCAAACCGCGAATTAAGAGGGAGAATTGCGTGGCGCTGAGGCGCAATCACTACCGCGTAGCACCGCATCGGCACTCGAACTTCACTCGTCTTGCCATGATCGATCGCACTACTGAGGCGTGGGGTGCATCTTGCTGGAACACTACTAAATTGTTCGAATCGCGAACGCCAAGATCGTCCCAAAGTTCTAAAAGGTCCGTGGTCACGGGGGTGGCCTTCATTCGGTTGTACAACTCGGTGAGGACTGGCACATCGGTGGCGTCGTCTCCGACGTTGAGTGCACGCGATAACGGCCAGTCCTGGCTCATGTTGCCACCGGCGCGAACGATGCCTCGCAACGCGTCTTGGAGCCCATATCGGTTGTTGGTGCGTCGGTGAATTTGATCATCCGCCAGCAGGCAGAACAGTGCGCCACCCCAATATGTTCGTCCCCAGGTGTGAGTGTAATCCAAGCCCCGATCGCCGGCGGCAGGTAGTCCTTTCGGAAGACCATCCATGAGATCGCGCCAGACTTTCTCCGGTGGGAGGTCACCGATCTGGGCGCGGGCGATCGGCTCAACATAGGTGGCGATCCCTTCTTCAATCCAGTGGTGGTCTTCTGAAACGGAAGGGAACGCTAAGTGGACCATCTCGTGTGTCATTATCCAGTCATCGCGCAGGCTCGAATCATTGGCAAATTCTGAAATCGTGACGGTGATTTGAGGGATCTCGATCATGACGGTCCTGCCGAAGACTACCCCTTCCCCTCCGGTAACCGGCACAATTTTCACTTCCACTTTTGGAACCGGAAAAAAGCCGTAGTATTCGGTTACCGCACAACCCGACTTCCTAACCCAATTCGCATGTTGCGCACGCGGCAAGCTGATCTCGCCGCTTTCAAATGTAACCTGGATCACCGCGCCTCCAACAGAGATGGAGTCACTTGCGACAGAGCTCCCGGACGGACCCGCGGACACTGGTTGCGATTCGAAGGAGACGCCGAAAAAACAAAATGTAGCGACCAGCCCGGTGACCAGATTCTTGGCTATCAAATTCATGGAACTTCAACTCTCGTACACTGGGGCGTAACGATCGGACCGGCCTCGACCAAGCGTCAGCTTGCAATCATGGCTTCTGCACGCCGCCAGCGATAGGAATGATACCCAAGGAAACGGCGCAGAGCCGGCTACTAGTGGCCTGTAACAGCTGAATCGGAAGTAGCGATTATTCTGTGTGAGAAGTCGCGGTAGGCCCATTTGATGGGCGCGGCGTGTTGGTTGTGATGACGGATGTAGCGCATGAGCTTGCGCGCCAGGTCCTTGACCGAGGTAAAGACCCCGCGGGCGACCACATCGCGTTCGATCCGGCCGAACCAGAGTTCAACCTGATTGAGCCACGAGGAATAGGTGGGAGTGAAGTGCAGGTGCACCTTGGGATGATCGGCCAGGAACTGCGCGACCCGCTGGGTCTTATGGGCCGAGAGGTTGTCGGCGATGATGTGGATCTCGCGACCCTTGGGTTGCAGCGCAACAATCTGGCCCAAGAAGGCCACAAACTCTTCAGTGGTATGGCGGGCAGCGGTCTGACCGAGAACCTTGCCGCTGGTGGTGTTGAGCGCGGCGTAGAGCGAGAGCGTACCATGCCGATAGTACTCGAAGCCGTGGCGCTCGGCCCGCCCAGGGCTAAGCGGCAGCACCGGGTCGAGGCGATCGAGGGCTTGGATCGCTGTCTTCTCGTCAACACAGAACACCGCGGCATGCTGCGGCGGATTGACGTAGAGTCCGATCACATCGGCGGCCTTGCGCTCGAAGTCTGGATCATCCGAGGCCATGTAGCGCTCCAGCCGATGGGGCTTAAGCCCGGC
>Ga0074044_10004672_pt1 | contig 11282 bp, 5 predicted proteins | sample BogForMeECP23OM1_FD_94443 | JGI IMG/M metagenome (GOLD analysis project Ga0074044, IMG submission 94443) | Bog forest soil microbial communities from Calvert Island, British Columbia, Canada - Bog Forest MetaG ECP23OM1 | ecosystem: Environmental > Terrestrial > Soil > Wetlands ...
GCTCATCCAGGCCCAGGGCGGCAACAACGTGTATCGCAACCGCGAGACCATTGACAACGCCGGGGTGCTGATCGAGTTCGCCAACCAGGTCCGCTGCAATTTCGGCTTCTCGCTTTTTGCGCCCGCTCAGGACGGCCTGGTCATGCGTTTCTACGGCTCGAAGGGTGAAATGACCTTCCGCTGCGAACCGGATGCGCAGTATGTCGTCCTCAACGCTTACCGTGGCAAATCCGAGAGCATCCCGGTGCCCTACTTCCAACCCGCTGAGGAGGAGGTCTGGAATGATCTTTTGAAGCGCCGCCACTCCGACCCCATGTCGAACGACAACGAGATTTCCACTTATCGAGTTCACCGGGAATTTCTAAAATCTCTGGAAACCGGCGCCGCGCCCTTTGCCGATGGCGAGGGCGGACGCGATGCAATTCATCTCGCCCTGGCGGCAGAACACTCATTGCGAAGTGGGCAGGTCGTCACTTGGGGTTCAGCCGAGATCACGCTGTAGGGAGGGCTCGGCAATTCCTTCAGCCGAGTGGAGCGGGGGTAGTAGGTCTTCATTTTTGAAATGTTTTTGGCAGCACGCCCTCAAGCGGAGCAAGCGCGGACCTGTTCTGGAGGTTCCCGGCCGTTGGGCACGGCTGGTGAGAAGAGCCGCGGACGTTGAGAAACAGGTCGGCGCTTTTCTCCTGGCGTCAAAGACGCATCCGCTCATCGGGGGCGACCATAACCCTTGCCCCCCTGCCTACCAAGCAGATCGTTTAGAAGTGCCGCGCAGTAATCCGGCTGGGGGCCGGGTAACTCTGGGCTGCTTCCGCTGTAAGAGTAAGCTCAGCATGTTGTATAATCGCGTGCAACAACTCTTGGATCACGTTGAATTAAGGATTAACCCCTATGGCCGGTCGCGGCAAAGCAACCCATTCGAAAAACCAGAACGGGGCAAATCTTGGCTTTGAGCAGACGCTTTGGCAGGCGGCGGACAAGATGCGCGGCAACATGGACGCGGCGGATTATAAGCACGTCGTCCTTGGCCTCATCTTCCTGAAATACATCTCAGACGCCTTCCAGGAACGCTTCGACCAGCTCAAAAAGGAACCGCACGCGGACCCTGAAGATCGCGACGAGTACACCGCCGAAAATATCTTCTGGGTTCCCAAGGCGGCTCGATGGCCCCACCTGCAAGGCAATGCCAAACAGCCCACCATCGGCAAGCTGATCGACGAGGCAATGCTTGCCATCGAGAAACAAAACCCTTCGCTCAAGGGTGTTTTGCCCAAGGACTACGCCCGCGAATCACTGGATAAGCACCGCCTGGGCGAACTGATTGACCTTATCGGCACGATTGGTTTGGGCGACAAAGAAAGCCGCTCCAAGGACATCCTGGGCCGCGTGTACGAATACTTTCTCGGCCAGTTTGCCGCAGCCGAGGGTAAGAAGGGCGGGCAGTTCTATACAGCGCGGTGCGTGGTGAAGCTGCTGGTGGAAATGATCGAGCCTTACAAAGGGCGCGTGTTCGACCCGTGTTGCGGTTCGGGCGGCATGTTTGTGTCGAGCGAAAAATTTGTGGAAGCACACGGAGGCCGCCGCACGGACCTTTCCATTTTCGGGCAGGAGTCCAATCAAACCACTTGGCGGCTCTGCAAAATGAATCTGGCGATTCGAGGGATTGAAGCCAACATCGCCTGGAACAGTGAAGGGTCTTTCCACAAAGACGCTTTCAAGGACCTCAAAGCCGATTTCGTTCTGGCCAATCCGCCGTTTAATGATAGCGACTGGGGCGGTGATCGTTTGCGCGAGGACGTGCGTTGGAAATACGGAGTTCCGCCCGTCGGCAATGCCAATTTCGCCTGGGTGCAACACTTCATCAGCCACCTTGCACCCAACGGTATCGCCGGGTTCGTCCTGGCGAATGGTTCCATGTCTTCGAATCAGTCGGGGGAGGGTGAGATACGCAAGGGAATGATCGAAGCGGACCTTGTGGATTGCATGATTGCTCTGCCCGGTCAGCTTTTCTACACAACGCCGATCCCTGTGTGTTTGTGGTTTGTGACACGGAACAAGGCGAATGGTAAGTTTCGGGATCGCCGAGGACAAACGCTTTTCATTGACACCCGCAAGATGGGGTCCTTGGTGGATCGCATTCACAGGGACCTTTCCGACGACGACATCGCCCGCATTGCCCGAACGTACCACGCTTGGCGCGGCGAGAGGAGTGCCGGGAAATATGAGAATGTGCCCGGCTTCTGCAAGAGCGCCGGGTCGGAGGAAATTACGTCGCATGGCTATGTCCTCACGCCGGGCCGTTACGTCGGCGCTGAAGAGGTCGAGGATGACGACGAGTTATTCGACGAGAAGATGAAGCGGTTGACACGCAGGCTTGGAGAAGAGTTTGCTGAGTCTGCGAAACTGGAGGAACTAATTCGCAATCGTTTGCGAGTTCTGTGGAATGCGTAAATTCAGTGAGCAGCAGCGCCAAGACGTGGATGTGGGTGACCCTCTAGGCCGGTGGATACAAATGCCCCTAAACTGGAACAAGACTACGCTTTGGGAGCTTGCCAAATACGTCAATGGGCGTGCATTCAAACCGACCGATTTCTCGGAAACTGGACTTCAGGTCATTAAGATTACAGAACTCAAACACGGTATCTCCAAGGACACTGCCTTATACGACGGTAAGTATGAAGAAAAGCATCTTCTTCAAAGGGATGACCTCCTGTTTGCATGGTCGGGGAACCCAGAAACATCTCTGGATGTGTTCTGGTGGCGTGACGGCAGAGCGCTATTAAACCAGCATATTTTCCGAGTCATTCCACAGGGGGGAGTTGATAAAAAGTACCTCTTCTATCTGTTCAAGTTTCTTCGCCCCACCTTCATAAGGACGGCCCGCGACAAGGCCACTTCTATGGGGCACGTAAAGGTCTCGGACCTAAAGCGGCTAGTCGCATTCATCCCGCCCATCGGGAAGCAGCAAGGCATAGCGGATATCCTTAGTGGGTTAGATGACAAGATTGAGTTGAACCGGCGGATGAATGAGACGTTGGAGGCGATGGCACGGGTCATCTTCAAATCCTGGTTCGTGGATTTCGACCCTGTCCGCGCCATAGCTGAAGGCCTCAACCCCGGCCTCGACGCGGAAACCACTGCCCTCTTCCCCAATTACTTCGGGGAATCGCGTCTTGGAAAAATTCCTGACGGATGGAGGTGGGCAACCGTAAAAGAATGCTGTAAGCGCATCGAAAACGGGGGTACCCCCAGTCGAAGTAAAGCTGAGTATTGGAGTCCGCCGCGAATACCCTGGCTCACATCTGCTGAGGTGAGAAAAGGAATGGTGCTCACTACAGAGAACCAGATCTCAGAGGAAGGCTTCCGGCATAGTAGTGCAAAGACTTGGCCTCCAGGCACAACCGTGGTCGCATTGTACGGAGCGACCGCGGGTCAAGTGTGCATGATCGCCAGCGAATTGTGTTCGAATCAAGCCTGCTGTGGCTTGGTTCCCCTTGAATATATGGACTTCTACGTTTATTTTTGGGTTACATCCTCCATCGAAGACCTCCAACGGCAGGCTCGCGGGTCAGCCCAACAGAATCTAAGTCAACAAATTGTTAGTGAACTGCCTGTTTTAATTGCAACTCCAAACGTCTGCAAGAGGTTCCACACACTTGTCCATCCGCTCTTTACGAAATGGATTAACAACCTCACGGAATCCGTTACGCTCACAGCCATCCGTGACGCGCTGCTGCCCAAACTAATATCCGGCGAGATTCGAGTCAAGCACATCGAGGGGTTGCTGGAAAGGTCTGTGTAGTTATGGCCAAAGGGAAATTTGAGCCGCGAAAGCTGATGGAAATGGCGATCAAGGTCATGCGGGACTCGGTCGGTGAACCTAGACCTGAGGGGGAACGCGATCTTAAGGTGGGGGCGGTTCTTTGGAAACCTAGCGGGGCTGTGGATGTGGCGTGTAGGGGTGAACTGCGGTTTGGTGTCCATGCTGAGTACACACTTCTGGACAAGAAAAATTACAACCAGAAACTGGATGGGGCTGTCTTATTTGCCACTTTGGAGCCTTGTGCGCCGGGAGCGCGGAACTATCCTAAGCGTTCTTGCGCCGAACGGATTGTGGCCGCAAGAATACGCGAGGTTTGGGTGGGTGTCGAGGACCCCGACCCGACCGTAGACCGCAAGGGGATAAAGTACCTGCAAGATTGCGGCGTGAATGTTCACATGTTTGATCGCGACTTGCAGGAAATAATTTACGCCGAGAATAAGCAATGGATGGCTCAGGCGCTGGAGAGGGCTGCGGCAGCCCAGGAGGAGAAGAAGCCGAAGTCCGTTAGCCTCTCTAATCTTGAGAAGTCGGTTGCCCTCTCAAAGACTGACGACTTTTCGAAAGAGGCCCTTGAGAAGTACCGGATTTTTGCGGTAATTACGGATCTTGCCGGTTCGGCCGCTTTCAACCGGCGCCTCGTCCAGCAAGGACTCCTCAGGTGGGAGGGGAGGCTATTTGTCCCGACAGGCTTTGGACTCCTTCTCTTCGGAAAAGAGCCGAGAACGGTCTTCCCGCAAGCTGGGCTTTTGGGGACTATCCATTATTCCAACGGGAAAGAGGAAACTCGTGATTTCGACGGGCCTCTGGTGCTGATTCCTTCTCTCGTGGAACGGTGGCTTGGCGACAAGCTGCCAGGCGTAATAGACCGCAGCGCTATGCGGCGGCACGAGGTCCCGCCACTTCCGTTTGAGATGGTGCGCGAGGCGGTGGTCAACGCGCTTATTCACCGCGACTACGACATTCGGCAGGGCAAATGCCAGTTGGTGGTTACAGCGGACACCATCACTGTGAAAAGTCCAGGCGGACCGCTTCCACCGATCACGCTGGAGCAACTGCAGTTATTCAGTGCGCCGATGCTGAGCCGTAACCCTGAGCTGCACTATGTCTTCGCGAAGATGGGAATGGCGGAAGAACGTGGACTTGGTATCAAGTCGCTGAAGAATGCAGCGGAGAGACTGAGATTGCCCCTGCCGAAGTACGTGTGGGAGGATCCGTATCTTGTGCTGACAATTTTCCGAAACCGGGAGGCGCCTTCGCGAACGCTCCCTTCAAAGGTGCTGGAGTTACTCACGGAGTCCGAACGAATGGGATGGCAGTGGCTGGCAACCGTCGGCAGAGCAACCTCCAGCCAGTATGTCTCAGGGGTGCGGGTCCGGGGTCGAACGGCACGACGGCATCTGAATCATTTCCTCGAACTGCAGCTCGTTAAAAAGAAAGGATCTGGTCCGTCGACCGAGTATGAGGTAATTTGACCAGGTGCACATTCAGGCCCTTCGGCCATTTAACTGGCCAAGATGGCCCGATTGAGTACCCGAAAAAGTGCATTTGGATTCTATCCGGCCATTAACGGGCCACGGTGGCCGGATAGAGTACTTGAAAGCACATATTGATCCTATCCGGCCATTTATCCGGCCACGGTGGCCGGATAGACCCCGGAAAGTACCAATTTGATGCTACCCGGACATCTAAACGGACACGGCGTCCGGATAGGGGTGATTCAATGCTATCCGGACATCTGAGCGGCCTAGTACGACGATGATTAGGATGATCGCAGCAATGACCACCACAACCATCACCACCACCGTCACCATAACGATCACGACAACCATCACGACAGCATGTCGCGATTTTGGGCTCGTTAAGTATTGTTCCAGCGTATCGCGACACTTATATAGTTAAGCGCGAGTGTGTCGCCGGTGATCGATGCGGCAATCGAAGCTGGGATGATCAAGTTAAATGAAAAAGTTGGCGGCTCTCGGAAGTACGCCCGCTATCTGCCGTTCTGGGCGTGAGTTTATTTAAAGAACACTCCGAGGGAACGGGCCAAATTCATGCAAGTCGTTTATTTACAAAGATTTGCTTATTTAAGCGTTTGCCCATGCTCCAAGCGTTTACAGAATCTGTAGTTGAAGAAGCCGCCCTTGAACTGTTCGACAGCCTGGGCTATAAGGTCCTGCACGGTCCCGACATCGCCCCCGGCGAGCTTTTCGCGGAGCGAGGGAGTTATTCCGACGTTATACTTCTGGCGAGATTGCGACAGGCCCTCGCCGGAATCAATCCCAAGGTTCCCGCCGAGGCGATCGAAGAAGCCGTCCGAAAAATCCTGAGCGTGCAAGGCCCAAACCTGGAGGAAAGCAACCGGCGCTTTCATCGCTTTCTGACGGACGGAATTGACGTTGAATACCGGGTGAAGGACCGAATAGTTTACGACCAAATCAACCTCTTCGATTTTGACGACCCAGCAAACAACGACTGGCTGGCGGTAAACCAGTTCACGGTCATTGAAGACAAGAACAACCGTCGCCCCGACATCGTGATCTTCGTCAATGGTCTGCCCCTGGGAGTCTTTGAGCTGAAGAATCTGGCGGACGAGAATGCCACCATCCGCGATGCCTTCAATCAGCTCCAAACCTATAAGAAGGAAATCCCCAGCCTTTTCCCCTACAACGAAGTCCTGACGATTTCTGATGGCATTCAAGCACGGCTGGGCGCGCTGACCTCCGGCAGGGAACGCTTCATGCCCTGGCGCACGATCGCTGGAAAGGAAATCGCGTCTGCGCGGTCACTTGAACTCGAAGTCCTGATACGGGGTGTCTTCGAGAAGCGGCGCTTTCTCGATCTGGTCCGCAACTTCATTGTCTTCGAGGACACAAAAAGTCTGCTCGAAAAGAAGATTGCCGGCTATCACCAATTCCATGCCGTCAACAAAGCGGTAAGCTGCACGCTGGAATCGGCGAGGCCACGGGGAAATAGGCGCGTGGGCGTGGTCTGGCACACCCAAGGAAGCGGGAAAAGCCTGACCATGGTTTTCTATGCCGGGAAAATCATCCAGCATCCGGGGATGTCCAACCCCACCTTGATCGTCTTGACGGATCGCAATGACCTGGACGACCAGCTTTTCGGCACTTTCTCCGCATGCAGCGAGCTTGTGCGGCAAAATCCCATTCAGGCTGAAACCCGCGAGCACCTGCAACTGTTGTTGCAGGTTTCCTCGGGCGGCGTGATCTTCACAACGATTCAGAAGTTTCTGCCGGAGAAGAAGGGAGAACGCTATCCATTGCTCTCCGACCGCCGCAACATTGTGGTGATCGCCGATGAAGCCCACCGGAGCCAATACGATTTCATTGACGGCTTCGCCCGGCACCTGCGCGACGCCTTGCCGAACGCTTCCTTTATCGGCTTTACCGCAACGCCGCTGGAAATTGGCGACAAGAGCACGCCTGCCGTTTTTGGCGATTACATCGACGTTTACGACATTCAACGAGCGGTGGAAGACGGGGCGACCGTCCGCATTTATTACGAGGGGCGGCTGGCGAAGCTCGAATTGAAGAAAGAAGAGCGCCCCAAGATTGACCCGGACTTTGAGGAGGTGACCGAAGAGGAGGATGCGCCCACCAAGGAGAAACTGAAAAGTAAGTGGGCACGCATGGAGGCGATGGTCGGCACGGAGAAGCGAATCCGTCTGATTGCCAAGGATATCGTGGAGCACTTCGACCGCAGGCTGGAGGCGATGGACGGAAAGGCCATGATCGTCTGCATGAGCCGCCGCATTTGCGTTGACCTTTATAACGCCATCTTCAATTTGCACCCGGAGTGGCACAGCGAAGATGACGACAAAGGCGCAATCAAGATTGTTATGACGGGTTCAGCCTCTGACGTCCTCGAATGGCAGCCGCATATTCGCAACAAGCTCCGCCGGGAGTTCCTGGCCAAGCGATTCAAGAACGAAAAGGACCCTCTGAAGGTGGTGATTGTCCGCGACATGTGGCTGACGGGCTTTGATGTTCCGTGCCTGCACTCAATGTATGTGGACAAGCCGATGAAACGGCACGGCCTGATGCAGGCTATCGCCCGTGTGAATCGGGTCTTCAGGGACAAGCCCGGCGGGTTGGTGGTGGACTATCTGGGGTTGGCAGATCAATTGAAGAAGGCGTTGGCGGATTACACCGAAAGCGGCGGGGAAGGAAAGCCGGTCTTCGACCAGGAAGAGGCTGTGGCAAAGATGCTCGAACTATACGAGGTTTGCGCGGCAATGTTCCATGGCTTTAACTATTCGAAATTCAAGACGGGAAGGCCGGCCCAGCGGGCAGCCGTCATACCGCCTGCCATTGAACACGTCCTGAGGCAAGAGGACGGAAAGGAGCGCTTTATGAGGGCCGTCACACAACTGACAAAGGCCTTTGCGCTGTCGGTCCCGCACGAAAAGGCCATAGCGATTCGGGATGACGTAGGCTTCTTTCAAACGGTCCGGGCGGGGCTGGCAAAAACAACGCCTGGAAGCTCAAGGCCGGAAGAGGAACTTAATTTGGCGGTCCGGCAGATTGTATCCAGGGCCGTCGCGTCTGACGAAGTTATAGATATCTTCTCGGCCGCAGGCTTGAAGACCCCCGATATTTCAATTCTTTCGGATGAATTTCTTGCTGAAGTAAAAGAACTTCCACACAGAAACTTGGCCTTTGAAGTTTTGAAGAAATTGCTGAGCGATGAAATCAAAGCAAGGGCAAAGAAGAACCTTATTCAATCTCGCCTGTTCTCCCAGATGCTGGAAGAAACAATCCGCAAGTATCAGAACCGCTCCATTGAAGCGGCGCAGGTCATTCAAGAATTGATCGACCTCGCCAAGGAAATGCGCGAAGCCAGCCAGCGTGGCGAGAAGTTGGGCTTCACCGACGAAGAGTTGGCCTTTTACGACGCGCTGGAGGTCAACGACAGCGCCGTAAAGGTGCTAGGCGACAAGACCCTGCGAATGATCGCCCAGGAATTGGTGGAGACCGTCCACCGGAATGTCACGATAGATTGGACCGTCAAAGAAAGCATGCGCGCCAAACTGCGCACCATGGTTAAACGCATCCTTCGCAAGTACGGCTATCCGCCCGACAAGCAGGAGAAAGCTACCCAAACCGTCCTCGAACAGGCTGAATTGCTCTGCAAAGATTGGGCAGCCTAACAAAGCAGGAAGCTCCGAATTAGCATGGCCCGGCTTGGGGCCGCCCGTCCGGGCGATCTCCCGCATGGGCTCTCCTTCCCACAAGCGCGGGGCGCGAGTATACTCTCCGGCAGCGTGCCGTTGGAGGGATGGTGAGGATTGAGTAATATCAACGAGCAGTCGTCATGGCGCAATCCGGTGCGTGCTCGGCTGGAGGCGGGGCAACCCGTATTCGGCTTGGGCATCACTACGGCATCCGCAGAAGTGGCGGCGCGCGCGGCCACTCTGGGTTTCCACTTACTGTGGGTGGAAATGGAGCACTCCCCGATTACGCTGGAAACGCTCCGGCTCATGGTGCTGGCGACGCGCGGGTTGCCCGCCAGCGTATTCGCGCGTGTCCCCGTCGTGGAACTGTGGACGGCAAAGCGGGTGCTCGATCAAGGGGTGGGCGGAGTCATTTTCCCCTTCATCGGAACGCCGGAGCAGGCCGTGCGCGCCGCGGCGGCGTGCAAGTACCCGCCGCTGGGCAAACGCGGTTCGGGCGCGGCGGCGGCGGCCCGCACCTGGCCCTCTGCCGGCAACTACTATGATTCGGCCGACGCCAACGTCATGACCGTTTGCGTGGTTGAGGACGTCTCCGGCCTGGATAACATCGATGCCATAGCCGCCACTCCCGGTATCGACGTCATCTTTATCGGCACCAGCGACCTGTCGTTCGCGCTCGGCTTGCGGGGACGCCTGAACGAGCCGGCACTGGATGCCGCCATCGCGCGCATTGTGAAATCGGCGCGCAGTCGCGGAAAATTCCTCGGGCTGCCCGTATGGAGCGTGGAGGAAATTCGCCATTACATGGATGAAGGCTTCTTGTTCTTTTGGTGCGGCACCGAAATCGGTCTGATGGAGAATGGCGCACGCCAACTCCTCAAACCTTTCGGCGTGTCCTGATTTGCGAAGAAGCCCCAACGGGGCGGCCTAGCACAGCCCAGGCCAACGGCCTGGGTTAACGGATTGTTTGCCGGCCCAAGCCCTTATAGGGCGATCTAAGCAACCTACCGTTCCGTCCCGCGATCGAGATGAACATGCTGTATGGAGGATGGTTAAGAAGACTGTTAGCACGCCCCTATAGGGCTTGCGGATGGAAACAGGTGGGGTTTTCCTGACCCAGGCCGTTGGCCTGGGCTTTGTTAGATCGCCCCTTCGGGGCTTCGAGCGGCACTCGTTCTATCCCCGCCAGCAGACCAGTTTTAACTCCGTCATCTCTTCCACGACGAAATGCGGCCCCTCGCGACCGATTCCACTTTTCTTAACCCCACCGTAAGGCATATGGTCGGCGCGATAGGAGGGGACATCGTTCACCATTACTCCTCCCACGCGCAACTGACGGGCCGTTTGAAAGGCTCTGCCAATGTCGCGCGTGCAGATGCCCGCCTGCAAACCATACTCGCTGGCATTCACGGCATCCACCGCCTCTTGCAGAAACCGGTAGGGATGTAAAACCACCACCGGCCCGAAGACCTCGCGGCAGCAGACCTCCAGGTCGGGCGCCACATCGGTGAGGATGGTCGGCTCCAGCGTGGCGTTTTGTCTTTTCCCTCCGGCGATCACCCGCGCTCCACGGGAGCGGGCGCGCTCAATCCACTCTTCCACTCGCTCCGCTTCGCCCGTGGTGATCAGGGAAGAAACCTCGGTGCTCTCCTCGAGGGGATGGCCGATCTTGAGTTTTTGGGTGGCCGCGACGAAGCGCTCGGTGAAGGTCTTTTCAATGGATTCGTGGACGTAGATATTCTGCACGGAGATGCAGACTTGCCCGGAATGCGTAAAGCTCCCGGTTACGCAGCGAGGAACCATCGTATCCAGGTCGCAATCGGGCTCGAGGATGACGGAGGAATTGGAGCCCAATTCCAGGGTGACGCGGCGCAGTCCGATTTGCGCGCGGATCTGCTCTCCCACCGGAACGCTGCCGGTAAAGGTGATCATCGCCACTCGCGGGTCAGTGATCAACAGCGGCCCCAATTTGCCTCCGGGCCCGGTCACAACGTTATAAGCGCCCACGGGCGCGCCCGCATCCTGGATCAATCGGGCCAGACGCAGCGCGCTGAGCGGAGTGTTCCCGGACGGTTTGTGAACCACGCTGTTGCCGGCCGCCAAGGCGGGGCCAATCTTGTGCAGGGCAAGATTCAAGGGGTAGTTGAAAGGCGTAATGGCGCCGATGACTCCCAGCGGCTCGCGCACGGTCATCGCCCAACGCCCTTTGCCGATGGGGGCCGCCTCCATGGGAATCACTTCTCCGCGCAGGTTCCGGGCAGCGTCGGCGGA